>ERZ894236.153-NODE-153-length-103195-cov-60.1054_pt1 | contig 103195 bp, 71 predicted proteins | sample MGYA00380297_ERZ894236 | MGnify/ENA primary metagenome ERZ894236 (study PRJEB32331, sample SAMN06328420) | human gut metagenome | biome: human gut microbiome; feature: stool | host: Homo sapiens | collected 2014-08-04 ... | reverse complement strand
AAAGTTGGACATTTGTATTCAGCGGGAGAAAATAACCTTGACAAATCTCGTCTCAACAATCCTTTCATACTCTCTCCCCCTTGATCATCATTAAAATCGCCTCGTCAATCGTACCCTTTTCAACCACAACTTTCGGATAGTTTTCCAGATAAAACTGCTTTTGGTCTGTCAAAAGTTCATAACCAAACGGCGTCTTTTTCCGGCTGAGAATATATTGTTTATCCAATGTCTGATACTGCTCTTCATCTACCTTCAGAACCGCATACTCTCCAAGCAGCACATCCGTTTCTTCATGAAGCACGATTTTCCCATCGTGGATCATGTACAGATCATCACACAGCCCCTCCAGATCACTGGAAATATGGGAGCTGATCAAAATTGCACGATTCTCCTTCTCTTCCATATATTCCCGCAGAAGATCCAACACCTCTTCCCTTGCCGCTACATCCAGCCCTGCTGTCGGTTCATCCAGGATCAGCAGACTGGCATCATGAGACAATGCAAGCAGCACTTTTAACTTTGCTTTCATTCCTGTGGAAAACTCTTTGATCTTCTTATCCATGGGAATCTGAAATTCCTTGCATCTGGAAAGAAATCTTTCCTTATCGAACTTCGGATACATAGCCTGCATCACAGATACCACATCTTTTCCAAGAAGAAACTCGCTGAATCCCGCATCCGAAAGCACTACTCCCAATTTCTGACGATCCTGTCCTGTCAGATCCTGCCCCCTTTTTCCTAACACTTCAATGCTTCCGTCATCTGTCCGGATCAGACCAAGAGCCGCCTTAAATGTAGTAGATTTTCCCGCTCCATTCTGTCCGATCAAACCGGTAATGCAGCCTGGTTTTACTTCCAGAGAACAATCCAGAGTAAATTTCTGATACTGCTTCTTTACATGTTCTAATCTCAGCATATACTATCCCTCCAATATCAACTCCAGCATCTCCCGGATATCCTCTTCCGGCAGACCATATCGTTTTGCCTTACGTATCACTTCTGTCAGATCTTCCTCGATCTCCCTTCGATACTCTTCCATCATCATCTCTTTGTTCGCCGCAGCTACATATGTTCCTTTTCCATGTACGGTAACTGTAAATCCTTCCTGCTCCAGCGAATCGTACGCCTTTTTCACAGTCAGCGCGCTGATCCTCAAGTCTTTTGACAAGGTACGGACGGATGGGAGATTATCATTTTCCTTTAACTCACCACTCAAAATCTGAGCTTTGATCTGTTCTACAATCTGTTCATAGATGGGTATCATCGATGAACTGTTGATAATAATCCTCATATGTTCCTCCCTTCGTTGTAAACAGTATATAACAGTATGTATCTGTTGTCAACTGTTATATACTGTTTGTTTTTCTTTTTCACTTTTACACGCAGGTCTTATATCCGAAGTAAGGATGACTTTCCACAAAAAAGATCCCTTCGTAGTTTTTTGACACTGCGAAGGGATCTGTCTTTAAAATTGATTCAGATTGCCGACTGCATAAAGCGGCAGATTGGTCAGCCACTCTTCTTTCCTGTAATCACTCATCGATGTTCTTACTGCATTTTCATTTTTATATTTTTCTGTAAAAATCTTCAAACTCTTTGCCTGGAGATTTTCTTCTGCCTTCACCTCAATTGGTATGATCCTGTCATCATTCTGTACCAAAAAATCTAATTCTGCGGTACCACTTTCGGATGACCAATAAAAAATATCATTTTCAGGATTGACAACTAACTGCTGCAACACATATTGTTCTGTCAATGCCCCTTTAAACTCTTCAAATAATCGACTCCCTTCTAAAATGACCTTTGCACTTAGTCTCGACATTGCGCCTAAAAGTCCCACATCCAGAACAAATAGTTTAAACGCAGAAAAATCCTGGTATGCACAAAGCGGAAAATCTGGTTTTTTCACTCTATTCACTTTATAAATCAACCCAATATCTAAAAGCCATGTAATCGCCACTTCATATTCTCTGGCTCTGGCTCCTTCTCTGACAAGTCCGTAGATAAATTTTTTATTTTCCTTGGCTAACTGTGCTGGAATTGAATTCCATAACAATCGGATTCTCGTTACAATTTCATTTGGCGCATGTTTTGACAGATCATTTTCATAAGCCAAGAGTAATTTATTCTGTACTGCCCGTACCATTTTCAGATCATGATCTGTTACAAACTGCAAAACAGCTTCCGGCATCCCGCCAACATAATAATAATATTTCAAATAATCGATATATTTGCTTTTAAAAGCTTTCATCACATCAAATTGACGTTCATCCATTATTTCTACCAGCATCTGTTCTCCACATGCCATTAAAAACTCCCGAAAAGTAAACGGATATAAATCACAGAAGTCCACCTTTCCCACCGGAAATGAAGTCCCCTCATGCAGCGCAATCCCAAGAAGAGACCCCGCTGCAATAATATGGTATTGCGGTGCATTTTCCTGAAAATATTTTAACGACTTCAATGCTCTGGGAATTTCCTGGATCTCATCCAAGATGATCAGAGTCTCCTCTGCTTTTATTTTAAATCCAACCTCAATTTCAAGAGAAAGTAAAATCCTCTGAATATCAAATGCTTCCCGAAATACTTCTTCCATTCTCTCATTTTCATCCAGACTGACATATGCACAAGACTTGTAATATTTCTTTCCAAATTCTTTCATAATCCAGGTTTTCCCTACCTGCCTTGCTCCTCTAAGTATCAGCGGCTTTCTATTTACACTATTTTTCCATATAAGTAAATGTTTTTCTACTTCTCTGTACATATTCTCACCTTCTCACACTCTCTATTCTTATCCTTACGATTGATTGCATTCATATATTTTATGGAATCTACCCTGATTATATTCCAATGTCCCAGTATTTTCAACGATTTTCACATTTTCCTAAGGACTTTTTCTCTTATTTCACACATTTTCCTAAGGACTTTTCCTATTATTTTACACATTTTCCTAAGGACTTCATTGTGCTCCCTGTGATTTTCTATTCTTGCCGCGCTCTTCTTTCTAAAAATCCTGCAACTTCTTCTTTGGTCGGCATCACTTTCAGCGCGCCTTTTTTCGTTGTGACCAAAGATGCCGCCGCATTGGCAAACTCCAACATCTCATACAGTTGTTCTTCTGACAACGCTTCTATTCCATGTTCCAGAACATAATTCAATGCACAGACGCCAAATTCTTCCAGCATCATATCTGCTCCCGGATTCCGGTAAAATGCAAACTCCCGGATTTGCCTCCTGTTCTTTCTCTGTTTTTCTATCTGATATCATACACGCTCTGTACTTTGATCTGATCCGTATTTCCACGCAGGATCCGTACCCGTTTTTCTCCTGCATTCAGGTCAAAATAGTTGTCGCTCAATACCAGATCTTCCCTTTCATTTTGAATTTCTACGCTTTTGGCATAAGCATCTGCTTTCACAGTGATCCATTCTCCGTCTACTTCATAACTCAGATGCGGATCTTGATAATGGAAGTACTTCAGATAGGAGAAGATGACGGTCTCATCTGCAATCTTCTTTTCCTCGTCGTATCCCTGAAAACTGACATATTCCTCAAACACATTAATCTGAGGCAATCGTTCTTTTTCCAGCCACACCGCGCATAATGCCGGAACCACTATGTTTGTTTCCTCCTTGCGAAGAATTTCACCTTTTGCATTGCGGATCTGCCAGCAAAGCCGGTTCTTTTTCCTTGATCAGCTTCATGGATCTAAATCTTCCAGTGTTTTGATCTCTTCATATGGAATATTATATTTATCTACGTATTCTTTTGTAAATACCCACATCGGATTGTTTCCGATCTATCCTGCCGGGATTCGCATCGAAAGTGGAATAACTATAGAAACAACGTACATTTTCTATCTCTGTAAAAACAGTTTTCACATTTTCCTGAGGACTTTTCGTAACACACAAAAAAGGAAGCGCTGCTTCCTCTCCAAAGCGCACTTCCTTTTGTTCTCTTATTCACCGCTGTATCCGGCACCATATAATTCACATGCCTGCTCAAACAGTCGTTCCGTATGTTCTGTTCCCTTCGAAGTATCCAGGGAAATACTGTTCATCAGAATCTCGCGATCCTCCATCAGCTCAATGATCAGGATCTTGACGCATGGATATAGAAGACCATCCGCGCCTGTCACATAGCAGAACAGCTGCTGCATCACGATTCCATCTCCCTGTACCACGTCACCTGTCGTAATATCCGTATACACTCCACCCTGACTTTCCAGCGTTTTGCGGATATTTTCCATTTCTGCAGAAATTCTTTGTTCGATCGTCTCATCTCCTGCCAGCAATGTAAATTCTGCTTTCAGCTCAATTCCATCTCTTACAGAGGTTGCCGAACGTTCTTCAACCACATTCTCTCCACCTTTAAACAGGACCGCGTTTGTGAACCACCGATATCCTGTCAGCTCTACGGTTTCAAATTCATCATATCCTTCGATCGGAGATGCTTGATATGTACTTCCTGCATTCGGATCTGTCTCTTTATCCGGTTCTTCCGCCGGTTCTTCGGGCGCAGCCTCCGGTGCTTCCGGTATCTCTTCTGTCACCGTCTGCCCTTTTGCCGGCTGGGAAACCGCATACAATCCCAAAGCGATCACTGCTGCGATCTGAAGGATCACCAAGATCACTCCGATCACACCTGCAATCGTACTTGCAATGATCCCCCCTTTATTCGGCTCCGGATCCGGCCCTGCATACTCTGCATTTCCAAAAGCCAGCATCGGCAGGAAAATAATGCTCAGGAAAATAATTCCACATGCAAATCCTCCTCCTTTTCCAAATACCTTAGCAAGCTTGATGGATGTGAAAATCCCAAAAATCAAATTTCCGATTGGAAGCAGCAGCAACAGAAACAGCCATCCCTTTCCCCATGTAATTTTTGTCATCACATAGAAATTGTAAAATGGAATCAGTGAGGCCCATCCATGCTCCCCCGCTTTTACAAAAATCTTCCACATTGCCACAACGCAAACAATGGCTATGGCAAATGCAATGAGCAGAACTCCCACTAACACTGCATAAGCTAACATCCTCTCATTCCCTCCTCATTTTCTTCTTTTGTTTTCTTATTTTATCACAGTATTGTATAAAAATCGACAATCATTCTCATGCACCAGAATATTGTGATTTGACTATACAATTAGAACTTTCAAAAAAATTGAAATTTTTTCAAAAAAGTTGTTGACAGATCAGAACACCTGTAGTATAGTATATATTGTTCCGAGGGGAACACAAAACAAACGCGATAGTGGCTCAGCTGGTAGAGTACGACCTTGCCAAGGTCGGGGTCGCGGGTTCGAACCCCGTCTATCGCTCTTACAGGACTGTGAATCGAAAGATTTACAGTCTTTTTTCTTTTTCAAATTCTGTTTTTCCGCTGTCTCTGTTTTCCTCATAAAATAAGAGAAGCTGTGATCTCAACTCACAGCCCCTCCTTTTACACCGCCCTTTTCGGACAAGTTTTTCTTTTATTCTTCTGTTTCTTCCTGAATATCCAGTTTCAGTCCCAGTTCTTCCAACTGCTTGTTATCTGCCATGCTTGGAGCCTGTGTCATCAGACAGGACGCATCTTTGATTTTCGGGAATGCCATCACATCACGGATGCTGTCTTCTTTTGCCATCAGCATGACCAGTCTGTCCAGACCATATGCCAGTCCTGCGTGAGGCGGCACTCCGTATTTGAACGCATCCAGAAGGAATCCAAACTGCTCGTACGCCTGCTCTTTTGTAAATCCAAGCACTTCGAACATCTTCTCCTGTACGTCGTTCTGGAAGATCCTGACACTTCCTCCACCGATTTCGTTTCCATTCAATACGATATCATACGCTTTTGCACGGACTCTTCCCGGATCGGAATCAATGTACTGCAGATCTTCTTCCATCGGCATGGTAAATGGATGGTGCATTGCCAGATAGCGGTTCTGCTCGTCACTCCACTCAAGCAGCGGGAATTCTGTAACCCACAGGAAGTTGTACTGATCCTTGTCCAGAAGTTCCATCTGTTTTGCCAGTTCCAGACGCAGATTTCCAAGGACATCCCATACGACTTTATTTTTGTCCGCTGCAAAGAGCAGTAAGTCTCCTGCTTCTCCGTTCATTGCTGCGATCAGATTCTGCATCTCTTCTTCTGTCATAAATTTAGAGAAAGAAGACTTCACGGTACCATCTTCCTGGAGCGCAATATAAGCAAGCCCCTTAGCGCCAAAATCTTTTGCAAATGCTACCAGCTTGTCAATCTTCTTACGCGGCATTGCCCCCTGTCCTTTGGCATTGATACCGCGGACAGTTCCACCATTCTCAATGGCGCCTTTGAACACCACAAACTCACTGTCTTTGACAACTTCTGTCACATTCACCAGCTCCATACCGAAACGGGTATCCGGTTTGTCAGAGCCGTAGCGATCCATGGCTTCCTGCCATGTTATTCGCTGGATCGGGAGCTGAACCTCCACGCCCAGAACTTCCCGGAATACTTTTGCCAGGAAACGCTCATTGACTTCGATCACATCATCCACGTCTACAAAAGAAAGTTCCATATCGATCTGCGTAAATTCCGGCTGTCTGTCGGCACGAAGATCCTCATCGCGGAAACATTTTGCAATCTGGATATAACGGTCGCATCCTGAGCACATCAACAGCTGTTTGTAAAGCTGTGGTGACTGCGGAAGTCCATAAAAACTTCCCGGATGTACACGGCTTGGCACCAGATAATCTCTCGCGCCTTCCGGAGTTGTCTTTCCAAGGATCGGAGTCTCGATCTCAAGGAATCCTTCTTCTGCAAAAAACTGACGTGCCAGTGTTGTGACCTGACTTCTCATTTTTAAATTTCTCTGAAGATCCGGTCTTCTCAGATCCAGATAGCGATATTTCAGACGAAGATCTTCTTTGGTCTTACTGTTTTCTTCTACCTGGAACGGAGGCACTTCTGATTCTGACAGGATACGAAGCTCTTCTGCACGCACTTCAATCTCACCGGTTGCCAGATTTTCATTGACTGCTCCGCTTCTCTTCTCTACATTTCCTACCACTGCAACTACAAATTCGCTTCTTAATTTTGCAGCTTTTTCCATCAGCTCTGCCTGCTCTTCCCCTTCAAATACGATCTGAAGAATTCCGGAACGGTCGCGCAGATCCATAAATACGATCCCGCCTTTGTTTCTGTTTTTCTGTACCCATCCCATAACGGTTACTTTTTCTCCAATGTTTGCACTGGACAGTTCCCCGCATCGGTGCGTTCTTTTGAGTCCCTGCATAGATTCTGCCATTTCTCTGTTTCTCCCTTCTTCTCTACAACTGCTCGATGTTGTCTGCATAGCAGTCCACAATCTCTGTATATCCCTGTTCCATCAGCTGTTCTTTCTGGAACTTTTTATTTTTCTTCATATTGACGATCATCACCTGTTTGCCAAGAGCACGTTCTGCCTTTGCCAGATCCAAGATCTTCAGCATTCCTGCCTGGGGCACTTTCTTATCGATAAGAAATGCTTTTTTCTGCGCTGCCGTCGGCACCTGATATCCTCTTTCTAACAGCAGCATCACGATTCGCTCGAATCCGATGGAAAAACCGACTGCCGGTGTGTTCTGTCCCGTAAATTTTCCGATCATCTCGTCATAGCGCCCGCCGCCGCCGACAGAACCGCCAAATTCATCCATGGAAATCTCAAAAATCGTTCCTGTGTAATAAGACATTCCGCGAACCAGTGTGGGATCAAATTTCATACGGAAATCCGCTTCTTTCGCACTCTCTACACATGTGATGATGGTCTCAAGCGAAGCCGCCGCATCATCCGCAAGAAAGCCTTCCAGTTTCTCTTTACAGTAACGTACCCCTTCCACGTCATTCGTAATCTCTTTGAATAACTGCAGATATTTTTCCACAGACTCTTTCGCATATCCGTTTTCCTCTAATTCTGCCGCCACACCATCCAGACCGATCTTGTCCATCTTATCCAGGATGATGAATACATTTTCATAGTCACTCTCTGCAAATCCGCTGTAAGCTGCCATCGCTTTTAAAATTCTTCTGTCATTGATGCGAATCGTAAAGTTTTTAAAATCCAGTTTTCCAAGCAGTGTGCTCGTTGCCAGAATCAGTTCGATCTCTGCCAGATTACTCGGCTCGCCCAAAATATCAATATCGCACTGCATGAACTGGCGGAAACGACCTCGCTGCGGTCTGTCTGCTCTCCATACATTTCCCATCTGAAGGGCTTTAAATGGGGATGGCAGTTCATTGGCATTGTTGGAATAATATCTGGACAGCGGCACAGTCAGATCATATCGAAGACCTCCGTCTACCACATCCATCTCTTCTTTTGCTTCCTCGATCTTTAACTTTTCTCCTCGTTTGAGGATCTTAAAGATCAGCTTTTCATTGTCTCCGCCCTGTTTGCTGCAGAGATTTTCAATATGCTCCACACATGGAGTCTCAATGGATGAGAATCCAAATGCACGGTAAGTCTCTTTGATCAGTCCGATCACATAATCACGGATTTCCATCTCCGCCGGCATCATATCTTTCATTCCCGTTACCGGTTTCTTTTTCAGCGCCATAGCCATTCTCCTTTTCTCTCTATCATCTCGTCAATACGGCTTTCATATTCCGTAATATTCTTCACATTCTCAATCCGGATCAGATTCGTCTCTCTGCCATTGTCCAGACGGATCTTCTCCGGAAGCACGATCTTGGTAGAAGCTCCTGCCCCTGCCGCAAGGATCGTCTGTTTTTCTTCCATAATAAGTATATTGTATATTCCGGCTTTGTCAACCTTTGCATATCCAACATTTTCAAAATTTCCCGCAATATTCTTCTGTCGGTACAGATAGTATGGCACAAGCCCCATCCGCTCTGCTGCCCTGGCGCTTTCTTCTACCATCTGCTCGATCTCAGAATGCAGATCGATCTTTCGCTGCTCCTGCCCGAATTTTGCCGCCCGCTTGATGGCCAGCGCGTGTACCGTCAGGCTGTCCGGAGAGAGTTCTTCGATCTGACGAAGGGTATCCCTCATATCCTGTGCGTCTTCCCCCGGCAGCCCTGCGATCAGATCCATATTGATGTTGTCAAATCCCAGCTCTCTGGCTGCCTGAAAAATATCTTTTACATCCTGTACGGTGTGTTTTCTGCCCACCAGATCCAGCGTCTTTTGCTGCATGGTCTGTGGATTGACCGAAATCCGGGTCACCGGAAATCTTCGCATCACTTCCAGCTTCTCTCGTGTAATGCTGTCCGGTCTTCCCGCCTCGATTGTAAACTCCAGCAGATGTTCAAACGAAAACGACTTCTGTATCGTGTCCAGAAGCACAGAAAGCTGCTCTGCCTCCAGCGTGGTCGGCGTCCCCCCTCCGATATAGATCGTGTTGAGTCTTCTGCCTTCTGCCATCTTGCCAAGAGACCGGATTTCCTGACAAAGCGCTTTTAAATAGTCATCCACCCGATCCTTCCACTCTGCCAAAGGGGAGGAGCTGAACGAACAGTACGAACAAATGCTCGGGCAAAACGGGATTCCCACATACAGGCTGAATCCCTGTTCATAATCCAGTCTGCCAAGAAGTTCTTTCTCCCGTTCTGCAATGGCAATTCCAAGTTCTGCTTTCTGAGGGCTCACGCCATACTCCTCTTCCAGAAACGTACAGACCTCTGCCTGACTCATACCGGATTCTAATTTCTGCATGGCCAGTTTGGTTGGTCTGACTCCGGTCAGCATCCCCCAGGCAAGAGATTTGCCGCTTTCCTTTGACAGCCAGTCGTACACCAGTCTGGTCACTTGTTTCTTTCCCTCCTGCCGATCCCGACAGTCTTTCACTTCTGAAACAGGAACACAAAAGCAAGAACCTTCATCCAGCTTCACTGAAACCAGAGATTCCTGCTTTTCGTCCAGATTCTGGCGGATCTCCCCATTCGGGAAGAACGCCTTCACAATATGATATAAATTATACATATATAACGTATCTTTACTGCTGATCTGTATCATTGTATTTTTCTCTCGCTCCGTATTTACAGGAACGGATTATTCTCCTTTTCAAATCCGATCGTCGTTGCCTCCATATGTCCCGGATACACCTGCGTATCCTCTGGAAGCACTAACAATCTCTCTTTTACGGAACGCACCAGCGTCCCCATGCTGCCTGTCGGAAAATCCGTTCTTCCAACCGAACCTGCAAATAGTGTATCTCCACTAAAGAGAACCTCTTCCTTCGGAAGATAATAACAGCATCCTCCCACCGTATGCCCCGGCGTAGAGATCATCCGGATCTCATATCCGGCAAGCTCGACATGCTCCTCATCTTCCAGAAATCTGACGTCTGTCACGGTATATCCCATGCCATATGCCGAAGACAGATTCACATCCGGATCTGTCAGCACCAGTTCTTCCAGAATGCTTGCATACACCGGAACCGGATATGCTCTGCACAGTGCATCGATTCCCATGATATGATCGAAATGTCCATGTGTCAGAAGAATCCCCTGTAAGATTAGATCTTCTGTCTTGATAAACTCAATCACTAGATCCGACGGCGCTGCCGGATCCACCACAAAACATGCTCTTGTCTCTTCGTTATACACCACATAACAGTTGGTTCCAACCATTCCGATGACAAACTTTTTTATTCTCATATGCTCTTACCCCGCTGTCCGTTCAATATCCAAAACACCTTCTACATTTCTCAGCTTTTTAATAATGTCATTCAGCTGTTCTCTGCCTCTCACGATAAATCCTGCCTCCAGTGTGGCTGTTCCCTTTTTGCTGGTCCGTGTATTCATCGATCTGACATCGATCTTCGCCTCTGTAAACACCTTCGTCACATCCAGAAGCAGTCCCTGTCTGTCGTTGGCATACATCTTCAGTTCCGCAAGATACTGTCCGCTGCTCTCGGTCTCTGCATTGCTTTCCCATTCTGCATCGATCAGACGCTCCCTCTCTGCTGCAGACAGATGCAGCATATTCACACAGTCCGTACGATGGATCGTCATCCCTCTTCCTCTGGTGACAAATCCTACGATCTCATCCCCCGGAACCGGATTGCAGCACTTGGAGAATCGAACCGCCATATCGTCAATGCCTTTGACCACGATCCCGCTTTTCGATTTTGCAATATGGACTTTCTGATTGTTGGCTTCTGAAATCTTCTCCAGGATCGTCGCGTCTGTGATCTCTTTTTTATGGTCTTTTCCATATTCTTCCACCAGACGGTTGACGACCTGCCCTTCTTTTAAACCACCGTGTCCGATGGCAGCCAAAACCGCATCCCAGTCACGGAATCCGTATTTTCTCTGCACGATCTGCAGATACTTGGGCTTCATCAGATCTGCCTGGGTCAAAGACTTGGATTTACAATATGCGGCGATCAGTTCTTTTCCTCGAATGATATTTTCTTCCTTAAATTCATGCTTAAACCACTGGTTGATCTTATTCTTTGCCTGTGTACTCTTTACAATATTCAGCCAGTCACGGCTCGGTCCTTTGGAATTCTGAGACGTCAGAATCTCAATCCGGTCTCCGTTCTGGATCTTATAGTCAATATTGACCAGCTTTCCATTGACACGGGCGCCTACCATCTTATTGCCCACTGCACTGTGGATCGCATAGGCAAAGTCCACCGGAGTGGATCCATTGGGAAGATTCTTGACATCCCCATTCGGAGTGAAACAGTATACATCCTCCGCAAACAAATCCAGATCGCCTTTTAAGAGACTTAAAAACTCCCGGTTATCTGACATGTCTCTCTGCCACTCGAGGATCTGACGCAGCCAGCTTAACTTCTCTTCTTCCCGGCTCTTATTGTTCTTCGCCGGTCCACCGCTTTCTTTGTATTTCCAGTGGGCGGCAATACCATACTCCGCGGTCTTGTGCATCTCTTCCGTACGGATCTGGATCTCAAAAGGCTGTCCCGCCGGGCCCATCAGCGTGGTATGCAGCGACTGATACATATTGGCTTTTGGCATGGCGATATAGTCTTTAAACCGCCCCGGGATCGGAGTGTACATCTCATGGATCACACCCAGAGCCGCATAGCAGTCCTTCACAGAATCCACAATAATACGCACCGCAAACAGGTCATATACCTGATCCAGCGTCTTGTTCTGGTTCACCATCTTCTTATAAATACTGAAGAAATGCTTCACTCTTCCGTATACCTTGGCCTGGATGTGGGCATTCTCCATATGATGAGAGACTTCTGCCACGATCTGCTGTACGAATTCTTCCCGCTCTGTCTTCCTCTCATTCAGATCTTTCACCAGTTGGAAATACACTTCCGGCTGATAATACTTCAGGGAAAGATCATCCAGCTCTGTCTTGATCTTGGAAATACCCAGTCTCTGTGCGATCGGCGCATAGATATCCATGGTCTCTCTTGCTTTTTCTTTCTGCTTTGCCGGGATCATAAATTCCAGCGTCCGCATATTATGCAGACGGTCTGCCAGCTTGATGATGATAACACGGATATCCTTTGCCATGGCAAGGAACATCTTTCTGAGATTCTCTGCCTGTACTTCCAGTTTATCTTTGGAATAAGACAGCTGACCAAGCTTGGTGACCCCGTCTACCAGAAGTGCGACTTCTTCTCCAAACTCTCTTGTGATATCCTCCACTGTCATTTCGGTATCTTCCACCGTATCATGGAGCATCCCTGCCACGATCGTCTCTTTGTCCATCTCCAGATCAGCCAGAATGATCCCCACCCAGAGCGGATGGATGATATAAGGCTCTCCGGACTTTCGCACTTGTTCTTTGTGCGCTTCTTTGGAGAGTTTATAGGCTTTCTCAATCAGAGAAATATCTGCAGACGGATGATACTTTCTTACCCTTGCAATCAATGCGTCATATAACTGCTCAGGGTTTTGATAATCTTCAGGTGCTTTCACGGCGTGCCCATCTACCATCTCCAGATTTTTGTTCAGAAGTTCATATTCCAGCGTACCTGCCATATCAAATCCCCCTTTTTCTTTTCCATCGTAAAAATTCCATATGGATTAGTATATCATCATTATTGATAATTTACCACTGTAATCTGTATGGTTTTATTCCCCCGGTATTCATTGACCGATGGGTAAAATGTCAGAGATACCGTCTCTTTTGTCTGCAGATACTCCATACACTCCTGTACCTCTCCAAAATAAATGGCTTCCATTTTCCGTCCCCTTTGATCCAAAACCTGAAATTTCAGGACGTTCTGATTTTTCCCGATGATCCGGAGATTCTGCACCCGCAGATTTTTTTCCGCAAATAATGGCTTTGTATTTCCTTTTCCAAATGGCTCCAACAATTCCAGTTCGTCCACAAGTTCTTCTGTGACATATGCCAGCGGAAGCTGCATATCAATCGATACTTTTGGAATCAGATCTTCCGTTGTCAGTTCACACAGCTCATTGATCGTCTTCCGGAACCGTTCTACATTTTCTTCTTCCAGAGACAGCCCTGCTGCCAGCTTATGCCCTCCGAATTTGGTAAATAACGCCCGACATTTACACATTTCTTCAAACATATGGTAACTTTCAATGGAGCGTCCGGAGCCTTTTACTCCATGTTCTCCCTGGGTCAGCACAAATACCGGCTTATAATACTTCTCTTTCAGACGTCCCGCGATGATCCCGGCAATACTTTCGTGACAGTCCGGCAAATATACTACCAGCACCCGGTCTTCTTTTAAATCTGTATGTTCAATCTGCGCAACAGCCTGTTCCACGCCTTTTTCTGTCATTTCCTTGCGGCTGTCATTTAACGCCTTGAGATCTTCCGCCATCATCACGGCTTCTCTCCGGCTCTTCGTTTCCAGAAGCTCCAGCGCCCGTTTTGCCGTATCCAGACGCCCGCTGGCATTGATACATGGTCCGATCACAAATCCAATGTGATAGGCGGACAGCCGGTCTGTCGGCACGCCAGTGCATTCCATCAGCGCTTTCAGTCCTTCATTTTGTGTACACTTGAGCATCTCCAGCCCCTGTTTTACAAAAATCCGGTTTTCATCTACCAGGTCCATGACATCTCCCACCGTCGCAATGGCTACATTTTCCATCAGAAAATCCACATCGTCCGCATCCTGCCCCATCACATTGTACAGCGCTTCGATCACTTTATAGGCAACTGCCGCTCCACATAATCCTTTAAACGGATATGGATCCTCCGGTAAATGTGGGTTCACCACAGCATCTGCTGCAGGGATCAGGTACTCCTTCTCTCCCCCCGCCTCCAGATAAGGAATCTCATGGTGGTCTGTTACAAGGATTGTCAGTCCCTTTTCTTTTCCATAGGCAATCTCAGCTGCCGCAGCAATCCCGTTGTCACAGGTAATGATGGTGTCTACTCCATCTGCCAGCGCACGGTCGATCAGCATCTGATTCAATCCGTATCCATCCTTCATTCGGTCCGGAATATCTGTGTCCACAACCGCATCCAGGCTTTCCAGTCCGGTTTTTAAAATATAGGTCGCATTGACGCCGTCAATATCATAATCCCCGATCACACGGATCTTTTTTTGCTCCCGGATCTTCTCAGCCAGGATCTCCACTGCGGTATCCATATTTCTCATCAACATTCCATCGTGCAAATCTGCAATAGTCCCATTCAAATAATAGTCAATATTCTGATTTCCTATAATCTCTCTGTTTCGGATCAGACGGGCAATGATCGGCGAAATATGATATTTCTCTGCAATCTGCACAAAATCTGCCTTTTTCATGGACACAAACCACTTTTCCATGTTACTTCCTCCCAAGTATCTTTCTTATTTTTCTATTTTAGCATATCGAAATTTTTCTGTAAATCAGTCAAAAAAGGTTCTGCCATGAAATCGTTCCCTCCCAAATCTTCCAAAAATAATTTTCCCGGATTGCAAAACAGTGCCCCATGCCTTTCGGCACGGAGCACTGCTGCGTATTTAGGAAGAATTTTTAATTTTTACTTATCTGCGTCTTTTCAGGAATGCCAGAAGTGCTGCTCCTCCTGCAAGAAGTCCGGATACTGCTCCGGCGATTGGAGTTGCATCCCCTGTCTTCACTGCTTTATTTGGAGTTCCGGCTGACGGTTTCTGTGTGGAAGACTGATTATTATTTCCATTGTTGTTTTGTCCGCCATTATTTCCATTTCCCGGCTTGTTGTCTGGTTTGTTGTCCGGTTTATTGTTGTCTGGATTTTCCGGTTTCTCAGTCTGTGCTTTTTCCTCCAGTGCATCGATAGCAGTTCTCACTTTCTGTACTGCTGCATCAATATCTGCCTGAGACACCTCTTTGTCTGCAAGAACAAACTGCGCTGCCTCCACTTCTTTCTGAAGTGCTTTTACAGTTTCTTCTGTGTACTTATCTGCCTGTTCCAGACGTTTCTCTGCTTCTTTTATGACAGCTGTAAGCTGTGATTTGTCTGTAGAAACAGCTGCTTTCTGGAAGAGTGCCGTAATGTTGGCATCTGCATTCACATCACAGAATGTATACTCTGCTACTGCACCAACAGACTGTCCATTTACCAGGACATCACTGATCACATATCCTTCTTTTGGCTGGATCGTAAATGTCTGACTCATGCCGCGTTCTACTTTTACAGTACCGCATGGAGTGATGCTTCCGCCCTCTCCTGCTGCTGCCATAATTGCAAACTCTTTCTGGATCGGCGCAATATTCATTGCTGCATCCAGTGCATTCTGTGCCGCATCCACTGTTTCCTGTGTCACTGCCGGGTCTGCTGCTACTGCTTTCGCTGCCTCCAGTACTTCCATCAGATTCTGAATATCTTCCGGAACATAATCCTCTGCATGTTTCAGAAGTTCTTCTGCTGCTGCGATTGACTCGTTGAGTTTTGTCTTGTCAGCCTGTACGGCTTCTTTTTCTGCGAAGAATACTTCAATGCTTGCATCTGCGCGAACTGCCTCAAATTTGTACTCTGTAACAGATCCAACGGATTCTCCGTTTACAAAGACTTCTTTTACTTCAAATCCTTCATATGGCTGAATCGTAAATACCTGATCTTTTCCTTCTTCTACTTTCACTGCACCGCTTGGATCAATGATTCCACCGCCATGTGCAACTGCTGTGATCGTAAATTCTTTCTGTACCGGTGGTTTTACCTGCAGATTTTCGATTGCTGTCCGCACAGCTGTTGCTGCTGCATCTGCTTCTGCCTGGTTTGCCTCTGGATTATCCAGTACGCTCTGTGCAAGATCCATTGCTTCTTTCAATGCTTTGACAGATTCTTCTGTAAAGCTCTCTGCATTTTCCAGTTTCTGTGCCGCCTCTGCCAGTGCTGCTTTCAACGCAGTTTTGTCTGCTTCTGGCGCCGGTTTTACGGTCAGGCCTGAAATTGCTGTTTCGATTGCTTCTGCTGCCTGATCTACTTCTGTCTGAACTGCATCTGCATTATCAAATACTCCTTTGGCTGTTTCCAACGCACCTTTGAGTGCTTCTACAGATTCTGGTGTATATGCATCTTCATCCAGATTTTTCAAAACATCTTCTGCCTTTTCAATTGCTGCTTTCAGTGCATCTTTGTTTACTTCTGGTACAGCTGGTTTTTCTGTCAGACCTTTTGTTGCTTCTTCTACTGCTTTTGTAGCTGCATCTACACTTTCCTGTGTTGCGTTTTCATCTGCTACTACTTTTTCTGCTTCTGCTACTGCATCTTTCAGTGCTTTCACAGACTCTTCTGTATACTTGTCCTCTTCTTTCAGCGCTTCTTTTGCTGTGTTGATCGCTGCTTTCAGTGCATCTTTGTTTACTTCCGGCGCTGGTTTTTCTGCCAGACCTTTTGTTGCTTCTTCCACTGCTTTTGTAGCTGCATCTACGCTTTCCTGTGTTGCGTTTTCATCTGCTACTACTTTTTCTGCTTCTGCTACTGCATCTTTCAGTGCTTTCACAGACTCTTCTGTATACTTGTCCTCTTCTTTCAGCGCTTCTTTTGCTGTATTGATCGCTGCTTTCAGTGCATCTTTGTCTACAACAACCGGTGCTTTTTCTTCTACCAGCTGGATATCAAACTTATCGAGCTGTGGCGCATTCTTTTCTGGTGCTGTAAATACCAGGGTTCCGTCTCCGGCTTCATTGACTACAAATTCAATGTCCTGTGTATGTGTTGCCTGTGCTCCATCACCAGCTCCTACTTTCACAACCTCTGTCTGTGCTGCAATCTTATTATCTTTCTCTGCCCATGTCAGTCCATTGTTGGTATCACCACTGCGGAACTGTACTGTTGCTTTGTATTTTCCTGGTTTTTCTGCATGATATGGTAAGATGATCTGATCTCCGCTGTTCATGGCATTTACAAAGTATCCATTGCTTGCCCAGTCTGCATCTTTTACTTCCAGTTTCCACTTTTCATCATCTGCGCCTGTATTTTTCAGTTCAAAATGCTCTGCCTCTGCTGTGCTTGCTGTTCCATTGACTTCTGTCGGGAAGTTGAAACGATTTTCTTCTGTATAGGATGCCGGTGCAAATTTAGCAACAATTGTTGCGTTAGCCTTCACATCTTTTAATGTATAAGATGTAACAGCTCCTACAGATTCTCCATCTACCAGAACGTCTGCCACCCTGTGTGTCTTGTCCGGTGTGATCTTGAATGTAACATCATTTCCTTCTGTGACAGTTGTCGCTCCGTTTGGTGTAATTGTACCGCCTTCACCTTCTACGGACGCATTCACAGTAAATTCTGCTCTCTGAATATCATCCCCAGGTGTGATTTCAAACATATCAAGCTGTGGAGCTTTTTCATCTCCTTTTAATGTCAGAACTCCGCTTCCAGCTTTCGTTGCTTTCATTGTAAAGTCTACTGTCCTGGTCTCTGCACTGTTAGAATGACCAGCTTCTACTGAACCAGTTGTTCCTTCAAATACTCCTGCATTATCTGTCCAAGAAAGTTTATTTGATGTAGAACCACTTCTGAATGTTAATTTCACATTGTAGGTTCCTGGTTTTTCCACATGATATGGAATTGTGATGGTATCTTCATTTTCCAGACAATTTACAAACTTCTTATTGCTTGCCCAGTCACCGTCTGCTACTGACAATTTCCACTTTTCGTCTGCTGCACCCGTGTTATGTAATTCTGCAAATTCCGCTTCCAGTGTTGCACTTGCTTTTTCTCTCCATGGGAAGTTAAATGGATCTGCTTCTGTATATTTCTCACGTTTTACCAATCCATCTTTTGCAGTCTGCAGTGCTGTCGCTGCCTCATTTCTTTCTTCCGGTGTTGCTCCCTGTTTGTCTAAAACGGTTTTTGCATTTTTCAATGCTGTCTCAAATGCATCCCATCCGGCAGTAAACCAATCTTTTTTATAGGTCTCACACTCTTTCACAAGATTAGCTAAAGTATTGTCATTGCTTTCCATATCTTTGATGGTAATCTTCGCTTTTTTATTGAAGCCAAGGATTGCTCCTTCACTTACATCTGTAATTTCAGCTGTGAAATACCGATCGCCTGTTTTATTTGTATTTCTTCTTGTTTCTACTTGAGCAGTGGTTTCTTTTTCACCTGATTTCAACGTGATTACTGGATTCAAATCTGTATTAAAATCATCCTGAATTGCAGTTCCCGGATTTGGCTGCAACTTAGCTGTAATTTCTCCTTTTGTTCCACCAACACGTCTGATTTTCAGATTTTTCTTTTCTTTCTCATTCATGGTATAGGCATCTTCTTCTAGCTCGATCATACCTTTTCCACCATTGTTAATAACTGCAGCAGCTTCAACTCCAAAAGCTTTATCTTTATCTAAAACTTTTACTTTAATTGTGTGTTTACCATCTGTCAAGTCATCTGTTTCAAATAACATTTGTCCCGTTGCACGCTTCTGAGCATTTGTATTAATCACAACTGGTGTTCCATTATCTACCGTAATTTCTGCCCTTCCGTGTCCTGGATCAACCGTTCCAAACAGATAGCCTTTCGTTCCAGTAAATTTCAATTCAAATTCTGAATCCTTCTTTGCCCATGTATTAGTACCATTAATGTACTGTGGTTGTTTTTCATCATGCCATGTTCCGGTAAATTTAAACCCTTTTCCATCAGCCACATCTTTGTCTGTAATATCAATGACTTCCATTCCTTTTGGAATCGGATTTGGTTTTTCCATATCTTCTGTGGACTTGTATACACCAACTTCACTAATCATCGGAACCTTGCCATCTGGAGTTGTCACTGTAATCTTAATCTGACGTGCAGAAGTTTCACCCGTTCTGCAAAGACGTTTTGCACCGATTGTCTGTCCTTTTTCTAACAGAGTCCATTCACCCTCTGTTCCTTCTCTATATTCTACTTTATAATCATTGATTCTCTGACCGTTCTGGATGGCTTCCTCAATAGAAACTACATCAAAGTTTTTCTTCTCACCTAAATCAATCAGAATTTCTCCTGTTTTTGTTCCATCATCGGTTGTCCAGTACGTATCATCTTTTTCATCAACCATATTGCCTGGTTTGAATGTTTCTGCATTTCCTCTAACAGATGATACTTTTACAGACGCACCCTTTGCTTTTGCCAGATTTTCATCAAATGTCTCTTTGATATTTTTTCCAAATTCTGTCACACGATCCAGAATTGCCTGATCTACAGTTCCCTGATCATTCGGCGGCACATTCAAAAGCAATGTCGCATTATGCCCCACTGAATTAAAGTACATATTACTTAATTCATCCATTGTTTTTGGTGTATTCTTTTGAGTTCCCCAGAACCATCCTGATGTAATACGAGCATCCGCTTCTGGAACGGTCCACTTATTTCCATTCTCAAATCCAATTGTAGCACCACCTTGAGAGTTGCTATCAATCGTCCCCTTCTGCTCATCCACAGTAGATTTCGACCAAGTATCCTGACCTGCAATACCATTCTCATTGCCAATCCAACGTACTGTTGTATAAGCGTCCGCTCCAAATAACATACAATCGGCATCCCGGCCATCTACACCTTTACCTTCATATTTCTGAATTGTATCAAACCACTCTTTAAAAGTATATTCCTGATATCCAGATCCACTACCTTTCGCTCCATCCATCCATACTTCCACAAATTTACCATTATTTCCATATTTCGGATTGCTTAAAATTTCTTCTAACTGTGATTTGTAGTATTTATTATAATCTTTTTCATCATTTTCATAAACCCAGTTCCAGTCATGACCGTCAATTGGTCTATTTACCTTTTTACCATTTTCTGTCACTTCTTCAACCAGTGCTTTTCCATCTTTATCTTTATATCCATAACTGTCATCATGAATGTCCCATGGTGACAAATACAAGCCCATATCCATATCAGCTTTTGTACATGCCGCAGAAATTTCTGCCAGAATATCAGACTCTCCATTAGCATCCTGGTATCCAGATGCTTTTACATCATACTCCGTGTGCTGACTGTCCCAGATGCAAAATCCATCATGATGTTTTGCGGTTACAATCAGCTTCTTAAACCCAGCTTCTTTCAATGTATTAACCAAGGTTTCTGCATCAAAGTCTTTTTTCAATTTGAAAATTTCACTTGGTGCCTTATCCCCGTAATGCTCTCCCCATTCAATCCCATTGAATGTATTCGGTCCAAAATGGCAAAATGCTGCCAGTTCCTCTTTCTGATATCTAAATTGATTCGCATCTGGCACTACCTCATCCGCTTCTGGAGCTGTTGCAGTTCCACTTACGTTTTCATCTCCAATCCAGTTTGTTGTTTCTGCTGCTCGAAGTGTAACAGTTCCTCCCATAAATCCTGTCGTTGTCACAACACCTGCAAGCAACATTGACATCCACTTTTTGTATAAAGCTTTTTTCTTCACCTTTTTTCTCCTTTCTGACATACTTCGTCTATTAGATTTATATACAGATTATAGTGATTTCACCCCCCCCTTACAATTGATTATTTTCCACTTTTTAGTTAATTTTTTCCAATTTCCTATATATTTTCACCATTTTAACCAAAAATCACAAAAAAGCCCTTGAATTATATATGTATACCACACACAATCCAAGAGCTTTTTCTTTATTTTTTATTACTTTTCACTATTTTTTCTTTTTCGTTGTTACTGTTTTTACAGATTCTGCTTTTTTCACTATTTTGGTCTTCATCACATACCACAGCGCACCTGTAATACATACTGAAGAATATGCTCCGCAAATAATACCTACCATCAGCGGAAGTGCAAACTCTTTAATCGAACTTACTCCCATGATAAACAGGACTGCTACCATCACAAATGTGGTCAGGGAAGTATAGATACTTCTTGTCAGAGTTCTTGTAATACATCTGTTCACCAGCGTATCCAGCTCTTCCGTCCGTTTCTTTGTCTTCATCTCCTCACGGATTCTGTCAAAGATTACGATCGTTGCATTGATAGAATATCCGACAATGGTCAACATACATGCAATGAAAGTATTTCCGACGGAAATTCTTGCGATTACATAGAATGCAAGCACCACCAATACGTCATGTACCAGCGCCAGTACCGCACTGGTTGCAAACCGGATATCTTTAAACCGCAGCCAGATGTACAGCAGCATAAAGATCGTCGCGATCACAACTGCGATAATTGCATCTACACGCATTTCCGAACTTACTGTAGAACTGATATTTTCTGTTGTAATATCTTTTTCTTCCACACCGAATTCATCTGCCATATATTTTGCAAATGCTTCTCGTTTTTCCAGATTCAGTGTCTGTGTCTTGAAGATGACCTGATTACTGTCCGCAACTGTCTGTACCTGGATATTCGGGTCATCTGTCACCTTCTCCAGATCCGGAACCATTTGTTCATCGATTTCTTTTAATGTATAAGCTTTGTCAAATGTTACACTGGTAGAAGTACCGCCTTTGAATTCCAGACTGTAATTCAAAGCACCTTTTCCGGTTCCTGCATTCACACCCATGAACACAAGCCCGATCAGGATGACTGCCGCAGATACCGCAAAGAAAATTTTGCGTTTTCCAAGAAAATCAATCGGCGCATGTTCTTCTTTGATCCGTCCATACACTTTAGGATTGCGGATACCTACTGCATAGAATGCATAAATGATCATACGTGTAATCACAAGAGCAGTAAACATCGAAACTACGATACCAAGAGCCAGTGTCTGTGCAAATCCTTTCACAGTACCGCTGCCCTTTAACCAAAGTACGGCTGCCGCGATCAGAGTTGTAATATTACCGTCCAAAATTGCAGACATTGCCTTATGAAATCCGGCATTCAATGCAGATCTCACTGCTTTTCCAGCTGTCAGTTCTTCCTTTACACGGGCAAAGATAATAACATTGGCATCCACTGCCATACCGATACCAAGGATAATACCTGCAATACCAGGAAGCGTCAGGGTAATATCAAATGCATTGAGCAGCACCAGGATCAATCCGGTGTAAATCACCAGAGCCAGGCTGGATGCAAGTCCCGGAAGCAGATATACCACACACATAAATACAAAGACAATCGCAAGACCGATCGCTCCTGCCATCAAACTTGTGCTGATTGCTTCTTCTCCAAGCTGTGCTCCGACTACATTGGAACGAAGCTCTTCCAGTTCTACGCTCAGACCTCCGATACGGATTGTAGAAGCAAGCTGTTCTGCCTCTTCGTATTCCATATCTCCTTCGATGACCGCCTGTCCGTCTGTGATCTCTACATTTACCTGTGGCACGCTGATCAGTTCGCCGTCATAATAGATTGCGATAGTCTCTTCTGCTTCTTTTGCAGCTTTTGTTGCCTCAGCGAATTTCTTCGTTCCTTCTTTTGTCATAGACAGTTCTACAACATTTTTATTTGCTCCCGTCGTTTCGTCCTGATAAGCGCCCGCTTTTGCAGTTTTGATATCTGTACCATTTAAAACGATGGAACCATCTTCTTTTACCTCTTCGATCGAATTGGCCAGCACAAACTTTCCGGAAGCATCCATTCCATAATTCGGATTTCCCTCGCTGTCTTTTTCACGGATAAAATACAAAGAACCCGGCTGTCCCAGTTCGTTTAAGATCTCATTGGCGTCTGTCACACCTGGGATCTCAATGCTGATACGGTCGTCTCCCTCCTGGTAAACCGTTGCCTCTGTACTGTACTGTTCCACACGTTTCTGCAGCTTATAAATCGTATCGCTCATATCTTCTGCAGAAGGAGTCTCCCCTTTGACCTGATAAGTAATGCTGACTCCACCTTCCAGGTCAAGTCCTAATTTGATGTTCTTTGCTGCACCAGTCTGACCCTTACCGAAGCCGACAACTGTCGTAAATCCAAGAAGAACGATCAGTGCTGCTGTCAGAATCAGGCTGATAATGCCTTTACTTTTCTTCATCTTCTACCATCCTCTCCTGATCAGCCAATGCTGCCTTGATCATAATCGCACACTCTACACGCTTGCGTTCCATCTCACAGCTTACCTCATAGGTGTCATTGATCGTGTGATGGAATTTGTAAGAATTCGCCATACAGCCGCCGCTGCAGTAAAATCTCGCAAAGCAGTTTCTGCAGCTTTCCTTGGAATACACACTGCATCCTCTGAACTCTTCCGCAATCTCCGGTTTCGTGATTCCTTCCTCCACATTTCCCATCAAGAACTCTTCCTGACCGACAAACTGATGACAAGGATACAGATCTCCCCATGGAGTCACTGCCAGATATTCTGTTCCGGAACCACATCCTGACAGACGTTTTGCCACACACGGACCGCCTTCTAAGTCCAGCATAAAGTGGAAGAATGTAAATCCGCGTCCTTCTCTTTCTCTGTCTACCATGATCTTTGCCAGTTTATCATACTCTGCAAAAATCTGCGGAAGGTCTTCTTTCTGGATCGCATATGGATCCGTATCTTCCCCGACTACCGGTTCAATGGAAATCTGCTCAAATCCCAGATCTGCAAAATGCAGAACATCTTCTGAAAAGTCCAGATTTTCCCTTGTAAATGTTCCTCTTATGTAGTACTTTTCCTGATTTCTGCTGTCTGCCAGCTTCTGGAACTTCGGAACGATCAAATCATAGCTTCCTTTTCCGTTTCTGAACGGACGCATTCTGTCGTTGACTTCTTTTCTTCCATCCAGACTGAGCACAACGTTGTCCATCTCTTTGTTGACAAACTCCTGCACTTCATCGTTGAGCAGCACTCCATTTGTTGTCAGTGTGAAGCGAAAATGCTTGTCGTTTGTCTTTTCCAGCTCTCTTCCATAAGCAACCAGATCTTTTACAACCTGCCAGTTCATCAGTGGCTCTCCTCCAAAGAAATCCACTTCCAGATTTCTTCTCTTTCCGGAGTTTGCCACAAGGAAATCCAGCGCTTTTTTGCCGACTTCCAAAGACATCAATGCACGTCGTCCATGATACTCGCCTTCTTCCGCAAAGCAGTATCGGCAGGCAAGATTGCAGTCATGCGCGATATGCAGACATAACGCTTTCACAACAGTCTTTCTCTCTTTTACCTCTCCGATATAATCTTCATAAATATCCTGTGTAAACAGCTGTCCTGCTTCTGTCAGCTCTGCAACTGCTTCTAAAAGATCCCGCAGATCTTCTTCCTCGTAGATATCCCCAAGTTTCTGGATCAGATACGCTGCCGTCTTCTCTTCTTTTAATGTCTCTGAAGTATGGGCAGGGTTCATCTCTTCCAGACATCCGATGACATCATATGCGATTTTGTCTACAACGTGTACAGAACCACTGTTCACGTCAAGAACGATATTATATCCATTATTCTGGTACTGGTGAATCACAACAGATACCCCTCTTTCATTTGAATTTTATATTTTTTCATAACACACGTAAGGCAGCGACCATGGCCGCTGCCCTCCTGTGTCATATTCAGTTCTTATTTTTTGTGTTCGCAAACCTGATTTCCTACTGTGCAGGATGTCTTACATGCTGACTGGCAGGATGTCTGACATTCTCCGCATCCGCCTTTTTTCACTGTATGATTTAATGTCTGAGTATTTAATGTTTTGATGTGTTTCATCGTTTTCTTCCTCCTGATAGTTATGCAAAAAGCATCTAATTTTTTAAAATTATAACATATTCCTGTTGTTTTTTAAAGTCTTTTTTTCATAACTTCTGTCAGGAAAGCATTCCTCCGATCATTCCACCGCCTGCACAAAGTAAAAATACAACCAGCATCTGCAAAATATCTTCCTGAAAATGATGATAAATCCCAAATGATATCAGTACAAGTAATGCAAAATATAGACACCCGACTGTCAGTCCCCAGACAAATTTCTTTACTTTTGCCATTTTTCCTGCTGCAAACCCGCCACTCAATGTAGAAATCAGATAGGTAACTAAAATCCCGGCTGTAATATGTTTTTCCTCCAGATTACATTGATACAAAAGCAGCGTTAAAACAAGAAGTAAAATTCCTGTCATAAGATAAGCACACAGCAATGATTTCAAAATCCATATACCTTTCCCGCTTTTTCCTTGTTCCGTATTCGTATTTGCTCTCACCGATTCTCCCCCTTTGTTTCCGATGATACACTTTATGAACCGGAATCTGATTTTATACCTGTATTGCTACGCTTCCATCTGCCTTCCCAGAAAATCTGCCGCTGCCAACGCCACTTTTTGTTCTACTTCTCCAAATGCTTTATTTCCTTTTTGATTCAAAAAGAGAATGGCTCCCATGACATCGCCGCCGCTGATAATGGGACAAATGATTTCATCCTGATATTCATTTTCTCCGGATAATACAGGGATATAGCCTGGCCGCCCTTGGGAAATAAAAATTTGCTTTCTGTTTTGTATGCTCTCTTCTAATTCTTTGCTGATATACCGGTTCTGGATTTCTTTCCCTCCATTTCCGGAAGCTGCTATGATCTGATCCATATCTGTCACACATACCAACACTTTCATAATATGAGACAGACTGTCCGCATACACTTCTGCCAATGAACCAAGTTCCCCCATCGGAGAATATTTTTTCAGGATTACCTGTCCTTCTCGATCTGTAAAAATCTCCAGCGGATCTCCTTCCCTGATACGTAGCGTTCTTCGGATCTCTTTTGGAATCACGACACGACCAAGATCATCGATTCTTCGTACAATTCCTGTTGCTTTCATAATAAAAACCTCCATTTACGATACTTTCCAATTTTGGAAATAGTATCTGTAAATGGAGGGAATTTATGCATTTTCACTTATACAACTTCAAAACGAAGATTTTCAAATTTCTGATTCGTCTTTTCCTGAACCGTATCCAACTCACCCAGGATCATATTCTCAGCCGCTCTCAAATCTTCTTTTGTAACCATGTTGGTTTCAATGTCATCCAATCGGCATTCGATTGTATCCAATCTGCCATTGATTGTCGTAATATTTTCTTCGACTGTATCCAATCTGCCTTCGATCATATCCAATCTGCCATTGATCATAGCAATATTTTCTTCGACTGTGTCCAATCTGTTTTCGATTACCTCAATTTTACCTTCGACTGTGTCCAATCTACTTTCGATTACATCAATCTTACCTTCGATTGTGTCCAATCTGCTTTCGATACGATCCAGTCTTTTATTGATCGGTGTTAACTTTTCATCCATCAATCCGGCAATCGCATTGAGCAATTCGTGATTCTCCATATACCAGACCTCCTTCCTTCTGTTTTTTATTTATTCACCCATCTTACAATCTCTTCTTTCCGCACAGTCCCCTCTGTGCTGTATCCTCATTATATCTTCTATATTTTTCCCCGTCAAGAATGGAAACGGCAAGAACCCTGAGTCACATCCAACTCAGGGTTCTTCTCTATTCGCTCATCTGTTTATACTGCTGCGCGATATTCTTGACATGATCTCCCATTCTTTCGAAATCTGTCAGCATTTCTGTAAAAATAATTCCACTTTGCGGCTTACATTTTCCTTTTTTCATGCGCTGCATCTGTTTCTTAAAGTACTTGTCTCTCAGATCATCAATCTGCTGCTCTGCTGCACCTGCTTCAAAAATCATTTTGGCCAGATCACTGCCTTCTTCATTTTTCACAAGCTCCAGTGCTGCAAGCGACTGCTTTTTCATCTCTCCAATTTCTTCCAGCGCTACCTCCGAAAATGACAGATCCCACTCTTTCAGATCTTTTGCATATCCCGCCAGATTCATCGCATGATCTCCGATACGCTCCAGATTTCCGATCACCGCATAATAGCCATTGATAATTTTGGAATCTTCTGTTGATTTTTCATTGGAGATCAGAGATACGATATATTCTGAAATCTCACGGTTCAGATAATCAATATAGGTCTCTCTTTCGGAAATCCGCTCCATATCTTTCTCATTATATTGAACCAGAACATCATATGCTTTTTCAATATTCTTAGAAACCATACTTCGCATTCTTTCAATCTCTTCTCTTACCTGAGAAAGCGCTACCGCACTGGATCCAATCGCATAATTAGATTCAAATCTTGTAATATACTTCAGCCGGTAATCCTCATCGTCTTCTTTCTGGCTGTCCGGCAGGATTCGTGTTGCGATCTGTGCCATTACCGTTCCGAACGGAAGCAGGATCAATGTGGTCACAATATTAAAGGTTGTATGTACATTGGCAATCTGTGCTACCGGATTTCCCGGTGTCAGCGCTTCCATCCAGGAAACAAATGGTGTTACCAGACAAATGATCGTAAACAGGATTGATCCAAAAATATTGAACATCAAATGAATCGCTGTCGTTCGTTTTGCATTTACTTTCATACCGATAGACGCCAGCACTGCTGTGATACAAGTTCCGATATTCTGTCCAAACAAAATATATACCGCACTGGAAAGGGGTACCATTCCTGTCGCCGCAAGTGCCTGTAAAATACCGACAGATGCAGAAGAAGACTGAATGATCGCCGTAAATACCGCTCCGATCAAAATTCCTACCAGAGGATTTTCCACCGTGGTCATAAAGTTGATAAAAGTCTGAGATTCCTGCAATGGAACCATCGCATCTCCCATCATCTCCATTCCCATAAACAGAATTCCAAGTCCGGAAAAAATCCCGCTGATGTGATGTACTTTTTCATTTTTGATAAACATCATCGCAGCCACACCGCCGATTGCAAAAATCGGAGCGATCGCCGCAATATCAAGTGCGATCAGCTGCCCTGTGATCGTAGTCCCGATATTCGCTCCCATGATCACCCAGACGGCCTGACTTAATGTCATCAACCCTGAATTTACAAATCCTACCAGCATGACTGTAGTTGCCGAAGAAGACTGGATCACTGCTGTGATCACCGCTCCAACCAATACCCCTTTGATGCGGTTAGAGGTCAGTTTCTCCAAAATTGACTTCATCCTGTTTCCGGCAGCAGCTTCCAGGCCATTGCTCATCATATGCATTCCATATAAAAACAGTGCAAGTCCCCCAAGCAGGGAAAGAAGATCTGTCATTCCCATTGTATTTTTCTCCTTTTTCTCTTCTCTCTTTGTATTTTTGTGTTTTCGCTCGAAACGAGACTGCTGCAACTTCAAATTACAGCAGTCTCGTTTTTTGCAAGTTCTTACATAGTGCATCTTAACATATCGATTTTTCTTTGGTCAATGTACTTTTTCATTTTCTTAACATGTTCTTAGCATGTTCTTAACCGTGCTTTTCTTCTTCGTTTTCTTCTGCCGTCAGGAAGAACTATTGAAATACCCTCTTTATTCTGTTAAAATCAAGGAAGATTCTCGCATTTGCGACATCAACTAATTTTAAGGAGAGTGAAATACGATGAGTAAAATCGATGAAGTAAGAAGCGCCATGATGGCTGCTATGAAAGCCAAAGATAAAGAAAGAAAAGAGGCTCTTTCCGCACTTCTTTCTGCCCTGAAAAACAAAGCCATTGACAAACGTGCTGATCTGACAGAAGAAGAGGAAGGACAGGTCATTTTAAAAGAGATCAAACAACTCAAAGAAACCATGGAACTGACACCGGAAGACCGGACTGATATTTTGACAGAATGCCAGAGCCGTCTGGCTGTTTTGGAAGAATATGCTCCAAAAATGATGGATACAGAAGAAATCAAGGCTGTTGTGTCAGAAGTACTTTCCACACTCGGATTGGAAGCCCCAACTGCAAAAGACAAAGGAAAGATCATGAAAGAGCTGATGCCAAAAGTAAAAGGGAAAGCAGACGGAAAACTGGTCAATGAAATCGTTGCTTCTTTTCTGTCTTAGCATCAGGATTTGACGGAATCGCTCATGAATGTACTAATCTTATCCTGTAATACTGGAGAAGGACACAATTATGCCGGAAAAGCGCTTAAAGAATGTATTGAATCCCATGGAGATACTGCCGTGATGATGGATCTCATGCTCCTGGCCGGAAAACGCGTATCCCGCCTGGTTGGCGGAAGCTATGTCAATACCGTCAAGTATGCACCGCATCTGTTTCAGGGACTGTATAAGCTTGGCGCTTTGGTCAGTTCCAGCCGGCACAAATCTCCGGTTTATTATGCCAATGCACTTCTGGCAAAAAAATTAAAACGTTATCTTGAGGAGCACTCTTTCGACGTGATCGTTACCCCTCACTTATTTCCTGCGGAAACCCTCACGTACCTGAAACACAAACACATGCTCTCTCAAAAAGTGGTTGCCATTGAGACCGATTATACCTGCATTCCTTTTTGGGAAGAGACAGATTGTGATTACTATGTCATTCCCCACTATGAACTAATGGATGAATTTGCAGGAAAAGGCTTGCCCCAAAATCGCCTCAAGCCTTATGGGATTCCCGTGCGCAGTGCTTTCTCTTCTTCTTTGGATCAAAAGACTGCCCGCATACGCTGTCATATTCCGGAACATGCACAGGTTTATCTGCTTATGAGCGGAAGTATGGGATTTGGCAAAATCCAGTTATTTGTGGCAGAGCTTCTGCGCAGACGAAATCCCGGCGAATATCTGATCGTAATCTGCGGAAACAACCAGAAACTCCGAAAGGTTCTTCTGGCTGAATTTGGAAAACAGAAAAATATAAAAATCCTGGGATACACAGAACACATCTCTGATTACATGGATGCAGCCGACGTATTATTCACCAAACCCGGCGGTCTGACGACCACCGAAGCAGCCGTAAAAGGAATTCCTATGGTACATACCCGCCCGATCCCCGGATGTGAAACCAAAAATCTGGAGTTTTATACTTCCCGTGGATTATCCTGCACTTCCAAAACGATGCGCGGACAGATTGAAGCCGGCCGTACGCTCTTACGTGACGAAGCCGCACGCCGCACCATGCAGAATGCACAGCATACTGTTATTTCATCCGATGCTGCCCAAAAGACGTACCGGCTTCTCCAGACACTTTGTCCAAAACCGCATTCTTAAAAAGGAGGCATCATGAATTATATATTCTTTATTTTACTTGGATATCTTTCCGGAAGTGTGCTGTATGCCTATTTGATCCCACGCTGGTTTTGTCAGATTGATATTATGAAGGACACAAGCGACCATAATCCCGGAACTTTTAATGCTTTTAAAAAAGCAGGTCCCAAAGTGGGATTCCTTGTAATCTGCCTGGAACTTGCAAAAGGATTTCTTCCGGTTTATCTGGCATCCCGCACTTTGGATACAACCCGAGTTCTGTTTGCATTTGTATTGTGTGCACCTGTTGCCGGACACGCATTTCCGGTATTTCATCCAAAAAAGGGAGGAAAAGCGATCGCCGTTTCTTTTGGAGTCCTGTTAGGACTGTTTCCATACTACCGTCCGGTACTGCTGTTAGCCTGTTTCTATTTGTTGTTTTCATTTTGCATTGTGATCCAGCCGCATTTGTATCGGAGCATCATCACGTTTTTGCTTTTTTCCCTTACCGGAATGTTTTCTTTTCACAATACAGCCCTGGTTATCGGTTCACTGCTGATTTCCTGTATTGTGGTCTATAAGCACTTGATCCATCATCAAAAAGAGCCTTTCAGCATTCGTTTTTTACAACGGAGCTAAAAGGCTCTTTTTTATTTTGTAAGCATGGATGTCACTTTTGATCGCTCCAATGCTTTTGCGATCAGATAAAAGATTACGGAATCAATCGGCACAGAGACAATCTGCTTGATCAGTCTTGCCGGAAGAATAGCGATAAATCCGGAACCATACAGGATCGTCAGCCACCAGGTACCCAGAAGAAGATTCACAAGTAACGATACCGTAATCTTTGCTGCCAGGATTCTTCCGAATCTTACCGGACGCTGATATAAAAAAACACCATAGATCACAGGCCCTAAAATTGCATTCAGTGTAAATCCAAAGAAATAGGCTCCTGTAGGTTTGATCAGGAATTTCAGAATATCTCCGATTCCTCCCATGATACCTCCGACAATCGGTCCAAACATCATGGATGTCAGTTCGTTTGGAATCCCGGAGACCCCGATCTTGATCGATTCTGTTAACTGAAGAGAAAAACAAAAATCCAGGATTACACCGATTGCGATCAGCATCGCTGTTACCGCCAGTACTTTTGTTTTTTTGAGCTCATGCCAGGAATCTACAAATTTTTGTTTCAATTGTTTCATAAAAAATACCTCCTTTGCAGTAGTCCTCAAGCTACGCACAGAAGGTATCCACAGAATCATCTGAGATTCTCTCTATGTGCAGCAGCGGGATGCGAAATATGTACCGCAAGCTTTCACTTTTCGTCCTGCTGGCAACTCCCCGTCCAACCGGCACTTAACGCACATATCTCTACTCTGCTTTTCTTTTTAGTTTTCGTGGTGATTATAGCACACTTTTAAAAACACAGCAACTGTTTATTTTGTCTCTGGTTCTTCCGGTCTTACGATCGGCAGCTGTACATTGACACCAAATGGATTGATGACCACACCTTTGGATTCTTTCATCAGCATCTTCGGAATATTTTTCGCATCGATCGCCATGGATCTAAACTGTGCTTCTTTGTTAAATTTACGAAATTCCAGAATATCTGTAAAAATCGGCTGATATGCATCTCCATTTTTCTGCTTCAAAAGCGGCATCCCGTTTTGTTCATGAACAGCTACGATAAACTTTCCTCTGCCATAATTTACCAGGATCTCTTCCTGCAATTCCCGAAGCTCTTCTGTCAGCTCCGTTGTTTCCTGCCTGCGCATCTCCTGCATAAAATACAAAGCTGTCAGGTGAAGCTGTGGATTCTCTACCCAGATTTTTCCCTCTGGAAGATTCTGAGTATCCGGTCTTTTTACCAGTTCCTGCAATTCTACTCTGGCTTCACTTTCCATATTCTGATCGATCAATAAGCCATTGATCCCCATCGGATACAGACTGGCAAAAAATCCAAGCAGCTGCTCTTTTTCCAGTTTGGCGATCTGGATCGGTATCCTTTGTTCGATCAGCTTTTTCCCCTCTCTTTGTGCATCCTCTTCCGTATAATATAATAGTACTTCATCATCAAATGTCTCTTCATCACATATCACGTACGGCATTTTCGTACACATCGACATAAATACATACAGTCTCTCTGCATTTCGCAGGCTGCTTAAAAGCTGTTGTTTCTCTGCTGTCTGTCCGCTTTTATTTTCCTCGTTCATCCCATTGTTTCCTTTCTTCTGTTGATCATTCCGATCTTTTTATTATACCAGACTTTTTTTTAGATACCAACACTATTTCCGATAATTTTCTGTTTCCTGCTCTTCCTCTGACAAAATCCTTCCTGTAATACAGGTAATATAAGAATCCTCATCCGCCATCGTCAGACCATCTAACAACAGATCTTCATAACAATATTCTCCCAGCCGGATCCCTTGCATCTTCACATATTCCATCATTCGTTCATATGCAGTCTGTAGGGTTTTCCAGTTTCCTTTATGATACACTTTCAGATACGTCCCGGCAGGTCTGACATGATAGCGTACCCCTTTTGGCTTATGATCCAGCAATTCATAAAAAACAGAATAGTGATCATAGACACCTTTTTTTATTTCTGCTGTATTCTGCTGGTATCCAATCGAATAAGGACTTTTCACGCTATGCCGATCACAGTAGAGAAACAACTCTCCAATCTTTTCTGCCCATTCCCTTTCATCGGCGCGCTCCACCTGTGACTGGATCATATAACGTTCTGCTTCTGTTTCTACCTGGATCTGCCCTGTTTCTGTCTGCAATGTATCCTGTATGATCCTTTCTTTTTGTTCGATCCAGTGTTTCATCTCTTTCAAGCGGCGCATCTGTACGTCGATGAGATCTCGTTCTTTTTGAAACAGTTCCAAAAGTCTCCCGGGACTTCTGTGATCCATATATTCTCTGATTTCTTCCAGCGGCATATCCAGCTCCCGCAAGATCTGGATCACATCAAATACTTCCAGCTGTTCAAATGAATACAAACGATACCCGTTCTCTTTCTTGATTTCCGGAGAAAACAAACCAATCTTGTCGTAATAAAATAATGTATGTTTGGTCACCCCTGTCAGTTTTGCAAATTCTCCTGTTGTAATATATCTTTCGTTGTTCATTTTTATTTTCCTCTTGACTATAGACTTACTCTATAGTTTATGATAGCAATGTTACTTCAAAAAAACAACAGATAGGAGCATTTTATCATGACAAATTCTATTGCAAAAGACTTTCGTTTTTTCTAACTGCTTCGTTTTGCATTTCCAACGATGATCATGATGGTATTCATGTCACTGTACACGATTATAGACGGCATTTTCGTTTCCCGACTTGTAGGAACCGATGCCCTTTCTGCCATTAACATCGTATATCCGGTACTAAATCTGGTCATTGCAGTTGGTGTTATGCTCGCCACCGGAGGCAGCGCCATCATTGCCAAAAAACTGGGAGAGAACTGTCCTCAGGAAGCAAGAGAAAATTTTTCTTTTCTGATCCTCGTGGGACTTTTCTTCGGAATCATATCCATGATTTTTGGAAATCTCCTGATCGAACCTCTGGTACGCTTACTGGGCGCCACAGATCTGATCTTACCATACTGTATAGACTATTTAAGCATTTGCCTGTTTATGGCGCCTGCCTGTATTTTACAGCTGCTTTTCCAGAGTTTTTTTGTAACTGCAGGTAAACCCGTAACCGGACTGGCTCTTACCATCAGCGGCGGCATTGCCAATATGGTTTTAGATTATGTCTTTATGGGTCCCCTCCAGATGGGCGTCAAAGGAGCCGCACTTGCTACCGGAATCGGCCAGTTGATCCCGGCTCTGTTTGGGCTGCTTTACTTCGGGTTTGTACGCCATTCCCTTTATCTTGTAAAACCCCGCCTTAACTTTTCCGTACTTTTGGAGAGCTGTTTGAACGGTTCTTCTGAAATGGTAACCAATTTATCCACGGCGATCGTGACCTACTTATTTAACATTACCATGCTGAGATTTCTTGGAGAATCCGGCGTGGCTGCGATCACCATCGTCTTATATGGTCAGTTTTTATTCAATGCCATGTACATGGGATTTTCTATGGGAGTAGCCCCCGTGATCAGCTATAATCACGGAAGCAAAAACACACGTCTGCTGCAGCGGATTTTTAGAATCTGCATGGGATTTATCAGTATCTCCTCCCTGGTCATCACCGCAGGCGCATTGATTTCGGCTCCTTTTATTGTGGAAATTTTTACTCCAAAGACGACAGATACGTACCTGATCGCAAAAACCGGTTTTTCCCTGTTTTCCTTCAACTATCTCTTTGCGGGACTGAACATTTTTTCCTCTTCCATGTTCACCGCATTTTCCGACGGGAAAACTTCCGCGATCATTTCTTTTGTGAGGACATTCGTTCTGATCGTGATCAATATTCTGATTCTTCCACGGATCATTGGGGTAAACGGAGTGTGGCTCTCGGTTCCGATCGCAGAATGTATGACGCTTTTTCTTTCCCTGTATTTTATCTGGAAAAATCGACACCGTTATCACTACATTCAAAAACGGGATAAAAAAACCGCAGCAGGATAAATTTTCCTTCCTGCTGCGGTTTTTATTTAGTCTGTCACAGTAATCCTCTCGATCACCGGCTGATTCTCAGCTTTTACTGTTCCATTGTCATCTTCTGCAGGCACATCCTTACAAATCTGGTCCACAATCTCTATTCCACTGGTCACGTGGCCAAACGCTGCATACTCTCCATCCAGAAATGTACTGTCCTCATGAACAATAAAAAACTGAGAGCTTGCGCTGTCCGGATCCTGCGCTCTGGCCATGGAAATGGTTCCTCTTGTATGCGAAATCTCATTTTCTACTCCATTGCTGGAAAACTCCCCTTTGATCGTCTCATCTGCACCGCCGGTTCCATCTCCATTTGGGTCTCCTCCCTGGATCATAAACCCATCCATGATCCTGTGAAATGTCAGACCATCATAGAATCCATCCTTTGCAAGGTTCACAAAATTTGTCACCGTAACAGGTGCGGCATCTGCATCCAGTTCTACGGTGATCGTTCCATACTCTTTTACCTGGATCTCTGCATGGTGGATCCCACTCAAAAGGTCTTTGGAAGACTCTGCCTGTGTTTCTGATTTTGTGGAGGTATCTTCTGTTTTCTGGCATCCGGCCATTGCCAGGATCGCAAGAAGCACTGCTGCGATCATCCCGATTTTTCTTCTCATAAATTGCTATTCCCTTTCTCATGATAAAAGGGATCCTGTCCGGCATATGCCGAACAGAACCCCCATTTATATTACCTGTTCAACTCTCGTTCGAGAATTATGCATTTTTCTCTGCGATTGCAGCCTGTGCTGCAGCAAGGCGAGCGATCGGTACACGGAATGGTGAGCAAGATACATAGTCAAGACCAAGTTTGTTGCAGAATTCAACAGAGCTTGGATCTCCACCGTGCTCTCCACAGATTCCTACATGCAGGCTTGGATTCACTGGTTTTCCTAATGTGATTGCCATATCCATAAGTTTACCAACACCTGTCTGATCCAGTTTTGCAAATGGATCGTTTTCAAAGATCTTAGCATCATAGTAAGCATCCAGGAATTTTCCAGCGTCATCACGAGAGAATCCGAATGTCATCTGTGTCAGGTCGTTTGTACCAAAGCAGAAGAAGTCAGCTTCTTTTGCGATCTCATCAGCTGTAAGAGCAGCTCTTGGGATCTCGATCATCGTACCAACTTCGTATTTCAGGTCGCTTCCTGCAGCAGCGATCTCAGCGTCAGCTGTCTCAACTACGAATTTCTTCACGTATTTCAGCTCTTTGATCTCTCCAACCAATGGAATCATGATCTCTGGTTTTACTGTCCAGTCTGGATGAGCTTTCTGTACGTTGATAGCTGCACGGATGACTGCTTTTGTCTGCATCTTAGCGATCTCCGGATATGTAACTGCCAGACGGCATCCACGGTGTCCCATCATTGGGTTGAACTCATGAAGTCCATCGATGATCGTTTTGATCTGCTCAACAGTTTTGCCCTGAGCGTCAGCCAGTTTCTTGATGTCCTCTTCCTCTGTAGGAACGAACTCATGAAGCGGTGGATCCAGGAAACGGATAGTAACCGGATTTCCTTCCAGTGCTTCGTAAAGAGCTTCGAAGTCAGCCTGCTGCTCTGGAAGAATCTTCTCAAGCGCAGCTTCTCTTTCTTCTACAGTCTCAGAACAGATCATCTCACGGAATGCATCGATTCTGTTTCCTTCGAAGAACATATGCTCTGTACGGCAAAGTCCGATACCTTCTGCTCCAAGCTCGCGAGCTTTCTTAGCATCTGCAGGTGTATCTGCATTTGTACGAACTTTCATTGTTCTGTATTTGTCAGCCCATCCCATGATTCTTCCGAATTCTCCAGCGATTGTAGCATCTACTGTCGGGATGATTCCGTCATAAATATTTCCGGTAGATCCGTCCAGAGAGATTGCATCTCCTTCGTGGTATTCTTTTCCGTTTAATGTAAATTTCTTGTTTGCTTCGTCCATTACAATGTCTCCGCATCCAGATACACAGCATGTACCCATTCCACGTGCAACAACGGCAGCGTGAGATGTCATACCACCACGTACTGTCAGGATACCCTGAGCAGATTTCATACCTGTGATGTCTTCCGGAGATGTCTCCAGACGAACAAGAATTACTTTTTCTCCTCTTGCAGCCCACTCTACAGCGTCATCTGCTGTAAATACAACTTTACCGCAAGCAGCTCCTGGAGATGCTCCGAGTGCTTTTGCCATTGGTGTTGCAGCTTTTAATGCAGCAGCATCAAACTGTGGGTGAAGCAGAGTGTCAAGGTTTCTAGGATCGATCATAGCAACAGCTTCTTCTTCTGTTCTCATTCCCTCATCAACAAGGTCACAAGCGATCTTTAAAGCAGCCTGTGCTGTTCTCTTACCATTACGTGTCTGAAGCATATACAGTTTACCATGTTCTACAGTAAACTCCATATCCTGCATATCTCTGTAGTGTGTTTCCAGAGTATTGCATACTTCTTTAAACTGAGCAAATGCTTCCGGGAATTTCTGTTCCATTTCGGAAATGTGCATTGGAGTACGAACTCCGGCAACAACGTCTTCTCCCTGTGCGTTTGTCAGGAACTCTCCGAAGAGTCCGTTCTCACCTGTAGCAGGATCTCTTGTAAATGCAACACCTGTACCACAGTCATCTCCCATGTTACCGAATGCCATCATCTGTACGTTGACAGCTGTTCCCCATGAATATGGGATATCGTTGTCACGACGGTATACATTCGCTCTTGGGTTGTCCCATGAACGGAATACGGCTTTTACAGCTCCCATTAACTGCTCTTTTGCGTCTGAAGGGAAGTCTGTACCGATTTTTTCTTTATATTCAGCTTTAAACTGTCCAGCCAGAGTCTTTAAGTCTTCTGCTGTCAGTTCTACGTCAAGAGTTACCCCTTTTTCTTCTTTCATCTTGTCGATGAGCTCTTCGAAGTATTTTTTACCAACTTCCATAACTACGTCAGAGTACATCTGAATGAATCTTCTGTAGCAGTCCCAAGCCCAACGTGCATTTCCGGATGCCTCTGCCAGAGTCTCAACAACCTCTTCGTTTAATCCAAGGTTGAGGATGGTATCCATCATACCAGGCATAGAAGCTCTTGCTCCGGAACGTACAGAAACGAGCAGCGGATTTTCTTTATCTCCGAATTTCTTTCCTGTGATCTCTTCCAGTTTTACGATAGCGTCCATGATCTGAGACATGATCTCGTCATTGATCTTTCTTCCATCTTCGTAATACTGTGTACAAGCTTCTGTTGTAACTGTGAATCCCTGTGGTACCGGGAGTCCCAGACTTGTCATTTCTGCAAGGTTTGCGCCTTTTCCACCGAGCAGGTTTCTCATTGTTGCATTACCTTCGGTGAACATATACACCCATTTTGTTGCCATTTTTCAACGACCTCCTAATATAATTTTTTTCAAATAAATTTGCATTAAGTCGCATATAATATTTTAATGGTTTTCAAGACATCCGTCAAGTCATTTGTACGTAATCCTGTACAATCTTTCCCTTTGTTTTTTAGTCACTTTTATGGTTTTCGTCTTTGATTTTCTCTTTCTCCGTAATTATTCACAATTTCTATTGGTAATTTTAAAAAAAATTATGGTATACTTTCAATAAAACAGATTCGCTGAAACAGCGGATCATCAAAAAGAGGGATCTGTATGAAACTGGAAGATTTATTAAAAGAAGTACCGGAACTGAACAACTATCTGAAAAACATGCCCCCGGAGCTCCGTCACCGCTGTACCATCCGGGTGTATCCGCCTGGCACGATCATCCATCAGAAAGATTTTAAGCTGGAACATTTCGGCATCATCGCCAAAGGAGAACACCGCGTCATCAACGAATTTGAAAATGGAAATGTGTACATGATCGAGAAAAATGAACCCATTGATTTCGTAGGGGAAGTAACGATCCTTGCCGGAAAAGAAAAGACCTCTGTGACGATCGAAACACTCACAGAAACGACTGTCATCTACTTTTCCAGAAAGGATTTTGAGCACTGGATCGAAGCGGGCATTCATTTTCTGCGCCTGGTTGCCCAAAAAGTAGCCTATAAGCTATACCGCTCCTCTTATAACCGGGGTGCCCGACTGTTCTATCCGCCCCACTTCATCCTTCTGGATTATATATCCTCAAGCAAGCCGCTTCCATGCAAGTGGAATCCTGTACCTCCGGCTCTGTCATCATTCGGAAGACTCGTCAGGAACTCTACGGAGAATGTGGGATCACCGTAAAGACGCTCAACCGTACGATCCGAAAACTGGCCGACGACGGTATGATTTCTCTGGTCAAAGGAAAAATATCCATGACTCCCGAGCAATATCGGCTGGGTCTGGAACGCATTCATCATTATGTAAATTATTAAAGGGAGATGTTCAAATCGAACATCTCCCTGCCTGTCTTATTTCATATCTTTTAAGAATGCACAATATCCGCGGTATGCTTCATAAACATCTGCCTTGCTGGAAAGTTCCCAAGGAGAATGCATGCTCAGAACAGCAACACCTCCGTCGATCACTTCCATTCCAAAGTTTGCCAGAATGTAAGCAATGGTTCCGCCGCCGCCGGCATCAATCTTGCCCATCTCTGTCAGCTGGAATGCAACTTTATTTTCATCAAATACATGTCTTAATTTTGCGATATACTCTGCATTGGCATCATTGGATCCGCCTTTTCCTCTGGAGCCTGTGTGCTTGTTGAGCACCATTCCTTTTCCAAAGAACGGATTGGATCTCTTATCATATACATCTGCATGCATTGGGTCAAATGCAGCACCTACGTCTGAGGAAATCATGGTAGAGTTTGCCATGGCACGGCGAAGCTTTAATTCTGAAAACTCTCCGCATTTGTCCAGAATCTCTGCCACTGCATTTTCAAAGAAACGGGACTGCATGCCTGTGGCACCCACGCTTCCGATCTCTTCTTTGTCTACCAGAATACAGCAGGATGTTCTCTTTTTATTCTCTGTATGGAACATCGCCATCAGAGAAGTAAATGCACAGACTCTGTCGTCCTGACCATATGCCATCACCATGCTCTTATCCAGACCACAGTCACGTGCTTTTCCTGCAGGCACGATCTCAAGCTCTGCAGACATCAGATCTTCTTTTTCGATGTCATACGTTTCTTTTAACAGTTTCAGTACGTTTGCTGAAACCGCATCTTTTTCTTCTCCGCAAAGAGGCGCGCTTCCGATCAGAATATCCAGCGCTTCTCCTTCGATCACGGTTGCAGCTGTTTTTTCCATCTGTTTGGAACCAAGGTGTGGAAGAAGGTCTGTGATCGCAAATACCGGATCCTCTTCTTTTTCACCGATCACGACATTAAACTTTGTTCCGTCTTTTTTTACTACAACACCGTGGATTGCAAGCGGAAGTGTCACCCACTGATATTTTTTGATTCCTCCGTAATAGTGTGTATCAAAATATGCAAATCCGCTCTCTTCATATAATGGATTCTGTTTCAGATCCAGACGTGGGGAATCTACATGTGCTCCAAGAATGTTCATTCCTTTTTCCAGCGCGTCTTCTCCGATCTGGAATAATACAATGGATTTTCCCATCCAGTCCAGATAGACTTTGTCTCCCGGCTGTAAGGTCTCTTTTTCATTTAAGTCTACATATCCTTCTTTCTTTGCAAGACGGATTACTTCTGTCACACATTCTCTCTCTGTTTTCCCTGCATCCAGGAAATGTTTGTAATCTGTTGTCAGAGTATCAAGCTCTGCCAGCTGCGCATTGTCATATATCTGCCATAATGTCTTTTCCATAGCTGTTTTTGTCCTTTCTCTTGTCTTTTTCCCATATTATACTATTTCTTGTTTTGAAATACAAGTAAACAACAAGTTCTCAGAAAGCTTTCATTGCTAAATGAAACCATTTTCCCTGAGAACTTGTTGTCTATTCTTTATACATAATCAAAATCATCCGGTCCCTCAAACCAGGATTTCCGTCCCTGATGAAGAATAATCGCCAGTACTGCCACGATCAGATATCCGATTGCAAACGGGGAAGTTGGATTGAATCCGAGTCCTGCACTGTGGATAAAACCAAAGCATGCAAGTACATATCCGACCACTGCCGTGATCGCAACTTTGTGAAGCTGCTTGTCAATAATAAATACGGTCATGGTACCTAACAGGATTCCTATGATGATCGCACCGGATTTCACTGCAGGTACTCCGTTCCACATAACCCCCGCATCTTTGATCATCTGCGTTACCTCTGCATTATACTCTGCAAGTCCTGACGGCATCACTTCTGTCATATAACCTGCCAGACCCACGCTTCCCGTGATCTGTGTGTACAGGTAATCTGCCACCGGCGGCACCATAGCGATTCCGATCGCTGCATAATGCTTCTTATCACAATCTTTAAATGCCTGTGCGACCATGACAATCGCACACCATAAAAATGTCACTGCACATACTGCAGGCGGAACCATGTTGCTTAAAAATGTAAACAGACCGAAGATACCTGCTGCCCCTAATACCAGACCAGACACCAATGCATAGCCCACACCGGCTTTTGATTTCTTCAATCCGGCATGTCCAAGCCATACCGTATTCGGAACAACTCCGCCGCAGATTGCAGAAAGCATGGTACAGATTCCATCTGCAAACTGAGTTTCACGAACACTGTAATTATCTCCCGCAGCATTTGCTGCCTCTACATTATCCATTGTCTCAATAAAGTTATAAATCTCTACCGGAATCACAATCGTCAGATATGGCGCCACAACCGCTATACCATTGATCAAGTGCTGGATTCCATTGATCGGATTGGGAATGTAAAAACCAATTCCGCTAAAATCTACGGTAGTTCTTCCCAGGCAGAATGCATAGATAATCCCACCTACGATGGCAACTACAAGCGGCGGAATTTTTTTCGGGAATAAATATCCTCCGAAAATACCGACCATTGCTACAAATAAGATTGGAAGTCCGATCAGAGGATCTCCGAACACATCAAATACACCCTGTGTTGCCATCCAGATAAATCCGATTCCTGCCACTGTTCCAAGAAGTGCAGCTCTTGGCAGTTTTTTCTTCATCCACGGTCCGATAAATCCGCCCAAGAACTCCACTGCTCCACCGATAAAGCAGGCAGCTACTGCTGCCGACCATGCAAGCTCTGCATCATTTAATGCATAGTGAAGCGGCATGATCACTCCATAGAGCATTACAAACATTGCCGGTGTAGACACTCCGGAAGGAAGCGCCGTAACATCTGCACGGCCTTCCTTTCTGGAGAGTTTTCTTCCCATATAGGCATAGTAAACCCCACTTAACAACAATCCAACTGACATACCCGGGATAACATACCCGTATACGATTTTATCTGGCCAGTCCAATACTCCTGAAAGTGTTGCGATCACGATCAGATAATTTACAATATTATTTGTAATGGAATACGTCATTCCACCAATATCACCGCGCTGAAACCACGGCACCAATGTCTTTTGTTTTCCCATTTTCCCAATCCTTTTTCTTTTTCTATTTCACTTCTACCGGAATAAATGAAAACGTTGTGACATCGAATAATCCCATATCTGTCAGTTTGATTTCAGGAATCACTGCCAGGGACATAAAACATAATGTCATCACCGGTTCCACTTCTCCGCAGATACCAAGCTCTGTATACGCTTTTTCATGAATACTTGTGAGTTTTTCATCCACCCACTCTCCGCTTTGATCACTCATCAGTCCAGCGATCGGCATTGGCATCTGTTCGATTACTTTTCCATCTTTTACAAGAACAATACCGCCTTCCTGTGCGATCAGGCTGTTTACTGCAAACTCCATCTCTTCGTCACTGACTCCGACCACGATAATATTATGAGAATCATGTGCGACAGACAGTGCCACAGCACCCCCTTTTATTCCATATCCTTTTAAGAATCCACATGCCACATTGCCGGTTCCCTGATGGCGCTCTACGACTGCCACTTTCACAAGATCCTCTTCCGGATTTCTTACAAATTCTCCGTTTTCATCCAGCTGAATGCGGGCAGTCGTCTTTTTCGTCACAACTCCTCCTGGAAGGATCTCGATCACGTTGACCTGATCACTGGTCAGATGCATTTTAAACTTTTCTGCTGAAAAATCTTTTACAATCACGCTTCCCTTCACAGAAGAGATATCATATGGCGTGATTTCCGGTAAATAACTTCCTTGGTCAGCAGTCAGTTCACCTGCAATCCATACTTTCTCCACCTGGAAGTCTTTGAGATCATCCAGAAGAACAATGTCTGCACGATATCCCGGCGCAATCGCACCTCTGTCATGAAGCCGGAAACATTCCGCCGCATTTAATGTCGCCATCCGAATTGCTGTCACTGCATCCAGCCCTTCTTCTACACAGATCTTCAAGTGATTGTCCAGATGTCCGTCTTTTAAGATTGTCTTTGGCTGTCTGTCATCTGAGCAAAGCAGACATCTTCTGCTGTTTTCCGGTGTGACCCCTTTTAACAGCGGCCTTAAGTTATGACAGGCAGAACCCTGTCTGAGCAGGATATACATTCCACGCTCCAGGCGCGCTTCCATCTCTTCTACTGTAGAACACTCGTGATCTGCCAGAATACCTGCCGCAGAATACGCATTCAGATCTTTTCCGTCAATTCCAGGTCCATGCCCGTCGATCAGTTTGCCTTCTTCTTTCGCAGTCATCAGTTTCTCCAGCACGCTCTCATCAGCCTGAATCACCCCTGGAAAATTCATAAATTCTCCCAGTCCGAGAACCCCTTCCCTTTTGATCGGCTCTTCCATCTCCGGTGCGTTGATGACTGCTCCGGCATGCTCAAACGGAGTGGCAGGTACACAAGATGGCAGCATATATTTGATATCCAGCGCTGTTCCTTTTGCTGCTTCCATCATGTAGTCCAGACCTTTGATCCCACACACATTCACAATTTCATGCGGGTCTGCAATGATCGTAGTCGCTCCATGAGGCACCAAAAGTCTCCCCAGTTCTTCCGGGCTGACGTAGGCAGATTCGATATGAATGTGACTGTCAATAAATCCAGGAACTGCATATCTTCCCTGCGCATCCACTTCATGAACGCCCTGATATTCTCCAATTCCCGCGATCTTATCTCCGCTCAGTGCGATGTCGCCTGTCTGAATCTTCCCAGAAAAAACATTGACGATCTGACAGTTTTTAATGACTGTATCTGCGGGAATTCTTCCTGCTGCTGTGTCGATCAGTTTTTTTAATTCTTCTTTCTTCATATCGATGTCCTCCTTTGATTTTTTATTTTTCATATACTTCCAGAACCGGATCAAAGGTTGTAAGCGCCAGATAGTCAACCGGCCCTACATCTGTGATCGCATAATCCGGAATTGCTGTGATCGGCAAAAAGAACATATACATCATTGGATCTGGAAGATCAGAACCTAACATTCTGGCTGCCTGATCGATCTTTTTCTCCTGTGCGGCGATCACTTCCGGCTCCTCATCACTGACAATTCCTCCAACTGGAAGCGGAAGGAATTCTAAAATCTCGCCGTCTGCCACAACAACCTGTCCGCCGCCCTGCTCAATCAGATAATTGGCTGCGATGGACATATCTTCTGCATTCACACCCATTACGACCAGATTGTTGTCATCCGGTGCAGCAGAGGAAGCCATAGCACCTTTCTTTAACTTCCATCCGGAGCAAAATGCCAGAGATTTATTTCCGTTTCTTCCGAATCTCTCCAGAACAGCTACCATTGCCACATCCTGTTCTGTATCCGGAAGTACGATTCCGTTTTCCACTTTTAAGACCACATCTCTTCTCTTTCTGACAAAAGGACCTTTTACATCCATAGACAGGACTTTCGCTTCTCCATTCTGGATGGATGTCTTATATTCAAAGTCTTCTTTTGTTGTCAGGCTGCATTTCAGTTCCCCTTTCAACACAGAACTTCTCTCCGGCGCTTTCAGATCATAAGTCAGTTTATGGTCTTTTGCTACCATCTTTCCGTTTGTCATCACTTCTTTGATCTCAAATGCTTCCAGATCCTCTACGAACAGAATATCTGCGATTCTTCCAGGGCAGATGGAACCTACCATATGATCAATGCGGTAGGCTTCTGCGCTATTAATAGTTGCCATCTGAATCGCTGTCATTGGTTTGACTCCTGCCTGGATGGCCAGACGTACTACATTGTCCAGATGTCCTTTTTCCAGAACATCACTTGCTGTCACATCATCGGTACAAAAGCTGACTCTTCTTGCAAATGCAGGATTTACTTCTGTCACTGCTTTGATATTCTCTGCAAGGAAATGTGTCACGGAAGATTCACGGATCAGCATATGCATTCCTTTTCTCATCTTTTCCACAACTTCTTCGTGGTCATAACTTTCATGATCCAGACGCACACCTGCACACAGATATCCATTCAGGTCATTACCTCTTGCCATCGGTGCACATCCAAATACCGGAAGACGATTCTTAAATGCTTCTGCGATTGCTCCCAGTGTGTTCTCATCTTCTTCCTGGATAAACTCTCTGACTGTCTCCCACACGCCATAACACTGCGGCCATTTCTGTACTTCTTCATGCACTTCTTTGGTAAAATTGAACGCCACAGTAGACTCCGGAATCGTATAAGGTGTCTTGTAAGGCGCTCCCCAGAATACTTTCAGCGGACTTGCCTGTACTTCTTTCTGCACTTCCTGAAGTCCTTCCAGACCGGATACAGAAATATATTCATCCAGACCGGAGATCATACTTGTGGTTCCTCTTGGCACGACCGCTTTGGCATAGCTTGTGATACTCAGCTTGCTGCATTCACTGTGGATATGTCCGTCGATCATACCCGGCACCAGATATCTGCCTTTTGCATCAATCACTTCTGTATCCTCGCCAATATAATCTTCTACATCTCCCACTGCAACAATTGTGTCTTGATAGACCGCAACGTCTGCCGGATAGATTTCCTCGGACATGACATTGACCAGGATTCCTCCTTTGATCACTTTTTCCGCCGGCGTCTTTGCACGCCCTGCACGGATCAATTCCTTTAAATTCTCTACTGTTGTTCTTTCCATCTTTAAATCCTCCTGTTTGTTTTGAGTAACAAAAAAGATACACCGGCCCAATGGCTAAACAGGTTTCCCGTCCTGCAAATGTATCTTGAAGAATTTTCAATATTCTGTTGTCATCAACATAGTTTCATCATAGCACATTGTTTCCCGATTGAAAATATAAGCTGTTATGAATATTTCCTATTATTATTAAGAAGTGCGCCTTATATATTTTTCTGAACAGCATCTGCACTCATCATAAAAACTGCCGCACAAAATGTACGGCAGTCTCCTCTTAAAATTCAAACTTTTTCTCAAAGTATGCTTTCAGATCTTCAATTTTCACACGTTCCTGTTCCATGGTGTCTCTGTCACGGACAGTCACTGCGCCATCCTCCTCAGAATCGAAATCATAGGTTACACAGAATGGTGTACCGATCTCATCCTGACGGCGGTAACGTTTTCCGATATTTCCTCTGTCATCAAATTCACAGTTGTAAGTCTTGCTCAGTTCTGCAAATACTTTTTCCGCGCCTTCGTTGAGCTTTTTAGACAGCGGAAGCACTCCGATCTTGACAGGAGCAAGTGCCGGATGGAAGTGAAGAACTGTACGTGTATCTCCGCCTTCTAACTCTTCCTCGTCATAAGCGCTGCAAAGGAACGCCAGTACCATACGGTCTGCTCCAAGAGACGGTTCAATTACATATGGGATATATTTTTCTTTCTTCTCATCATCAAAATAAGTCAGATCCTGTTTGGATACTTCCTGATGCTGTGTCAGGTCGTAATCTGTTCTGTCAGCAATGCCCCACAGTTCTCCCCATCCAAATGGGAATAAGAATTCTACGTCTGTCGTTGCTTTGCTGTAGAAGCACAACTCTTCCGGACTGTGGTCACGATAGCGGACTTCTTCATCTTTGAGTCCCAGAGAACTCAGCCAGTTCAGGCAGAAATTCTTCCAGTAATTGAACCAGTCAAGATCTGTTCCCGGCTCACAGAAAAATTCCAGTTCCATCTGTTCAAATTCTCTGGTACGGAACGTAAAGTTACCCGGTGTGATCTCATTACGGAATGATTTTCCAATCTGTGCGATACCAAACGGGATTTTCTTTCTGGATGTACGCTGTACATTCTTAAAGTTGACAAAAATCCCCTGAGCTGTCTCAGGTCTTAAGTACACTACGTTTTTCGCATCTTCTGTGACACCCTGGAATGTCTTGAACATCAGGTTGAACTCGCGGATGTCTGTAAAATTGTGCTTTCCGCAGGAAGGACATTTGATCTCATGTTCTTCAATATAAGCCGCCATCTGCTCTTTGCTCCATGCATCGACGCTTCCTTCCAGTTCGATCCCGTTCTCCTGTGCATAATCTTCGATCAGCTTGTCTGCACGGAATCTTTCTTTACACTCTTTACAATCCATCAGCGGATCACTGAATCCGCCAAGATGTCCGGATGCCACCCATGTCTGCGGGTTCATCAGGATCGCGCAGTCCACACCTACATTATACGGACTTTCCTGTACGAATTTCTTCCACCATGCTTTTTTTACATTGTTTTTCAACTCTACTCCGAGATTTCCATAATCCCATGTATTGGCAAGCCCCCCGTAAATTTCAGAACCCGGGTACACAAAACCTCTTGATTTTGCCAGGGCTACGATTTTATCCATTGTCTTTTCTACCATAATTCTCTGTTCCTCACATTCTTTTTCATCAATTGGTAACTATTATAACGGCTTCCCTTTGTTTTTTCAAGCCATGCTGTTTATATTTTCTACAGCAGCGTCTCCAGAATCTCCAGTGATTTGAACCGTTTGTCCACATACAGCAGACAGTACCTCTCCAGAATCCTGGACAGTGTTTCCAGAACCGCTTCGCTGACAGTAAAGGTATACAGCTTCTCGATGGTGCTGCTTTCTATGTACTGCATCGTATAAAGTGTGGAATTATCCAAAGGAATCCCATCCGATATCTTTTCCCTGCAGTCCTGGCAGATTACCCCGCCTTCCCTTGCCGAAAATACCATCTGTCCTTCTTTTTTCTGACAGCGGACACACTGAAACACCTGCGGACCTTCTCCGTTGATGCAAAACGCCTTTAATTCAAAAATGCAGCGGATCAGCGGATCCGGAATATGGGGACTGGTCAGCGCCTTCATGGTCTGATACAAAAGCTTTAACATCTCCCGCTCATCATTCTGTTCTTTTGTATAATAATTGGCAAACTCCAGAAAATAAAACCCATAATATGCACCGATCATATCTTCCCGCAGCTCGGAAAAATAATTTGTGATCTTCGCAGACTGGATCGTATGGGAAGATCTCCCCTCATACATGGTAAATTCCCCAAAGGAGAAGGGATTGACTGCTCCTATCAGAGGACTGTTTGGTCTTCTTGCCCCTCTGGCAAATGCAGAAATCTTTCCCTGCTCCTTTGTCAGGATCACCACCCGCCTGTCATACTCTCCAACCGGTGCTGTGGAAAGCACCATCCCCGTCAACACAATCTGATTCACCTGATCTAACTCCTGCCTGTTCCTTCTGTCCTGCCGCAGCGGATACTCTGCTTTCTTCACTTTCTGCTTTATAAGAAAGATAATCCGCAATACGGCCGGTTGTCATAAACTGTTCCCAGTACTCTTCTTTCATCGGTTCACCTCTTTAATTGCTTTCTCATCTGTTCTTTGTTTGATATACAATTAGGGTATCCGATTCTTTCCGGGATATACTATATAAAATCTGCCAAATGTTACATCTCATCCTCGTGATAGCCAAAGTTTTTCATTAGAAAATCGCTGTCTCTCCAGTTTTTCTGTACCTTGACCCAGAGTTTCAGGTTGACTTTGCAGTCCAGCATTCTCTCAATCTCATAGCGGGCAGTACTTCCGATCTTCTTTAGCATACTGCCCTGTTTTCCGATGATGATCCCTTTGTGGGAATCCCGCTCACAGATGATCGTGGCATCAATATGCATGACTTTGTTCTGCATTTTCATGCGGTCGATCGCCACTGCGATCCCGTGAGGGATCTCTTCCTGCAGACAATGCAGCGCCTTTTCCCGGATCAGTTCTGCTACGATCTGGCGCTCCGGCTGGTCTGTCACTGTATCTTCATCATAGAACTGCGGACCATATGGAAGATATTTTAAGATCACTTTCACCAGTTCGTCCGTATTGTCTCCGTTTCTTGCAGATACCGGGACAATCTCCGCAAAATCAAATTCTTTTCGGTATGCATCGATAAATAAGAACACTTCTTCTCTTTTTACCATGTCAATCTTGTTAATTACTAGGATCACCGGTGTTTTGACACGCTTCAGCTGTTCGATGATATGCTGTTCTCCTGCCCCGATAAAGGTGGACGGCTCTACCAGCCACAGCACCACATCTACTTCATTTAACGTACGCTCTGCCACATTGACCATGTATTCTCCCAGCTTATTCTTTGCTTTGTGAATTCCCGGTGTATCCACAAATACAATCTGCCCTTCTTCCGTTGTCAGAACTGTCTGAATACGGTTTCTCGTCGTCTGCGGCTTATTGGATGTGATTGCGATCTTCTGTCCGATCAGCTGGTTCATCAATGTGGATTTTCCTACGTTTGGTCTTCCGATCAGCGTCACAAATCCTGATTTAAAATCATCTCTTATCAATGTTCTGTTCTCCTTATCCTCTGTTCCCTGCCTCGGATGAGAGACGCCCTAAAACAGCGTCTTCACTTCCAGAAACATCTCTTTTTCGTCTTCTATTTTTTCTTCACTTCCGATGACACAGATCTGCTCTGCTTTGAGCATTGCTTCCACGACTTTGGAAAGGGCGCGGATATCTTCCTGGGTTGCCTGTAAGATCTGTCTGCGTTCCATGCGGATCATCTCTTCCGATACATGATTCATATACAGATTCATGGAACGTTCCCCTTTTGCAGCCGGATTCATCGGACGGTCAATATTACTGATCGTTCCGATGATATATTTTGTCATATCCCGTTCATCGACTGTGAAATTCTTTAAATAGTCTACCACACCCTCATAGACTTCCATAGTCTTTTTCAGATTTGGATCCCGGTAGGAGATCAGATATCCCTCTCCGATTCGGTTAAAGTTGCTCATACATCCATACGCGCCGCCTTTGACACGGACATTCTGCCAGAGATAATCATAACTTAAGATCACTTTTAAAATCTGCAGCGCTCCATGATACTGTGCTCCGTGATCGATAAAGTTTCCAACCCGCGCCACATACTGTACTTTGGAAGAGGTCTTAAATCCTTCGTTGCGCTTTTTACAGTGTAAAATACAACAAGCTTCTCTCTCTTTCAGTTCCGGATATAAAGTATCTTTGATTTCTTCAAAAGCTGCTTTCATCGGCGCCAGCCCTTCTTCTGAAGAAGTATAGCTGATCATCACATTATCCACACGGAAAATCTGACGCGCCAGCTGCTGTAAATTCCGGATCAGAGTTTCTTTGTGCTCTTCAAAATGTTCTTCCACCTCACGTACGACTTCATAGAATCCGATTCCGTCAGTATCGTCCTTAAACTTAGACAACGGAGAACCATACGACAGTGCGCGCAGTGCAGAGGTTGTATGTCCGGATGACTGGAATGACATCTGCAGTCTGGATTTGAGCATTGCCAGGATTTCTTTCAGACGTTTTTCATCATCCAGTCTGGATTCCATCAAAATCTCACGCATCATTGCAAACAAAATCTGCATCTGCGAATACAGCGCTTTTCCTTTGATCTCAAACGTTGCGCGAAATGCCTTTTCTTTTGCCTTTGTCACATCCGGGTACAGTTCCAGGGAAGTTCCAATCCCTCCGGTGTGCATATTGATCTCATTGAACAGTGCACCATATTCATAATGGCTGGTATCAATGATTCCCAGTACGCTCTGCAAAATTCCCGTATATGGAAGCAGTTCCTCAGACACTCCCGAAAGATCAAACATCAAAGTCGCATATCCGATGCCGTTGGTCTCCACTTCATGATGTACCAGCTGCACGCCGTCCACTTCCATTTCTTTGTTGTAAACCGGAGCGATCTCTTCTGTGATGTCCGCTCTGTTGAGCACCGGGATCTTCTCCATGTCTTCCGGTGCATCTTCTGATTCCTGATATACTTCCAGCTCTTTGGTGTCTGCTACCAACTTTTCAATTTCCGCTTCACTTAAGCCCGCTTTATATGCAGCCAGCTTTTCTTCCAGTTCTTTGTCCATTCGTGCTGTCCGACCTTTTTCCGGCTTTACGATTACAATGGATCCATGCTGATTATCAAGCAGATACGTCTGGATCAGTTTTTCAAAATATCCGGTAGAAATCTGTTGTTTCAAATATTCAAAGGTCGGGATTGCCTGCATATGCATAAATGGCTCGTTCTCATCATACAGCCAGCTGTCCATGATCTGCAGTCCGTACATCAGTCCCTTTGGATAATTGCCAAAATCGGCTTCCCTAAAACGGAACTCATGATAATTCAGCCCTGCTTCCAGCGCTTTTTGATCAATTCCATTCTGTACAATGGTCTGAAGTGTCTCTTCGATCACTTTGACAAACTCTTCTTTCTGTTCCCGATTGGCATTTTTAGAAACAACCGAGAAAATCGGCTGATAAATACCATTGTCATAAGAACCCATAATATCTTTTCCGATCCCGGCATCTAACAGTGCTTTTTTCAACGGCGCACCCGGTGCAGACAGCAGGGCATAATCCAGGATCTGAAATGCAAGATACAGCTTTTCATCCAGGCTTGTCCCGATAACCTTATTATAAGAAAGGTAGGTGTTGTCTTCTTCCGACTCCTCACTGGAAATCGAATATTCCATTTCCAGCTCTCTCATTTTTTCAAACGGCTTCTGATACTGGATCTCGGACTCTACTTCAATCGCATCAAATGCGGATAAATAATTCTCATCCAGCCATCTTAATTTTTCTTCCATATCCATATCTCCATAGAGATAGATATAACTGTTCGACGGATGATAATAGGTTCTGTGGAAATTCAAAAACTGTTCATAGGTCAGTTCCGGAATCACCTCCGGATCTCCGCCGGATTCATTGGCATAAGAAGTATCCGGGAACAGCGAATTCTGGATCACACGGTCCAGCACCCCTTCCGGAGACGAAAATGCTCCCTTCATCTCATTGTATACCACACCGTTGTATTCCAGCTTTCCGTCTGTCTCATCCAGCTTGTAGCTCCATCCTTCCTGACGGAAGATCTCATCATGCTCATAGATATTCGGATAGAATACTGCATCCATGTATACATGCATTAAATTCTGAAAATCTTTGTCATTGCAGCTTGCAACCGGGTATAATGTCTTATCCGGATAGGTCATGGCATTCAAAAAGGTATTCAAAGACCCTTTCACCAGTTCTACAAATGGGTCTTTCACCGGAAAGTTTTTCGATCCACATAATACGGAATGTTCCATAATATGAGGAACTCCGGTACTGTCCGGAGCCGGTGTTCGAAATCCAATGGTAAAGACTTTATTTTCATCGTCATTGATCCATAATAAAATCTTTGCCTGGCTTTTTTTATGTTTTAACAGGATTCCCCGGGAATTCAGGTCTGATAATGCTTCTTCCCGGATCACTTCGTATGCATTCAAATCGTAAATACTCATTTTTATTCGCTCCTCTGTATTTGATATACAGGCATTATACCATTATCTTTGAAAGTTTAAAAGGGGCGAGATGGAAATCCACCCTGCCCCATAGTTTGTCAGATCTACTTCTATTTTTTTACAACTTGTGCAGTTGCCACAATATCTATCCCTGTTCCCGCCACATTTTTCAGAAGAACATCCCCGATCTCTACCGGTGCTTGTGCCTGCACTTTGCGAAGCTGCCGGATACAATCCATGATCTTATCTTTCGGGATCTCCTGCCTTGTTTTTACAGAAACACGGCAGGGCGTACCTCCAATCACCGGTACTGTTGTTGTCACGATCCGCATCGGATGCAGAAGCTCTGTCCGGGCATAGGCTGCACCTCTTGGGCAGGTATTTCCCGAAACCTCATCCACGTCTCCATTTTGTATGGTTGCTGTAATCTGACAGCCCAAAGGACAGCAGATACATGTCAGTTCTCTCTTTTCCATTTTTACACTTCCTCCATCTGCAGTCGGATACTCCTAATTTCTCCGGCAGCTTCCAATACCTTCTCCGGGATCAGGATCTGTTCCATCTCACCGGGCGCTGCTGACCGTTTCTTTTTCTCCAGTACCAGTTCTTCATTGAGATATACTTGTATTTTACAGGCTCCAAATACTTGGCTTACCCGAAACCGTATCTTCTGTGCCTGATGCTGCTTTTTATGAAGCCTGGACGGCACTGCATACCGCACGCCTCCTGCTGTCTGGACAGGCACACATTCTCTCTGGATTTCTTCCTTCTGAAGTTTTTGTGTTTCCTGCACGTATTCTGCTGCCGCTCTTCCTGCCTGCGCTGCCTCTTCGGATACAAAATCCACCAGATCATGCACATGCAGTACATTTCCGCAGGCAAAAATCCCGGGGACTTCTGTCTCCAGATTCTCATCCACTATCGGACCGTTGGTCACCGGACTTAATGGAACTTCCGCCTGCCTGGACAGTTCGTTTTCCGGCAGTAATCCCACGGATAACAGCAGGGTGTCACAGGGATAGAATTCCTCCGTTCCCGGAATTGGTTTTGCCTGTGCATCCACCTGAGCTAATGTCACTCCTTCTACCCGTTTCTTTCCGTGAATCTTCACCACCGTATGGCTCAATTTCAGGGGAATCCCATAATCATCCAGACATTGCACGATATTTCGCTTCAGTCCGCCGGAGTATGGCATCAGTTCTGCAACCACATTGACATGGGCTCCTTCCAGCGTCATTCTTCTTGCCATGATCAGCCCGATATCTCCGGATCCTAAGATCACCACTTCTTTTCCCGGAAGATATCCTTCCATATTGACCAGACGCTGAGCGGTTCCCGCCGTGTAAATCCCGGCCGGACGGTATCCCGGAATATTCAGTGCGCCCCTCGGACGCTCCCGGCATCCCATAGCCAGGATCACCGCCTCCGCTTGGATCTGATAGATGCCCCGCTCGCTGCTCATTGCAGTGATCACCCGCTCTTTTGTAATATCCATCACCATCGTATGCAGCCGATATTCCATGGAAAGTTGTTTCACCTGTTCGATAAAACGCGCTGCATATTCCGGACCTGTCAGTTCTTCCTTGAACGTGTGCAGTCCAAATCCATTGTGGATACACTGATTTAAAATCCCTCCCAGTCGGTCATCCCTCTCCAGGATCAGGATCTTTTCTGCACCTGCACGCTTTGCCTCTGCTGCCGCTGCCAATCCGGCAGGACCGCCTCCAATGATCACGATCTCATATTTCTCCATCTTGATTCCTCCCCAGGATCATCTCGGATCCTGCTCCGTTCTTTGTAATTTTCTCCTGTCTGATTTTCAATTCCCGCTCCAGGATCTCCATCGTTTTCGGACTGCAAAATCCAGACTGGCATCTGCCCATTCCTGCTCTTGTTCTCCGTTTCACCCCATCCATGGTCGTTGCTCCCAGAGGTCTGTGGATGGCATCCAAAATCTCTCCTTCCGAAATCATTTCACACCGGCAGATGATATTTCCATATGCGGGCTGTCTGCGGATCAGTTCCCTGCGCTCTTCCATGGTCAGATCTGCTGGATTTAAGATTCCTTTCCGGGTACTGCAAAAATCCGCTTTCTCCTGTAAACCTAATTCCTCTCTGACCAGTTCTGCCGCCATTTTTCCAATTGCCGGAGCGCTGGTCAGCCCCGGAGATTCAATCCCTGCACAGTCAATAAATCCGGGGGCATCCTCCACTTCCCGGATCAGAAATTCGTGTCCGTCTTCATGTGCACGAAGCCCTGCAAATCCGGTGATTACCTGCCGAAACGGAATATCTTTCACACTGCGCGCTGCTTTTCTTCTGATTTCTTCGATTCCCTGCATGGTCGTATCCGTTCCCTCTTTGTCTTCGATATCCACTGCCGTAGGACCCACCAGAAGATTTCCATGGACAGTCGGTGTCACAAGGACTCCTTTTCCGAATTTCCCCGGTACGGTAAACACGGTATGACTGACATGCCCCCCTGCAGTTTTATCCAGCAATACATATTCCCCTTTTCTCGGTGTGATGTGGATTTTCTTTTCACTGACCATATTGTGAAATCGATCTGCATACACACCGGCTGCATTGACGATCACTTTTGTTTCATACACCGTATCCTGGGTGCAGATCCGATATCCACCTGCAATCCTTCTCTCAATTTTTTTTACTTCCTGCTCCAGATAAAACTCTACTCCATTTTGCGCGGCATTTTCTGCAAGAGCAATATTGAGTCCAAACGGGCAGACGATTCCTCCGGTCGGTGCATACAACGCCGCGATCACTTCATCGGAAAGATTGGGTTCCATCTTTAGCAATGCTTCCCGCTTTAAAATCTGCAGCCCTTCCACTTGATTGTTCTTGCCTCTCTCCAGCAGTTCTTCCAGTGTTTTCATATCCTCTTCGTTGGTACAGACTACCAGAGATCCATTGTTCTGATAAGGAAAATCCAGCTCTTTTGAAAGTTTTTCCATCATTTTGTTGCCTTCTACATTTAGTTTTGCCATCAAAGAGCCTTCTTTTGCATCAAATCCTGCATGAACAATCCCACTGTTTGCTTTAGATGTTCCACAGCAGATATCTGCTTCTTTTTCCAGTACACAAAATTTTCCCTGATACCGGGACAGCTCTCTTGCAATTGCAGAACCGCTGACTCCTGCCCCGATTATGATCACATCATACATTTGACATCCTCCCATACAACATAAAAGAGCCTGACAAACAACGCATCTTTCGATACGTCATCCGCCAGACTCTCTTCTCTTTGGCTTTTCTATTCTGTTATTACCACTATATACCTATTGCCTTATGATTGACAAGTATTTTTACAAAATTATTTACGATTCCTCTTCTTTTGCCCATCCGTGTGCATATCGAACTGCTTTTTTCCATCCACTGAGCATCTTTTGTCTCGTTTCTTTTTCAATCTGCGGCTGGAAGATCCGGTCAATGGACCAGTTCTTTTTCACATCCTCTTTATCTTTCCAGTATCCCACTGCAAGTCCTGCCAGATATGCCGCTCCCATTGCCGTGGTCTCCACGCAGTTCGGACGATGCACCGGCGCCTGACTCACATCCGCCTGGGTCTGCATCAGGAAATTATTGGCACTGGCTCCACCATCTACTTTCAATGCAGAAAGTAAAATTCCAGAATCTGCTTCCATTGCCTCTAACACATCGTTCACCTGATATGCAAGAGATTCCAATGTGGCGCGGATAATATGATCTTTATTTACTCCACGCGTCAGCCCGACAATGGTCCCTCGGGCATACTGATCCCAGTAAGGAGCTCCCAATCCGGTAAAAGCTGGCACTACATAACATCCATTGCTGTCTTCTACCTTCTGCGCCAGATATTCTGTATCGGATGCGGAATCGATCAGACGCAGCTCATCTCTGAGCCATTGAATTGCCGCACCTGCAACAAACACAGAACCTTCTAATGCATAATGAACCGTACCATCTATTCCCCATGCGATCGTTGTAACCAGTCCGTTTTTCGAAAAGACCGGTGTTTCTCCTGTATTCATCAAAAGAAAGCATCCCGTACCGTATGTATTTTTGGCTTCTCCTTTTTCAAAACAAGTCTGTCCAAACAGTGCTGCCTGCTGATCTCCCGCTGCTCCTGCAATGGGGATCCTGCCGCCGAAAAAGGAGGGATCGGTTTCTCCATAAATCTCGCTGGACGGCTTTGCCTGGGGCAGCATACACTTTGGAATGTCCAGTTCCTTTAAGATTTCATCATCCCATTTCAGCGTATTGATATTAAACAACATGGTTCGGGATGCATTGGAATAATCGGTCACATGGACCGCCCCTTTGGTCAGTTTCCAGATCAGCCAGGTCTCCACGGTTCCAAACAGCAATTCTCCCCGCTTTGCCCTTTCTCTGGCTCCCTCTACATGATCCAGGATCCATTTTACCTTGGTTCCGGAAAAATATGCGTCGATCACAAGCCCCGTTTTCTTCTGAAATGTCTCGGTAAGACCTTTTTCTTTCAGACTGTCACAATATTCCGAGGTCCTTCTGCACTGCCATACAATGGCATTGTATACCGGCTTTCCGGTATTCTTATCCCATACAATCGCCGTCTCTCTTTGATTGGTGATCCCGATTGCCGCAATATCTGCCGCCGAAGCATGAATCTCATTCATCGCCTGTCTTGCCACCGCAAGCTGAGTAGACCAGATTTCCCCCGGATCATGCTCCACCCAGCCGGGCTTTGGAAAATACTGGGTAAATTCCTTTTGTGCCATGCTGCAGATTTCCCCTTTTTCATTGAATAAAATGCACCGGTTACTGGTTGTGCCTGCATCCAGTGCCATCACATATTTTGCCATTCTTTTGTACCTCCCGTTATAATGTCCATACTTCCTGATTGGTCGCAGAAACTGCCATAGCGCCTGCTGACAGCGCCTGGATCACATCTTCCCTGTCTGTTACCAGACCGCCTGCGATCATTGGAATCCGGCTTACCTTTGCGATTTTCTGAAGTACTTTTGGCATCACTCCCGGAAGTACTTCTATCACATCCGGCCGGGACATCCCATGTTGTGACTCCAGATTTTCGATGTTTTTCAGCGCCAGAGAATCGATTACAAAGAAGCGCAGTACTGTAAAAAGCCCCAGTTCTTTTGCTCTGCGTACCAGTGCCGGTTTCGTTGTAATAATACCATCTGCATTTGTCTGACGTTTGATAAACTCTACGGAAACTTCTTTGGCGCTGAGTCCTGCGATCAGATCGATATGCACCAACGCCTTTTTCCCGGAATCCTTAATTTTCTCCACAATCTCCGGGATCGTACAGATGTCCCCATAGAGCACAAAAATCACCTGAATTTCTTCCATTGCCGTCGCAGTCTGTAATCCGCTGTCATTTTTCACTGCTGCAATGACCGGATTGGCTTCTACCGCATCATAAAACTCCTGATTCATCGCTCACCTCTGTATGTTTTTTTCTTATTTTAACACTCCGGATGTCAGAACGCAACAGAATGTCTATTTTTTTCATTTTTCCACCGTGACAGCTATCATGTAAACGAAAAAAAATGCTGCTCCCTCTCTTTCAAGGGATACAGCATTTTTCTGTAATCTTTTCTGAACTTTTATGCTTTATTTGTTTTCTCATCCACTGTGTTTTCCGTTGTTCCTACAGATGGTGTATCCACATAATTCTTTTTGAATCTGCGTTTTCTTGTGATCCACATCACCAGAGAGAGTACAAACAATGCTCCAAATACGATCAGCAATGTTCTTACGACATTGACCACCAGAAGTCCGGTAGCTTTGATTTCTGTATCTTTTCCAATTCCGTTCATACCGCTGGAATTTGCAATGGCATACAGATTTCTGTGACACGCTTCTCTCATGGCATTGACGATCACCGGATCCTTCTCATATTTTGGAAGTAATTTTGTTACATACGGCATCATGGCATCAAAGGTAGAAACTCCGGACAGTACGCCGTCCACACCATTTACATAAGTCGTCAGGACGTTATCTGTAATGATCAGTCCGTCACATCCCCATTCTTCTCTGAGGATTCCTGTTACCAGTGGTTTATTTCCGCCTGACCAGGTACATCCCCAGCGTGTGTAGGCGATCATCACACCATTGGCATTTCCTTTTTCTACCGGAGCCTGGAATGCTTTCAGATAAATCTCTCTGGCCGCCTGCTCATTGAGCCATACTCCAAGACCGATTCGATCCTGCTCACTGTCATTTAAGGCAAAGTGTTTCATGACCACACCAACACCCTTTTCTTCGATTGCCGCAACTTCGTATGCTGACATCTCTCCGGAAAGGAATCCGTCTTCACTGTAGTATTCAAAGTTACGTCCGCCATATGGAGTTCTGTGGATATTGTTTCCAGGTCCATACAAAATGGAAACTCCTGCTTTCAGACAGTTATTTCCGATTACTTTTCCGATTTCTGTCATCAGATCCCGGTTAAATGTTGCAGCCATTACGTCTTCAGAAGTAAAGGCTGTCGCATCCATTTCTGTTTTATCCGATGCGATCAGGGATGCAGTCAGTCCCTGCGGACCGTTTTCATCACGGGTTCCCGGTGCCTGAACAGATTCCAGAGGCATGGTCCAGTGGAAAGAATCTCCTATAAACGCTACCATATCATCAAAGCTTAACTGATCCAGCAATGCTTCCCATGCTTCATCGTCATAATCCAGCCCGATCATATCCACCAGTTTCTTTCCATTTTTCGCTTTCATAGTCGGCATTTCGGCTTCGTCATAATCTTTTGGATCATGCTGGATATCCTGAAGATCCTCGATCATTTTCTCTGTCAGTTTTAATTTCAGGACAGACTGTGGAAGTGTACCCTCCCAGTTATTTCTGGATACGTAAGTAACCTCTTCTTCTGTTCCTTCATACAGATTGATGTCTGCGTCTGAAAGCTGATTTTTGATCTCTGTTCCGTTTGCAGAAACTGCATAAGTTTTGTCATCAAATTTCGGATTGTTATATTTATAAGTCAGCTGTGCATTTCCGTCTGCATCCATACGTCCATTGGTATTGGCTGTTGTATATCCTTTGGCTGCCAGAATGTTGTTAACCGCATTGTGCGCATCTGTTGCCGCTGTCAGATAGTAATCCCCTGCGTCCAGAATATATGTGCCTGCCCCGTATGCATCGTAGGAAGCCAGTTCTCTTCTGTCGACTGTGATCGTGAGAGTCTCGGATGCTCCCGGTGCGATCTCATTTGTCTTTCCGAATCCGCACAGCGCTACGGAAGATTTTTCCACTTTATTGTCAATGTCGTACTGTGTGTATGGAGACTGTGCGTAAATCTGTACGGTCTCTTTTCCAGAGTACTGATCTCCCGTGTTTGTGACTTTTACAGAAATCTCAAAAACATCTTTTTCTTTGTTGTATGTCACATGCATATCGCTGTATTTAAAATCTGTATAACTCATCCCATATCCGAACGGATACGCAACGTCATCATGATATGCATATTCTCCGGTATTTTCAGACTTCATGACATAATCTTCATAACGGGTCTCATAGTATTTATATCCTACGTAAATTCCTTCCTGATAAATCATGTACGTTTTTGCGTGTTCTGGAATGATCCCTTCTTCATATCCCTCATATTCTGTCGGAACAAAGTTCATCATTGCCGGAGCAGAGAAGTTATCATACAGATATGTATCAACCAGACTTCCGGACGGTGTCACGTTTCCTGCCAGGATTTCTGCCACTGCGTTGATACCAGAAATTCCAACGTCACCAATCCACATACACGCGTCTACATCATACTCATTATTTTTCAGGAAATCTACCTGCAAGGTATTGGCAGAGTTGATCAAAACTACAATTTTCTTTACATTGCCGGATTTTTTCATCTCTGCTACATTTGTCAGCATTTCTTTCTCATTTTCATCCAGAGTCAGATAATTGGTCTCTTTGAAATCCAGATCTGCTCCCTCACCACCGATACGAGACAGTACCACGATAGCAGCATCCCCATAAGATGCTACAGAATCTTTCACTTCATCTGTGTATACATTCCATGGAACTTCGGCTGTTTTTTCTCCTTCTTCTGCAACCATTCCGGCTGTCTTTCTTGCATATTTGCTTCCCGGACCTTCACTGTAGAAGTTCCAGAGTTTTTTATTGACTTCAAATCCACTTTTCTCAAGAGCGGTTTTCAGTGTGTCTGCAGAAGATGCATCAATGTTGCCGGAACCGGTTCCTCCGTAAACCAGATTTACGGAAGAGTTGGAAAAGCAGCTCACTTTTGCACCTTTTTCCAGCGGAAGCGCATTGTTTTCATTCATCAAAAGCGCTGCTCCCTCTGCTTCTACTGCTTCACAAAGTTTCAGACCATACTCGTTCATTTCTTCTGTTGTTTTGAAATCAGATTCATAATACATGGCATTTTTGTCTTCATTTTTCAGTTTCCAGAAAGAACCGCCCACAAATGCTGCCACGGTATTGTCAAACATGGATAAAAATACCAGGATCGGAATCAAGACGATGGAAATGATCCCACTGAAAAATGTCAGCCCTTTCCATGGGCGTGTCGCTTTTCGTCTTGCTTTGCGATACGCTTTTTTCCTTGCTTTTGCTTCTTGCTTTGTTTCACTCATTACTAAATCCTCCCAATTTATTTCCTGCCTTTGATCGCTGTCCACTGTATTTAAGACTGTTTAAACTTCTCCGGAACCTGTTCGATCTGTGTCCATTTTTTCATGGCATCCTCTAATGTCATACCCTGACTGATCGCATCCTTACGGACTGCGTTGACTGCCTGGATCTCTTTCATTCGTTTTCCGGTCAGTGTATATCCCTTCATCGCGATCAGTGTAATGATCCATGCAAGCATCGGAACGATACAGAACAATACGATCACCACGCCGTGCATTCCGTCGGAATACGGGGTATTTCCATCTGGAAGTGTCTGGATACCGATCATGGCAACTGCCACGCCGACTACGGTAGAGCCAAGAGAGCTTACCAGCTTGTCAACCAGCGAGAACAAGGTTCCCATAATCCCCGGAATGTATCTTCCGGAACGGAATGTCTCGTAATCGGAGCAGTCTGCCACCATCGGGATCGGCATATCTGCGGTAGAATAATATGCCCCGTATCCGATTCCAAAAAAGATGATAAACAAAACCGTATATAAGTTGACCGGACCAAGGCTTAAGTTCCATGCCGGATTCCCCTGTTTCCACAGCACGAGAAGTACCAGAACTCCAACATACATTGCCAGTGCGATTCCTGTATATCGAACCAGTGACGCTTTCTGCCCGTGTTTCTGGGATGTCCGCACTGTCAGCAAAAAGAACGGTACAGAGAAAATATATCCCACGATCATCATCGGCAGATACAGACCGTCATAATTTCCCATCATGGCTCCATACAGCATACACAGAACAGTCATATTGGTGGCAATCGAAAATGCCAGCTTGCAGCCAGCCCCGGCGATCATCAGACGCTGCAGCTCTTTGTTGGCTTTCAAAATTGCCAGATATTCTTTGACTTTGACTTTCTCCTGTGTCTTGCTCACTCCGAAAAATTCCGGACGGTCCTTTTCCCAGATCCCGATTACTGACAGCAGTGTCAGAACCGCAGATACCACGATTGCCAGCGGGATCATGACATTGAAGAAGTCCGCACTGTTATAACCACCAAGTTTTTTACTTAAAATCGGAGCTAAAAACTGTACCAGCCCCATTCCGATCAGACTTGCAATGGTATTAAAAATCGTAAATAACGGTCTCTGTTTCGGGTCGTTTGTCAGACAGGTCTGTCCAGAACGGGTACATGCTGTCTGAAATGTATAACCAATAACATACAGTGCATAAAATAATACGAAGCACACATAACGAAGCCACATCATGTCCCCGCTGATGATCCGTGTCCCAAAATACAGACAGATCGATGACACGATCATGATCACATTTCCCAGAACCATAAACGGTCTGAATTTTCCGAACTTTGTAGAAGTTCTGTCGATCAGCGCTCCGATGATCGGATCTGTCACGGCATCAAACAGACGCATGACAGTCACCATGGTGGTGGCAAACATCAAAAGAAGTCCCAGCACACCATTTGCATAATATGCGATAAAATTCAGGGTCAGAATGTAATATACATTCGTTGCCCCGTTATTCATAGGGAACAGGATCAGCTGGTACAGCTTTGCTCTGTTCATTCCCTGTGTTGTCGCTTTTTCCTGTGACATAATTTTCCTCTTTCTATACCCAGTTTTTGCTCTTTGTCTTTTTCAGCTTATATGCCGGATTCGGTGTCTCCACAAGGCGAACCTGGATCTGGTCTGTACAGCCTTCTTTTGTCCTGACTTCGAATGTATTCTCCTTCTCCAGCACTACAGAAAATTCAAAAATATGAGCCCCCTGCTTTTCTTCTGCCAGTTTCCCATTCTGGTACAATGCAACACTGCTGCAGTTGGAATATACTTTGATCTTGCTCTTCTTCTGTGTTCTGTCCACATATCTTCTTCCACAGATATGGACAAATGCTTCTTCACTCCAGTAGGCTTTGTAAAGATAAAAACTGTCTTTTTTGATCTTTCTGTCAAACGTGATCAGTCCTTTGTGATTCATGCCCGGCTCTCCGCCCTGATCCCTGGCATCTGCCGCGAAATCAAACATATTCCACACATAAGTTCCCCACATAAACGGATGTCTTTTGAAACATTCCAGCATATACTCATGATACACTGCCTGATATTCCTCTGTATGATCTCCGCGTTTTGGGTGCTCGGAATGGAGATTCGGCATTCCTTCTGCCCCGTATTCAGAATAACACAGCGGACGTTTCGGCCAGATCTTATGGAAGCCTTTCAGAAACAGATCATTTAACCATGGGAACGGAACATACCATCCCAGATATAGATTATATCCCACCAGATCTGTAATATGCACGACTTTGTGTGTCGGCATACACATGGCATAACAAGCCAGAGTGGTCGGTCTGGACGGATCCATCTCATGGACCAGATCATTGAGCATGTGATGATTATCCAGCATATCTGCACGATTCTTGTCTTTGATCGTGATCTCATTGGAAATTCCCCATGTCACGATAGACGCATGATGATAATTCTGAATGATCAGCTCTTTCATCTGGGATACCGTGTTGTCTCTTCCATTGACCAGATGCTCGGAAATATATGGAATTTCTGCCCATACGACCATTCCATACTGATCGCACAGATCATAGAAATACTGGTCATGCTGATAATGTGCCAGTCGGATACTGTTTGCCCCGACCTCCCGGATCAGCTCCATATCCTTATCATGATGTTCTTTTGTGATGGCATTTCCCAGTTCTTTCCAGTCCTGATGGCGGGAAACTCCGTGAAGCGGATAGGATCTTCCATTCAGGAAAAATCCCTGTTCCGGATCAAACCGATAGCTGCGGAACCCGATCTTTTGTTCCACACGATCTGTTACCTTGCCGTCATAGAACAGTTCTGCACGGACTGTATACAGATATGGATCCGAAATCCCATCCCACAGATGAACCTTTGGAATCTCAATCTGACATGTTGTTCCTTCTCCACAAGCTATAGTCGCCTCCGTATGATCCAGCACATTCCAGCACACACTCTCAAACGCTCCGGTTACATAGGCCTGGGCAGTCAGCACTCCCTCAGCGCCTTCCACCTTCGGGGTCAGTTGGATCCCGGGACCTCCGAAATAATCCAGATCAAAATGCGAACGGGATACTGTTAAAATTGTAACATCTCGATAAATTCCACCATAAAATGTAAAATCCGCTCTCTGAGGATATACCTTATCTCCTGCTTTATTGTCCACGTACAGAACCAGTTCATTTTCTTCCTGTAATTGCTCTGTAATCTCCACGCGGAAAGTGGAATATCCACCATCATGGGAGGTGATTTCTTTTCCGTTGAGGCAGACTTTGCAGGATGCATTGACTCCCGCAAACTCCAGATAGACACATTCTGTCTGCTCCTCAAATCCCGGCTTTGCAAAGGTTTTCTGGTAGATGCACTGATCGCGCATATAGTCATTTCCACCGTCCTGCCCGTCTTTTCCATTCCAGGTATGAGGCAGCTCTACCGGCTTCGTATTTCCATCCGGTGAGGTAAACAACCAGCCAGTCATCAGTTTTTCACTTTTTCTAACCATTCTTTTTCTGAAGGACTCCTTTCTGTTCGTCAAGTCAAACTTTGTTGATTTGTGACCTTTCATTTGACACTATCTTAACAATTTCTTAATTTTTGCTCAACCGCTTTTACCTAAGTGATGTTTTTGCACGCATAAGTGCAAAAAAAGTCCCAATGTTTCAATCCATTGGAACTTTTTCCCATTCTTTTTTTACCGGAAATAAAATTTTCAGGCAAAAACAACCGTCTTTGATCTTCACCTGAAACACTCCGTTATATTTTTTCACTGTATTTTTAATGCTGCGCAGTCCATAGCCATGATAATCTTTGTCATGCTTGGTGGTCACCGGAAGATTGTCCTCAAACTCCAGTTCACACTCTACCGGATTCATGATCTGTACGATCAGAAACTGATGCTGCCTGTGGATCAGCACGTCGATCTGACGTTTTTCTTTCTCTTTGAAGTGTTTCACACATTCGATCGCATTGTCCATGGCATTGCCAAAAATCGTATATAGATCGATGGGATGCAGAAATTCCAGTCCTTCTCCATCTGCCACACAGGAAACCACAATATTGTTGGCCTTGCATGCCAGACTTTTTTCTGTCAGGATCGTATCCAGAACATCATTTCCCGTCTTGACCATGGCTTCATAAATCTGTATGGAATCCTGGATTTCCGCAATGTACTTCTCTCGTTCTTCTTTCGTGCACATATCCCTCAGTGCTGAAATCTGATATTTTAGGTCATGACATTTTCGATTGATGATGTCGATATTCTCCTTTGCGATCCGGTAATGCTCTTTCTGCTGCCTCCAGAGGAGATCGGAAACCAGACGTTCCTGACGCATTGCGCTTTTCTTAAACAGTTCATTTTGCAGGTACAGCACAACAATACATAAAATCTGCATCTGCAAAATGCTGAACCAGTTTCCCTCCAGCAACACTTCATGTTCACTGCCAATACACTGTTTTGCAAACCACAGGAACAAATATCCCTGCATTCCCAGCAATGCCACTGCTGAAGTAAGCTGTCTTGGTCCAATCGAAAACCGCTTATCCTCTGGAATCCAGATTGCCACAGTATACCGACATACCAATACGCCAATCAGGCCTACCAGTAATAACATAATCGGAAACACTGCAGGCGGAATCTTCCACCACTTATGAAGCAGCCAGCAACATACCAGACTTAACTCATAGGCAAGATACCAGGTACAAGATGCCCACACTGCATAATAAGCAGCAACTGCCGCTGTCATTTTTACATTGATCCAAAGCGCCAGCATCATCAATACATACCCTGATATCATCCATACCGTGGCCCCTGCATAATGTTCTTTCTGAAGCCACAAAGACATTCCGATCTGTGCCAGAAAGATAGCAGCTGCTGTCGCGATCATGGAGCAGTAAAAGTGCCTTCTTTTTGGAAAACCCGCTGCATATATGACTCCAAACCCTAAATACATGAATGTTGCCAGTATATTTACAATCCAAATCATCGATGATTTCCTTCCCCTACATAGTCCATCAGCGCATTCAAAAAAGCATTCTTTTTCCGCTGACTGATCTCTAATTCTTTCCCTGCCACGATGGCCGTGTTATCCCTCACTTCTGTGACATATTTCAAATTTACAATGTACCAGTGGTTGCATTTTACAAAATGATACGGCGAAAGCATATCCAGTGCATTTTTTATAGTCCCCCGCACCACATATTCCCCCTCACTGGTGTGATAATACAACATCCTGTTCTGGATCTCCACATAATAAATCGTATCCACCGGAACCTTCTTAACCGAATCCTGTAACTTCAGCAAGATTTCTTTTCCTTTTTTCTGAATACGTCCAATGGCTCTGGTAAGCTTCAGAGAAAACGTATAATAGTTCACCGGCTTCATCACAAAATCCAGCGCTCCCACCGAATATCCTCGGATCGCATACTGGATCATATTCGTGATAAACATCAGCACCACATTCTCATCCACCTGTCGGATCTGCTCTGCTGCCTCCATTCCGTTAAGTCCCGGCATCTCGATATCCAGAATGATAATGTCAAACCGCGGAGTATACCCTTCGATCAGCTCTTTTGCATCAGAAAATATAGTCATCTTGATTTCTTCTTCATGTTCTCCCTGATACTTTTCCACATACTTTTCAATTTTTTTCAAAAATGCCGCATCATCATCTGCCATTGCAATCCGTATCATCCGCTCACCTCCCGGGAATTTTTTATATATTTTCTAACTCCATACCGTAATATTCTTCAATCCCTTTCTGCATTTTTACAAATTCAGGAATATACTCTTTCAAAATAACCCCGACTAATCTTTTTGCTGCCAGCTCATCATAAATATGTGTTAAGTCATTTCTGTTTTTCAACATTCCAAGCCAAATATCTTCATCCATAAAATCAAAGATTGTAAATGCTGTTTTTAAAATCATTTTAGGAGAACCTGTAGCAGAGATCGCTTGTCCTTCATAATTTAACAATTCCTTTAATACTTTCCACCCCAATTCAAATTGAACGAAAAATTTATCAATAATTCCCCCTATGATAAATTCATTGGATAAGTCCTCATTTTCTGCTGTAACAAGCACTTTCAAATTTGATTTAAAATGCTCAAACTTCTTCATATACTATTTTCCCTTCTTTTTCAATGGAATCTCTTAATTCACTTTGTATTTCTTCGTCCAGATTGATAATATCAAAACTCAAAAGAGTGCTCGTTTCCTCATGCACGTCTAACATAAAACGAACAAAATCTCCGCCCTGCACCGCCAGATCGATATCACTTTTGGGTTTAAAGTCCCCTCTTGCCCTGGAACCGAACAAAATTACTTTTTTCACATGGTACATTCTGGCAAAGTCACATATTTCCTGTATTACCAGTGGTTTAATTCCTGTCTCTTCCATACCGTTCTACCTTCTCTTCAAACTATTATTTCTTATTCTACTATAATTCATGATAAATTCGCAACATAAAGCTGAAAAGCATTTTCAGACGGGAGACTCCCCCGCCCGAAAATGCTTTTTCTTCGTTCTATCTCTTATATTGAATCGTGTAACATCCAGATCCTGTGCTGGCTGTCATATATGTTCCTTCTTTTCTGAACTGCAGTTCATCTGTCTGTACCAGCTCTTTCACGTCTGACAGTCGGATTTCTGCTGTTGTATTAGCCGGAATCTGTACGGATACCGTAACCTGACCGTCATCCACCTGCCATTTTAGCCGATGTTCCCCATAGCAAGAATGATAACTTCCTTCCACAAATTTCAGACTTCCTCCGATCTTTGGCTCCATAATGCAGCGCTTGAATCCTGGTGAAGCTTCATCCACCTCAAGACCTGCCATCACCCGATACATCCATTCCCCGATTGCTCCATACGCATAATGATTAAAGGAATTCATATCCGCACTCCACATTGTTCCATCCGGCTTCAGACCATCCCAGTGCTCCCATATGGTAGTGGCTCCCATTTTCACCTGATACAGCCAGGACGGAAAATCTTCTTTTAACAACAAGTCATACGCTTCTTTTACGCATCCATTTTGACTGAGTGCATGACAAAAATATGGTGTTCCCACAAATCCGGTAACCAGATGACCATTTTCTTTTTCCAGCAGTCTCTTTAACTGCTCTGTGATCTTGGATACATATTCTTCGGGAACCAGTTTAAAATACAGCGCTACAATATGTGCGGTCTGTGTCTGGCTTGTCAGGTTTCCTTCCGCATCAAAAAAGGTATCCTGGAATTTTTTTACAATATTCTGATAGAGAGTTTGATATTCCTGCGCTTCTGTTTTTCCAAGAATCTTTGAAATCTTGGCAAACAATCCGGTAGAATATGCAAAATATGCCGTACAGGTCAGATCATTCGGAGTCGCTCCAAAATAGCTGCCTTCCTCTGCGTCCAATGCCACCCAGTCTCCCAGCTGGAGCTTATAATTCCAGATATAATCTTCCGAATGTTCCCGCATAAACTCGATCCATGCCCGCATACTGTTGTATTGTATTCTTAAAATCTCGCAATCCCCATACATCAGATACATGGTCCACGGAATGATCACGGCTGCATCTGCCCATGCCGCTGCTGAATGAGGACTTTGACTGAGCAGCCAGTTGTCTTCCGTATGTCCTTCTTCGATATTCGGGATCACATGCGGAACGCCTCCGTCTTCCGTCTGATCCATTTCCAGATCATGGAGCCATTTTTTATAGAAAGTATACGTGTTCATCAGATAGCTCGCAGTACGACAGAAAATCTGTGCATCTCCGGTCCATCCAAGCCGTTCATCTCTCTGAGGGCAATCGGTCGGAACATCCAAAAAGTTCCCTTTCATCCCCCACAGGAAATTGTGATGCAACTGATTGAGCAGCGGATTCGAGGTTCTCAGCATTCCCTTTGGTTCCATTTCTGAATGCAGCGTATAGGCTGTGAAGTTTTCCGGTTTTGGTGTCCCCGGATAGGACAAAATCTGAGCATACTGGAATCCCATATACGTAAACCTCGGATGCCAGGTAACCGTCTCCTCCCTGGCAAAGGTGTATTTCATTTCTGCCCTTGCCTCTCTTAAATTGTCAAGATATACATTTCCCTCTGCATCCAGCACCTCAAAGCATTTTAAGTAAATAATGTCTCCCTGTTTCCCATGAGCCGTCACATGGATTCTTCCAGCCATATTCTGTCCAAAGTCAATGACTTGTTCTCCTTTTGGAGTGACAAAGATCCGTTTTGCTTCCACTTTGTCGATCATTTTCACGCGCGCCCCGTTCTGTGCCTGGATCACACGGACGTCAAATGGAACAAATACGGTGTCTTTCCATTTTCCTTCTGGACTGACAGAGCTGCACCATCCTTCTCTTTCCAAAGAAGCATCATAAATCTCTCCATGATAAATCTCTGAAAATACGATTGGGGAATCACAGCCTTTCCATGTCTCATCTGTCAAGATATCCTCTTCACTTCCATCTTCATACCGAATGTGGATCTGCATGGCGAATCCCGTCTGATCCCCGTAATTATTCCGGCTCTTGGTCAGTCCCATGGCGCCTTTGTACCATCCCGGTCCAAGCATGGCTCCTGCAACATTGGTTCCTTCTTTTAATAAATTTTTGACATCATAGGTCTGATACAACAGATGTTTTCTGTAAGATGTCCAGCCCGGAGTCATTTCATCCTCTCCAACTTTTTCTCCGTTCAGAAAAAACTGGTACAGCCCCAGACCTGTTGCAAACGCAATCGCCTCCCGCATCGGTTTTTTCACCTCAAAACAACCTCTTACATACGTTCCTTTTGAACTCTGCTTATCTTCCTCTTCTGTATCTGCAGAGACAAACGGCGCCTTCCATTCTTCTTCCAGAAGCGCTGTAATAAAATACGCCGCTTCACTCCACCCGGATGCTTCCTCCTGGTCTTCCATCTTTACACGCACAAAATACTTCTTTGCTGACTTCAATTTCACACCCTGCGGCTGTATATGTGCGGATTCCTCCGATAAAACCACTCCGCTGTCATATACAAGATCTTCAAATTTTTCGTTTTCTGAAATCTGAAGCTGATAAGATTTCTGCACCACCTCTCTCCTGCTGCTTTCTATCTCCCAGCCAAACTGCGGAATCCCAGCTGCTGCGATCAGAGGATTTTCATAGTCCATGTGAATCCTGTTTACTTTTAACATTTTTTCCTTCCCCTCCTTCCAACAATCCGTACTTTATTTTTCAATCTGACTGCAGGCCTTCAAAAAATACTCGATCTGCGTATCTGTCACATCTGCATCAATTCCCACACAGGAAACAGACAATTTTCCTTCTTCCACACGGCCGTCTTTCGCCAGTGCTTCTACCTTACTGCATATCTCACTTTCTGTCGCTTTTCCTAATTCTACCGGGCTGAACCGGGCGTTCAGCCAAATATGCGGAAGCTTTTCCCGTACCGTTTTCAGATCAGATCCTGCCCCTACTTCTGCAAACGTAAGTCCCCGGATTTTAGCATATCCGTCCACGACATGTTCCATCGTTCCGCCGCAGTGATGCACTCCAAAGTGTCCAAAAGTATCTGCCAGCCTCTGATCGTGCTCCAGCAGAAACTCTTCATACAGCTCATTGGAGATCATCTCCACCGAACAATTCGAAGTCAGATAACATTCCGGCTGTGTTTTCTGCACGATCGCTGTCACTCCTGCAGAATTATATACAGAACATTTTCGGAATTCCTTGCCCACCGCGATGGTCAGATCTGTAATTTTCCGGAGCAGTTCCTGCACTTCATCCGGAGCCGAATAATATGCCATCAGAACATTTTGCCCCATCAGATCCATGGCGATATTCTGGATTCCCATCAGATTCACATAGGTTTCCACATGGCCGAATTCTTCCTGTAAATCTATGATCTGCTGCTTTGTCCGATTCCACACTTCACTTTTGGAAAGATCCACACAGGGAATCTCTTCGATTTCTTCCTCATCCAGTTCCTGACAGATTACCTGCGGAGAATTGTCTTCCTTGTATAAAATCTCACATCCCATCAACTCAGAATACAAATATCCGGCTGCCAGAAGATCTGTTCCAAGCAGCGGGCGTTTCTTCGGATCTTTTTCTCCAATTCCATATTCTCCGAATCGTTCATATAAGGCCTTTCTCATCTTGATGTCGCATTCCATTCTATACCTGGGATCATCAAAAAACTCCTGTGAAAAACAAATTCCTACATTTTTATGCCACCAGGACGGATGAAACGTAATATCATATTGCATAACTCTCTCCTTCTTTTCCACTCAATCTTTTTGTAACATAATCTGCTATATTAACTGTACTCTTTCTGTAATAAAAAAGCTAACAAAAATGCCGGCTGCCTAGCACATTTGTTAGCTTTCCTTCTTATCCGTTTCCGGATGTTTTTTTATATTCACTCGGCGTCATATGGTAGATTTCTTTAAACTGCTTGGAAAAATAAGAAAAATTGTAATACCCGGTATCCATTGCCACCGTTCCCACCGAAAGATTCGTTGTATCAAACAGACGCTTCGCTTCCTTGATCCGAAGCTGGTTGATAAATTTATTCAGAGAAATCCCGGTCTCTGCCTTAAAAATATGTGACAGATAAGACGGATTAAAATACAGCGCATTTGCAATGTCTTCTCTCTTGAAATCTTCTGAAATGTGCTCCATTACATAATGTTCTACTTTTTCCATCACTTCAAAATTTTTCTTTTCGTTCTTCTTTAATTCCTGAAAATATCGATCCTTGATCTTTTCTGTCCAATTCTTTAATTCTTCCAGCGTACGGTACACTTTTCTTTGTGAACCTGTGAATCCGCTTAAAATGCCTTCCAGAGAATTCCTTCTGGATGCGGACGCAAAACTGTACCACAGTCCCATATAGAGTTCCCGCAGTTCTTTCCTTCCGGTTATCTTATTCAATTCCAATACCTCAAACAATTCCTCCATCTGCGCGGAAAATTCTGCCTCTTTTCCCCGCTCCAGCATCGGAATCCAGTCCACGATCTGCGGAAACTGCTCCACCGTATCTTCTGCGTGCTCTTCTCCTTCCGGATACAGAGCGGTTCTGTTTTCTGCAGACTGGTCTGCCCGGATCATCAAAGACTCGCACACTGCCGGCACTTCATGAAGCAAAACGGCTCTGCCTATATACATCTGAAATGAAAATTGCTGACGATCCATGATCTTTCGGATCTTTTCTTCCAGCTGCTGCACATCTTCTGCGGAACACTCCTTGCAGACAAAAAACAGCAGCATTTCCTCCCAGACGATCCCTGTCATCCTTCCAAATACCCCGATCTGTTCCTGCTGTATCTGCTGCAGCACATTTCTGCTGCACGCTTCCAGCTCCATCATGCCTGCTTCTGTGTCTGCCGCCATCAAAATCGGCGTCACCCTTTCTTCCGCAAATATCGGAAGCATCACATATTTCCTCAGTTCTTTGATCTGTCTGGAATATGCCACCTTTCGCCCCTCCAGGATGTCCGTCCAGAATTTTTCAACCAGCAGAGGAACCGTCAGACGCAGACTCTCCAGTTCTTCTTCTGTCTGCTCTTCTTCCTGTATCTTCTCAAGGCACTGTTTCACCCGCTGCTTCAATTCTTCATGAACCACCGGCTTTAACAGATAATCTTCCGCCTGATAGCGCAGAGCATAAGCCGCATAATCAAATCTGGCATAGGCTGTCAGAAGCAGCATCTTTGTTCCGGGACAGTTCTCTGAAACCCAGGTAAGCAGATCCAGACCGCTTTCCCCCGGCATCTCAATATCTGAGATGACCACATCGATCCTCTCTCTTTCTAAAATCGTCTTTGCCTCTTTTACATTGCAGACGCCATATACCTTTGTGATCCCAAATTCTTCCCAGGAAATTCCTTCTGTAATCCCCCGTACCGCAAACAACTCATCGTCGACCATCAGCAGGCTGTACTCTCTCATCTTTGTGTTCCCCTTCTCTGTAGTTTTCTCCATCAAATTTCTTTCCAAATTCTCTTCTTTCATTGGGCAGGATCAAACGAACGCTTGCTCCGCCGCCAGGACGGTTTTCCAAACAAATCTTACAGTCGTCACCATACCAGAGCCGCAGACGCCAGATCGTATTTTTAATCCCGATGTGCCGGTGAAATTCTTTCGGATACTCCTGTGTGTCATAGCATGCCAGATAATGTTCATCAAATCCCACGCCGCTGTCCTGGATCTCTACTTCAAAATACTGACCGGGATTTCCACTCCACGGATGTACAAAAATCTCGATCAAAAATGCCTGATCCCGCTTCTTAAATCCGTGCATGATGCAGTTTTCCACAAATGTCTGTATGGTGATCATCGGAATATAATAATTGTTATGTTCTGGTTCCACCTGTATGTGATATCTCAGATTATCTCCAAACCGCATTTGATTGATCTTAAGATAATTTTCCGTATACTGGATTTCTTTATTCAGCTCTGTCAGATGCTGATCGGACTCCTGGATATATTTGAAATGATTGGACAGATAAATCGCCAGCTGCTGGACATTTGCATGTTCATTTAACACAGACATATTATAAAGGATGTTTAACGTATTGATATAAAAATGCGGATTGATCTGCATCTGAAGATACCGGTATTCTGCTTTTTGCAGCTGGATCTTTTTGTCGTATGTATCAATTTTTAAATTGTGGATATGCTCCACCATATCATTAAACCCATGGACAATACTGGAAAATTCGCCTTTCCATTCTTCTTCGATCCGTATATCCCAATCTCCCTTTCCCACTTGCTGCATGGCATTCTCTAACACTTTGATCGGCTTCACAACCGCTTTTTTCAGCATTCCGATATACAAAAGCGCCACTGCCAGAATCAATACCGGCATAATATACTGGATTTTTTTCATGACATACAACGGTTTTAAAATTGCCTTTTTGGAAATCTGCAGGCGGATCTGCAAAGGCGCCTGTCTGGATTTTTCTGAAATGACCAGATACTCTCCCTTTTCTTTCTGTCTGATTTCATCTGCCTCCTGATTGGTCAGAAGCTGTATACTCGAATATTCTTCCAACGTATTTAATTCCGGCATCAGACGGGAATCTTTAAAAATCACTCCGATATAAATATTACTTTTTACATAAATGGTTTTATAGATGAGCATGCCTGCATCTTCTTTCTGAACCTGCCAGGAAGATTTCGATGGTCCGAACTTTTGAACATGCCCGAAAAGCGCCTCTTTGGAAAGTTTTTCTCCAAGTTCTGATTCTGTCGTGATCACTCGCTGTCGTGCAGAATCATAAATGAACAAAGCATCTGCCGGAGACGCTGACACCAGATCCCTGCGCAGCTGATTTCTCAGCGTCTGCAGCATCAGAATATACTCTGTCTCATCCGCGTAACTCCAGGAAATCTCAGACGATGACCGAAATTTTACTTTATCCAGATAAGCATCTGCTTCCTGAAGTCTTGTGTCGATCTGACGGATACAACTGTCCAGAAGCGTCTGATTGGATCTGCTGACTTCTTTTTGAATGACATTCTGACTGTATGCGGTTACTCCAAACAAAACTGTTGTCAACGGAATGGTAACGATCAAAAATGCAACCAGGATTTTTTTCGTCAATGTGTAATTTTCTATACTTTTCCAAACTCTTTTTCTCACGTTTTTTCTCCCTACCTGTAACAGATTTTGCCCACTTCCAGACAGACGGATAGGGAACGCTGTGATTCTACATCGCTCCCTATACACACTTTTCTCTATTGATACAGCCAATCCAGTTTATCCAGACTGTTGTCGGATAATCCTGCATTTCGCACTTTGATCGGTGCATCTATCGGAACAATTCCGACAATTGTATACCCGCCGGTTCCCATGTAGATCTCATGAGTTCCCTTTTCATAACGGAAAGCATGAACATTGATCAGCGGGCAGCCTTCTGCATAGATCGCCGAACCATATACAACCGCCAGTCCGCCTCGGTCATCTGCATGCGTGTTCGTCTCCAGATCCGGAACCTGCAGCCATTCTACGCCTTTCGCATTCATATATCCGACCAGGATCAGGCTGTCCTCTTTTAATTCGACTTTCACGGTGACACCGCTTTCAATGGCCTCACCCAGTCCAAATCGGATTCCGGTCAATCCGGCTACTTCCTGCGCCGTATTCTGGATCGGCGACTCATAATCGGTAAAAACACTTGCTCCCTTTTCTATTATATATGTTTCACAGTTATCCGACAATAAGTGAAATTCACTATTTTTCAGAGGTTCGATCTGCTCGTCATCGGTTTCTTCTTTCGGGAAGATCCCCTGTTTCATTTCTTCTACATGCTGAATAAATGCCTGATATTCTTTTTCATACTCGGGCAGGCACTGACTCCAGTGTCCATAAGTTTCCCCATTCGGGAATGGGATTTTTCTCTGAGGGGTCTGCATACTGTTTGCATACAGATAGGTCTTCTCTGTCAGTTCTGCGAGACATCTGTAAATATCCAGACTTTCTTTCAAATCTTCTGCTGCATCTTCAAGAAGCGACAAATCTCCTTTTAATTCTTCGTTCATTGTATATTTATACGTCAAAACTTTCACTGCCGCATCTACTTTTTTCGCATAAACTTCACAAATCATCCGAATTGCTTCAATATCTGTAATGTAGCGGTCAAATTCTTCCAAATTGCAGGTAACCTGATCTTTCGCCTTGTAAATTTCCCGCACTGCGTCTGCCGAAAATCTTAAGACATCTGCTGTCATATCTACAGGAGTTTCTCCAAAATGACGTTCCCCTTTTAATTCTTTCTGCACATATTCATCTGGCTGTTCTCCCGGAGTGGATACCGATTTCCACAATTCATAATTCGGACGGTATTTTTTCACATTGGTAAGCTGGCTCATTGTCATTCCAAGAGACATGGTCTGTCGATTTCCCTCGGTAATTCCGATCCGTCTCAAAATACGCGGCGCACATTCCCCGATGCTTTCCAGTGCATTTAAAATATGCTCTCCTGCTTCTCTTCCACATCCGAAACATGCATCCAGCTGCCCGATCCAGTATTCCCGCTCTGTTTTTTCCTCATAATCGGGATTCCATGCATAACGCATCCACGCTTTGTACCACATCCAGTCTCGGTCTACCTGTTTGAGACGCGGGTTTGTCTTATCTGCCGCATATGGCCAATCCCAGAAAAATAACGGATACAGATGGAGTCCGCTTGTTCCCAGGCGGTGCATACCAGTCTGCATACACTTCTGGATAAATCCAGGCGCCGCAAAACGAAATGGCTCCAGATTTGCCAGAACGTGAACATTCATGATATGAGTCTGACCGTGGACAGTCATTTCCTTGTGTTTTTTCTGCCAGTTTCCAACCGGATAATAAGAAGTCAGGCTCTCTCCATTGAATTTCCACTGTGTATACAGATTTGAGTATTCTTTTACTGCCTTATGCATAATATCTTCTGCCTTGCAGTCATGACCTCTTAAGATCAACGGAGGGATCTCCTTTAAATCTGCCTGACGGATGCCTTCGTTCACTGCCGGGATAATGGTCTCTAAGAACCAGTCTTCCTTATTCTGATCGCCTCTGAGTGCCTCGCCCAGACATACCATAAGTCCAATATGAGGAAAACTCTTAATAAATTCAACGATGGATTTATAAGTATAATCTGCTACCAGCGGATTGATGGAGCTTTGCAGAAGTTCCAGGTGATGGTGCTCTGCAAATGGCAGCGGAATGTGGATACTGTAGAATTTTAAGACCACCCAGATTCCCCTTCGATCAGCCTCTTTTGTCAGCCATTCAAATACTTCTCTGTTCTTCTGAAATTCTTCCTCCGTCACTTCCAGCGCTTCCGGATAATCCGGAACTTTAACAAAAGAAGAGAAGGGATGTCCGCTCCAGATATACAGTACATTGCAGCGGTCTTCCAGCATCATGTCCAGATATTCCTGCCATAATTCCTTGTCATAAAACCATGGAAAACGTCCCGGAGTCACCGGATACTCATAGGTCAGACGAGGCGGTTCCAGTTTTGTTTTCTGAAGTCCGATGACCGGTCCTCTCAATTTGTAGACCGGAGCATCCAAAAACGCCAGTACCTCTGGAATCTTGCCCTCTTTTCGGATGCGCTCTGACAGTTCCAGACATCCGTAAAGCGCGCCTGTTGCGTCCCCTCCTGAAATAACACATAATTTCGGTGCAATCACATTCAGATAAAAGCCTTCCGCCGCCGGGATTTCTTTATGATAGATCAGCAATCCCCGATTTTCCAGATCTTTCAAATATGCAGATTCTTCTCGATTTCCCACATAAATCTTAACGCCTTCCAGCTCCCGGTAATCATTTCCCGGTTCTTCTGTAACACTGGAAATTTCATATCCTGCATCCTTCAAGGCCTTTTCTATGTAAGAAATTCCCAGCTGAACTCTGTGATTCTCAATCAATGGCTGTATGATCACTGCCTGTTTCATGTTCTTTACCTCCATCACCTAACACTCAAATGTTCCTTTTACGTCTTTCCAATGTTCTTCTGCATATGCCATCAGCTTCTTCGCATCTGCCATAGACATCGGATTAAAGTAAAGCAGCATACTGTGGGAACCATATCTTTGTACCAGACGATCCACATTGCGGATCCAGTCATCTACCGTTCCTGTGTAAACCTTGATCCACAGAGATTTTCCCGCTCTTCTTGCCTTATCATAAATTTCATACCATTCTTCCAGTGTTCCATCCGGACCATGGTCTCCGCTGGTCCACTGCAGTGCATCGATCTCTTCGATTTCCATCAGTGCATCCACATGTTTAATTGCATCTGGTCCATCCAGATGATACAGCACATTATCCAGTTTTTTTGCCTGCTGTCTGAGAGAATCTACAATAAATTCCCGGTATTGAGTCGGAGACATCATAGCAGAAAAGTCGCATTGCAGTTTGGCAGTTTTTCCTTCTCCCCAGATCTGGAATACGGTGTAACAAGAAGAACCATCCTTGGAATCTTTCACCAGATCATAAAATCGGTCATAATATTCAAAATAAACATCCGTCACTTCCTGGATTCGCTTTTCCATTTCTTCCGGTTCATCGATCAGGTCAAAAATCGTATTCTGGGCGCCTCGCAGCGAAGCAAGGATATCTACATTTTCCATCAGGTCCGGAATCGCAACATAAAAATCATCGCCTGCCAGTTCCCGGCATTTTTTTACAACTTCGATATGTTTTTGAAACCACGCATTTTCCGGGTCAAACTTCAGTTCTCCTTCTTCCTCCCAGTCTTCCACACATTCTGTAAACCAGACCGTACGATCCTGAAATTCAATGTCAGATCCCAGATAGGCTGCGATCGATCCCGGTCCGAAGTCTGCACTCATATTCGGAAAACTTTCTCCCAAAAATTCATGATTTTCACACCAGTGACGATAGCTTGCAACCATACGTTCCGGATTCATATATTTATCCTCCATATCCTTGGAACGCAGTTCCTCCGGAAGTGGTGTGGCTCCTTCTTTTTCTGCCACAACGATCATCAAAGGACGTCCTGTATTCTGGTGTTTCCAGTAATTTCTGAATTTTTCTTTTGTCTCTTCCCAATTCTTTTTATACTTCATTTCTCACCCTCCTGCATCTTGTCGGTTTTTCGATTTTCTTTGATTTTACTAGACAAAATTTAAAAAATCTACCGGATTTCGGAAGTGATGTCTTTTCTGTTACTCTTCTAACAAATATGTTATTGTTTCATTTCTTCTTATAGTACACTGATAAAAACAGATATGTATTGGAGGTGTATCTCATGTCTTCTGACAACCCGCCGCTTTTTACCGGAAAGCAGCTTCGCGCACTGATTTTTCCACTGATCATTGAACAATTCCTCGGGATTTTTGTCGGAATGGCTGACACAATGATGGTGGCAAGCGCAGGGGAAGCTGCTGTTTCAGGCGTATCGCTTGTAGACTCCCTTAACGTATTGCTTGTTGTTCTTTTTGTAGCGCTTACCACCGGAGGATCTGTCATCATTTCCCAAAATCTGGGAGCCAGGAACTATCTGAGCGCTTTAAAAAATACACAGCAGCTTCTTTTATCCACAACAACGCTGTCTTTTTTTATGACAGCCATTGCACTGCTCGGAAATTACTGGCTTTTGCATCTGATTTTTGGAAATGTGGCGCCTGACGTTATGGAAAATGCAAGAATTTATTTCTTCATCCTGGCTTTTTCTTATCCGTTTCTTGCCATTTACAATTCCTGCGCCGCTATTTTCCGCGCTATGGGAAATTCAAAAATTTCCATGACCGCTTCTCTTGTCATGAACTTTTTGAACGTCTGTGGAAATGCACTGCTTGTCTTTTGCTTTCATATGGGCGCTTCAGGAGTTGCCATTTCTTCTTTGATCGCCCGGATCTTTGCCGCTGTCTTTCTTCTTTTGATGCTGAGACGACCGGGGCAGTTGATCACACTGAAGACTTATTCGTTTCATTTTCATATCGGAATCATTCGAAAACTGTTATATATTGGGATTCCAAGCAGCATTGAGACAAGTATTTTCCAAATTGGAAAACTGCTGGTGCTCAGCGTTGTAGCAGGATTTGGAACAAGCGCCACCACCGCAAATGCGGTTTCCAACTCTTTGTCCCAGTTTGCCCTGATCCCGGCTGCCGCCATTGGAACAGCTATGATCACCATTTCAGGGCAGTGCATCGGAGCAAGCGCTTATGACCTGGCGGTCTCCTACACAAAAAAACTGCTGCTTGTATCGCACGGCATTCTGGCAGTCACTAATTTACTCATGTTTGTTGCCTGTCCGTATCTTCTGCCGCTTTACAATCTGACACCGGAAACTCTGGAAACTGCCTCACTGCTGATCCGTGTTCACAGTATCGGAGCCATCTTTTTATATCCCGAGTCCTTTATGCTCACAAATACGCTCCGCGCGGCTGCCGATGTCAAATATCCCATGGTTGTTTCCATTCTTTCCATGTGGATCTGGCGTGTCGGATTCAGCTATATTCTTGGGATCTACTTCCACATGGGCGTACTTGGTGTATGGATTGCCATGCTTTCCGACTGGCTGTGCCGAAGCATTTGTTTTGGTCTGCGTTTCCGCTCCGGTGTCTGGAAAACAAAAAATAAATCATTGATGGAGGAAATTTAAATGTATACCATGTCTTACTTTTTTGACCAGGATCAAACCCTGCGCATTGCAAAAGGAAACGATCTGTTCCATTTTGAAGACTGCAATCAGAACCAGCCGGTTTTAGATCTTCGGCCTTTTGGAAAAATCATCCGCGACCCTTACATTTTAAAAGATAACCAGGGAATCTACCGACTGTTTTTTACCGACAACTGGTACAGCAACACCCTGGGATATACAACATCCCAAGATCTGATCCACTGGGACGAAGTCAAACATTTGAAAGTCATGGGTGACAATGAGGATGTCTGCAACTGCTGGGCTCCCGAACTTTGTTTTGACCGCAAACGCAATGCCTGGATGCTGTTCTGGTCCACCAGTTTTTATTCCCTGAATACAGACAAACGGGTTTCCAATCGGATCTGGTATTGTCATACAGAAGATTTTGAAACCTACACACCGGCACAGAAATTATTTGATCCAGGATACCAGGTGATCGATGCTTCCATCCGGTATTATAACGGCTACTACTACATGGCATTTAAAGATGAGCGCGGACATAATGCCCCCGGTACCCACTATGCTGCCATCCGAACCGCACGTTCCCGTGATATCACCGGGCCTTATGAAGATATCTCGCCTTTACTGACAGCTTTCCGGACAGAAGGTCCTCTCCTGATCGAAGAAGATGGGTGGATGTATCTGTTTTATGACTCATTCGGGGATGCCAGCTATAAAGGAATGCGCACCAAAGATTTCAAACACTGGGAAGATGTCAGCAAGCAGATGCAGTTTCCGGATATGTGCAAACATTTATGTATTTTCCGGGAGTAACAGAAACAACTCCTCATGACGGCTTCATTTGGATATAAAAACGTGGGATATCATTTGCAGATTTGAATGATATCCCCCATTTTGTTTTTTATTTTACTTTTCCTGCTTTTTCAGCACCAGTACCCAATCGGAGTGTCCTTCCAGGCGCTTCATTGGGCAAAACGTATGCTTTTGTTTTCCTTCTGTGCATCCCGCATAGCTGAACACGCCGGTTACGGGATCCATCCAATATGTATCAAATGTTCCCTTGTAAGATTCCAGATCCAGTGTAAACGGATGCCCCGTATAATCATAACAGAAGATATAGTCCTTTCCTGCAAACACGGCGATTCTCTCATAAGCCTCGCCGTCGCCTTCTGTCACCAGGTTCTGCGCTGCGCATCCATTCTGATACTCTACGCTCTCCATCAGATGTTTCAAATGTCCCATCTGCATCCCGCCGATGTTGTGCAGAGCCTCTCTCCAATCCTGCCATACGCCAAATACCCCTTCTTTTTCCAAGTCTTTCCGGAAAAACTGCATAATGGCATTGTCGCCGAATGTATGGCCGAACGCCCCTGCAAAGACTGACCAGTATGCGTATCTTCTGGTGTCCCAGGACTGCCAGTAAGGCTGTGTATTGTCATGCAGTCCGTGTACGATCTGCTCATAAGACGGTTCTCCGTCAATGGTTGGCTTCCGCGGAGTTTTTGCCAGATCTGCCTGCACATATCTCCAGTTGTCCTCTCCGTATTGATTTGGATTCTTCCCATTGTCATCCCACGCCCCCAGCACGACCTGATCGTATCTGCGGTGTCCCGACTGGAACATATTGAAATCCAGCCAGTCTTCTTCCTGGAACCACTGGGAAGAAGAAGTTCTTCCAAATGGATGAAAGCCTACCAGATGCCCATCGCTTTCTTCTTTCAGCCGCTTTCCAATATGACAGAATACTTCTGGCGCCGCCTCTCCTTTCACATCTCCTCCTGCCAGCCATATGATATTTGGCCGGGATCCAAAACGCTCCAGCAGAAAATCCAGATATGCGTCTACATTTCCCATATGCAGCCTTCCTGCAGCCACATTGGCTCCCCAGGTTGGAAGAAGCGCCATGTAAAGTCCAAGTTCTTCTGCCATGCTGACCATATGTTCCACACGTTCCCAATATCCGCCCTCCAGATCCGGTGTGGCATATTCTTCATTACACAGCGCATCCGCGCCATCTCGGTTTTTCTGAGGCCACTCGTGGATCAGAGTCGACTGGATCACATTGTATCCTTTTTCTTTTCTGTTTCTCAGATAAACTGCTGCTTCCTCTTCTGTCAGTTTTGCAAACATCAGCCATGCCGTATCTCCCAGCCAGAAGAACGGCCGATCTCCGTTGCAAAGATATTTCTGATTGTCGCTGACACGCAGCTTCCCATATTCCCAGACTTTCATCTTTTCCTCTTTTCCAGAACCCTAAGTTCTCTCTTATTTCAAACGCTGCTCCATCTCATGCAGTTTCCGATAAAGCGCTTCTTGTTCTTGTGCGGTCTCACAGTATGTCACGGCAATGAGTTTCATTCCTTTTCGATACAGTCTTTCAAACGCATCTCCTGCCTCTGCGCCGACTGCCCGTGCATTCAGAATAATGCCGCTGTCTGCAAATTGTTCTCCAAACACATCCGGATTGTTCGGAGAAGGATCTGTCTGAAGAGTAAACGCTCCATCTGCCATAAAGATCCCATTCATCTGCTTCACCATGGAAATCTTCTGCTCCCAGTTTCCGCAGGAATGAAATACCGTTCCGCCAAACCGCTCTCCGAGCCACTCATCCGCCGGCTGGAACAATTCTTTGTAATCTTCCCCGGCAACCATGATGCTGTTGTCATCACTCAGCCCGATTCCACGAAACAGTCTGCTGCTGGCAAATCCATGTCCCGGAGAAGCCAGTGCATCCCCAATGATCTCCCTTTGCCTGTCCAGAAATTCTGCCAGAAGCTTTGCCGAAAGCATCGCTGCTTCTTTGACTCCATCCGGATCGTCATATACTTCCATAAACAGATCTGTGATCGGCAACAGATACGACAGCATGTTGATCGGCGACTGTACATCAGTCATAGAAACCGGAAGCTTTCCTTTTGTCTTATCCATAAAATATTCGGTCATTTCCAGGATCTGTTTTCCCGCAGGGGTATTCTCGATCTTTTCGGGAGCTGCCGCCAGCAGTTCTTCCGCAGAATGGAACATGGGACGCACTGCAGGAGCCTGCCCCTCTAAAAACTCATATTCTCCGCCAAAGCATCCTGCAATGTATCCGATCCCATACCAGGGTTCCAGGAAATTGGCAATATCAGCCCGATACTCCAGACTTTTTTCCAAAGCGCCAAGCTGTAATTCCAGAGATTCCTTCCAGTCTCTGCATTTGTCGTAAAAGACGCCGTCTGCCCGCACACGTCTGTACACCAGAATCCCGTCATCCGCTTTCAAAAACTTCTCCTGGCGTTCTCTTAAGGATTCTTCATACTCCACATAACGCGCAAAGTCAAATGTTTCACAGGACACCGGCGTTACCCGTGTCCCCTGTGAATCTCGTTTATTATATTGAAATACTTCTTCGTTTTTCATCCTTGTCTTCCCACTTTCTGCATTCGTCCGGCTACAACAAAATTTCTGTCTCTGTTCCTTCCCAAACTACTTCTTTTTTCTGTACCGTTCCGTTTTCATGAAGGAACACACAGAATCTTTCCGGATATCCGCACTCTGTCTTTTCCGATTTCACATGCAGCTTATGACAGGAGTCCTCCCACCGGAATGTGATCAGGCTGTAAGATCCGTTTTCATATTCGTAATCCTCGCCATTGTCTTCATACAGTGCAAAGCTTCCGTCTGCACCTGCATACACGTGGATCTCATCTGTGCATCCCATCACTTTGGATGCCTTTGGAATCACGGAACCGGCACGTACAAATACCGGCATCGTATCCACCCCCGCTTCCATACAAATGTTCTGACCGCCTTCAAAATATCGGTCATCTTCCTCTGCATACCAGTCTGCACCTTTGGGAAGGTAGATTTCCACCTCTCTGGACGCTTCAAGCGGTGTGCTCTGCGGACCATACTCCATCGGCCTTGTCACCGGACAGACGAGATAGGACGGGCCATACAGAAACTCTTCTTTCCGTTCTTTTACCGCCTCATCCTGTGCAAAATCAAACATCAGACTGCGAAGGATTGTATAATCATCCTTCCAAACCTTCCATGCCAGTGAATATGTGTACGGCAGCATTGCATATCGTTTTCGGATATAGGTTACAATCGTATCATAATATACGGAACCAGCCTCTCCAAACTGCCATGGCTCTCTCGGTGTGTCTGTCCCGTGGGAGCGCATCATCGGAAGATAGGTGCTAAGCTGCAGCCAGCGCACATACAGTTCCCGATATCCCAAATCCTCCACCCCTTTTTCAAACAGACCATGCCAGAACCATGGCTGCGGGCCTTCTGCCTGTGGATTGTCGATGAATTTTCTCCAGCATTCCAATGTTCCTGTAAAAAATGCCCCTGCATCCAGCGTCCAGTATGGAATACCGGACATGCTCATACTCAGACCTTCTGCGATCTGATTTTTTAACACGTCCCAGGTTGCCGCAATATCCCCGGACCAGAGGATCGTTCCATATCGCTGGGAACCAGGGGAGCCGGATCTGGTAAGATTCGCCACTCTCTTTTTCGAACATGCCGCCCGCTGATGCTCATAAATTCCCTGGGCATGTTTCAGGGCAAACAGGTTGGATTCTCTTGCATCCAGATATTGATTCGTAGAATCTTTTGCCATCTGATACCGTTCCTCATCCGGGCGTTTGACCGCTCCGTTCCAGTCTGGAGTAAACGGCTCCGTGGAATCACACCACCAGGCATCGGTTCCTGCCGCAAACAGTTCCCGTTCACACTGTTCCCAGTACAGATTTCTTGCTTCCTCATCAAACGCATCATACGTGGATAAATTCATCAGCAGCTTGCCTGCCTTTGCCATTTCTTCGTTATTTTCTGTCCCCTGGTTCATATTCGGCCATACCGAGATCATAAATGCAATTCCTTTTTTATGAAGCTCGTCTACCATGGCTTTGGCATCTGGAAAACGACTCTTGTCAAAAATCTTGTTGCCCCATTTTCCTTCTTCCCAGGAATGCCAGTCCAGCACAAGACAGGACACCGGAATGTCACGCTTTTGAAATTCTTCTGCCGTGGTCAGAATCTCTTCCTGTGTTTTATAGCGCTCCTTTGACTGCACATACCCAAATGCCCATTTCGGAAGCATGACTGCTTTTCCGGTAAGCGTACGGATTCCTTTCACCAGTTCATCCATACAGCTTCCTTTGATCACATAGTAGGTAAGATCATCCACCGCATCAAAAGTAAATGTCATGATTCCATTCTTTTCCTCATAGGTAAACATACATCCTGCGTCAAACAGGATTGCATAGTGTCTGGAAGAGAGGATCACCGGCATCGGAATCTTCATATTATTCTGATACAGATATTCCTTTACATTCCGGTAATTATACACTCCGTTTTCCTGCTGACCCAGTCCATAAATTGCCTCATCGTCACAAAGCTGAAAGGAGATTTTCCCTTCGTATGCATCCGCCACTTTTACCGTGTCTGCATTCTCTACAAAAGCACGTTCTCCATCGATCGTCTTCTTTGTCACAATGACCGGGGCATTGCCGGAAAAAGTATAACGAAACACCTCTTTTGGCGTAAGACAAACCTCTGACTGTCTTGCAAAAATTCCATCTTCTGTCCAAAAGACAATCTCTCCTTCTTTCTGTTCGGCACAAATCTGACACCCTTGTGTCCATTCTGCATCTGCACTCGGAAGAATCTGTGCTCCTGGAAGATGTTCCTTTTCACATTCCTGACAGACCACTTTCAAAATATTGCGGTCAATCGACTGCATTAAAATTTTCATGTTCCACTTCCTCCTACCTTTCCATCAACATTGCAAATCCCTGTGCCTCCATATGAGCTGAGCCACTGATCCGCTGATCGGACACCAGATCCTGATACTGACCCGGCACCGGTATCTCCACTGCTTCTTGAGTAAAATTGATCAGATAATAGATGTTTTTGTCTCCATATCTGCGGCGCACTGCCTCCACGTTTTTTGGAATTGCAAATGGGATCCTGGAAACTCCGGCCTTTTTGCTGATCTCATCCAGTAATGCTCCAAATGCATCCGCTTCCAGCCCTGTTCCGATATAATATGCCATTCCTTTTCCAAAGCTGTTTTCTGAGATAACACCACAGCCTTTTTTATAAGTATCCGTATAAGTACCGATCATCTTTGCGGATCCGTCCAACAGATCGCACCAACAGCTGTCTTTGCTCTCTCTTTCGCACCCATCCATAGAAATCCGGACAGTAGCGATATTGTCTGCAAAGATTGGTTCCACCTCCTGTACAGTCACACCAAACACATCCTGCATTCCTGCTGGAAGACTCTGTGTATATCCTACGTTGTCCCCATTCTTAACTCCTGTCAGAAAAGTTGCCACAAGATGGCCTCCGTTTTTCACATACGCTTTCAGTTTTTCCCGGTGCTCTTCTCTTAAAATAAATGCCCCCGGCAAGATCACCAGCTTATACACCGACAGATCTGCATCATACGAAAGCACATCCGCCCCCATGCCGTTTTTCTGAAGAAGGTGGTAGATCTCCCCGCAATAATCCAGATAGTTGTAATCCGGATCATTGACCGGTTTGATCCTCAAAGCCCAGTGTACATCGTAGTCCACAAGGATTGCCGCTTCGTTGACAAATTTAGCTTCCTCATAGGGTTCTATTTTCTTTAACAGCGCTGCTGTCTCCTGCATCTCGTAGTAGCGTCTTCTCGGGATTCCATCCATATCTACAATGGCATAATTCAGCTGCTCTGCGCCAAACGGGAACGTACGATACTGAAAATGAAGCATCAGATCCGCACCATGGGCTGCAGATTGGAATACCGCCTGTTTGAGCGCTCCCGGATTGGGCTGCTGCCGTCCGGAACCGCTGAACCGATGTCCTCCTCCGGACATAAATTCCATCACGCCAAAGTGTTTTCCGTCTTTGACGCCCCTTGCAAATGCATATGGGAACGAGTCTACAGATGTATTTCTCAGCCCCGGATAGTAATCAAACGCATAGGTATCCAGTTCTTTGGTACTTTTATAATAATCAATACTGTTTGTAGCCAGCCCTGTGGCATTGGTCGTCACAAATTTTGTAGTATACTTCTTCAACATCTGTGTCTGAATATTCTGATATTCAATCTGACTGTCACTGGCAAACCGTTCAAACTCCAGTCTCACCGTCGGATTTTCATAAAATGCCTCGATCTGCTGAATCGCTCCCACCTCGATGGAATTGACCGGAATCTGGATCTGTCCGAAATGGGTGTATTCCTGGGACCAGAAAATTCCTCCGCTTCTCTCGTTAAATTCCTCAATTGTGTGATAATTTTCTTTCAGATAATCCTGAAATTTTTTCTGGCAGACCGGACAATGACAGCGTCCGGTTCCTTCCTGCGCCGGTTCATTGTCAATCTGAAATCCTGCCACATATGGATTGTCTCCATAATGTTTTCCGATGGCTTCTGCAATCTTTGCCGAATATTTCCGATACGTTTCGTTATTGTAACAATAATGCCTTCTTCCGCCAAACGGTCTGCGGATTCCTCTGTTATCCATATATAAAATATCTGGGTGCTTTTCGATCATCCACGCAGGGGGACATGCAGTCGGCGTACAGATGATCGTCTCGATCCCATGCTTTCCAAATGTCTCCACAGCTTCATCCAGCCAGTCAAAGCAGTAGTTCCCTTCTTCCGGTTCGAATCTGCACCATGCAAACTCTCCCATTCGCACCGTGTTGATCCCGGATTCGATGATGCACTGGATGTCATGCTGATATTCCTCCGGCTTTTTATGTTCCGGATAGTATGATACTCCGTATCTCATCTTTCTACTCCTTTCCCGTAAAATGAATCTCCATCTGTTCTTTTTCTCTTACACATTCCTTCAGCCGGATTCTGACGATCGTATCTGCCTCTTTTTCCAGATTTTCAGGAAGTTCGATCTTGATCTGATCTTCATTCTGTGTAAAGGAAAGCGAGTCTCCTTTATATGTACATGTCAAAATCTCATATGGAATGGACGGAAGTACTTCGTTTCTGAACGCTTCTGTATCCAGAATATGCAGGAAAATCTCATTTTCCCGATATGTCGTTCCATACACATGATCTACAGGTTCGATCGGGCCTCCTCTTGTTTTATAAATCGTATCCCCATTTTCTCTAAGCCATGCTCCGATCTGACGCATACGCTCTGCCACATCCGGACGAATATGACCGTTCTTGTCCGGTCCCACATTCAAAAGCAAATTGCCGTCACGTGTCACCACATTCACCAGCATATGGATCAGCCAGTCAAAGTCAGAAACCGGATCGTCTGCCATCCATCCCCAGGAACATCCGCTGCATACGCACATATTCTTCTCCCATGGCACCGGTATGATCTTTCCGGTGATCTCATGGGAGCCTTCATCACAATAGAAGTTTCCTTCCCAGCCGGAGCGGGGATTCATGATCATCTTTGGATTGTATTCTCTGGCCATTTTATTTAATTTGACAGGCTCCCAGAACCAGGAACTGGACGTATCGCTTCCTTTGTGTGCCAGCCACCCCCCGTCATACCAGAGGATGTCGATCTTTCCATAATTGCTGACAAGCTCTCTCACCTGATCGTAACACTGTTTTTTCATCAGAAGCGCATTGTCTGCATTGGCAGGATCTTCCTCTCCTTTTGGATCAAAATATCCCGGGAATCTCCAGTCCATCGGCGAATAATATAATCCGACTCTCAATCCCGCCTCTCTGGCACAGTCTGTATATTCTTTTACAAAATCACGGTGTGACGCCGTATTCCAGCTGGTGAAATTCTGATAACTTCCCGGACTGTTCCACAATGCAAATCCATCATGATGGCGTGTGACCATGACCATATAGTTTGCACCAAACTCTTTTGCCAGATCGGTCCACTCATGCATGTCAAACTCTTCCGGACAGAACTGATCCGCAAGAGCCGTATACTCCTCCCATGGAATCTGCTCATTATGACGTACCCATTCTCCTCTTCCAAGAATGGAATACAATCCCCAGTGGACGAACATCCCAATCTTGGCATCCCGCCACCACTGCATATCTTCCTCTGACAGGTTCAGCTCTTCACAGCGCATCCCGCCCAGACTTTTAAAGTTAATAGAGCTTTTCAGCATTGAATTCAATTCTGCTCCGGTCATCTCTCTTGGCGCTTTTTTTTGTTCCATACTTACCCTCCCTAAATCAGAACTCTCTTCCTTACATGTCCTGATTGTCCTTATTTGGGATTAGTATACAAATTTTTGCCCCCGCTTTATATAGTAATCTTTCAAACTTTTTGCATTTTTTTCACATTTTTTTGCAGAATCACTTCCCTGTCTTTTCCATTTACCCGGATTGCAAGCTTCTGATCTTCTTTTGCAGTCAGCGCCAGTTCTGTGATCCTACCTTCTTCCCATGTAAAGTCTGCAAGGATCCCGCCTTTTAACAAAACCCCTTTCACTTCTCCGCACTGCCAGCTCTTTGGAAGCGCCGGAAGAAATTCCAGATATCCGCTGTGGGACTGCACCAGACTTTCCAGTATTGCCTCTGCGATCCCGAAATTTCCATCAATCTGAAACGGTGGATGGGTGTCCAGAAGATTGATCTTGATACAGTCTGTAAGAAGTCTTCGGATGCTTTCCTCGACCTGATCTGCATCTTTTAACCTTGCCCAAAAACAGGTGACCCATGCCCGGCTCCATCCTGTATGTCCGCCTCCATGTGCAAGCCTTGTCTCAAGTGTTTTTCTTGCCGCCTCAAACAACTCTGTTTTTTCCTCCGTAATCTCATATCCCGGATGAAGCGCATACAGATGAGAAATATGTCGGTGTCCCGGCTCCATCTCTTCATAGTCTTCCTGCCATTCCCGAATCCGTCCATCTGCTGTCAGCGCAATCTCCGGCAGTTTTTTTGCAATTGCCCGGATTGTTTCTGCGTCGGATTCTGCCTCGGTCAGCCCAAGGATCTCACAGCCCTCCAGATATTCCCGGAATAACTGCCTTAAAATTTCCATATCCATGGACGGTCCCATACAAAGCGCGCCGATTTCCCCGGTTTGCGAACGGTATGTATTTTCCGGAGAAACAGACGGTCCTGTAACCAGCACGCCCTCTCTGGTCTCTGTCAGGTAATCTTCATAAAAGCGGATGGCTTCCCGCATCACAGGAAGTGCTTCTTTCCGCAGGAACTCATGGTCTTTTGTATAGCGATAATGTTCAAAAAAATGCAGACTCAGCCATGCCGCCCCGGTAGACCATACAGGAGAGGCATCAAAAATGCCTTCCGGATCTGTATTTGCCCAGAGATTCGTATTGTGATGCGCACAAAATCCCCTGCAGCCATATAATGCTTCCGCTGTCTTCTTTCCTTTTGGGATCATCCGTTTCACCTGGGCGAACAGAGGGAGATGACATTCGGGAAGCTGACACTTCTCTGCGATCCAATAATTCATTTCCGTATTGATATTGATCGTAAATTCACACTGCCACGGCGGAGCATACTCTCCATTCCAGATGCCCTGCAGATTGGACGGCAGCAGACAGTCATAGGAACTGGAGATCATCAGATATCTGGCATAATGAAACAACGTCTCTGTCAAATACTTCAAGTGCGTACGTTCACCATTCTTTACAGCATTTAACAGTTCATCTGTTGCCTCTTGCGGAACATCCTGTATTCCTAATGAAAAATCCATCCGGTTGTACAACCCCTGAAACGTTCTCTGATGTTCCTGAAAGATTGTCTCAAATCCGACATCCGCCGCTTCCTCCAGACGTTTCTGACAATGCGCCCGATAATCCGGATCTGCAAAATCTGTTCCGCATGCCACATAAATCCATGCCTCATGAACATTTCGAATCCAGGTAAAATCCCCGATCGATTCTGCTTTTCCCTCCGGCGACACCAGCTTCACGCCTGTGAAATAATGAACCCCTCCGGGGCCGCATTCCCCATAATTACAGACCGTATCTGCCGAAAGACTCTCCGTATGCTCCTCAAAGGGCTTTCTGCTCATATTGACAGAAAAGGTAAGTCCCTGCGGACAGTCTGTTGTAAGCCGGATCGCCACCACCTGATACTTTTGGCTGACCAGATGCTCTCGTTTGTAAGTATATCCGTTCATTTGATAGGACACTACCGCTGTTGCTTCCTCCAGTAACAGCCGCCTTTCATATTGTTCTGCCTTTCCTTTGTGATGGTACATACAGATTCTTAAATCTCCCGCCGGCTGATACGGATTCATATATTTGGGGGTCGATGTGATCGCCATCTTTGCGAGAAACTGTGCTTTTTCCACTTCTCCTGAAAACAATAATTGTCGGATCTGATCCAGATATTTTCTGGTATCTGGATTTTTCCGGTCGATATCCTGTCCATACCAGATGCTTTCTTCATTGAGATAGATTGTCTCCTCATTCACTTTTCCCATGACCATGGCTCCCAGTCTGCCATTTCCGATGGGCAGCCCGTCATCCCAGTATCTGGCCGGTTTTTTTAGTTTGATCTCATGTCTATTTTTGAGAGATTCCATATACTTTCTCCTTTTCCAATGCCTGTTTCCATTCTTTTTGATAATATGCATTTAACTGTTCCATTCCCAACTCTTTTCCTTTCTGCAGCATTTCACTCCAGAGCTGTTCAAATTGTTCTTCCGTCTCCGCATAAATCATACTCCAGGATAATTCCTGCACCATCTCCTGCAGATGGCTTTCTATCGTCTGCAGTTTTGCCGGAAGGGCATCCATCAGATAGACCGCCCGGCATCCTTCCACCGTCTTTCCCTGGGTTTGTCTCTTCTGAACAGGATCTTTCCCGGAAAAACCTGCTTCTGCCTGCGTCAGGCCAAGCCACTGAAACACCGGTTTTTCTTCTTCCTTCCCGTAAGGATCCATTCCTTCTTTTTCCTCATATAATTTCACAATGTTTTCGGGCGCATAGAACCAGTTCAGAAATTCACATGCTTTTTCTTGCTTTTCACTGTTCTTATTAACTGCAAAAAACCAGTTTTCACCAACCGGATTCTCCGGTCTTTGATAAAGTGTCATATCCTTGGCCACAAGAGGGACATATCCGTCGTTTCGTTCTTCTTTTGTTTCTGTCATTCCATACTCTCCGGTCTGCCATGCATAACCGGAAAATAAAATCTGTCCTTTCTGATACTTCTCCTGCAGTTTCTCAAAAGTCTGTGTTCTAGAATCCGGATCCAGAAGTTCCCTCTGGTTGGCTTCAAAATAAAAATGAAGCGCCTGTTTATAAAAACTGTCCTCTTCCAAAATCCCCTGAATCGTTCCGGTCTTTGCATCCACTGCAAACAGTGGCGAAAGCGTCCCCACATCCATGCCATAATATCCATATAAAGAAGTTGGCTGCTGCATTTTTTTATCCGTCCAGTCTGAGCACAGAGAAAATCCATAGACAGGCTCTCCCATGGCTGTCAGTGCTTTTCTCTCCAGCATCTGCTCTGCTGCATCCAGATAATCCTCCAGATGCTCCACCTGCGGACATCCCGCCTTTTCATAGGCATTCCACTGCACCATCGGCATCCAGTAATCTGCGTCCTTTCCCTGTTTTCCTACGGAAGTAGGAAGGAAGTACAAGTCTTTTTCTTCTCCTCCAAAATTTTCCCGGTAATACCGCAATGCCGTTTCATATTCAGAAGCTTCAAACACATCAGAAAGCGCGTCTTCCCATTCATTCAGATTTTCCAGCACGCCTGCGCCTGTCAAAAGTTCTGCCTGCTCCATATCACGAAATCCGATAATATCTGGCAGAGTTCCTGCTGCCAGATATTGTTTTAACCGTTTTTCATCTCCATTTCCATTGGAATAAAACTCCAGACGTATACCCGTTTCTTCATAGAATCTGTCAGCGCTTTTCCCCTCCCAGGTTCCCGACATGTTGGTGCCGGACTGCTGAACTAAAATGGTCAGCACCGTATCCTCCTGTTTCATTGCTGTATCCTGCATTTTTCCTTCTTTTGCACACCCTGTAAGCAGCGCTGCCACACTGAGCAGCGCTGCCGCTTTTTGATAAAATGACCGCATAATTTCTCTCCGTTTCTCATGGTTGTTCGAATCTGCCGCTTCTTTGAAACCTTGTATTTTACATATTCTATTGTTATAATACTCTATATCTTTTAGAAATACCAGTCGGAGGAAACGCCCTATGCTGAAGCGGTTTAAAAACAGTTACTACTCAAAGATCATGATCGTCTGCATTGCTGCTGTCTGTGCCATTACAGCCATTCTGCTGCCTGTATGCAGTTCTTTGATCCACCAGCAGGAGCGCTCCGAAGATTTAAAAAAATACGATCTGATCCTGGATCGGCTGACTGCTTCTATGACCTCCCGTCAGGAAGCTCTCGCCACCAATCTGACTCCCTTTTTTTCCGATGAAGCGAATACACAAAATCTATGCAGTTTCTATCGTTCCACCAGCAAAAAAGTTCCTTTGGAATACCGTGACAGTGTCATGGAGATGCTCCGTTCTTTCTGTTTTTCCGACTCTTATTGCTGCGGCGCCCTGCTCCTGACTGTGACCGGACACCTTTACCAGTATAATTCTCTGTCGCACACCCTGGTTCCGCTTTCGCTTCGGTCACTGACTACAAAGCTGACTCCGTATGAGCTCCAGCTCTTCACCGATCAGCAGCTGATGACGCTGAGCAATGATCTGCAGAAACCGGCGCCTCATATCTATGGCCTAGGGACTTCGGTATTCGATCAGAAAAATGATTCTGTCAACTATCTCGGAACCATGATCTTTCTGTACTCTACTGCCGAATACAGCAGTCTTCTTTCCAGCGCCGACCTGCAAAAAGACGGCACCTTTGCCATACTGGATCAGAATCAGCACGTGATTTTTTCTTCGGATGAAAATTATGAAAGTGCTGACGGACTGCTTCCTGCACTGTCAGATTCCTCCAAAGGGGAGCCCTCCCATTCCACACAGACACAACACGGCACCACCTATTATGCGTCCTCACAGTATCATGAACAGTATCACTTTTATACGGTCTATCAGGTTCCAAAATCTGTATTCACACACAGTGCGATCATCACCGTTTTAACTGTGATCTCTGTCTGCATCTGCCTGGCTGCAATCCTGCTGTATATCCTTGCCTTTTATATTTCAGACCGCAAGATTCACTCCATCCAGAAAGCCATGGGACTGATCGGCACCAACAATCTGGACTATCGGCTTCCGGTGCCCAAAAATGATGACGAATTCACACAGATCATCAAAAGCTTTAACAGAATGTGCGATGATCTGCAGCGCAATGTAGAAAAAGCATACCTTTATGAGATTGCTCAGAGAAAAGCGGAACTGTATGCCATGCAGACCAGTATCAACCCACATTTTCTTTACAATGCCCTGGAACAGATCCGGGTACAGATTCTAAAGAGCAACAGCGCCGCAGCCTCCCATATGCTGCTCCTGCTTTCGAAAATGTACCGAAACCAGACCCGGCGCAACCTCTATATCACCATTGCAGAAGAATGCAGCCAGTCAGAAAATCTGATCAACTTTTATATGTACCGCTATGGTGACTTTGAATACGAATTTAACATCCACAGTTCCATCAAGATTTACGGGATTCCCAAAAATACCCTGCAGCCACTGATTGAAAATTACTTTGTCCATGGCTTTATCCCGGATTCTGACGAAAACCTGCTGACTATTTCTGCCCATCCTGTCAACATCCAGGATACGCTCTGGATCGAGTTCTGCGTGGAAGATAACGGATCTTCCATTACGGAGGAAGAACTGGTTCTTTTAAAAGAAAAGCTGGCCGCTCCTGTCATGAGCAGAAGCGAAAACAACGGATTCGCACTTTCCAATGTCAATCACCGGTTAAAACTTGTATTCGGCAACGATTCCGGACTTGTTCCGGGCGTCGGTTCCGACGGCACCGGCTTTGCCGTCCGATTCCGGATTCCGGCCATTCTTCCGGAAGATCTGCAAAAAACCTGACAGCGTGCTGTTTTTATTCCAAAGCACGCTGTCGTTTTGTCATATCTGATGCTGTTTGCGGTATGCAAATACATGCTTCCAGTCATCCCGGCTCAGATAATGGGTCCCTTCCCTCAAAAAATATCCGATGTCTCCTTTGTGACTAAATTCTCCCGGCTGCAAATACCGTCCTTTTTGCTCCAAGCCCATACTTCCCATACATTCAAATGCCGGACTGGCTGCCAGACAGCCTAAAAATTCTGACCTTGGATCTGCCCAGTCATCTCTGGATGCACTGGTCACATACAGATGCCTTCCGGCCATCATTGCCAGCAAAAAATGGGAATCAAAGGGAAGTTTTTCCAAATCTTCCCGATACTGAAAGAAGTTTCCCGCAAACCATAGTCTGGAGCCTTTTCCATACAGATTTTCAATCTGCTCTCCGGTCTTTCCCCGAAGTAATGCGGCTCCCCCGGCGCCGGACTGGCAGCTTACCGTCAGTCCAAATCTGGTGTCAAATGCTCCTGCGAGCAACGCCGCTTTTCCCAGTCTGGAATGTCCCATCACCGCTGTTTTTTTCTGGTCAATCCCCGGATCATCAAGAAGAACATCCGCGATCCTGGACATACACCATGCCCAGATCCGGAGTTTCCCCCAACTGTCATAAGGATTCCTGGTACAAAACCTTCCAAGCCCGGTCATATGTCCGTCAAAATAGTCTGCCGCAATATCCTGATAACAGACATTTGCAATTGCATACCCATGGTCGATCACTTCTTCTCCGATTCCGTCTGCAATCTCCGGCGTAAAAGCCAGATAAAAAAAGATCGGAGCCGGAGAGGAGCCTTTGGGGAGCGTCAGAGTGAACGGAACCGATGCAGAAGAAAAATCAGACCGGATCTTCAGTTCGCAATACTGTGTCTCTGCCTTTCCCCCATAACTGTCTCTGTCGATCCGCACCACTTCCTTTTGGCTCCGGCAGGCAAGGCGTGTGGGAAAACCGGCAAATTCTCTGCTTAAGATCTCCCCGATTTCCTGTCTTCTTCTTTCCCACTGAGCCGGTGTTTCTACCGGCTCTTTACTGTTTTGCCGCATCAGTTCCGGGAGATTTCTCTGATGCAGTTCCTGTTCCAATGGATTCATTTCATCCCTCCTGTTCCAGAAGGTCCAGAAGCAATTCATCCAGGCCGATATTGTATCCGACTCTTCCTTCTCTCGCCAGAGAACAAAGGATCAGTGTGCCCCCTTCTGCCGAACATTTTTTGACAAATGCACGATGCGGTTTTGCTCCTTTGCTTCCCTGAAATCCACTCTTATCGTAAGTATAGATCAGTGTTTCTCCTGAAAATTCTGTCTGGATCGTATGATCTGCAGTAGCGTCGATATAGTCTTTCTTTGCATTATACAGCATCCCAAGCGGATACGATCCATACGCCCCGTCGGCTGCAGCAAAGAACAGATCTCCGCAGGATTTTATCTCGATTTTTTTGTTCAGAATGGTCAATTCTTCTTGTTTTTCAGGAAGCAGCCACAGTGCGCTTTTTCCTTTGTGCAGATGTTCTTCCAGCTGCTTTAGATCTGTCTGATCTTCTCCGCTGACCAGCCACATTTCCGAAGTATCATCCGAACATTCTCCCTGATATCCTTCCAGAAGCTTTGCTGCCTCCTGTCCCACTGCATGGACTTTTCTTTCCAGTGTTCTTCTTTTCTGCACCTGGATCTCGATTTTTTCCTGATGGATCCGCTTCCCGTCTTTTGTAAAAATCGCGGTCTGTACTGTCACCGTCCTCCTGTTTCCGATTTTCTCAAAAGACACCGGAAGGATCCCTGCACACTGGGCATCTGCAGCCCCGATTTCAAATGGTTCTGCATACATGGCATATGGAGTATCACTGCCTTCCTCATAGAGTTCTGCCTGGATTTCTACATTCTTCCTGTCCCCTTCGTCATTGAGAATCCACACTTCCACCGGAACGGTCTCATCTTCATATGCGCTCGTTCTTGCAGTGTACAGATTCACTTTCAACGGGATCAGTGATTCCTGATATGCAAAATATGCCGGTTTTGGCGTTCTTTCACAATCCACCAGTGTTTTCATCCATCCCGATGGCCACGCATCGATCAGCAGATGGATGGCTGTCTGATTGATCACATCGCCTCTTCTTCGGAAAGCGTCTGTCATCAACTTCGTGGCTCTTGCCTGATGGCGCTGACTTTCCCTTACCCAGTCTTCCATCATATGCTGTTCCGGATACCAGTCCCCCTGCACGGAATGCGTCTGCGCCCGCACGATCCGATCCGGATACCAGTCTCCCTTCTCATCACACTGCAGCCATTCTTTCGGATACCGGCGTCTCATCAAATCCACCGGATCCAGACCTTCTGCTCCATATTCTCCACATCCGATCATCCAGCCTGCTTTCACCGGAGGCAGGTATCCTCTCATCAGACGTCCGATGGGCTCTCCGTGATTGGTATACCACATCGTATAAGTATGGAAATCCGGCATTCCTTCCAGGGTCGGTCCGTCATAATCTCCTTCCACATTCTTCACCACCCGGTCCGGATTCTGCACATAGATCACCTTACGCGCTGCCGCAAAGAAAGCCTCCAGTTCATCCCGCAGGAGATGACGATGCCCTTTTGCCTCATAGCGCCTGGAAAACTTATCGTTTGGATCTTCTGTTCTTCTGATGCACATCGGTTCATTGATCAAGGTTACCATCGCCGTGGACACATGCTTTCTGACCAGATGTTCCATCTCCTCCACCTGACGGAGCGCCTCGCAAAGCTGAGGTCTTCTTAAAAATCCAAACAACGGAAAATCACACTGATGCATCATGCCCAGCATATCAAAATATTCATAAATTTCTTCCTGAACCGGGCGCTGTGTAATCCGGTAATAATTCATATGACACATCTTTGCGATCAGAATGTCCTCGATCAGCTGCTCAAAATCTCCATTCATCACACATTGCTGCAAATGTCCCATCTCATTTGCACCACGCAGCATGATCGGTTTGCCATTTAAGAAAAACTTCCCGCGGGGAGTACTTGTCTCATCACTTCGAAATTCCTTAAGCCCCGTTGTCTGTACCCCGGCGCTAAGCAGCGCTTCGCCTTGGTTCAGGAATACCTTGGTTCCATACAGCCACGGGGTGTCCGGATTCCACACCCTGTAGCCCTCAATAGAAAAGAAATATCGGTACTCATTCTTTCCGGGACCCACAGCCGTCACTTTTTTCTCAAAACTTCCGATCGCACTGCCTTCATAGTTTTTCGGCTCGATCGAAATGTGAATGTCCAGATCTCGTTTTACCTGATTTGTATAATTGATCACACCTACCCGGACTTCCACCGAATCTTTGGAAAGATCCGGACGCACAAAAATATCGTCCACATAAATCTCCGGCCGAAGTTCCAGACGGACCGTTCCAAATACCCCTGCTCCCGCGGGACAGTGATGCCATCCGATCTGAGGATCGTCCCATCCTGGTCCTGTGGCTGCATAGATCTTATCTCCGTCCAGAAACTCCCCTTCTCCCAGGATCGGAATATCGTTTTTACAGAGGATCACCAGTTCATTGCTTTCCCGGATATATTTGGTCACATCAAAAGAAAATGGGGCAAACAGCCCTTCATGGCTTCCCACATAATTTCCGTTGAGGTACACCTCCGCAATATAATCTACACACTGAAATGCCAGGATCATACGGAATCCATTGTGACAGCCTGACTGCCATCCCTCAGGACAGGGAAATTCTGTCCGGTAATAGCCTTCCCATTTTCCAGCTTCCTTTGCCGGTCCCCGGTAATCCGGGATCGTCACATTTTCCCACTTCACATCCGGCCGATTGCGATCCTGAAAGCACTCATCCTTCTCGCAGTACCGAAACTCAAACTGCTGCAGAGAAAGGCTTTGTGTTTCCATCGGAAGTGTGGAAAGATGATTGGACAGAAACGGTCTGTAATACGCTTTCTGCTCTTCCAGTTCCTGATAAAATTTCTCCTTCTGCTCTTCATACCCAATCTCCCAGATCGGCTTTAACCTCTGTCTGGCTGTTTCTTTGAAATAATGATTCGAAACCTTCCGCATCGCAACTTCCCGGTCTGTTGTCCCCGCCGGATGTTTGGTCTGTGCGATCTCATAAAAAAAATCCTTCTGTCCCATAATCTCCTCCTGATTCAAAAATCCCCCGGCCAAAGCCGGAGGATCTTACTTTACTGCTTATTTGCCTGCAGCTTCTTTGAATTCCTTCTGAATTGCCTTGTAATCTGATGAATTTACAATTCCATCCACAAAGTCTTTCCACTGCTGTTCGTTAATTTCTCCCATGACGTACTGGGTACACATCGTATTTACATCGTCTGTCAGAACACTCCACTGATTGTTGTAAGTCTCTGACTGAAGGTTCTGGATTTCATTTTTCATTCCGGTTTCTTCCAGATTGTCATATACAAAGGTCTTAATTTCTTCTGCTCTTGCGATATTTTCATCAGAAGCTCTCTTTGCACCGTCACGTTTGAATTTGTCATTTACCTGATCCTGATCTGTTTTCAGGAAGATCTGGTTCCATCCTCCAACATATCCCTGTTTGTTCAGTTCACCCATCTTCGGATCAGAAGAAGTATCCATTGTTCCATCTTCCAATAATTTGTAGTTGACACCTTCTACTCCAAATCTCATCAAATTATCATATCCCGGCATGGACTCTTCTGTGTGATTGAATGCTTCCAGAATCTTCTGGATTTTCTCTTCTGAGCAGGAAGAACTGATCGCAATACATGAATCAATATCTGTATAGTTCGGTGATACTGTATAAGCTTCCGGTCCTTCTACCGGCATCAGACACCATGCTTCATATGTATCCGGTGTGTTCTTATCAAACACTTTGTTACTTGTCAGATCGGCTGACTGGTTCCAGTTGTACCACTGGCAGAGATATGCAACGGAGTTGCCGGCTTTCCATTTGGATGTATCTGCATTTCCAAGTGCAAATTCCGGATCCAGCACATCGGCATCATACAGATCTTTCATCCAGTTCAAAAAGTCGATATATTTTTCATCAAACTGCATGTACTCAAATTCACCGTCTTCGTTGATTTCCCAGTCAGTCTGTCCGGTAAATGCTATTGCAAATCCTTTGATACGGTCATCCATAAATCCATTTCCTGCATTGTCAAAGAAATCCAGTGCATAAACCTTCTTGCCTTCTCCTTCTGTCGCTGCTTTGGACAGTCCGATCAGCCAGTCTTTCAGTTCATCCATCGTTTTCGGTTCTTCTGTATATCCGTATTTTTCCATCAGATCTTTTCGAACTTCGATTCCTGAATTCTGTCCTTTTTCGGCTTTACTTCTTGGCAGAATATAAATTCCATCATTGTATGTTGCCTGCTCCCAGAAATTTTCATCCCAGTTTTTCATTACGGCATTGGTCTCTGCAATTCCTTTTCCATCGTCAAACAGATAATCGGTCAGATCCACGAACTGTCCGGCATCAATCGCCTGTGTCAAAATCGGATAATAGTATGCACCGCCCACTTTATTGATCTGAATGACATCCGGCTGGCTGTCTGCCGCGATCAAAGTATTCAGCTTCTGATCATAATCCTGATAGCTTACCCATTCAATATCCAGATCCACGTCCATCTTTTCTTCCCAGTACTGTTCCATCTGGCTGTTGGATACTGCTCCGAATCCCCAGTCAATTCCCATTACGGAAATCGTCATCTTTCCGTCCTTGGTGGTCTCTTCTTTCTTAGATCCCCCGTCTTTCTCCTTGGCATCGCTGCTTCCACATCCTGTCAATGCTCCTGCAAGCATCACTGCCGACAGACAAAGCGCCAAAACTCTTTTCTTTCTCATTTTTTATCCTCCTTTTATTTCCAGCTGCTTCCTTGCAGCCGTTTTTTGATATCATATCTCCAACTTATCCTTTTACAGCTCCTACCATCATACCTGTCTGGAAGTATTTCTGCAAGAATGGATAGATGATCAAAATCGGAATGATTACAACTACGACCGCCGCCATTCTCATTACCTCCTGAGGAACTGTTGTCGCCAGTTCGGTCGATAAATCTACCACATCTGCCACTGTTGAAGAAAGTACAATTTTCTGTACATATACCTGCAAAGTCTGTTTTGCTGTACTTGTAATATACATAACACTGTTAAAGTATGTATTCCAGTAACCTACAAAGGAAAACAAAGTCATGGTTGCCAGCATCGGCTTGGACAGTGGTATCACGATCTTGCTGAAAATCTTCAATGGCCCGCATCCGTCAATCTTCGCTGCCTCCTCCAACTCCAGCGGAAGCGACTGGAAGAAAGAACGCATGACCATGATCGTCCATGCACCGCACAGCCCCGGAAGGATCAGCGCCCAGTAGCTGTCAAGCAAATGTAACTGTTTCATATTGATAAAGTTCGGAACCATACCTGCACTGAACAGCATGGTAAACATTACGTATTTGTTGATAAATGATTTTCCCGGAATCGGCTTGGATAACATATAAGCCAGTCCGGAACATACGATCACGCTCAATGGTGTACCAATAAATGTTACGATCAACGTAGATTTTAATGCATTTAAGAAGCCGGAACCGCTTAAGATCAGTTCATATGCCTCTGTGGACCACTTCTTTGGCCAGAGGATCAGTTTTCCTGCCTCATACGCCGTAGCATCTGTAAATGAAAGTATGACTACGTATAGAAACGGAAGGATCATCGTCAAAGCCACAAGGATCAAGATAAACCAAAGCGCCGCCTGGTAGAGATTCTCCTTTACTTTCATACCCATCTTTTTTCTGCCGCCTCTTTTCTGTACGGCAACTGCTTTTTGGGAAGCCATATTTCCCCCTCCTTTCTATTACATAACACCTTCGTAACCTTTGCGGTTTGCAATCCAGTTTGTGAGGATTACCAGGCCGGTGTTGATCACGGATTTAAAGATACCAATTGCAGTGGAGTACGAATATTGTGTACTTCCGCTGGCAATACTGTTGTTGAAGATGTATACTTCAAATACTTCCAGCTGCTGTTTTACCATAGCGTTGTTCATCAGAAATACCTGCTCAAAATCTACGGAGATGATCGTTCCCATTTTCAGGATCAACATAACCATGATTGTTGGCATAATACTTGGAAGTGTGATTTTCCATATGCACTGAAATCTGCTGGCTCCGTCCATTTTCGCCGCTTCATATAATGTCTGGTCGATTCCTGAAATTGCCGCCAGATAGACGATGGATCCCCATCCAATTCCTTTCCATACGGACTGTACCAGGATGATCACGTAAATCCACCCCGAACTGAACATATAAGCGGTCGGTTCATTCCCCATCATTTCTGCGATCTTATTGACAAGTCCCTGTTCTGTGGATAACAGGAAAAATGTTAAACTTGCTACGATCGCCCATGAAAGGAAATGCGGAAGATACACAGCTGTCTGGACAAATTTCTTGAACGCTGCATTTCTCACCTCATTCATGATCAATGCCAGGATGATCGGAGCCGGGAATGTCAATAAAGAAAGTCCACTGATGATCAGCGTGTTCTTCAACATGTTGTAAAACTTCGGATCCTGGAATAATGTCTGGAAATGTTCCAATCCAACCCACGGACTTTTCAGCAGTCCCAGATGCGGGTTGTAATCCTGAAATGCCATGAGCAAGTTCCTCATCGGCAGATAATTCATAAAGAATAAGAGGACAATTCCCGGAATTCCCAGAAAATAAATCCAGCGATATTCGTACATCCGCTGCCGTAAAGACTTCTTCGTGGCTACCATTTTTGTTTTGTTCTTAGCCATTTACTTTTCCTCCCTGTTTTCATTCGCAACTTTTTCATATTCGATTCCATTTGCGTTTGCTTTAATAAAAGTATAAGAATTTTTATAAGATTTTTATATAGTAAACATTCAAGCTTTTTGAACAAATTCTAAATATTTTTTAAAAATTTAGTGTTTTTTTGTCTTTATCTTCCAAAGTTTAGCGCTTACATTAACACTTTTCGGGGATTTTTCCTACTTTTGTTGGCACTGCTTTCCAATCCATTGACTTCTTTTTCCTTCTCTTTTATACTAGTACAGCGAATAATAAATAATTGCTATATTAAACCGATGCCGCTTCCTCTTC
>ERZ894236.148-NODE-148-length-104884-cov-18.8113_pt1 | contig 104884 bp, 110 predicted proteins | sample MGYA00380297_ERZ894236 | MGnify/ENA primary metagenome ERZ894236 (study PRJEB32331, sample SAMN06328420) | human gut metagenome | biome: human gut microbiome; feature: stool | host: Homo sapiens | collected 2014-08-04 ... | reverse complement strand
GATATCGCCATTGGTATAAATCAGATCACCTACACCGAGACACAGCAGCATCTGGACGCGCATTTTCGTAGGATCGGCGGCATCGAACCGGGTAACGGGCTGCACCACATAATCAGGGTAGATACGCACCCGGCCAAACACCTCACGAATGGCATCACCGAGTTTTGCGGTATTCGCCTTTGCCGGGTTCAGGTCGAGACTCCGCCCAGTGGATGAGGTATAGCCGCCCGTATCGATGTTGCTCATCATAAACAGCGAATAGGCTGCAGCGGCAACGGAGATACCGACGCCGATCCACGCGATTGTGGCGGCCTCCAGCCCGAAGGGAACCGGATAAAGCCGTACATCACTATCAGGGCGGATCACGCAGGTGGCCCACTCGCCTGGCGGAATTGACAGTCCATCAACCTCAACGGTCAGCGGTGGGACATCCCGATCCTCGTAGCCTTCAACATTTGCCACCAGCCAGCTGCGAATTCTCGTAACACCATGCTCATGCGTTTCAAGTGGTTCTCCGGGAAGCCGGGAAGGATAAAAACGAATGGTCATTGCCAGAACTCCACTTTGACAAATCGCCGCTTAAACCGCGGCAACGGCAGAAAGGTGACGTTCGTTCCCGGATTGCATTCCGCCACATGCAGCAGACCATCGATACTGACCACGATCCCAACGTGGGTGACGGTTGACCCGGAATAACAGGCTACCCCGGCCCCTTCGCAGGGTTCGCAGCGCTCAAGGGTAAGCATCATCCGGCGTGCTTCCCGGTCGAGGCCGCCGTCGTCTTTGGTTACCCCTGCAAAATCGGGCCAGACGGGTAAATTCAGATCGCGGCGTATCTCGTTCACAATGCCGAAGCAGTCAAGTAGCGGGTAGGCTCTGCCGCCCTTCTGCCATTTAACAGAACGGTATTTATCAGGGTTGAACATTGGGATTCCTTAGCTGATATAACGCAGTCCGGGGAATACAGGGAGCGTGTAGCGGTAACGCGGCCAGGCGGTATCGAGGATGTTCATGTAACCCGCAGTGATCTGAACCTCTGTCGCCGTCCAGGAGCCCGACTTGATTTTCAGCGTATACGGCACTTCAGCAGGGGCCGCTAAATCCGTGGAGATATAACGCCGGTACGTCAGCAATGTAGACAGACGGTTAGCCAGCGCATTGCGGATCGCCGTGGACACAACACCATCGATATTGCACAAGGCAAATTTCAAATCTTGCGTACCGTCCGCATTGCGCGCCGGCAGCGCAATGTCTATCGCACAGTCGGTAAACGTTACGGTATCGCCGTTCTCCGTCGTTGCTGTGATGTTCTCGTAACCCTGGCACAGATAATGGACGTCAGAACCAATGGTGATCTGCAGCGTTTCAATGATCAGCTCCGGGCCGCTGCTGGCGTAAAGGCGTTTAATCTGAGTCATGCTTCGGCCACTCCTTATTCAGCGCAATATCCAGCAGTGAGCTGCCGACGATCCATTCCGGGTAGTTACCCCATGGAGCAGGAGCAAGGGGGCGCTCCCATAATTCCAGCGTTGCACTGTACTTCCAGTAGATCGGGGCCACCAGTTCCGGGCCTTGATAAATGTCTGTGAAGCGGCATTTGTAAAACTTAATGCCTGCCGGCGTCTGCAGTTTCATCATGAACCATGCAGCCCCGTCAGATAACGCATCACGGAACCAGGACTCAAACGCCAGTCCCTGCGCATCGGTTTCCATAAACCAGGTGATGCTGGCCTGCGTCGGCGTGGACGTATAAGCTCGCCTTTGCCGCGCGCGGCCGGTGATTAACTGGGTACGTTTTAACGGGCTTACAGGCTGGAATCCGTATCCTTCCTGTAATGGCATAGGAAGACTGTCATGCGGGTAGTAGATATCAGTCATCACTCTAACCCTCTGCCTGGATATTTACTGCGCATTGCCTTACCAACTTTCCCGTCCCCTCTCAACAATTGCGCAGCAACCTGATCCAGGGCTTCCGTTGTCGCCCGCTTCTGCGTTTGAGCCATGGAGAGAGCCATCTGATCAGGTGTCACACCGGGCGGCGTATGGAAATGTTGCTCAATGGGAGCATGGATGGTGGTCTTGCTGCTGTTATCGCTGTTAACGTTCTGAACACCAGTACCAAACCCTGTACGCCCCAGAGTTGCATCAAGCGGTTGGCCATTTCGAAGTGCCTCAAGCTGAGACACGCCGATCCGGTTCGTTGATGCCTGGTCGAAGACGTACTCTCCTTTGTGAACAATACCCGCTGGCTGATACTTACCACCGGGGCCTGTGTAACCGCCGGAGGAGAAGCCAACTCCTGACACAGCCTGGATATTTGAGACGATACTGGCAGTCTGTGCAGCGATTGAGGCCATAGCGATGATGTTGGCCGGATAAGGCGCGCTTACTGCACCGCTTGCTATAGCCTGCTGGATTTTCACCATTGAGTCCGCGATAGCGAATGCCTTGCTCGCAGCAAAAGCGACCTTGTAGATTGCCGATTGCTCACCAAACCCCGTTCGCATGATTTCAGCGGTGCTATCAAACAAGGACTGCGTGGCCGCAGATATGATGGTGTTTTTCTGAGCCTCTATGACCTGATTTGCATCCGCTGCACGCTGACGAATAGAGGTCATTCTGGTCTCACCCTCGGCAGTTATTTCACCGGCCTTCGCATAAGCTTCCTCCTGAGCAGCCAGCCAGCGCTGGAGCTCTTGCTGAGCCTGGTCATATTCGTTGATTTGCCCCTGCATCCCCTCAAAAGTTCCAGAGAGTCGCCCTCCTGTGGGTGTCAGGTTTCCTACAACATTACGAATCGTCGAGGGCAGTTGCATATCGGTGTTTTGATAAATATCTGCCCGCGTTTTTTCATATTCACCGGGTTTTAGTTGCCCGGTTGCTTTGGCCTTCTCCAGCAGTTCAAGACGGGTTTTAAGCAGATCGTTGGTCCGCTCATCCTTCGTCTTTACCTGTTCCTGCATCTTCCGGTAATCGTCCAGGGTTTTTACGGAATTTTGCAGTGCCTCCTGCTGCTTGTAGGCCTGCAAGATTTCATCTGAACGGGAAAGGATCGACTTCTGGTCAGCGGTGAGCTGCGTTTTAGATTTGAGGTCAGCAATCTGCTGCTCGAACTTGATCCGTGCCTGTGTCGCACTGTTAAGCTTGTCACTGGCATCCAGCTGGGACTGCATGGCGATAGTCTGCTGGTTTATCTGATCAAGCAGCCGGGTTGCTGCGTCCTCTGTATAGGCTTTTTCTTTGTGGATCTTAGGCTGTCCAGCTTTTTTGGCCTGCTCAAGTTCCTTTTCTCTTACAGCAATTAGCGCATTGGCCTGATCGATTGCTTCTTTATTTCCTGAGAAAGCAATTTTTCTGGACTGTGCTCTTGCCTCCTTTAACCGAGCTTCTGCACCGGCAACCCTGTCTACCGCCAGATACTCCTTATTAATCCAGTCTACGGAATTTTTTACCGCCTTATTACCTTCAATGGTAAGTGTGTTCATCGTGGTTTGCAGATCTAATGCCTGGCCGATAAACCTCATCGTAGGGTCAATTGCGCCACCAAGCGCTACGTTTTGCCTACCCTTATCCGCTGCTGTGTAATAATTTTTGACCTCAATAGCTGCAGCTGTCCACGAATCACCTATTTTCAGGATCTCCCGTCGATGCTGATCAATATCAGCATTCAAGGCGGTGAAATTAGCAGAATCCTTGTATTGGGCTACCTTCGTCCTTGCCTCGTCATAACTAAAACCAACGTCGATTAGCTTATTTATTGCTTCGCTCGCACCGTCATTAGTTGTTATAAACATACTACCGACTTCATCGATCGTCTGACCCGTCTTATCAGATATAGCAACCATGTTAAGTGCAAGTCGCTCAGCGACATCTCCGCTAGCACCAAGGGACGTTGTGGCTATTTTTGTCGCAGCATCAATTTCCTGTCGGTTCTGATAGACGGCATAAGTTAGCAACCCAACTGAAGCAGCTGCCACGCTATAGGGATTAACCAGCCCCATGACATATGTGCCAACGCCCTTGATCGCTGGCCCAATGCCGCCGAACATATCTTTGATCTGACCGCCCTGCTGCATAAGGACCATAAACGGTGACTGCCCGGTAGAAAGACCGACAACGATATCGGTCATCTGAGCAGGGATCATACGCATAGCATTGGCAGTCTGAGCTGCAGATTGGCTTGTTTTACCCAATTGCGTCTGGGTTTTCTCCAGAGCATCGCGGGATTCAGCAAGTTTGCTGTTGAGGCGATCGTAAGCCAGGGGCGACAGCATTCCGGATGTTTTAGCTGTATCCAGCTGGCGCTGCTGCTCGTTCAGGCGGCGGAATGCTTCACCTACGGGATCTATTTGGGCTTCAAGACGACGCAGCGCAGTTACCTGCTCATCATGTGCTTTTACAGCCTCGCGCTCGGCTTGTGCTTCGCCGGTTACTTCCCGACGAGTCTCCTGAAGTTTTTTGCTGTAGGCATCATATTGGGAAGTATTAATTGCCCCCGATTTAAAGGCGGTATTGAGTTCGCTTTGCTGTTGTTCGAGATTGCGAAGCGCAGCTGCCAGAGGATCGATTTTATCGAGCATTCTCTGAAATGCATCAGCCTGCGCCTCCTGCTGAGCAGCAGCTAATTTGCTGGCCTTCTCTGCTTCTCGTTGAGCTTGTGCAACACCACTTAGTTCCTCAGTGGTGTCATTCAGCATCTTGGACAGCGAACGAAACTCTTCCTCGTCAATTAGCCCCTTATCGAAGTATTTTTTTAGCTCACTATAGCGGCGACCGACTTTATCAATTGCAGCACCAACCGGATCAATGGCTGCTCGCAATTTATTGAGAGCATCTTTTTCCTCGTCAGTCGCTTTTGTCACTTTGAACATGCTGGTTACGGCTTTATCACCAGACTGAGTCATCTTATCAAGCGCAACAGTAAGGCTGTCAGCCTGCTTCTCTGCCCCGGAGCTGTCCAGGCGTATCGCTAGCCGTGATTCTTGTTCTGCCATTTACCTTATCTCCGGGCAATAAAAAACCCGCCAATAAAGCGGGTTAGGAAATACTTAAAAAATGATAATCAGTGAAGGCTATCTTCGTCCCTCGATTGAGTTACTGCAATTTAACGCCTCCCATAACAAACCGTTTGTCATCTTTGTTATAGGCTTCAAAATTTAAGGATTTCCCTTCATTGGATCTAACGATATTTACTTCACCATTGTCGCCACCAACGCCTTTCATTGTGAAGGTAGTTGTCTCCTGACCAGCAAAGGTGTTACTGCTGATATCGCTTTGATAGTAAGCCTTGCCGTCAATAATCATATCTACCATCCCGCTGTTATGCAGGTACAGCTTGGTATGATGCCACTTTCCCGTCCCGGTTAAATCGCCAGTGAGGAATTCACAGTTAAAGGAAACATCGCCTTTTTTACATTCCGACGTTATTTCCTCTTTCCCCGTAGCTATCATCTCAGCAATAGAAGGTGGGTCTTTAGGAGGGAGTAGTTTTGATATTTGAAACTTGTCATCACAGCCCAACAATGCCATTAAACCAAGCCCGACCACCAAAACCCTTTTCACATCCCTATCCTCATCATTAACATTTGCTCACAGATTAGCACAGGAAAAGATGGGGACAATGATATGACTACTTCACTTTTGCCTGTCTTTTCTGCTCTTCAGCCCACTCAGCCCTCCAGGCATCATCGAGGGCCAGTATTGCTGAGTCAAACTCAATGCGGTCGATCAGGATGGTGCGCGATGCCAGGTAAAGCTCAATATCGTTCAGGGATAGAGGGAGCGGCACTCCGGCCATGCCGGCATACTTCCTGCCGCGCGATATCATGGCGTAAGCGTTGAGGATCTCCCCAGTGACCGCATCGATTTCAGGCTCTGGAATGGGTGGGAGATTTAGCTTCTCCCTGCGCCACTTTGCTTTCTCGCCCTGCTCGCCGGCGAAATCATTTAGCCACTTTTGGGCCTCTATGGCTTTTTTACGGTTTCCTGAGTCTGCTGCTCCTTACCCTGAGCAATGTTTGCCGCCTCAGCCAGTATCAGCCAGTATAGCGCCGGGTGCTGTTTCAGCATGGCGGCCCCAAGTTCTGGGGTGTAGTCGAGAGCAACCTCTATGCCGTCGACTAACTGACCTACTCCCTCCCAGCCTTTCAGCAGGAACCGAGCGGCGTTATCGATCAGCAGGTCATCAACAGAGTCGATATCGTCTACGCTGGCGAGATTAAAATCCGTTGTCCCCACCTTATAACCTGCGTCCATCTTATCGATGTGGCGGCGCACCAGCGCGTTACGAGAACGATATTGAGGATTCTCGCTGCTGGCCACCAGCAGGCGAAGTTTGAACAGCGATTCTTCTTCCGGCGAGAATTCCTTTTTGCTGCCTTCTGGCTTTTTGTAGGGATAAAACCAGCGCTCGCCATTTAAATCAATTTTCGGGGTAACAATCAGCATAAAAACTCCATAAAAAAAACCTCCAAAGAGGGCCAATGTTAATCACCACCGCCAGTAGTGGCAGGAACGCGGGTAATAGTTGGCGGAGTATTGGCCGCGGTGATATCCAGCTGAACCTGAACAATGTCAGTGCTCCCCGCATCCGGCCAGTCGCCGGAGATCTGCACTTCCGGGAAATCGAAGGTATAGGCGCCTTCAGCATTCTCCAGCGTGAAGCTAAACGGCACCGTTTCGCCGGTGAACGTTTTTTTGTAAACCTCCCAGGCAGCCTTTGACCATGACAGCGTGATTTGACCTGACGGGGTAAAGGTTGTCGGAATGTTTGCGCCGGCGAACGCCGAACCGGTACCGATGCAGCGCTGAGCCTGCATATTGTTGTTGAACTGAATGTTAAAGGTGTCGACGCAAAAGCCTGTCCCGCCATCAACACCATTCAGCCGGATATTCGTGACCTCCTTAAAGGAGTAACGCAGCGCCCCCGCCAAATCCACCGGCGTGGTGAAATAGCTGGTATCGTCCCCCTTCGTCTCCCAGTCCAGCCCTGCAAACGTAATGGTTGCAGTGATATCACCATCGGCCGGGATTTCCATCTGGAAGGTACCAACCTGGCAACCGCGGGCAATCTGGGCGATCCCCACATCACTGGCAAAGGTCGCCACTGAGAACGTAATGCGACCATTACCCATCGTCAGCACGTTATTTACCCATTCGGCGCCGAAACAGCTGGCAAGAAAATCGTCATGCTGATTCCAGCGAAACCGTGTGCCGACATCGCCGCCGACATCCACTGTGCCGCGTGAAACACCCTGCGCCATACGGTCACCAGCGATTTCGTCATTATCATTGGTGTTCTGCGTTGGTTTCAGACCAAATGAAGAACGACGCAGCAGGTTCCACGCCCCTGCTGTAGGCGTGATTCCTGGCGTTGTCTCGCGAATAAACGCGGCTACTACTTTTGCACCTGAGCTCACAGGAGCCTCCTGTTTTTTGTGCGCTACAGAGCGCGATAAGGAATTTGAAGATTGAGCTGTAACCAGCCATCGGTCTCACCTGCCGGCACAGCAGAAACGGCGAAATAACTCAGTTTTCCGTCGTCCTTGAACTCAAATAGCTCCGTTAGCTGATCGGCCGTCCGGGAGATAAGCAGCGTCCCGGCGCCGACCGGAACAAACAGCTGAATGATGAGTAAACCTGTCCTGTGCACGACCGGCCCATCCCCGATCTCGGTTGCGCCAGCCTGTCCTGCAATGTTGGTGAGGCGGGCCCAGATATCGCGGTTGCTGGGGTCAAATACCGGACCATTGGGGTAATCCACCGCATCAGAGGCAATAGCGGTCTGTGCCGCCATTCGGGAAATGACAGCGTTTCTGATTTCTGTAAGGGTCATTTGTAGGCCTGAATCACACCATTAAACGAGACGGCATAGACGCCTGTTGGCGCCTGCGTTGAGTGACCATTCTCCAGAGGCACGGAGTAAGGCAGGTTCGACTGGATGTAAATCACCGAGTAGGCTGGCGCCTGGTCAATGATATTTTTGCCATTTAGAAACGTCATTGTCCCACGCGGATCCGGCTCGGTCGGGACGGAGTGATCGGGTTCGCCGATGCTGACAAAATGCGATGCCCTGAAGGTTCCTGCGCGATACTCAGCCGGCCGCCTGATATCCATGCTGTCATTAACCCGGACTTTCTTCCTGAGCCTTCCGGTTTTGGTCAGGTTAGCAGGATCGGCATAAAGAGATTCGTTCCATTCCCCAACAGCTTTGTTGTATTGAACCGCGGTCGCGTTGATGGCCCACAGCTCCGGGTTTCCTACCGGCGACCGTTGAACAATTTCATTCAGCAGTTGAATGGCGATTGTCCGCTGGCGTAGTTTGACATCTTCGGCCACCAGCCCGGCGAATGCCGCCGGGTCAATGTTCCAGCCCTTAGCCATATCACACCCTCCGCAGTTGAATTGAGTACGCAGCGCCAGCAGAGTCGGCAGAAGCGGTTATGATGTCGTAACGCTGAAGCGCACCCGTAATCGGATCCGGTGCGGTGATGATATGCCCGACGGCCGGCTTATCAGTCACCTCGTTAACCAGGGCGGTTAGCTTCACGTCACCATGCAGAATGTTAACGCCATCGATACGGCGCAGTTTATAGCGCGCCAGCACTCCACGCCCTGAGTAAGTCACCTGCGTTTCAGTGCCGGTTTCCGTCACCGGGTCCCAGGCACCTCGAACGGTGTATGACCCAGTGAAATCCTTAACGGCATCCTGCAGGTCTGTATCGAAGGCTGCGGCGACATCGGTCTGCAACTCGTCACGAATGCCCATATCACCCCCTCACCAGCCGCACCTGTGACTGACTAACGCCATAGGGCTTAAGCATGGCCAGCGCCAGCTGCAGGTCCGAATCAAGCAATGCAGAGCTGTTGGTACCGAGTTCTGCGAAGGTCTTTGAAACAGAAACGTCGTCAGCGTCAACCGCCTTACTCAGCAATACCCCCGAATCAGTTTTCTGCTGATACAGCCCGCCATTTGCCGCCGACAGCGCCGCATAGGCGCCAGATTGTTTCACATCGTCAGGAATGATGATTTCGTGAGTTGCCTTATCGCACGGCATTTTCAGGTTAAGTCCATTCATCCAGGTATTAGCCATCAGCACAGATTTGGCTTTTTTGCTTCCATCTGTCCAGGTGGCACCGAGAATCGAATTGACGTCTTCAACGGTGATGAAAGTGATCATGCATCACTCCATTTCTTTCCAGCCGTGCGCCTTCCAGTTCTCCACTTCATCAGGGTGAACGTTGGCGGTATTGGGCGCCCCCGGGAATGCCGGGAAACCGGTAACCATCGCCACCAGCTGCGATGTGGTCGATACGGGTTCGTTGTTATCCGCCTGCGTAGACGCAGTTTGCTCAGCAGCTCGTTGGGCGCGCTGCTCTTTTGTTAATCCGGCCATTAGCCCTCCACAAAAAAAAGGGGCCGAAGCCCCTGTTTATCAGCCCAGCAACAACGCTGAGTGCGCCGACTTAACTGCCGCTACGCCCCAGGACAAACCGACTTCGTAACGCACCTGGCGATACTGGCGGTACAGTGCTACCTGGTAAGTGATGCCAGATACCGGGTCAGTAACGTTCATCACATCATCCGCAGTATCGCCGCCCTGCGGCATTGCCGGGGTTCGGGATGCGAGCAGGAATGCATTGCGATCAAACGCCATGTTTGCGGTGTAGGCGCCACCAGCGGTAATAGCGGTGTTGTCGGCCAGAGCCTGACGCAAGCCAGGAGCAGCCAGGGTGATTGCTGTGGCCGTCGCAGCAGCAACAAGGTATTTATTGCTGTCCCCGTCAAACGTCACGATGTCACCTGCTGCAAAAGCACCTGTGCCGGTATCAATGGCAATCAGAATATCGCCTTCAGCTTTTGCTCCATTCACCAGGTATCCGGCAGCCGGAGATGCAGCTCGTTTCTTAACATGTGCGGATTCGTGGATATTGAAACCTTCCAGTCGCCCCACGATACCTTCGCGCAGAAGCGCATCAGTACCGGATTCGTTTACTTTGAACAGAACAGACTGTTTACCGCGGAGGTTTGCGATAGCCGAAGAACCGAGAACCATCTGCAGATCTGTTGTCGGCGAACCGTTGTCAGAGAGAACCTGGCGCGCATTTGCCGCATCCGACAAATCACCTGCAATACCGAAAGGAGCGGTGCCGGCCGTACCAATAGCACGGGAGGATGCGAAATACAGAGCTGCAAGATCTGCATCCATCTCATTAGCCAGCGCGCGAAAAGCCTGCTTAAACTGATCAGCAAGGATGGTGTTGTATGTCCCTGCGGGCCCCAGTGCCAGTTGTTCCTCACCGTTCCATTTGACCGGGGCCATTTTAGATTTGGTGATTTTGACATCAACGGTGCCGATCGTCTGGTCGCCGTCATTTGGCGCAGTAGCCCCCGGGGTAATATCAACAGTGGTTGCCGGTGGCGCAACCGGCGCAGTAACAGTCTGGTCCTTCGCCGCCGCATCAGCTTTAGCATTGCGCGACACAGCCGGGATAAAACCGACCTGTTCGCGAGATACGGTATCCAGAGCCGTGAAGATAGTCGGGATCAACCCGGTAAGCGTATTAGCCATGTGTATGGATTCCTTGGAGATTAAAATATAGGGTTGGTTGAGCTATCCAGCTCCGGCACCAGCAGCCATCCGGCGACTGGCAAAAAATTAATCGACGATGGTGATACCGTCTTTGAGAGTTGATTGCTGATCTGTCGGACTCAAACTGGTAAACGCATCGCGTTTCATCGTTTTCTGCCCGAGTGAATGCTGAGACTGCCGTGAGCCGCCTCCCTGGTTGCCGCTGGCCTTCAGAATGTGGTCTTTCTGTGGGTACTGCTCCACCAGGAACTCCAGCGCCTCATCAAAGGCCGCCAGTTCGCCCGGCTTAGAGCGGGAATAAATTTTGTTGCCTGAACCGTCATAGGCAACGACTTTGCCATCCTCGACTTTGAAGGACTGACCGAACCGCGCCTGAAGCATATCTGCCGGAATTGCTACTTTATCTGCGATGAATTTCGAGCCAGAGAACCGGCCGCCGATCATTTCCTGATAAAGCTGGCCTTCAAGGGTCGTCGCACGCTGAGTAGCTTCATCAAGCTGGGCCTGGAATGATTTGGTGATATCCGCTTTAACCTGATCAACGGCGCCTGCGTCGATCAGTTTTTTCTGGTCGATTTTAGTCATCATCTCCAGCGCTTCGAGCGCCTTTGCCGGATCGCCGATTTTGGCATACTTAGCCAGACCGGCTTCAGCGGCTTCTTTGGCTTCACGATGAGATTTTGCCTCGCCATTCAGAGAGGAGATTTTCCCAACGGCCTGCACAGCATCAAAACCAACTTCCTGGCCGTCATCGTGGACGTAGACGGGTAAACCGCTGGAATCGACTTCTGCATAGCTTTTGCCGTTAACTTCGACTGTTTTCAGTTTCATGTGGTTACCTTTTCGGTGGTCATCCGACCGTTGCACCGCTCACCATCCGGATCACGGCAATAAAAAAGGCCGCCCGGAGGCAGCCTGATTGAAGACTTAAAAAGCTTTAAAGTCTGGCGTTGCTGAACGCCTGAGCATCCAGGTTACGAAGTTGCTCCAGAGTCAGCCATTCGCCCTTGTCGTTGTAGAAGTCATCGGGCGACATGCCGCCGTCACGAATCAGCCGGGCCCGGGTTACGCCAACGATCTGGGACTGTCGCGTGAACGACTGGCGCGAGAACCAGCCCTGATAATCGGTATCCGAAGGCACCTGCCCGTCCATGCTGGCACGTGAGCTATCTGATATTTGCCCAACAGCAATACCCAGCTCATCAGACGATTTCAGGATGTAGGTTTCGACGCTGCGACAGCAGAAATGGATTTTCCCGGGTCCCTGCAGATACGGCACCTTATGGCCGATCGGCTTGTTATCCAGTGTGTACTTGAGGCGGTCGCGAATCCGACAGTCTTTTGATGTTCGGTTATCCAAAGTGGATAACCACTGCTTACCCTTCAAAATGTCATCGTTCGCATCTGCAAAGCTTTTCCTGGCCGTAGAAGCAAGATGCCCCACAGCCGTTTTTGCAATACTGCCGGCATTAGTTCGGCTCATCTGCAGTGCGCCATCCTGATAACCACGGTTAGCATGACCACGGACCTTTCTGGCGATTTGCTCATGCGTATCGCCCAGGAGAAAACCCTGCCGCACTGTATTGGAAATTCTTGCCATCCTGTCAGATTCAAGGTTATCTGCCCACTCCGAAAGCAGGCGCCCCTGAAACGGCTGCGCCATCGCAGTTGCGTAAACGGTATCCGGTGAAATGCCCACCAGTGGATGAAGCGATAGAACATCATCAGGAATCGCAAACTGGAACAGGCTCAGCTGAAAGCCTGCTTCGTGCTGAGCGAGTAGCTGCAGCTCATCAGATAGTCCCGCGTACATTGACTGCACAGCCTCGCGATTGAGAGCTCTGACACTAACGAGCAGCGCTTCCAGTCGCGACACGGTAAAGCTGTCAGCATCCAGGCTATCCATCGCCACCAGCAATCTGGCTGTCAGTTCCGCATCGCTGTCATTCAGGATTTTTATCATCCTGTTTGCAACGCTGGTGCTGTACCGCGCTATCCATATCGCATGCGCTATCGATTCATCCTGAAGCTTGTCATTCGCCGTTGCCATTTGCACCACCCGGGTTACTCAGTCCGCCGGCCAGCGTGACCTGCTGATTTCGCAACTCGTCGATAACCTCTTCGGGCTTCGCGTCCGGATCGATAAATTTGAGGGCCTGCAAAACGCGAACAGCATCGACCTGACGTATATCACCACCCTGACGGAGCGACTGAACAGCTGTTGCAGCTGCGGCATCAAACGTCTGGGCTGAAACATCCAGTTCGGTGCGTACATCGACATTACCGCCTTCTTTCTCGCCCAGCCATTCCGCCATAATCTGCAGGATATTATCGAGCGCATCCTCAAGCGAGCTTGCCATGGTGTAGAGAGGTGAATTCTCCTGCATCCGCTCTTCGTGAGTCTGATCTAAGGATTTAGTCGATGTGTTTTCCGCGCGCAGCAGTTTTGCGCCGGCCTGACGCATCTGGTTTTCCAGATCCTCAAGGGAAATCTTACCGGCTTCAATCGCAGCCCCGGTATGCTCGACATATTCCAGTCCCTGCCGCTGGCGGTCATCGAAACGAGTCGCAGAGGAAGAACCTATCGTCAACGTTTCGCCATCAGCCAGACCGTAAGCCACCAGCAACGGCACGCGAGCGACATGAAGGATGTTGTCCTGTTCACTCTGACTCTGCCAGTGCTTGATATTCAGTAAGGCGAGATTAAGCAGTGGCGGTGAACCGCGCATAAAGCCTGTGCGTTTTGTGTAAAGCGTCACCAGGGGAATATCATCGCGACTGGTTTCCCACTCGTCGTGCATCTGCCACTGGCTTTCGCCGTTATCACCTTTATTTCGGCGATAAATTTCAACCTTGCCCGGCATGATATGGCGTATTTGCTCAACTTTCGTTTGCCCGTAATCATCGCCATCAATAATGATGACCTCTCTGATACGCAGATCGGTCAACACCACTTTCCCTTTAACCACTTTCGATTTCCAGCCGATGACCTGGCGAGGATTAAGCATCGTGGCATATGGGCGGGATCCCGCGGCTTTTTCGTCGGCTTTAGTTTTTACTGCCTCCGGGTCAATTTTCGGGAAATCCACCAGCGCATGTACCAGACCATACTGGAATCCGATGCTGAAAAATTGCTGTGCCCAGACATCGAGCCGGTTTCCTTCCATATCAATATCTGGCGACAGCTCCCGTATTTGTTCAGGAGAATCCTCACTCAATACCGTCGGCTCAGCAAACACTCGCCCGATGTTTTGTTTAATGGCCTCTTCATAGGCAGGGAGTAACGTTGCCGAAGCCAAACGCTCCTTATAACTTTCAGGATCTTCGTTCGGCCATTTCGGGAGATACTTCTTGCCCTGCCGGCGCATTTCCAGCGTGCCGCCCATCAGCGCATCATTAATATCCCATGCCTCAACCATGTCGTTATAGTCGAGGTTGGGCGTTGAAATATCAGGCATGGTTTTACATCCGCAGTTGGGTGACTTTTCCAGTCGGTTTGATGATCGGGAATTGCTTCACAATGAAATACCCACCGGCATCGTTGGGGTGATCGTTATCAGCCGTTTTATCCGGCTCACCGTTTTCGCCCCAAACTTGTTGCTCAAGCGATTCGGTGTACACCGGGCACCGCTTTACATTCACTTTGTAGCGACGTTCACCGTTACCATTGCAGAACATGGCATTCATCGCGTTGATGCGGTCTTTCACTGGCGGGTTTGATGCATTAACAACCACATTGAAGCCGGCCTGCTTAAGCTGAGCGATATCCGTGGCGCTGGCATTGCTGGATTTGCGGGAATCGCCGGAAGCGTCCGGGTAAATATAGATTTCCCGCACCTTGCGATAATCGTTGCCGTCGTAAAGCCAGAACCGTTCTTTGATGATGCGGATCATGTCAGGGGTGTCGTAAGCCTTCACAATTTCATTCACCGCAAACGGAAGCCCCAGACGTAACACATGAACAACTCCGGCCATCTTCCCGACGTTGAAATCCATACCGATATACAGCGACTCACCGGGTTGCTCTTCTTCCCTGCAGTTATTCAGCTTACGGTCAAACTGATGGTAAATAGTCCCGCTGGTCAGGTTGGTGAACTGGCCACGCAGATAAGCCTTGATCAGCTCCGGTGGGTATGACTCCATCAGCGACGGGATATAGTCCGGCGGCAGATTCTTTTCGTTGTCGAACGTCGAGGCCTGCACCAGGCCATACAGCGTTGAGAGCGAAGGCTTATCGCGTACAGCTTTTGCGAACTGCTGATAAACGAATTTAAACCCTTCCGGCGTCGTGGTGACGTCGATCCCGTTACGAAGACCGGCCACGTTGTAACGCATACGAGCAATGATTTTTCGCCAGGCTAACTGCGCCTTTTTGGCGGGCATTACGTCCAGCTCATCAATCAGCGCATTACCGATTTTAAAACCAACGATGGTTTGCGGTTTCTCCATCGAGCGGCAAATCGTCGTTCCTCGGTACTGGCGCCCGGCGTAGAAGTGAACCTCTTTATTCCCCTCGTTGATTTTGACATTCAGCCCCCAGTCGTGGGCTACCTCCTCAACAGTGGGATAAAAGATGTCTCGGATCTGAGGATACGTTGGCGCAAAGTAACCCTGGTTGATTTTGGGGTGTTCCCACATCCCTTTGCAGATACCACCGCAGCCGACCCACGTCTTGCCAGAACCGAAGCCGGCGACGTAGGCTTTAAATTTGTGCTCCATTGCGAGGAATCGGGCCTGAGGAATGTTAAGCGTCGGTGCTATCGCCATCCTCTTCCCTCACTCGTGCATCGACTACGTTGATATTGATTGCAACTGGCGTTGGTTCGTCATCCTCCGGATCAGTGGCCAGCTCTTTGCGTAATTTTTCAACCTCCAGCTGCCGGCGCTCAATTTCAATCAGCTGCAGACGCTGGGCGAACTCGCTATCAGCCAGGCCGAGACGTTTCATCACCGCCTCGTACATTCGCTCACGGCTAATAGCGGTAATCTCCACGCCATTCTTCCCAAGCTTCACACCGGAATAGGCAAGCGCAGCATCAGGCGCCAGCTTGCGCGTATCAGCGAAGAAAGGCTGGCCGACGCCATCTCCATTACAGCGAGGGCATTCCGGGTTAGGTGCGCTGGTGTGGTCGTAACCGTAGCCACCAACATCGACGGGCTCGCGACGTTTTCGCTCAAGCGCTTCGAGTCGCTTCTCTTCGTACTCCACGGCATCACGCCATTGATACTGATGACCAAAGCCCCAGCAGTAACGACAACTCCCGCGGCGATACTGTGATAGCTGGTTGGCGTCGAACGTTGCCAGGCGCCACATCTGCTCAAGCACTTCATCAGCGCTGCCGAGCGTGCGCACAATGGATGCTTTCTGCTGCTGCGCAATAGCCTGCGCAACTGAAGTTTTCTGAAGCAGCTGATAACCAATTTGTTCAGCAGTCTTCTTGCTATACCCGGCGCGAATGGCGGCCTGTGTGGCGTTGTTGTCTTTCAGGTATTCCGCGACAAATAAACGTTGTTGATCGGTGAGGCCATCATCATCCACCAGCTCTTCTGCGCACTTTTCCTTTTGCGCAGTGCGCAATTTCTTCTGCGCAGGTTTTTGCGCAGTGGGTTTCTTGATGTATCGGCGGGCAGTAGCGTAATTCAGTCCCTGCGCTTCACACCAATCCTTCGGTGATACGCCGGTTGCGGCATGATCGGACAGGAACCGTTGCTGAAGCTCGCCCCAGTCCGGTTTTGCCATGGATTATTCCTATTTAACGTGAGGGAGAAAAAGGAGTTACTGATTCTCCATAAAATATTCACTTTTATGTTTTGGAATTAAGGCTCTTTAGTTCAGGAGTTATTATGAAAAGAATTATGCTTGCTGTTTTTGTGATCTGTGGTGCGCTGTCACTTTCAGGATGTATCCTTCCCCCTGGTCCCCATGGAGGCGGACATGGTGGAGATCACTTCCATGGTCCTGAGCATCGTTAATCGCCTGAGGGCTTTCATTTTACAAATGATGAAAAAGGCCGCAAAAATATGCGGCCTTTAGTTACTACCAGCTAGCGTATAAAGAATCTCTCAGGAGCCACCCGGGAGAGGTTCATCTATACGGCTAACTGACCTCTGCCGTTCTGGTGTTGGCAGGCAGAGACGTTATGAGAGTAGTGAGTATTTCAAAATTCACCGGGATAAACAGACAATGATGTCAGTTACCCCGTGTAACTGGTAATTGGTGATTGATTGAACTGTCAGCTCAGACGATTTGTCTGATGGTCATTATCACAGGCACTCTATGAACGCCTGCTGTAATGCCTTAGCTGACCTGCTCAGCGGCAGTATCAAACAGCGCCAGCGCTTCGGTCGCTTCCTGGATTGCCTTACGGGTCTTCGAGACAATCTCACTTTCCGTGAAAACACGATCGAAAGAGTCAGCGAATAGCTCAGACTTCAGATAGCTGTCGCCTACCCAGTCAATGGCTAACTTCGCCGCTGCAGTGTCGTAATTCACTTTCTTGATAATATCCAGGCGGATTTGCTCAGATGCGGTGATCTCTGACATGTCTTACCTCTTTGATAAATAATACATACAGAAAGGCCCTGTATTAACAGGGCCTTTTATCGTCAAACTTTAGGGAACCAACGCTACAAGCCAGGTAAAGTAATGACACCCTGACTTTATACTAAAAAGTGACTCATATTAGAGCTAATGGTGATCATCCATAAAACCAGCCTGCGACACCAAGGAACATAGCTGACAGAAAACAACAAATTGCAGTTTTATGCATCAATACACCGTAAAAGGCGCAAGATATCACGACAAGAAGTACAATAAGGACAGGCCACATACTAAACAAAAGAATAGCATATGACTCTGAATTATTATAAATATTATTTTGCACTAGCATCATAATCCTTCTACGGTGTTTGAAAGCATTGCAATGATGCTAATTTTAAATTCCAACAGCGAATTTATAATAAATAGAAACCACCAAACCAACGAAAAATCACTCTTACCAAACAAAAATCATTATCAAGAAGATTCAACTACAACCCAAATATTCAACCCGTGTATATAACGCTGCACTGGAACACAAACAAATACACCTTCATTTAAACTTACTGACTTTATTATACTACCCGCAGGAGGAAAAACATCCCCACTCCCAGGCAACTTGTTAATTTGTTCAGTACCATATCGATAATACTTTGGAAGTTGTGGAAGTTTGCACTCAGTCATAATTAGCAGCTCATTTTATAAGAACTCAATGTAGCATACATAATGAACTAAAAAACCCACATTGCAAACAATATATTTCGTTAAAGTGAAAAACATTGCTTCGCGAGGAGATTTTTTTGTTCACAGCTTCTCTTACCCTCTAAATTCCCTAAGGTTTTACCTAATATCTTAATTTTGAAATGGTAGAAATATTATGAAAGTTACAGACGTACAATCCATGAAGCATACACTCGCTACGCTTGTTATATCCGAAATGTTATCTAAACTAACTTATGACTTTGCTCTGCCATGACAAAGTCCACTGTTCTACCCGTGAGCTCAGGGATGAGCCACTTCCTATAGTGTCAGACCATCCATTTTTTCTCAAAACCAGTAGAAAAACACCTCGAAATCTGACTAAACTCCGACATTGGCTGCCCCTGCAGCGCCCCGTCAATTTGTCGGATTTACTCCACGGGGTTTTTTATCACCTGAAGCTGCTGGGCAAAGGCTACAAGAATCCAGCCCACCAGCGGTACACATTCCCAGCATCCAGAAGCAGGATACCTGAGAGATGTTATATCCTTCGAATATATGAGGAATGTATCGTAAGTAGTTCTATTCAAAGGTGAGTTCATCAAGCCTTAATGGTTTTCTTATAAAAGCCTTTTGGCATTCGATTATGAGTATCTGCCCCTCGCACAATGAGCAAAACACAGGAGAGGATTTACCGGAATCACCATTTCCACAGGTGAGCTCCTAACCCCATAAATAGTGCGCCCAACCGTGTTATCTCTGATAAATTACATAAAAGACCTTGCGTTTACTTACCCGTGGACCTCAAGGATGAAGCCATTTATTTAACTCAATGAGCAGAGGTAATGCTACGGCAGTTGGCTTGCACTGCTTTGTTGTGCGCCAGAATGTCGCGCTTGGTCTGCATATCCAGCACGTCGATATCGTGGTCGGTCAAGTAGATGACCCTCACCCAGTTGCACGCCGTATCAACGACTACCGGGGCGGGTGAAGTGCTCGCGCAGCTCCCGATCAACATTGTTATCAGGCATATGGCTAACAGTCTGCTGTACATCAATGGCCCCTTTCACAACTTCCGCCTTACGTTCTGCCGCGGCGACGGTGGCGGCGGCATTCTCTTCGGTACGCTGCAGATCGGCTTTGGCTTCTGCCTTACGGGTACCGCGAGCATGACCAATACCGAACGCGCCAGCTATAGCGCCCAGGATGACGACCACCAGCCCAGCAATAATTTCGAAGCTCACTGCTGCGGCTCCTTCAGTTCTTCGGCCTTAGCTTTCAATGCTGGCTGGCGTACGTATTGCGAAAGCACCGCCAGCACCACCAGCGCAGGGCTAATCAACGCAACAATGTTTGGAGGCAGAATGTTTTTGATATCCGGCGGCAGCATCGCCCAGGCGTGCAGCGCAGCATCCGGGAACGACTGCGCCCACACACCAACCAGCGCGCCGATAGCCCCCAGCTTTACAGACCACGTTTTCAGCAGCAGGCTGGCATGGGCAACGAACTCCAGCCGGGTATATTTGCGCAGCAGTAACAGAACGAGCACAGCCACCACCACGAGCAAAGCGAAGATGATCATCTTCATAGCACGCGCTCCTTAACCCAGCCGTAGAGGAAATCCTCGTTGGCTTCGCGGCCCTCCGCCAGTTCGAGGTATCTGGCGCCCTGGCTGCAGTTCAGCGCACGTAACAGAACCTGTTCCCCCTCTTTCCCGCGGGCTGAAAGATATCCCTTAAGCGCAGTGATGGTTCGGGGGCCAATGGCGCCATCCGGGATCAGATCGGGATACAACTTCCCACGCATGTTAAGGGCAGTGAGCCAGCGCTGGAAAAACTTACTTGCAACCGATGGCCCCATGTTCACGCCAGTGTCGCAAAGCTCATCTGCCAGTAACGTAGATAAACTTGCCACCTGATCGAATCGGGGGCCGGTCCAGTAATCGCTGAGCAGAATTTGCTTTGCTGTTTCCCTGGGCAGGTTTCTCATATCACCGGTGTAACCATGTGCTCGAGCTGTGGTCTGCGTGATGCCCCAGCGGGTCGGCCCGCCTTTATCCGACGGATGATCGACATAACCACCCTCTTTGCCGAGGATCCCCTCGATAGTCTGGTCTGCTGTCATTGTGCTTTCACTCCGGTGATTCGTTCCCAGAAATACGTGAGCGCTACGGAACCCATAGCACCACTGATACCGGCAGTGGCCAGTATCATGTAAATACTCAGGCCACCTTCAATGCTGATGAGCCCACCAATAACCCCGGTAAAAGCCGAAACCACAATCTGCGCAAAAGCATTTATCCAGCTCCATTTTGCTTTGCCCTGCTTTACATCCATCAGGAATCGGACAAGGCCGCCCCAACCAGCAATGATCAGCAGAGCCAGCCAGGTGATTCCGGCCATGCTCTCTTTGTCTTGCATATGCTTTGCCATAGGTTCACCTCCGGGTTAACGGGGTGCTGTGAGTTTGATAAGGATCAGGACCGGCGGGAGGAATACTCATCAATGGTGATTCCGGGTACCTGAAAGAAAAAAACCACCTGTGCGAGGTGGTTGGGAAATTCAATACGAGCTATGTATCAGTGGATAGTGTATGGTTGCGGACCATTCATCAGGAAATGTCATATGCAACAACGCAAAAACTCAAAAAACAATCGCAACTACCTCATCAAATGTACCTGCCCTAACTGTATCAACCAATCAGAACATAGTTACACCCGAGTCCAAAAAGGTTCTGCGCTGATGTGCCCCCACTGCAGTAAGATTTTCACTCAAGACAAACTCCCTCTAGCTTAGGCTTTACGTAATCATAGTATCGGTAAAGCATCCACTGCTGTGCCCGTATTGATTAGAAAAGTGAGTCCGTTAGCTAAATTCCGCCAAGACTGGTATAGGCCTACAGACTGAACTTTTGACGTGCAGGGCCCCAGAAGACAGCAGGCCTACCGTAATGGAAGGCCTTAAGGGGTTATGCTGCATGTGGGGTGCCAGATAACGACAGGTAATTCTTCGGTCAGTCATCATGGCTCGCTCTGAGGATTCACATCTTAGTGTTTACCCCTTCGCCAGCCAGATGAAGGTATAGCTTTTTTTGATTTTTCTTTTAGCTGGTTACGAGCAAAAAGAAGCCCGCTGAGAGAGGCGGGCTGAAGTTGGCATTTCAAGGAGCAACGGTAAGAGCGCGCCTGATTGTCCGAGCTACCGATTTACCAGGATGCATTTGTTTTTACCGTTACGTTCTTTAAACATAGAAGGGTAACTGTAAACAGTAAACCCAACATGAATCTTAAATATGTTTAGTGGCAGTGTGGTGCCGGGTGCCTCCCGGTGAGCATGCCCCAGCCGGCATGGCCCGCGCTGCATTTACAGGTTTCTGTAACTGACTGGTCGCCCCTCCGCATAGGGGGATTCACCACATCAATACGTTAAGTTGCAAACATAGCTAGCGTCAATACACTCTGCATACATTGCTATCGAAGAGCGACTAATCACAGGCATAAAAAACCCGCACTTTATGCGGGTTTCTGACTTCGCAGTTTGGATTATCTGAATGCTGCGTTCAGAGAAACTTCAGCATCCGGTTCGTGCGTAATTCTGTTTCTGAGATCCCGGCGAATTATCTCAATTGACCAGAACCACACCAGGTGTCCAAATATTTCAGAAACGTTTTCATACCAAGGTAGTTCGAGCAACGGTGGGGTTAGGCTCATAAGTGGAAACGAAATCATATGGACAAACAGTTGTGCGAGTGCACCAGCAAGCAAACCTTGCCACAGCTTAATTTTTGGAAACACCTCGGCAACTACACAATACCCAACCGCGAACACGATGGAGAATATGATATGTGTTACGCCTACCCAGTTAAACACATGTCCGGCGAAGGTATAGACAGCCGCATTTGGATCGGCCAGCCCTAACCAATCACGCAGAAAAATATAAGGAGGGTTAAGGAAGTTTCTGGAGCAATCAATCTGCCCGGCAGCTCGAATTAATGACTCTGGTCCACAGGCACTGGTAAACATGTCGACAGGGCTACGCGGTGGTAGTGGTACTTCAGCACCCCATTTAACAAATGCTGAAACCACCCCAGAAATAAGCCCGATAAACAATGCAACACCATAATGCCGTCTGCGAGGTTCGGTTCGCACAAAAATATCTTTTAACGCCATAAGACCATCACTTATAAAGAATATTTACAGTTCCTTAATATTCCTTAAGTTTGGCGCATGGCATTTTGATTCAGATCACACTTTATAGCCGATTTCAGGCATTTGTTTTCAAAAACACAAAACCCTGCAGTAGCAGGGTTTATATGAATGTTTTCGCTCAGGGGCTTTATTCCACGATTTAAAATATACACGACAACTTCGGACAAAATCAAGCATCGTGCGCTTAAAATGCAAAATAATGCGACCATTTACTCAATCAGCTGTTGCTCGTTGAAACTCTTTATCTGCCCTCTTCTCTTCCCTCCAGCATAGGTCCACCAGCGCATCGCAGAAAGGTTTCCAGTTGCGTGTCCATGTTCTGATGTGCAGGTCTGGGATAAGCGTCAGAATCGCTTTGTAAGCAGCAGTAGACGGCATCGTTGAAAAGCCATTCCCCGAACAGCGCTCACAGATTTTATATACCGGTGCTCCCTGCTCTTTTGTCGCTTTGCGGTCCAGAACCCGGCCAGAACCACCACAGCGGCAGCGAGCGTTTACTTTCCCCTTACCGTCACAGGCCTCACATTTAGCGCTTATGCTGGCTGTTACTTCAGTCCACTTATCCCAGTCGGAAGGACAGACAGCACGGGATTTTTTAGCCCAATATGGTGCTTTGCCCCACGGATTAGAAACTTTGCGTTCTGTGGTAGTGGTTTTAACCTGTCCGGTGCCATTGCATACCCTGCAGGCTCCCGTTGTTTCAGCTGAACGGGAATACTCCGCAAAAGCAAACTTCGCCAAAATCAGGCAGCAGCGCCCCAGCTCTTTACCCGCTGTTTTGCGTACGTTCTTCGGTGCGGTTTCAATGGCATACCGCCCTAGCGCCTGAACGGCCAAGTGCTCATCTGTCTTGCTGATGCCAGTCTTTCCAAAGAACGCTGCCACTCCGAACCTTGCCCTGCTGCTTGTCACCCCAATACCAGCCATAACATCCGTACCGTTGAGACGGTCAGGTGATGTGCTTTTCACATCGTCGGTAATGTGCATACCCTGAGGGCTGAAATGTTTTAAGGATGCTTCGAGTTTCATGCTTTCAGTAACCCCTCTTGTTTCCATATAGCCAAAGTTCTGAGCACGCCTTCGGCATGCATCAGGCGCAGTTCGTCGCGGGTGTAATCGGTGGTTCTCTTTCTGCCATCAATGAGATCGTGGCAAGCACTGCAGGCAATAGCGCCCTGAGTATCGTCAGGCTTGCATCCTGTGCCGCACGTACCCGCCAGGCGGTAATGCGCCAGCACGCTGGTTTCCGGGTTGCCGTTGCAGTAATCAGGGATCCGCACTGTGCATTCGCGGCCTCGGGCCGCTTTGCGAAGGTTCGCCATACTCACTCCCACATCCTGTTACGCCAGCGAGAATCTGCCCGCGGCGGATTTTTGTCCTCCACCAGCTGCGCGCTGACAGTCCATGTCATAAAGTCAGGGTTTAAGCTTCGTTCGACCTTTACGCCCCGCTGGCGATATTTCGCCATCAGTTCGTCGGCCTGCTGCGTTGTGCATTCGTGATGGTGAAACCATGAGCGTTTCATCGGCCTCACCCCGCGAAGCTTAAAAGCTGGTTGGCGGCGTTCTCAGCTTCCTGCAGGCTGTTGAACGAACGAGAGAGGATCCACCGCCAGAGAACATCGAGCGATGCTTTGTACAGTTCCTGGAACTCGCATTCGTCCATGCTTGCGAAAGAAATGCTGCGAGGGTGTTTTTTCAGCGTGCCGTCCGGCAGCTGTATAGCGTCATAGTGTCCAGCTTCGACAATGACCCACGCCCGGTAAGCATCGAAAGATTTGCAAATACTGATAGAGCCAGATCGCTTCTCGGCTATTCGGTCGAGATATTGCCCGGCGGCATCAAGCAACGCCGATTCACTCCCGCCATATGCAGCAAGGTATTTGGCGTAACATGTGATAAGCCTGCGCTCATTAGACGAAATCGCCCCGCCGGTAGGTTCCCAATATTCAAAACCTAGATTGAGTAAAGCAAAGTAACGGCGGTGAAACGCCGGATTACGGACAAGCTTATAATCGGCTTCCAGAACGGATCCGAGCTTGCATTTTGATTGCAGAAAATCACTGGTCTCCGGCGTCGCGGGGATCAGGATACCTTGAGATTGTTTTATTAAGTGAAGCTGCGCCATCACGTTCTCCGGTGGCGCATTACTGTCAGGTGGCAGGTTGTTCAGACCAGCAGTGCAAGTATGATGTAGCTAGCTGTTAAGAGTCAATTTTTAGAGCTCATTTCCTTAATAACCTCCACTAATGATTTTCTTGTCCAGAGGTGTTCATCTTTAGCAATTTTTCTAACCGATACTTCACTATTAATATTCGATAACAGGATTCGGTCATTCAAAGCTAATCGGAATGAGCACAACACATGTCCGGATCCGTCCGTAATGGTGGCCCACACATTCCCCTGCTGATTTGGGTCAATACCATCTGTCACATTACCCCCTGAGCGACATACAGACGCACTCATAAAAAACGGGTAGCAGCATCAAGGGATACGCGAATGCGATGCTCTGGGATAAGAGCCGCCACCATCACAATTAAACTAATAAAACCAGTCGTCTGCGCTTTCCCATGTCTCTTGCAGTATTTGCTCTACACGTTTTTTATCGCCATCAGCGCCGCCCAAAATGCTAAGACCATCGTTACTTGTGCGTCGAATGGTTAATCTGCAGTCATCATAAGACTGGGACAAGCGGCGCAGCAGTTCCTGCTCTAGTGCGGGTAAGGCGCCATCAGGGAGTTTTTTATGTTTATCAATTGTGACTTCAACTTTCATGGTTAGCACCTCACACGGATACTGTATAAATAAACAGTATACCGGTTGCATGAAATGTTCAACCCCTCTGCAGCACTTTTTGCCAACACCATGCTTATGTTTAGATTGATGTTTTTCCATAATAAAAATCCCGCCAAAGCGGGTTTTATCATGCTGCAATACTTTTTTCAGGCAAATCTCCGGCAGATTGGCCCTCACCAGCACTTTAGCATGAAGCGGAGTTACCCCCATGGTGGAGATTAGACGTTAAACGCCCTTTTTAAGGTTTTACCAGACTAAATTTTATTGTATCCCGATATACCCCTGGATGGCCTGGCACAAACTTACACTTTTTAATAGCAACCTCAGTTTCCCTGAAGAAAACCTCATCGCCCGTTATGTCTACTGAGTACACATCGCCTTTATCATTAACCCACGCCGCATAATCGACACTCCCTTCAATTCTCAATGCCTGAGCCTTGACTGGCATCACTGGCGCAGGACAGCTTATGCGAACAGGTACTATTTCTTCTTTTTTTTCAATAGCAAGCGCCACGTTGGATACAAGGACAGCACAAACCAGAAGCAATGTTTTTTTCATAAACGATACCAATTGTTGTTTTCCTTGCGTCCAAAGTTCATTAATGCGCATTTTACATGTAAAGCCGGAGGGAGAGGCTCCACTTCGACACAAGCCTCCTCTGGTGTGGAGGGGATTATATATCACTGCGGCGGTTTTTCTGTGACCTTGTTGTGAATCTCCCAGAGGCTGATTCCGCAGATCGCGCAGAAGTTAGCAAGGTAGTCCAGCCCAGACCACTCGCGGTTGTCGCGCGAGCAACCTCTACGCAAACCGTAATGCCCTCTTAACACTACAACCAAATCATGCCTCAGGACCGTGATACCCGTAGTTCCAGTACAAGCTTGGCGGTGGCAGTTATTCCCGCCCTTATTACAGCAGGACGACATTGCGATGACTTCGTGCTGTAAACCCTGCGACACCCAGCCAAGGAGGCACTTTCCATCCCCCCCCTGTTTCGCCCGGTTCGCCTGACATTTTTTGATGACTGCCGTTTACCATAAAGGTATTATTTGTTGAATTTCACAACAATACTGGAATGAAAAATGCTCGACTTCATTAGAGATCTCTATGCATCATTTAAACAAACATCATTAGAAAGGGTTAAAAGCCCTGTACTTGGAGCTTTTGTTTTTTGTTGGCTTGGATTCAACTGGGAAATTTTAGCTATTTTATTTTTCAGCAAAAAACCAATAGAATCGCGTATAATATACATATGTCAAAATTATGACATATTATTTAATCTTATGGGCGCGATATCTATAACAACACTTATATGCTATTTCCTGCCAAGAATAAATAAATTCGTAACTAAAATACAGGACGAACCAAATAGCGAAACTGTAATACTGACCCTTACCTCAAAAATTAAAATCGCAGAGCAGCAACAAAAAATAGCAGAGTTAGAAGCAAGAAAAAAATTAGCTGAAAAAAAAGAAGATAAATTCATCGACAACAACATCTATCAAATCAAAGAAGAAAATTCAAAGCTCGAGAAGGAAATAGAAGTACTGAAGGAACAAATATCATCATTAAACACATCACTCAATCAAAGTTATGTAACAGAGAATCATTACAAAGAGATATCAGACAAAGCAGAAGCGACAACCAATGGATTGAGAGCGCAAATAAGCGAACTTGTTAACGCAGAGAGAAAACTAAAAGAGGAATTAATCAAAAAAGAAAACGACATCAGCAATATGGCTGTAAACTTAACAAATTTCTCAGAACAGATAGTGCAGTTAACGAATGAAATTGATCGAAAAAATGAAGAAAATGCTAATATGAAAGCTAATATAAATCTTCAAGATGAAAAAGTTAAGTTACTTGTTAAAACATATCCACGATATTTTACATTACTTCCTACCAGTGGTATTCCATCGCTAGAAATAACACATAACCTAATAAAAGATTATATGAATGAAAAAGAGAATATGAATGATAATCAAAACTCATCAATTTAAGTAGCCCACGGGTCGTACTCGCTGATCACGTTGGGCTGCTTACCGCCGGCAGCAGGGAAATCTGAACGCTTCGTCATTGGGTACGCGAATGTTAGAAGCAGCGCATCGCCGAACTTGCCGCAGCGACGCTTGCTGATGGCGTTAATCCGGCCGCGCACCCGGGCATCATCCTGGCGGATCAGCAGCGCGATGTACTCGGCCATTTCGTAGGGATCGCGACCAGGGCGCCGGGCGGCGCAGTTACGTGCCAGCATCTCCTGCTCCTGCTCGTCCAGCACCAGTTCAATTTTGCGCTCACCGGCGGCGGACTGCCGCGCGCGCTGCGCGGCTTTGCGTTCTGCGGGGGATTTAGGATTTAGGCATCAGTCGTCATCCTCATCCCAATCGTCATCTTCCTCATCCTCGTCGTCATCGCAGGATGAGAGCAATGGATTCATTCGCCGCCCTACCTGGCAGGCGTACCCGCGGCGACCGAGGTTGTGCAGCACGCCGTAGATTTCGAACATTTCGGTTCGCTCATCACCAATATCAAGCTTACAGGCCAGCGTGTGGCATTCTGTAGCGAGCGCCGATATCTTCTCAAGCAGTTCGACCTTATTCACCTTTCACCTCCTGCGGGGCGGCTGCGAGCATGGCGGCGCGCAACTTACCAGGTACATCAGCCCACACGCCAGAATAATAACTAGTGTTAGGGTCGGTATGCTCCAACAGGTCCTCTATCGCTGAGGCTGCGGTATGAAGCAGGTCTGCGCTGACTACCGGCGCTGGCTGCGCGTGGCGATAGAGCGGCTCAATCTTGACGCCATCCCACGCCAAATCCCTTGCGCGTTCCTCGTCATTAGTGACGTGCCATTGCTTGAGATGTTGCCAAGTCCACGCCACCGGCTCGCTGTCGGCCTTGCGGCGTTCCTGTAGCTCTCGCAACGCTGAAATCAGTTGCGAGAATTTTTCGTCTGGCGGTAGCGGGGCGGATGAATTAACAGCCGATTTAATCATTTCTTCCAGCTGTGAATCGCTCAGTGTGTGATTCATTTCATTCTCCTGATTTCCCACAGAACACGAGGCACACCACCATTACCAACCGGGTCGCGCTTGCCTTTCAATGACACGCTTGAGGCAGCCCAGCCAGGCCGAGCCGGTAACTCTTTTACGCGCAAGAAACCAGCAGCACGCAGTGATGCGCCGGATTCGTCAGCCTGGGTGTATGTGATGCAGCGGTGATATCCCATTGCCCGTGCAGCGCGCCAGATTGCGCCATACAGAGCGCTGTTAGCGTTACGCTGGCCGGTGGTGCAGGTGCGATTTACCTCCAGAGTTAGGCCGTCGTCAAAGTGGCGAGCCACCGGGCGACCGGCTGTCGCAACGCCAATCAGTTCGCCTGCGGCGTTTTTCAGTCCGATACTGAATTTGTGGCCGCGTGGCGGTTTATTGTGCCGATGGTGTTGTGCGATAAATGCCTGCGCCGCTTTCAGCGTTATTGGTGAGATGACCATCACTCAGCCTCCACCTTGATGCCCTGCGCGATTAGCTCCTGACTGATTTTCGCAACGGCTCTACTCGCGCCAGCGTTATAGGCGTCATGTTGCTGAGGTGTCAGATTACGGAGCTTTGCTTCAGCAATGGTTATCCGCACTCCCGGCAGCTTCACGGTGCGGCACTCCAGCTCGGCGATGCGCTGGCGCAGAGCAGTAACCTCGTCGAACAACTCACAGGCAGTACGTCCCTGCTCAATCGCTTTTGTCTGCGCCTTCTCCAGCGCCTCTACCAGCGCGAGGATGTTGGCAGGGTTGGCGGCCTGGACGAACTCGCGGTTCTCCGCTGCATCCGGCCCTTCGAAGTGCGCGATGATGAATCCGCCGTTGGCCTGGTCATTTGCGCTACAGCACGCTTCCCAGCCGTCACCTGATTCTTTAACCCAGCCGCCGTTACTCGCCTTCTCTGCTGCCGCTTTAAGGCTCTGCGCCAGTTCGATGATATCAGTCATGACTGGCCCCCTTCGTTTTGGTGATTACCATTGAAAAATGAGCGTCTGGAGTGCCACGCGACTGTGATTTTTCGATTAAAAAACCAACTTCCCGAACTTTCGCGCAATCGCTATATCCGAGTTCATAATCCTCGTCGTCAGGCAAAACCTCGAATACAGCGCGGGCCAGTTCCTCCTGTTCCGAATCCATGGCGCAGTAGCAGTTATTTTCGTGCACAATCAGAGAGCCGTTGGCATGCCGCAGGAAAACCATATCCGAGCCAAATTGGCCAACTCGTTTTCGTATCTGGACGCAATATCCAACTCGGCTGTGATTGCCCTGGAAATTCGGACCGGTTACGACAAACTGCCCCTGAGATGGGGTGCTGTCGTAGGAAATCATCCGCTCAAAATCGTTCAACTCGACGATGCGGGTCAGTGCCTGTTCTGTTGCCAGTTCGGTGATATCAGTCATGCTGTCGCTTCCTTCACGAAGATGATCCAGTGGGTTTTATCGTTCTTCCCGGTGCGCTGGCCGATCGCCGGTTTCTCGTCTGTTAAAGCTAGAATTTGGCTAACGGGGATTTGGGTTTCATTCCATTTGAATATGAGCACACTATGTGGCCGCAGTACGCGAAACGCCTCTTTGAATCCTGCGCGAATGTCGGCACGCCATGTTTTTTTGTTCAGGCGCCCGTACTTTTTACCCATCCACGCGGTCTGGCCGACGCGCTCAAGATGTGGCGGGTCAAACACAACAACCGGAAATGAGGCATCAGCGAACGGCAGCGCACGGAAGTCAGCAACGAGGTCAGGACTGATAACCAGACGGCGGCCGTCGCACAGCTTGTGCTTTTCGGCTCGAATGTCAGCGAATACCGCGCGAGTATCTCGTTTGTTGAACCAGAACATGCGGGAGCCACAGCACATGTCTAGAATGGTTTGCTCGGTCATTTGGCCCCCTCGCGCAGCTGCTTCACGTGTGAATTAGCGAGTGAAAGGTAAGCCAAAGCTGACACTGCTCCGTTTTCATCAAAAATCTTATGCACGGTGTTAGATACGAACTCCTCCACCCCATCAGCCTTAATCCCGGCCAGGTAGGCGTCGGTGGCGGGGGTGTCTGGCTTAAGTGCGTCCAGAACGGCGTGAATAACCTCTGTTTCGTTTTCAACCCATGACCACTCGGAGGTTTCATTCCAGTCATGATCCATGACTGCGGTTTCCATGAATGCATCGATTGCTTCGGATGGGATTTCCTTCTGGCAAAATACATTCCTCAGCGCCACATTCTCCGCAGCAAGCTGCTTAAACGCTTTAGCCAGCTTCAGGAAATTCTGCTCTCTGATCGACAGCTCGCCTGCCGACTCCAGCGACTGAATGAGCTCGTTTACTGCCTGTAATGTGATTGTCATACGGCCTCCTGGGCTGACGATGCCGGCGTGCAGGTAAAAATGATTTCCTGAATATCGAGGAAACGCTGGAATACGGGACAACCAAGCAGGCTGTAATTCATCCCAACAGCAACTTTCGGCACCAGGCCAAAACGCTTCATGTCAAAATCGATGACGGCCCGCTGATCGCGGAAAAGCCCCAAACGACCATGCCGGACAACCTCGCCAGTCGCTTCTGCTTCGGAAAAATACCGCTGAACAGTAGCGCGGCTCAGGCCCAGTTTTTTCATTGCCTCGGCGGTCGTGAGTCGCCCCTGATGCCTGGTGATCCGAATCACTGCACGGACGTACTCTCTGCGCTCAACTGCTGATAATGCTCTAGCCATGATTCCGCCCTCTGCCTAAACCGAATTTCGCTCGAATTTCCGCGATTTTGTTTAAGCCCTGCTCGTTGCTCAGCGGACGTCCACCAAGCTTTGGGATCTGTTTAACCGGCTCGGGAATCACTTCCCCGGCATTCATGCGACGAACCATACGCAGCAGCTCGTCAGAGGCTTTACGGCGCAGTTCGGAATCACTCAGTGCATTTGCACGCATGTCGGTATACAGCCCCGTAACCAGCCAATAGCAGGCTTTATGTTTCAGCGTTAACGGTTCGATTTCATGCTCAGGCCATGGGTAAGACTCAGCGTCTGGATACTGACCGCGAGTCCGGCAATACTGGTAAACCATATCAACCAGCTCACTCGCGTCTGGCAGGCCTACAGTCACCGCCTCCTCAGAACGACACCAGGCTACGAACTGCCCCGGCGACGGCATGAAGGGTTTTTCCTGTTTGCGGGCAACACGCATTCCGGCGTTAATCTGCTCCATCGTGGTGATCCCATTCTCCTTGAACGCCAACAACCACTGGCGACGCATCTCGTTGAGGTCTTCCACAGATTTGTTGGCCAGCACCGGGAATACGGCGAGCAACTGGCGGAACAGCTCGTTGAAGATCTCCGCAGTCTTTGCCGCCTGGCGCTTTACTGCCTGCTGGTCTTGCATTTCAGGAAGCCCGGCAGCTACTCGCTGGAAGTTGTCCCGGTCGAAGTTATGCATGCTTTCTGCGATAGATTTCATTCGAGTACCCCGTCGATCCAGTCGGTGTTATCCAGCGTACTGGCGCCTGATTTGTTTTTTGATGGGCCATGGCTACGAAGTCGTTTTGTCGTGAGTTGATCCCACTGTTTGCGTAGTTTTGATGGGCAGAGAATGTTTTCTTGCCAGAAATCATTTTCATTCGCCCACTTGAACAGTTCGCAGATTTCATAGTGAGTGCGCTTGTCCTGCAGGCGCATCAGGCGGATGGTGTTCGCCCATTCAACCCAGTTGGGCTCTGAGAGGGAGGCGTTCACGGTGAGGGCTTTATCGAAAATCCATCGCGCGGCTTTGAGGTCGTCAGCTGTTCCCCAGGATTTACCTGCAGGGGTATAAATCCCATCGGCCGCTTCTGGATGACGAGAGAGAAACTTCAAAGTTTCCTCGTTTCGGGATTCTTTAGAATTCCGAGACGAAGAAGATCTTTTACTATTGTTCTTGTTCTTGTATTGGGTGTCTCCCGTTTCCGGGAAAGGTTTTCCCGTTTTCGGTAACACTTTTCCCGATTCCGGGAAGAGTTTTCCCGTTTTCGGTTTGTCTAAAATCCACTCAGATAGCTCAGTATTTATACCGACAATTTTCATCACTCCCTGCTTATGAGCGAAGATAATTTTCCGCTCTGCGAGAGATTTGATAGTGTCGGAAATATGCGACTCTCCGAGGTCTGTCAGTTCAGCAATCACCGTGTTTGTTACTCGGTCCTGCTTCTTGTTCCATCCATAGGTAAGCCAGATAACAGCCTCAAGACACTGCCACTCACGGCCTGACATCCGCAGACGCGGCTTGAGCTTCTGTATCTCGTTTGCGATCTTGGTATACCCGTTAGCCAGGTCGGCCATTTGACCTCCCGAACGCTCGGTTTTAATTGGAAAATTGATAACTTCAGCGGTATTTGACATACTCACTCCGTGAACTAAGAGCCCTTTTTTCACACTCCGAAGGCCGGCTGTGTTCGAGCACACCGGTCTTCACCCTTTCAGAACAACCCAGCCTGGTCGCCGCCCTTTCGCACTTTGCGCTTTGCTTCCCGACGTTCAGCTGCGCTGGTCTGCTTCTCTGCCCATAACTTTGCGTGTCGCATAACATCGTCAAACATTCCCCCTTTGCGGTTTGCCTGTGACATCCGCTTGTACATATCGACCGCCTGGTATGCCCCCCCAGAGCCACTGCTTGCGTGAAGCCCTGGCGAAGAAGTTCCTCCCGGACGTTCTTCTCAATAAATTCGATGTGATTCATGGATACCCCGCTTACATCACGCCGAGCATTGAGCTCACGATCGTCATCAGCGCTCCTGTCTGCTCAGGCATCAGCCTGAATAGAGAAGCTATTCCCTCGCTTACCTCCTTCAGTTTCTGGTGCTCTGGCGCGTTCAGCATCACCGCCTGCTTTGCTTCAGCGCATTCCTTCATGGCCGAAGACAGGCGCGACAAAATATCGTCCTGAGGCATCAGGCGATGGCGGAACTCCAACGGAAGAACGGTCATGATTGCCGGGGTAAGAAGGCGAACGTACTCGCGATAGCGCTCAGACTCGGCAGGGTTGTCCAGGTAGCGAAAAAGCTTCTGTCGGGCACGGCTGATGTCATCAGGAAACGCGATCTCCTCGCCGCCCTGCTGTCGCCACTCATCGATGATGTGTGCCGACACAACGTCCTGCCCTTCAGCTGCTGCCCAGGCACGAACGGCAGAGCGAATTGCGTCGTGATCTGACTCTCTCAGCTGATTTCGCTTTATCAGGGCGCCGGTGTTGAATCCGGTATTTTGTTGAAAGGATAGTGTTTGCATAGTCAGCCTTCCTGTTTCGGCAGGCCGTCAGTTGGGTTTGGGTAAATGTCACCACGCATCTGATGAGGGGTAACCTTCCATCCGAGAGCCTCACAAACTGGAATTACGCGATGAGCGGGGGTCTCGCTATTCAGCCAAAGGCTAACTGTTTGAGGGGTTGTGCCGAGTCGTTTAGCCAGCTCGGTCTGGCTCATGATTGAGCAGATAAGGGTTTTTAGATTCGTATTCATAAAGCCTCCTTGGAAATACAAGAAAACATTACATCACGAAATTTGATATAACAAGTTTTTCTTGTGTTAATCTTGCAATGTCTTCTACAAGTAAGGCTTGTAAAATGATAAATATGAAAACAGAACAGCATGAAAACTTTGTCCGCAGGCTCCAGCTCATCCAGGATCAAACTGGCTGGAACCTATCTGAGATTGCCAGGAGAGTTACCGTTTCTCCTCAGGCTGTTCAACAATGGGCCAAAGGTGAAACAACTCCACGCGGTGAGCGCCTTAAAAGACTTGCAGCTGTAACTGGTAAACCTGAGCATTGGTTTTTCATGCCGCCAGACGAAGATGGTGAGAATGTTTCATCGCAGACAGAACCTGAAGCGCCTGGCCGGAACGAACTGGATGACAAAGAGAAAGCCCTATTAGCTCTCTTTAACCAGATGCCGGAAGCCGAGAAGAACAGGCTAATAGTCCACGCAAAAGCCACTTTAAAAGAACTAGACCTCCTCAAGGATGACGTTCTCAGCATCATCAAGGATATTAACGATTAAATTCATATAATTAGCAGCTATCCATATCGGATAGGCGTTTCCCTACGCCCTCAATAACAACATTTTCTTGTATTTCTTCTTGTAAAAAGCAAATTTACCTTGTAACGTTATTCACATCGACAACAAACGCATTGTTGTCAGGTGGTAAACGTTCCGCTGGCCGGCGACAAGGCAGAGGTTGAAATGAGTAAACAAGGCATCAGAGCCATGGTCATTTCAGCAGTAATTGGGCTCTTCATCTGGATCGCGCTTATCAGCGCACTGAGGGAGTTATTTCTATGATTGATTTCGCACGCAAACCCGCTCGTCAGCAGGCTGTTCGTTTAAATCCGCTGGCAGCTTTCATCCGCCGGGTGTGCTACATGCTCGCGCAAAAAGGAGACCCTTCATGAGCACGATGTTTGCCCTGGTTCTCACCGTCAACATGCTGACGGGCGGTAATCAGGATGTCCTGCTCGGCGTTTACGACACTGAGAATGACTGCAAGGCAGCTGCAGAAGAGCAACACGTGAAAGCTGAATGTTATCCGCTGAAAGGTGTACTGGACGAGCATCCGGCCGGGTTCACGGTGCAAATGTAGGGGGAGGAATGCAGAAAAAATGCGGTTACTGCCGTAAAGCAATCGAGGGAAAACCAGTGGTAAGCACCCTGTTGTACCTCCAGGGGAACCAGCTCGCACGGAAAGAAAAAGAGTATTGTTCTGAACGTTGCGCCTCTCACGACCAGATGGCTCACGAGGGCTAACGTAAACCCGCCGAAGCGGGCTGTACGTCCGGTGCCACCGACCAAAGTTACACCGGAAATTACCAAAACCAATGACCACCCTGAATGGGCGCTACCAATGGCCCGGGGGATTCTACATCCAAAATAGAGGCTATCACATGGAATATTTTTATCTGATAAAAGCGACTCAAAAATCGGGTAAAGCTGATGCCGTAATCTGGCGCACTAATAAATCAGAAGCTCGCGCCCTTCTACAGCTGGACGTCGATCTGGAAGACGCCGGAATCGAAACAGGCCGCGGCAAAGACTATCAAAAACCAATTCGCACCGATTTCCCGGTATTCAATGACCTGCCGGCGGAGGGTGTTTTCGATTACTCATGGTGCGAACGCTACCAGCTCGGCGACGATGGCCGCACCTGGGCTCTGAAGCCAGGTCAGGCGCCTGCGGATCATCACATCGATAATGCCGGAGTATCTGCTGAGCCCGTTAGTGGCGAGCTGGTTGATGCCAATACTACTGGTGACGCGGCGCAAGGTGAGACCGTGGAAACTTTCGGTAGCGATGAATACCAGGACGATTCGAGCGCGCTTTTTAACGTGGCAGAACTCCCCTTTCGCGCTCAGCTGCTGGCGCAGTATATGGCCGAAGAACGCCACGTTTATCATATCAGCATGCCTCACCGGCAGGAGCTGTCAGTTCTTGAAATGGACACTGATAACGCAGCCGTCCAGGATCTGATTCTGGCCGCCGAGAATATCCCTGAAATCAAAAAATACGATATGCCGGCGCTCTGGAAATTCACCAGTGCCAATAAAAAAGTCTTCCCGGAAGGGAAGCGGCATGAGCTCGGCAAGCGTATCCAGTTTGCAAAGCTGTGGTTCGCCACGAACGCTATCGACCGCGGCATTCTCACCAGGGAATGGGCTGCCGGTAACTGCATTTCTTCGGTTTTGAAAACCGATGCAGGTACGAATGCTGGCGGCGGTAATAAAACCGATCGCAACCCTGACTACACCCATACCCTTGATACGCTCGATGTAGAAATAGCCCTGGCCACAATGCCAATGGATTTCGATATCTACAATTTCCCGGCATCAATTCACCGCCGGGCCAAAGAGATCGTTCAGAAGAAAGAAAGTCCGTTCAAGGAATGGTCTGCAGCGCTGCGCAAGGTTGCAGGCATCCTGGATTATTCCCGCGCAGCGATTTTTGCCCTTATCCGTGGCGCCACCAGCGATATTCACCATTTCCCGGTAAGTCTGCAGACCTATATCAATGCGAACCTGACCGAGCATAAGCATGACGCCCCTTCTGCTGAGACGCTTGAAAAAGCTGGTCATGTTTCATCTGCCGCCGTCACTCTGGACGCTGTGAAAAAGGCTATCGATGGAGATGAAGGTGTGCCTGACCTGGAAACTCTCCCAACTGACTTTCAGGTAATTGGCACCGAACTGGTGAAAGAAGCTCAAAAGAAACGTCCTGACGCTGATCAGGTTCTGGCCGCCGAACGTGGCGAATATGTCGAAGGTATCAGTGACCCCACGGATCCGAAGTGGATAACCGAAGACCTGACCAAACCCAGAGCCCCGGAAATTGCAAATCTCGGCGGCGGAATGTTTTCAATTGAAGGCCTTATAACTTCACCGGCTACTAATGCCACCGAAGAAGGAACCACCAGCAATGTGCAGATGGAAACGGCTCAGCCGGTCGAAGACGAAAATGATAATGCGGTATCAGCAGGCGAAGGCGCTGATGAGCCTCCTGCGCAAACAACTACCGTGAACATGAGCAAAATACTGGCTGAACGCTGCCCGGATCATACCGCCGCAGTGCTGAATAGCCAGGTTTCCGAGAGTGCTCACAGTGATGATGAGGAAGAGGCTGAACAAATAGCGCCAGCATGGCCGGAGTATTTCGAGCCAGGTCGATATGAAGACGTGCCAAATGAGGTCTACCACGCCGCTAACGGCATCAGTTCCACGATGGTTAAAGATGCGCGGGTTTCGCTGATGTATTTCGAGGCGCGCCACGTATCCAAAACTATCCAGAAGGTACGCTCCCCTGTTCTTGATATGGGCAACCTGGTGCATGCACTGGCGCTACAGCCTGATGAGCTGGAAAAAGAATTCAGCATCGAGCCGGAAATCCCGGAAGGCGCTTTCACCACGACTGCGACGATCCGCGCGTTTATCGACGAATACAACAACGGGCTTCCGGTTTTGCTCAGCGCAGATGACATCAAGAGATTCCTGGAGGAATACAACGCGACCCTGCCCGCCCAGGTTCCTTTGGGTACATCAGCTGAAGAAACCGGCCAGGGTTATATGTCTTTGCCTGCTGAGTTCCAGCGCATTGAAGACGGTCAAAAGCAAACCGCTACCGCAATGAAGGCATGCATCAAGGAATATAACGCTACTCTGCCCGCCCAGGTGAAAACCAGCGGCAGCCGCGATGCCTTACTGGAACAGCTGGCAATCATTAACCCTGACCTGGTTGCTCAGGAAGCACAGAAGGCGCAGCCGCTGAAAGTCTCTGGCACAAAGGCCGATCTGATTCAGGCCGTGAAATCGGTTAAACCGGATGCCGTGTTTGCCGATGAGCTGCTGGATGCATGGCGCGAGAACCCGGAAGGAAAAGTGCTGGTTACCCGCCAGCAGCTGGCTACGGCACTGGCCATTCAGAAAGCACTCCTGAATCACCCGACCGCCGGCAAGTTATTGACGCACCCGAGCCGTGCCGTCGAGGTGAGCTATTTCGGCATTGATGAGGAAACCGGGCTGGAAGTTCGCGTGCGTCCTGACCTTGAGATAGACATGGGCGGCCTGCGCATCGGTGCGGACCTGAAAACCATCAGCATGTGGAACATCAAGCAGGAAGGCCTGCGCGCCAAATTGCACCGGGAAATCATCGAGCGCGATTACCACCTGAGCGCGGCTATGTACTGCGAAACCGCAGCCCTTGACCAGTTCTTCTGGATATTCGTCAACAAAGACGAGAACTACCACTGGATCGCCATCATCGAGGCATCCGGAGAACTGCTGGAACTCGGCATGCTGGAATATCGCAAAGCAATGCGTGCCATCGCGAACGGTTTCGACACTGGCGAATGGCCGGCGCCAATCACTGAGGATTACGCCGAAGAACTCAACGATTTTGATGTGCGCCGTCTCGAAGCGCTGCGCGTACAGGCATAAGGGGATATGACGATGGAAAACACCAATATTGTTACCACTGAGCAACAGGCTCCAAATACCATTTCTGCCAGTAACGCCATCTTCAACGTGCAGGCGCTCGGCCAGCTAACGGCATTTGCAAACCTGATGGCAGATTCTCAGGTGACGGTACCTGCACACCTCGCGGGTAAACCAGCCGATTGCATGGCGATCGTTATGCAGGCAATGCAATGGGGCATGAATCCCTACGCAGTAGCGCAAAAAACGCATCTGGTAAACGGTGTGCTTGGGTATGAAGCCCAATTGGTCAATGCGGTAATCGCCAGCTCAAGCGCCATTCATGGCCGCTTTCACTATCGTTACGGCGGCGACTGGGAGCGCTGCACCAGGACTCAAGAGGTCACCCGGGAAAAGCACGGCAAAAACGGGAAATACAATGTCACCGAGCGTGTACGAGGTTGGACAGATGAGGACGAAATCGGGTTATTCGTCCAGGTCGGCGCGATTCTGCGCGGTGAATCAGAAATCACTTGGGGGGAGCCACTTTATCTCTCTGGAGTCGTCACACGTAATTCTCCTTTGTGGGTTTCTAACCCGAAACAGCAAATCGCTTATCTGGGCGTCAAATACTGGGCTCGCCTGTACTGCCCGGAAGTCATCCTGGGCGTTTACAGCCCGGATGAAGTTGAACAAAGACCCGAGCGAGAAATAAACCCGGCGCCGGCGCAAAGAATGTCTGTGGCAGAGATCACCAGCGGAACAGACATCACCACCAGCACGCAGGATGCAGCTCTCAATATTTCCCTGGCAGGTGATTTCCGTGACCGCATTGAGCGCGCCGAATCGGTCGATGCAGCAAAAGCCATCAGGGCGGATCTGGATAAAGAGAAAGCTGTGCTGGGCACTGTTCTCTTCACCGAGCTGAAAGGTAAAGCCGTGCAGCGTTATTTCATGGTTGACGCCAGAAACAAAGTTGAGGCCGCGATCAACTCTCTACCCAATCCCGGAGAACCGGAAGCCGTCGAACTGTTCGCTAAAGCTGAAGGCATTCTCAACGGCGCGAAACGCCACCTCGGCGATGAACTGTATGACCAGTTCCGCATCACCCTGGACGACATGAAACCGGAATACGTGGGCTAACCAGATCGGGAGAGGAAACTCTCCCGATAAAGGAATGTATATGCGATTGATTAACCGAAGCAGACACTCCCCTCTGGGCCGCCAGGCGTGCGATGCCGCGCTGGCAAAACACGTTGAGCTTTATGGAGCTTACGGGCGACAGAAAACGAAGAGAACTTATACGGTGGTGGTTCAAGGCTCAAAGATCACTGTAGAAGTTGTTAATAGAAAAAGTAGCTATGTGGCCACAGCCATGAGCTGCGCGCGCCGGCTACACCATCTGCCTGGACAATGTAACTAAGGGGTTTTTATGACTAATACATCTCATAAATCAGATGAAATTTTGATAACCGATGACGTTCTGTCCAGATACAAAATATCGCGCAGCACACTCTATTTCTGGAGCACCCCATCCCGGATGCCCTCTTACTTTGCTCAGCCATTCCCGCAGCCTAAAATAAATGGCAGCCCTAAAAGGTGGAGACTTTCAGACTTGCTGGCCTGGGAAGATAACGTGGGGATCAAACCAGAGGCTGACCAACCAGCTTCTCAAGGTGATCCTGCCAAACAGCAAGCCAGTGACGCTGATCATCCAGATAATCATGCAGGTTATAACGTGCCATGACACCTGCCATATGATGGCCAAGCAGTTTTTCCACAACATGTGGCGGCGCACCTAATTCAGAAAGGCGTGTCGCCACTGTTCGCCTGAGGTCATGGAGAGACCAGGGTTTCATGCCTGTTTTAGCTATAATCTGAGCAGAAAACAGAGCGACGTTTGGTTGTTGTGGCGGTCTGTCATCTTCTGGCCCTCTGTAACGTGACAGCGTCACAACGTGTTTTGAAACTGACGTTTCCTTCTCTGCTAACATCATTCTTACTACTGCCTCGGGGAGTGCCCTTCTGACCGATTTCCCGGTTTTATAATCGCTTGCCGGAATGGTCCACGTTTGCTCATGGAAATCGAACCACTCCCATCTTGCTGTCCTAATCTCTGTACTCCGGCAGCCAGTCATTATGAGAAACTTCATTATCAGCTGTTGTCTGTACTTCAATTCAGGAAGGATGTTCCAAACTGTTTTGATTTCCTCATCACTCAATCTGCGATCTTTTACGGATGCTGTGAGACCTACGTCAGAGCGCCTAAGGCTCTCAATTGGGTTCACATTAATTACCCCTCGATTGGAGCAGAAACGGAACGTACGCTGCATCAGCCCCAGCATCTGACCAGTGACAACTCTTCGCCCCATGCCATCAAAAAGGTTAAGCCAGTGCGCTTTAGTGGTCTGATCAACAATCATGTCCCCCAGCACAGGCGCTATATGGTTATTGAAGTCCCGCCGGTTAACCTTGATTTTCACAAGACCTTCAGGGATGCAGTAATACTTTTCCCAGTAATCGAAAGCCTCTTTAACGGTGAGTGCTTCGACTTTTTTCTGTTTCTCCAGAACTGTTTGCCGTCTCGGATCGAGTCCTTCTGTCAACCAGGCCCTGAACTGCTGTCTACGTTCGCGAGCTTGAGATAAGGAGGTGGTTGGATAATCGCCAATCGTTAGCTGAGCGGCTTTCCCGTTCCATCTGTAGCGGTAAAAGAATGTTATACTGCCGGAAGTAGACAACCGGACATTCAGACCATGAGCGTCCGAAATGACCTCGATCTGGTCTCTCTTTTTGCCAAGAGCTTTTCTTAATTTTGTGTCGGTAAGCAATGTGTACACTCCGGAAGACGATATACACATCAGTGTACACATTTTACTTAAATTGATAACCTTCAAATCAATGCAGAACACACAAAATTAAAGCACTCCATGCTGGCAAGATGTTGTTATTAGCGGGATTTTTTAAAAGACTTAAAGCATGACTAACAAACTTAAAACGGATTCATATGCCCTACGATAGCGTTTATCTGGAAAAGCGTCCGCCCGGCGCGCTGCGCACCGTATGGCGTAAATTCTATGGTGACACCACGGCGATGATCGGCCTGTACGGCTGCGCGGGCCTGCTCCTGCTCTGCGTCTTCGGCGGCTGGTTCGCCCCCTATGGCATCGATCAGCAGTTCCTTGGCTATCAGTTGCTGCCGCCGTCGTGGTCGCGCTATGGCGAAGTCTCCTTCTTCCTGGGGACCGATGACCTGGGCCGCGATGTGCTGAGCCGGCTGCTGAGCGGCGCGGCGCCAACCGTCGGTGGCGCTTTTGTCGTCACCCTCGGCGCGACGCTGTTTGGCCTGGTGCTGGGCGTGATTGCCGGGTCGACTCACGGCCTGCGCTCGGCAGTGATGAACCATATTCTCGATACCCTGCTCTCTATTCCCTCGCTGCTGCTGGCGATTATCGTCGTCGCCTTTGCCGGGCCGCACCTCAGCCATGCGATGTTCGCCGTCTGGCTGGCGCTGCTCCCGCGCATGGTGCGTTCCGTCTACAGCCTGGTCCACGACGAGCTGGAGAAAGAGTACATTATCGCCGCCCGCCTCGACGGAGCCTCGACGCTGAACATTCTGCTGTTCGCCATTCTGCCCAATATTGCCTCTGGCCTGGTGACCGAGATCACCCGCGCCCTGTCGATGGCTATTCTGGATATTGCCGCGCTGGGCTTTCTTGATCTCGGCGCCCAGCTGCCTTCGCCGGAATGGGGAGCCATGCTGGGCGATGCGCTGGAGCTTATCTATGTCGCACCGTGGACTGTGATGCTGCCCGGGGCCGCGATTATGCTCAGCGTACTGCTGGTCAACCTGCTGGGCGACGGTATTCGCCGGGCGATCATTGCCGGGGTACAATAATGCCGTTACTCGATATTCGTCACTTAACTATCGAATTTAGAACCAACGAAGGTTGGGTGAAAGCCGTCGATCGCGTCAGTCTGACCCTGACTGAAGGCGAGATCCGCGGCCTGGTGGGCGAATCCGGCTCCGGGAAAAGCCTTATTGCCAAAGCTATCTGCGGGGTGACCAAAGACAACTGGCGGGTCACCGCCGACCGCATGCGCTTCGATGACATCGACCTGCTGCGACTGTCGAACCGCGAGCGGCGGAAACTGATCGGCCATAACGTGTCGATGATTTTTCAGGAGCCGCAGTCCTGTCTTGATCCCTCTGAGCGCATCGGCCAACAGCTGATTCAGAGTATCCCCGGCTGGACCTACAAGGGGCGCTGGTGGCAACGGCTGGGCTGGCGTAAGCGCCGGGCCATCGAGCTGTTGCACCGCGTCGGCATTAAAGATCACAAAGATGCCATGCGCAGTTTCCCCTATCAGTTGACCGAGGGCGAGTGCCAGAAGGTGATGATTGCCATCGCCCTGGCCAACCAGCCGCGCCTACTGATCGCCGATGAACCGACCAACGCCATGGAGCCAACGACTCAGGCGCAGATTATCCGCCTGCTGACGCGGCTCAATCAGAACAACAACACCACCATTTTGCTGATCAGCCACGATCTGCAGATGCTCAGCAAATGGGCGGATAAAATCAACGTCATGTACTGCGGGCAGACGGTGGAGAGCGGGCCCAGCGAAGAGCTGGTCACCCTGCCGCATCACCCCTATACCCAGGCGTTAATCCGCGCGATCCCGGATTTTGGCAGCGCCATGCCGCATAAAAGCCGCCTCAACACCCTGCCAGGGGCGATCCCTCTGCTGGAGCAGCTGCCCATCGGCTGCCGTCTGGGGCCGCGCTGCCCTTACGCCCAGCGCGAGTGTATCGAAACGCCGCGTCTTACCGGGGCGCGCAACCATCTGTACGCCTGTCATTTCCCGCTGAACATGGAGAAAGAGTGAAATGGTCGAAACATTGCTGGAAGTTCGCCAACTCAGTAAGACCTTTCGCTACCGCACCGGCTGGTTTCACCGCCAGACGGTGGAGGCCGTCAAGCCGCTGAGTTTTACCCTGCGTGAAAGGCAGACGCTGGCGATTATCGGCGAGAACGGCTCCGGGAAATCCACCCTCGCCAAGATGCTGGCGGGCATGGTGGAACCCACCAGCGGCGAGCTGTTGATCGACGACCATCCGCTGACTTTCGGGGACTACTCCTACCGCAGCCAGAAGATTCGTATGATCTTTCAGGATCCGTCGACCTCACTGAACCCGCGCCAGCGCATCTCGCAGATCCTCGATTTTCCGCTGCGGCTGAATACCGACCTCGACGCCGAGGCGCGGCAAAAGCAGATTATCGACACGCTGCGCATGGTTGGTCTGCTGCCGGACCACGTCAGCTATTACCCCCATATGTTGGCGCCCGGTCAGAAGCAGCGTCTCGGCCTCGCCAGGGCGCTGATCCTGCGCCCGAAGGTCATCGTCTGCGATGAGGCGTTGGCCTCGCTGGATATGTCGATGCGCTCCCAGCTCATCAATCTGATGCTGGAGCTGCAGGAGAAACAGGGCATCTCCTATATCTATGTCACTCAGCACCTGGGAATGATGAAGCACATCAGCGATCAAGTGCTGGTGATGCATAACGGCGAAGTGGTCGAGCGCGGCAGCACTGCCGATGTGCTGGCCTCACCGCTGCACGACCTGACCCGACGCCTGATCGCCGGCCACTTCGGTGAAGCTCTCACCGCCGACGCCTGGCGCAAAGACGGGAAATAGCCCCGTCTCACTTACCTCGCTGGTGACGTCATGCCGGCGCGTGGCCAGCGTTCCGCTTGAGGATAGCCACTGCGCTGGCGATGTCTGGCGCCAGCCAGCGATCCTCCTCCCAGCCAGGTACGCTTTGGCGCAGCAGATCGCGCGCCCGACGTGTACCCGCCGCCAGCGTCTGCGGCTCGTGAAAATCGAGCCCCTGGGCCGCGAGTAAATATTCGATACCCAGGATCTGATAGAGGTTGCCGAGCAGGCGCTGTAGTTTCAGCGCAGCACTGGTACCCAGGCTTAAATGATCCTCCTGCAAAGCGGAGGTAACAAAATTATCCAGCACCGCCGGCTGCGCCAGCTGCTTATTTTCCGCGCACAGCGACGCGGCGACGTACTGGGCAATCATCATGCCTGAATTCACCCCGGGTCGGGCGACCAGAAACGCTGGCAAGCCGCTCACCAGAGGATTCACCAGCCGGTCAAGACGTCGTTCGGCGATAGCGCCCAGCTCAGCCATGGCAATAGCCAGCAAATCGCAGGCCATTGCCACCGATTCACCATGGGGATGCGCCTGGGACACCACCCGCCACTGCTCAAGGGTGCCCAGGATTAGAGGATTATCGGTACAGGCGTTAAGTTCGATATTTATCTGCGTCTGCGCATGGCTAAACTGATCGCGGCAGGCGCCATGCACCTGAGGCATCGAGCGGAGACTCAGCGCATCCTGGGTGCGAAGACCTTCGCTTTCGGCCAGCAGACGGCTGCCCGCCAGCAGCTCACGCAGCCGCTGGCCGCTGGTCTGGATCCCGGGACTGGCTTTCAGCGCCAGGATCTCGGCATCAAACGCCACAAGCTGGCCGCGCAGCGCTTCAAAGCTCATCGCCCCGGTCACATCGGCCCAGTTCATTAAGCGCTCGGCGTCGTCTAAGGCCAGGCAGGCCAGGCCGGTCATGCACGGCGTACCGTTGACCAGACTGAGCCCCTCTTTCGCTCCCGGCGCGATGGGCTGCAGATTCAACTGCGACAGGACCTCTGCCGCAGACCACGTTCGTCCTTGCCATAGCACATCGCCGACTCCCATCAGGGCCAGGCCAATGTGAGCCATATGCGTTAAATAGCCAACCGACCCCTGAGAGGGCACCTGGGGGGTGACGCCATGCTGCAAGAACATCAGCAGTTGCTGCACTATCCCGGCGGAAATACCGGATTTACCGTGGCTGAAATTGGCCACCGCGGCGCACATAATGGCCCGGGTTGGGGCGACCTCCAGCAGCGGCCCCACCCCGCAGGCATGACTGAGCAGCGTATTGCGCGACAACTGGTGTAACTGCGCTTCCGGCAGCGTAATGTTGCACAGCGCCCCCAGCCCGGTGTTGATCCCATAGGCCACCTGACCGGCGCTAACGATATGCTGGACAATCGCCCGCCCCTGCTCGATACGCGCCCAGGCGCTTTCGCTGAGGCTCAAGATCGCCTCGCCCCGGGCGACACAAGCCACCTCCTGCCAGCGTATCGGTGCATCGCCCCACTGGATTATATTCATACGACCTGTCCTGGCTGTTGATGGCTGGAGATAAATTGCTTAAAGCGCGCGGAACCCTGAGTGCCAAATAGCGCCTCAGGCGCACCGTCGCAGTCAATCGTCCCCTGGTGCATAAATACCACCCGGTTGGAGACATGGCGGGCGAATCCCAGCTCGTGGGTGACCACCAGCATCGTCCGCCCCTCTTCCGCCAGGCTGCGCATGACCTTTAACACCTCGCCGACCAGTTCGGGATCCAGCGCTGAGGTGGGTTCATCAAAGAGCATGACGTCTGGCTCCATCGCCAGCGCGCGGGCTATTGCCACGCGCTGCTGTTGGCCGCCGGAGAGCTGTGCCGGATAGAAATCCTTTCGGTTCAACATCCCCACCCGCTCCAGCAGCTGCTCCGCCTGTTCAATGCAGGTCCGTTTATCCCGTTTGAGCACATAATGCGGCCCCTCAATGACATTCTGCAGGACTGTCATATGCGACCACAGGTTAAAACTTTGAAAGACCATCCCCAGCCGCGAACGCAGGCGCTCTATCTGCCGGGGATTCGCCGCCAGCCGATGCCCGCGGGCGTGGTGCTTCATTTCAATCGTCTCGCCACCGACGCTGACCACCCCGGCATCGGGCGTTTCCAGCAGATTAATGCAGCGCAGCAGCGTACTTTTACCGGAGCCGCTGGCGCCGAGGATCGAAATGACATCGCCCTGCCGGGCCTGGATGGTGATCCCCTTCAGGACATCCAGGGAGCCAAAGGACTTATGAATATCGCTGACCGATAAGGTCACCGGACGTGAATCGAGCATCTTACTCTCCTTTGGTTATCGGCTTGAGCGACACGGTCGCCGGGTTTTGCCGGGTATGCGGCGTTAATCGCCGTTCTAGCAGGGCGTACAGCTGCACAATGATGAAATTAAGCAGCAAATAGATGGCCGCCGCGCAGAGGAATACCTCCATCGTCCGGTAGGTACGCTGAATAATCTGTTGCGCCACCCCGGTGACGTCCCAGACGGTCACCAGGCTTGCCAGCGCCGTCGACTTGACCAGCAGAATGGCCTCCGTGGAGTAGGCTGGCAGTGCATAACGTAGCATCACCGGGGCAATGATCCGCCGCAACAACAGCCAGCGCGACATGCCGCAAGCCTGACCGGCTTCAATCTGACCCGGCGGTATCGCCAGCAACCCGCCGCGAAGAATTTCCGCGGTGTAGGCCGCTGTACAGAGCGCCAGCGCCAGAACGGCGCAGATAAAGGGTTCGCGCAGCAGCGGCCACAGGAAACTGTGACGGATCACCCCAAACTGACCCAGCCCGTAATAAATGAGAAACAGCTGGATCAGCAATGGCGAACCGCGAAAGATCAGGATATAGCCTTTGGCGAAACCGCTAGCCAGCGGCCAGTGGCTCATTCGCAGCGCTAAAACGCCGAGGGCCAGTACGCCGCCGAGGATAAAAGAGCAAATAAAGAGCCCCAGCGTCACCGGCAGCGCCGCGCCGAGCTTCAATAACGTCTCACCGAGGAAGGCAAAATCGATAAACATACGGGCTCCTTACGCCTGCGCGGCGCTGCGACGCAGCCAGGCGCGGTTGAGATGGCTCTCCGCCCGGGTAAACGCGCGGTTAGAGAGCAGCGTCAGGATCAGATAACAGCCGCCGCCGATCAGATAGAACAGGAAATAATCGCGGGTCGAGCCAGCGGCAATCTGGCTGGCGCGCATCAGCTCAACGATGCCGGTCACCGATACCAGCGCCGAATCTTTGAGGCTCATTTGCCACACGTTGGATAACCCAGGCAGCGAATAACGGATAATCTGCGGCAACAGAATGCGCTGCAGGATCCGCCAGCGCGGCATGCCGATAGCGGTAGCCGCCTCCACTTCACCGGGCATCAGCGCCAGGCGAGCAGCACGGTAGACTTCCGCCTGATACGAGGAGGAGATCAAACCAATCGCCAGGGCGCCAATCAGAAAGGGCGGAACCTCAATAAAACCGTCAGCGCCAAACAGTCGCCCCACCCATGAAATCATCCCTGAGCCGCCAAAATAGAACAGGTAGATCACCAGTAACTCAGGGATACCGCGGAATACTACCGACCAGGCGGCGCCAAACCAGCGCGCTGGCGCATGCCGGGACAGCTTTGCGGCGGCAATGACGCCTCCTACCCCGGCACCGACGGCCAGCGCGGCGAGCGACAGCAGCAACGTGGTCAGCGTGGCACTGAGGATCAGCGTCCCCCACCCGTTTTCACCAAAACTCAGAAGATTCAACATGAGAGCCTCACTCAGGGGGTAACGTCGCTTTTAAACCATTTCTCGCTCAGTTTTTTTACCGTCCCATCGGCCAGCGCCGCCTGAATGGCGCTATCCAGTTTCGCTTTGAGATCGGGATCGGTGAGGCGCACGCCCATCGCCTCACCGCCTCCCCAGATCGGCCCGCTCATCAGCGGACCGCTCAATGCCAGATTGTTATTCTCCGGTCGCGACAGGGTGGTGTTGGCAAAGGTAATATCATCAAACACCGCATCGATGCGCTCAGCCTGCAGGTCGAGGATCGCATCCGCTGAGTTGTTATATTCCCTGATGTCAGCGATATCCTTGAAATACTTATCAATAAACGGGGTGTACACGGTGCCGGAAGCGATGCCGATAGTTTTCCCTTTCAACGCCGCGCGCAGAGGCGCAATCGCCGCCTGAATCTCTTTCTCATCATCATGAAGCTTGACCGTCGGAGACGGAGGGAGCAGCGACCCTTTTACCGCAATGAAAGAGGCCGGCGTGGCAGCGTAGGCCTGGGTAAACGCCACGACCTTCGATCGCTCCGGGGTGACGACAATAGCGTCCATAATCACGTCATATTTTCCGGCGTTAAGTCCGGCAATCATGCCATCCCAGTTCTGTACCACCAGCTTGCATTCGATCTGCATCCGCTGGCATAAATTCGCCATGAGCTCAGGTTCGAAGCCGCTCAACTTCCCTCCGGGAAGCGTCAGGTTCCAGGGTTCATAGCCGCCTTCCGTAGCGATGGTGATTGATTTCCACTCTTTAGCGTATGTTGAGCCACCAGACAGCAGTAGCCCCGAAAACAGGGTGACCAGGCAGGCCTGGCGGAAAGTAATACGCTGTTGCATTTTCATTCTCCCGATCGCGTTTTGTCATGATGGCTCTGGTCACTGCGATAAGATAATTCGTAGATGACTGCTCATGTATATACAAGCATTGACAAACCCACACACGCGCTCGATGATGGATTTGTGAGCCCTGTTGTAAATAATTTGTAAGCATGTTGCGACACGCTTGTAACAAAAACCATCCACCCTCTGAATTCCGCCGAGCAGACCATGATCTTTTTTTTTGATATCGCCACCTTACCCATCACGCCGTGGAAGAACGGTGCCGGTGCCACCCGGGAAATTATCGCCGTTCCTTCCACAGACGCCCCCTTTCTCTGGCGAGCCAGCATCGCCACTTTGCAGGCGGATGGTCCTTTTTCCCCCTTCCCCGGCGTCGACCGGGTGATCACCCTGCTGGCGGGACAACCACTACGACTGTGCGGCGGGGACATCGACCATCCGCTGACGCTCTGGCAGCCGTGGGCGTTCCCCGGCGAATGGGCGCTGTCCAGCGTCGGGATCGTTGAGCCAGGGCTGGACTTCAATATCATGACCCAGCGCGGACGTGCCTCGGCGAGAGTAAAGGTGATAAACGACCAGCAACGCCCTGCCACTGAGGGAGTCGCTTATGTTCTTCAGGGCGAGTGGGATCTGGCCGGGCAGCGAAGTGTGGCCGGCAGCGGTCTCTGCTGGCGCGGTGAATCCCCTGGCGAGCTGCAGCCCCTCAGTGCCAACGGGTGTCTGCTGCTGGCGGAGATCGCGCTCAAATAATCATCAGAAGAGAGAGTATACTGGAGCTATCGCGATACGCTTTTGCTCCGCACGCCGCGGGCGCGGCTGAAAAATATCGTGACACAAGTGGTCGTCAGTGGGATATAATTCCCGGCTAAATTTGAGTTATTTTGAAATAACAATGTTAACGTTATGATTGTTAAAGTAAAAATAAGCAATAACGATAAGGATTAAAGCTATGGGTTTTCTTTCCGGTAAGCGCATTTTGATCACTGGCGTCGCCAGCAAACTGTCCATCGCCTACGGTATTGCGCAAGCAATGCACCGCGAAGGCGCGGAACTGGCATTCACCTATCAGAATGAAAAACTGAAAGGTCGCGTAGAAGAATTTGCTGCCGCGCTGGGTTCTGACATTGTGCTGCCGTGCGACGTTGCTGAAGATGAGAGCATCACCGCGCTGTTCACCGAGCTGGAAAAAGTCTGGCCGAAATTCGATGGTTTCGTCCACTCTATCGGTTTTGCCCCGGCTGACCAGTTAGACGGCGACTACGTTGACGTTGTCACCCGCGACGGCTTTAAAATCGCGCACGACATCAGCGCCTACAGCTTCGTGGCGATGGCCAAAGCCTGCCGCAGCATGCTGAACCCGGGCTCTGCTCTGCTGACGCTCTCCTACCTGGGCGCAGAGCGCGCGATCCCGAACTACAACGTAATGGGTCTAGCCAAAGCCTCTCTGGAAGCTAACGTCCGCTATATGGCTAACGCCATGGGTCCGGAAGGCGTTCGCGTCAACGCCATCTCTGCCGGTCCGATCCGTACGCTGGCTGCTTCTGGCATTAAAGATTTCCGTAAAATGCTGGCGCACTGCGAAGCGGTCACCCCGATCCGTCGCACCGTCACCATTGAAGATGTGGGCAACAGCGCAGCCTTCCTGTGCTCTAACCTGTCCGCGGGTATCTCCGGTGAAGTCGTTCACGTTGACGGCGGGTTCAATATTGCCGCCATGAACGAGCTGGAACTGAAGTAAGTTCTTTCCCTCCTCACCCCGGTGAGGAGGGTTCTTCCTTCCCCCCATCCCTTACGCTCCCCCTGTTATTCCAATCGGCTATTTGTTAGCACGTATCAATATTTTCTCCTGCTTCCGGGTTACGCCAGGATAGTTCTGCATAAACGATCCGCGGAACGGCGGTTCGCCACATACCGAACAAGGAAAGCCCATGGAGCCACGCCGCGTGAATGGCAAAAACCACTGGTATCACGAAACCCAGTCAACAATCTGCCCGGTGGATGTTCTACCGCTTGTCCCTGAAGCCGCCCATGTTGAAGACCGCTTTTTGCTGGACCTGACGCTGCCGGAAGCCTGGCTACACATCCACGCAGGCTGGCTGCACCCCGCTCGCCAGCTGGCAGAGCGGTTGTTTCCCGACCAGGTGGCGGTGAGTCGCCTGCAGACCTTTACCGCCTACGATCGCCTGAGCACCGCGCTGACTGTCGCCCAGGTTTATGGTGTCCAGCGGTTGTGTAACCACTATGCCGCCCGCCTGGCTCCCCTCCCTGGCCCTGACTCTTCGCGCGAGAGCAACCGTCGCCTGGCGCAGATCACTCAGTATGCTCGTCAGCTCGCCAGTTCGCCCTCCGTCATTAACGCCCTCTCGCGCAGCCAGCTGGACGAAGTGGGTTTAACCAGCCGGGATATTATCCTGATCAACCAGATTATCGGTTTCGTGGGCTTCCAGGCCCGGGCGATTGCCGTCCTGCAGGCGGCGCTGGGCTATCCGGTGCGCTGGATCCCCGGCATGCCTCAGCAAGAGGAGGCCCCTGCCGAACTGTTCACCGCGCCACCAGGAGAGTGGCAGAGCGACCTTGAGGATCCCGATCTGCAGTATGCCGATGATGAGCGCCAGCGGCGCATCGCCGGCTGGCAGTCGCTGCCCGGTCTGGGTGAGCTGGCCCCACTGCTGGCCTGCGACCCACCGTTGTTCACGCCTCTGGAGACCTTGATCCGCCAGCTCAGCACGGATGATACCTTTGGCCCGCAGGTCGCCTTACTCGCGGCGCGCACCAATGGCAGCCCCACCTGTTTTGACGCCTGGCTCCCCCACTGGCAGGGTGAAGAGGAGTTCGCCAGTCATCTGCGGGAGGGCGACCAGGCCCTCCATCACTGGCTCCAGCAGCATCCTCAGTCCCGGTCTCTCGTGACCGCGGTGCAGCTGTTAACCCGCTCGCCGGACCGGTTTAGCGCCGCCCAGTTAACGCCCCTCGCGGAATATGGACTCTCTGCGGAACAAGCGATCGATCTGTTGACCTGGAGCGGGCTGTGCGGATGGATGAATCGTCTGAAAATCGCCCTCGGCAATGTGCGTCAGCAGACGTAAATTGCTGAAACAGCGCTTGCTGCGGCAGGCATATTCGCGTAAAAATGTCAGCCGCTCTTTTAGCCACGAAAATACCTAATTATGTTTCAGGATAACCCGCTGCTAGCGCAGCTTAAACAGCAACTGCATTCCCAGACGCCGCGCGCGGAAGGGGTCGTTAAGGGCACGGAAAAGGGCTTTGGCTTCCTCGAAGTGGACGCTCAGAAGAGCTACTTCATTCCGCCGCCGCAGATGAAAAAAGTGATGCATGGCGACCGTATCGTCGCGGTGATCCATTCTGAAAAAGATCGCGAAAGCGCCGAACCAGAAACCCTGGTTGAGCCGTTCCTGACCCGTTTCGTCGGTAAAGTCCAGAAGAAAGACGATCGCCTCGCTATCGTTCCTGACCATCCGCTGCTGAAAGATGCCATTCCCTGCCGCGCCGCCCGTGGCGTTGAGCATGATTTCAAACAGGGTGACTGGGCCGTCGCCGAGATGCGCCGTCATCCGTTAAAAGGCGACCGCGGGTTTTACGCGGAGCTGACCCAGTTCATCACCTTCAGCGACGATCACTTCGTCCCCTGGTGGGTAACCCTGGCGCGCCATAACCTCGAAAAAGAAGCGCCGGACGGCGTGGCCACGGAAATGCTCGATGAAGGGCTGACGCGCCGCGATTTAACCGCTCTCGACTTCGTCACTATCGACAGCGCCAGCACCGAAGATATGGACGATGCGTTGTACGTCGAATCCACTGCTGATGGCAAACTGCTGCTGACGGTCGCCATTGCTGACCCGACCGCCTGGATTGCCGAAGGTAGCAAGCTGGATAAGGCCGCAAAAGTGCGCGCCTTTACCAACTATCTGCCGGGCTTCAATATTCCGATGCTGCCCCGCGAGCTGTCAGACGACCTGTGCTCCCTGCGCGCTAACGAAGTGCGCCCGGTGCTGGCCTGCCAGATGACTCTGGCGGCCGATGGCACCATCGAAGACAACATCGAGTTCTTTGCCGCCACCATCGAGTCGAAAGCCAAGCTGGCCTATGACGATGTCTCTGACTGGCTGGAAGGCCGCGGCAGCTGGCAGCCGGGCAGCGACGCGATCGCGCAGCAAATTACACTGTTGAAGGACGTGTGCCAGCGTCGTAGCGAATGGCGTCAGACCCATGCGCTGGTGTTCAAAGACCGTCCGGACTACCGTTTCGTTCTTGGCGAAAAAGGCGAAGTGCTGGATATCGTCGCGGAACCACGTCGCATTGCCAACCGTATTGTCGAAGAGTCGATGATCGCCGCCAACATCTGTGCCGCCCGCGTTCTGCGCGACAAGCTCGGTTTCGGCGTTTATAACGTCCATACCGGCTTCGACCCGGCGAATACCGAACAGCTGGCGGCGCTGCTGAAAACCCACGACGTGCACGTCGACCCGACGGAGGTGCTGACGCTGGAAGGGTTCTGCAAGCTACGCCGGGAACTGGACGCCCAGCCGACCGGATTCCTCGACAGCCGCATCCGCCGCTTCCAGTCGTTTGCGGAAATCAGCACCGAGCCGGGCCCGCACTTTGGCCTCGGCCTTGAGGCCTATGCCACCTGGACCTCGCCGATCCGTAAATATGGCGACATGATCAACCACCGTCTGCTGAAGGCCATCATCAAAGGCGAGACCATTGCGCGCCCGCAGGATGATGCCACCGTACAGATGGCGGAGCGCCGTCGTCTTAACCGGATGGCAGAGCGCGACGTCGCCGACTGGCTGTATGCCCGTTTCCTCAACGATAAAGCCGGGACCGATACCCGTTTTGCGGCGGAGATCATCGACATCAGCCGCGGCGGGATGCGCGTGCGCCTGGTGGACAATGGCGCGGTCGCCTTTATTCCGGCCCCCTTCCTCCACGCCGTTCGCGACGAACTGGTGTGCAGCCAGGAGAACGGCACCGTGCAGATCAAGGGCGAGGTGGTCTACAAAGTGACTGACGTTATCGATGTCACCATCGCCGAAGTCCGCATGGAAACCCGCAGCATTATTGCGCGTCCGGCAGTCTGACGCCTCTTCACAGCGGTTCCTCCGGGAACCGCTGCTTCTTTCCTCTCCATCCTGCTATTTCCGTCGCACCGATTAAGGTTGTGCGTTTTTTTCGCTTCTCTTTTTCATCCATTTTTAGCATCATTGATTTCATTCGTTTTTGTTACCAGGATAATGCCATGTCAGATGTGAATGCCCACCTGCTCGCCCAACGTATCGATACCGTGCTGGATATTCTGGTTGCCGGTGATTACCACTCTGCGATCCATAATCTGGAAATCCTCAAAGCGGAGCTGCTGGCACTGGCAGCGGACGACGCTGAGCAAAAAAACCAGCCCAAGGCTCCCTGGGAAATCTGATTATCGCCCATGCCGCAACCGGTGACTCATACCGGTTGCTCGCCATATAGCCCCCTAACAGTGATGTTGCTATGAACGCCCGACAACAAAGTATTTTGCAAGTGGTCATTGATAAAGGCCGGATGAGCGTCGCCGATCTGGCGAAGATGACCGGTGTCTCAGAGGTCACCATTCGCCAGGATCTGAATCTGCTGGAAAAGCAGAGCTATTTGCGCCGCACCCATGGCTATGCAGTCCCACTGGACAGTGAAGATGTTGAAACCCGCATGATGACCCATTTCGCCATTAAACGTGAACTGGCCAGCCGGGCGGCGGCGCTGGTGAGCGCCGGCGAAACGGTATTCATCGAAAACGGCAGCAGCAACGCCCTGCTGGCGCGCACCCTCGCCGAACGCGGCGATATCACCATCATAACCGTCAGCAGCTATATCGCCCATCTGCTGAAAGAGACGCCGGGAGAGGTGATCCTGCTGGGCGGGATTTACCAGAAACGCAGTGAAAGCATGGTGGGCCCGCTGACCCGCCAGTTCATCCAGCAGGTGCATTTCAGCAAAGCCTTCATCGGGATCGATGGCTGGCAGGCAGAAACCGGCTTTACCGGTCGCGATATGATGCGTGCGGATGTGGTTAACGCCGTGCTGGAAAAGCACTGTGAAGCGATTATTCTCAGCGACAGCTCGAAATTCAGCGCGGTTCATCCCTATCCCCTCGGTCCCGCCGGGCGCTTTAACCGCGTTATTACCGACGATCGCCTGCCGGCCGCCTGCCGCGACCAGTTACTGCACAGCGGCCTGACCGTCGATATCGTGCCATACGTCTGATCTTTACCCGCCCCGAGCCATGCCAATGCGCCATTCGGGGCGATATTACGCTCTGAGAGTATTCCGAGCCGCTAATTAAGATTTTTTACCTGACGATACATTTAAAAAAAAGTAAAATTATTATTAGCGATATAACAGGAAGTGACTATCACCTGCGTGATTTTCGTGACACCTGCGCACCCTAACTTCATGGAATTGCCCTAAAGCTGCTATTTCAGGCTATGCTTAAAGGAGCGTAGTATCCATGAATAGATTATTCAGGAGAAAAAAATGATGACTTCAACGAGCAAAAAAATGGCTGCCGTCGTTCTGGCTGTCACTGTAGCAATGTCTCTGAGCGCTTGTTCTAACATGTCTAAACGCGACCGTAACACCGCTATCGGTGCTGGCGCCGGCGCCATCGGTGGTGCGGTGTTAACTGACGGTAGCGCACTCGGAACCCTGGGTGGCGCGGCGGTCGGTGGTATTATTGGTCACCAGGTTGGCAAATAATATAATTACCTGACGAAATAAAAGAATAATTCACACGAATTGACTTACGCACGTTAAATCATTCAAGGCCGCGGCATTCACCGCGGCCTTGTTATTTCAGCATTACTTTAATTATTGCCGAAATAGCACTCAGCCACCGGCTAACTTAACCTTCATTCCTTTCGCCTCGAGCAGCGATTTGAGCAAATCCCGTTTGTCACCCTGGATCTCGATCACGCCATCTTTCACCGCACCGCCGCAGCCACATTTCTTTTTCAGCTCTGCAGCCAGGGCGTTCAGCGCGGCATCGTCAGCATCGATGCCGCTAATCAGGCACACGCCTTTGCCCTTGCGACCGCTGGTCTGGCGCTGAATACGAACAATACCATCGCCTTTAGGCCGCACCGGCGCCGGTTTCGCTTCGTCGATACGCCCGGTTTCCGTGGAGTAGACCAGGCGGCTATTGGAATCGCTCATTATGCCTCCTTTGACAACGAGACGTTGATTGCCCGCAGCGTTGCGGCAGGATCGGCCGACTGAGTGACCGGGCGACCAATAACCATATAATCCACCCCCGCCGCCTGGGCCTGCTCGGGGGTCATAATCCGCCGCTGATCCCCGGCCTCGCTCCCCTGCGGACGGATCCCCGGGGTCACCAGCTTAAACGCCTGCCCCAGCTCCTGTTTGAAGCGTACCGCCTCCTGAGCTGAGCACACGACCCCGTCAAGACCACAGCGTTGGGTCAGCGCTGCCAGCTTCGCCGCGTAATCAGCCGGGGATAAGGTAATGCCCAGATCCTGCAGGTCGCTGGCCTCCATGCTGGTGAGCACGGTGACGGCGATCAGCAGCGGAGCGTCTTTGCCAAACGGCAACAGCGCTTCACGCGCGGCGGTCATCATCCGCGCGCCGCCGGAGGCATGAACATTCACCATCCATACACCGAGTTCGGCCGCCGCCGCCACCGCGCGAGCCGTGGTGTTGGGGATATCGTGAAACTTAAGGTCAAGGAACACCTCAAACCCACGCTGATGTAGATCGCGAACAAACTGCGGGCCCAGCAGGGTGAACATCTCTTTGCCCACCTTCAGGCGGCAGTCTCGCGGGTCGATGCGGTCGACAAATGCCAGCGCTTTATCGCGATTATCATAGTCGAGCGCAACCACAACGGGAGAGGATGTGACAGCGCGGGAAGATGTGATAGCTGTAGACGTCATGACCAGACCTTAGTGTTGATGGGCGCCAGGGCGGCGCAAAAAAGGTAAACGGGCAGCATTCTACCTGTGATGCTAACAAAATAACAGGCTGCTGTAGTAGCGCTGGCCGGACGATGGCGCTGCCGGGGCCGCGCGTGGAGAGGAGAGAAGCGATAAGTATGTTGTAACTAATGGCGGGATTTTTTTTGACTTTATTGGCCGTCGAGACCGCGAATGGGTTTGATGGTGGCCCACGAGCGGCAGGATGGGCAGTGCCAGTAGAGCGTATGAGCAGTAAAGCCGCATTTCTGGCAGCGATAGCGCGGTTTGCTGCGCACCTGCTCGCCGACCATGTTTCTTAGCACCCCGAGGCTTTCTTTCGCGCGCCCTTCTTCCGCTTCGTTGAGATGGTAGTCCATCAGCTTATGGAAGACGCGCATGGTCGGGTGACGTTCCAGCTGCCGGGTAACGTAGTTTTGCGCGGCTTCGACCCCTTCCCGTTGCTCGAGGATCTGCGCCAGCATCAGTTCAGCGGTGGCCCCGGTGTTCTCATCCACACAACGGCGCAGGAAAACCTCCCACTCTTCGGCTTTACCCAGTTGCTGGTAGCAGGTCTGCAGCATCTCCAGCGTCTCACCGACCAGCTCTTTATCCTGATCAATAACCCGCTCAAGGCTCTCTACCGCTTTGGCGTAATCACCCTTTTCCATCCACACCCGGCCCATCATTATTGAGACCCGGGCGCTGTTGCGGTCTGCTGCGGCGCCTTTCTTCAGCAGCGCCATCGCTTTATCCAGATCGTTGGCCGCCATCTGCTGCAGGGCCAGCTCACACCAAAAGTTGGCGATTTCGCCACGATGTTTCTCTTTACCCAGCTTCACCAGCCGTTCAGCGACTTCGATCGCTGACTGCCAGTCGCTGGTCGCCTGGTAGATCTGCAGCAGCTGCTGCAGAGCGCTCAGGCGGAAATCGGTCTCATCCACCAGCTGTTTGAACATATCTTCCGCACGATCGTACAACCCGGCGGCCATATAGTCGCGCCCCAGCTGCTGGACGGCCAGCAGGCGCTGATCGTAGGTTAACGATGCGCTTTCCATCAGGCTCTGATGGATACGGATCGCGCGGTCAACCTCGCCGCGCGAGCGGAACAGGTTACCGAGCGTCAGGTGGGCCTCAACGGTGCCGGTATCCTCTTTCAACATATCAAGGAACAGATCGACGGCTTTATCCTGCTGGTTGCTGAGCAGGAAGTTAACCCCCGCCACGTAATCCCGTGACAGGCGGTTGGCATCGTCCTGTTTGGACTGTTGTGCACTTCTGCGCCCCATGTACCAGCCGTAGGCGGCGGCAACGGGTAAAAGCAGAAACAACAACTCCAGCATAAGAGGTTATTCCTTCACGGCAGGCACGCCTGCGTCGACAGCGACCGGGCTGACGGGGGCAATCTGGTGCTCAAGGCGCTTAATTTTTCGCTCCGCGCGCGCCAGCGAGACACGCACCCGCAGCCAGAACAAGCCGCAGATCAGCCAGCCAATGGCAAAGCCTGCGGCGAACAGCACCGCCAGCAGCGTTGAAATGCGGAATTCACCCTGCGCGAGTAAATAGTTGAACGTGACCTGTTGGTCATTCTGCGCCCCCAGCGTCACTGAAATGACGAAGATTGCTAGCACCAGTAAGAAAATGAGTAAATATTTCACATGACTTCCCGTTATGTGGGTTGCGCGAAAAAAAGCCCGCTTTCAGCCCTATAAAGTATCATTTTCGCCGCAGCGGTGGAATGAAAAAGCATGGCAACTGTACAGGATATGCGGTCGGATGCCGCTAAAATCAACATTATTCTGCTTCGGGCATCCGTTTTTTAATATCCTGCGCCTCTTCTCCCGGCGGCGAGAGCGGCCCGCACAGGCGCTGCGTCAACCAGCAGGCCACCGTGACCAACAGCCAGGAGATCAGCGTGGCGACAATGAGATCCAGCGGCCAGTGCATGCCCAGCGCCAGGCGACTGCCCATCACCGCCGTCGCCCATACCAGCAGCACGGCGACCGTGCCCCAACGCCGACGCGGCCACAGCAGCCCGGCGGCCAGCAGCGCCCAGCTGGCGGCGAACATCGTGTGACCCGACGGGAAAGCAAAGCCTGTCTCTTTCTGCCAGTGCTTGCGTAAAAACGGCGGAATGTCCTGCGCCTGCGCCAGCTGGGCATGCACCAGTTTAGCGCGTTCTTTACGCTTCAACGCATAGAATTGCGTCACCGGCACCTGTCTTGAGTTTTCCAGCCAGATGACAAAGGGTCTCGGCTCCTGAACCCGCGCTTTGACCCAGGATTTAACCCCCTGTCCCACCAGGATGGCGGCGGCAAGAATCAGGAACAGGATCAGTGCCGCGCGCAGCCGGTAGCGAAGACACCAGAGAAACCAGCCGCACAGTGCAACATGCGTGATAATTCCCCACGGCTGCGTCACCGTTTCCGTCACCCACCAGAGGGTTTTCAACATAGCAACCGGCAGTCCTGGCTGCCACAGCCAACCAGACAGCCAGACCGTAACAGGCATAACAAGCAGCAGCGCTGCCGCGAGAGCGGTTCGTCGGGCAATCAACAGCATTTTCTCTCCTTCTCCTTGTAGATGAACATCATAGCGGAAAGTAGTTCGTTTGTGCGCTTTCCACGCGGCTAACCGTTCGCGATTAGGAGAACGTCCCGGCCTTGTGGCAAAATAGCGGCAAACAGAAAGCACATTCAGGTGCTGACAGAATCTGGAGAATCACATGCAGCTTAAACGTGTGGCAGAAGCCAAACTGCCAACCCCATGGGGCGATTTCCTGATGGTGGGTTTTGAAGAACTGGCAACCGGACAAGATCATGTCGCGCTGGTGTATGGCGATATCTCGGGGCAGTCGCCGGTCCTGGCCCGCGTCCATTCAGAGTGTTTGACGGGCGATGCCCTGTTTAGCCTGCGCTGTGATTGCGGCTTTCAGCTGGAAGCGGCCCTGTCGCATATCGCCGAAGAAGGTCGGGGGATCCTGCTCTATCACCGCCAGGAAGGACGCAACATTGGTTTATTGAATAAAATCCGCGCCTACGCGCTGCAGGATCAGGGCTACGACACCGTTGAGGCGAACCATCAGCTGGGCTTCGCCGCCGATGAGCGCGACTTCACCCTGTGCGCCGATATGTTCAAACTGCTCAACGTTGAGCAGGTTCGGTTATTAACCAATAACCCGAAAAAAGTGGAAATTCTTACCGAAGCCGGGATCAACATTGTGGAGCGGGTACCGCTGATCGTCGGGCGTAACCCGAAAAATGCTCACTACCTGGATACTAAAGCCGCCAAAATGGGCCATTTGCTGAACAGCAAGCCGGCGGAATAAACCGATTGAATAAAAGAGAAAGGGCCAGCGATGCTGGCCCTTTGTTTTACAGCATATTGCGGATAACGTAGTGCAGGATGCCGTCGTTGCGGTAGTAGGTGAGCTCGGTCGCGGTGTCGATACGGCACCGACAAGGGATCACTTCCTGCGAGCCGTCAGGGCGAGTCAGGGTCACCGGCACCGTAGCGCCAGGCTGAAGCGACTGCAGATTGCTGATATCAATCCGCTCTTCCCCGGTCAACTGCAGCGTTTTACGGGTGACGCCCTGCGGGAACTCCAGCGGCAAAATCCCCATCCCGATCAGGTTGGAACGGTGGATACGTTCGAAGGACTCGGCGATCACCACCCGGATCCCCAGCAGGCGCGGCCCCTTCGCCGCCCAGTCGCGGCTGGAACCTGAGCCATACTCCTTACCGGCAATCACCGCCAGCGGTATGCCTTCCGCTTTATACTGCATCGCCGCATCGTAGATCGCCACCGGTTCGCGGTCCGGCAGATGTCGGGTCATACCGCCTTCCACTCCCGGTACCATTTCGTTACGAATACGGATATTGGCGAAGGTGCCGCGCATCATCACCTCATGGTTACCGCGACGGGAACCATAGGAGTTAAAGTCGCGCCGGGCAACCCCATGCTCCTGCAGATAGCGGCCTGCCGGGCTATCGGCTTTGATGCTCCCCGCCGGCGAAATGTGGTCAGTGGTCACTGAATCGCCCAGCATGGCGAGGATCCGCGCGCCATGAATATCCTCTACCGGCAGCGGTTCGACGCCCATCTCGTCAAAGAACGGCGACAGGCGAATATAAGTCGAGTCCTCCTGCCAGTCATAGGTATCTGACGCCTCCACCTTGATTGCTTTCCACTCCTCGGTACCGGAAAACACTTCCGCGTACTCTTTGCGGAACATCTCAGTGGAGACCTGTTCCACCGCACGGGCAATCTCCTCCCCACTCGGCCAGATATCTTTCAGATAAACCGGTTCGCCATCGCTGCCCTGCCCCAACGGCTCGCGGGTGAGATCGATATTCATGTTCCCCGCCAGGGCGTAAGCGACGACCAGCGGCGGCGAGGCCAGCCAGTTGGTTTTCACCAGCGGATGGATACGCCCTTCGAAGTTACGGTTACCGGAAAGCACCGCCCCGACGGTCAGATCGCCCTTTTTGATCGCCTCTTCGATAGGTTCCGGCAACGGACCGGAGTTACCGATACAGGTGGTACAGCCATATCCCACCAGATTGAAGCCGAGCTGGTCGAGGTAAGGCGTCAGGCCGGCATGAGCCAGATAATCCGACACCACTTTCGAGCCTGGCGCCAGGGAAGCTTTTACCCACGGCTGCGGCTGCAGGCCACGCTCGACGGCTTTTTTCGCCAGCAGACCGGCGGCCATCAGCACGCTGGGGTTGGAGGTATTGGTACAGGAAGTAATGGCCGCAATGGCCACGGCGCCGTCCGGTAGCGAATAGTGATGCCCGTTCAGCGTATAATCCACCGGCTGGCGCTGACGCTGAGGATGGTTAACTTCCAGCTCGCCGCTGGCAGCAAAGGCTTTCGGCACATCGCCGAGCGCCACGCGATCCTGCGGCCGTTTCGGCCCGGCAAGGCTTGCCTCAACGCTGCCCATGTCCAGCGCCAGGGTGCTGGTAAAGACCGGCTCATCGCCCGGCTGGCGCCACATGCCCTGCGCTTTGGCATAGGCTTCCACCAGGGCGACCTGTTCTTCGCTACGGCCGCTCAGACGCATATAGCTAAGCGTCACATCATCGATCGGGAAGAAACCACAGGTGGCGCCATATTCCGGGGCCATATTGGCGATAGTGGCGCGATCGGCCAGGGGTAAGGTATCCAGGCCATCGCCGTAGAATTCAACAAACTTGCCGACGACACCGTGCTGGCGCAGCATCTGGGTGACCGTCAGCACCAGATCGGTGGCGGTGATGCCTTCGCGCAGTTTGCCGCTGAGCTTAAAGCCCACGACATCCGGGATCAGCATCGACACCGGCTGACCCAACATGGCGGCTTCCGCTTCAATCCCGCCCACGCCCCAGCCCAGTACGCCGAGACCGTTAATCATGGTGGTATGAGAGTCGGTGCCCACCAGGGTATCCGGCCACGCCATCCACTTCCCATTCACCTCTTCGCTCCAGACGGCCCGACCGAGGTATTCCAGGTTGACCTGGTGACAAATACCGGTGCCCGGCGGCACCACGCTGAAGCGGCTGAAGGCCTGCTGTCCCCAGCGCAGAAAAGCGTAACGTTCGTGGTTACGCTCCATTTCCAGACGGACGTTATCTTCGAAGGCCTCGTCATCGCCGAAACGGTCGACGGTGACCGAGTGGTCGATCACCAGATCGACGGGCGACAGCGGATTCACTTTCGCGGTGTCGCCGCCCAGGCGCTTCACCGCCTCGCGCATGGCGGCCAGATCCACGACTGCCGGCACGCCGGTAAAGTCCTGCATCAGGACGCGCGCGGGACGGTAAGCGATCTCCCGGTCGGCATGGGCCTGTTGCAGCCAGCCGGCCAGGGCACGAATATCTTCTTCTGTCACCGAGTCACCGTCCTGCCAGCGCAGCAGGTTCTCCATCAGCACCTTCAGCGACTTAGGCAGTCGACTGAGATCGCCCAGCTGTTTCTCTGCCAGCGGCAGACTGTAGTAATGCCAGGTTTTCTCGTTGACCAGCAGCGTGTCCTTACTGGCTTCTCGTAGGGTTGACGACATAGCTCCTCCTTTATCTCAGGGATGGCATACCCTGATTCTCCTCAGGGTCTCCATTAAAGATAACACATACCGAGCATAACACTTTGATAACAACCCAAATTGCTAAATGCGCCGAGGTCGACAGTGATTAATCGGGAATTATCCTGGAATCGGAGAAATAGCACCAAAATAGTGCAGAAGCGATGATTAAGACGATATTGTATTAGTACACGAGGACAAAAAAAGAGCTAATCGGCCAGCTGGCTATGATTAGCTCTTGTGAGTGATTTCAGATTGGATGAATCCAGCGGCAAAATATATTCTCCCTGTATTGCCGGTCACTGATTTTATATTACAGTTTCCTTTCACTGTCATAAAAATGACATGTATCTACAACGATGACCTACAGCTTTAGCTGACAATCCAGATGTTGCAGATGGTAAGCGCGATGATGCTCCAGAACATCGCCAGCCCTACCAACACTACGCCCCATACGCGACTACGCAGAACGGGATCGATTTCGGTTTTGTCATTCTCGTATGACATCGCCAGTTTCATGTAATCGATATTACTTATCATATTGTCACCACCAATTGCTCAAATCATCAGGTACAGATAAATCTTAATTATGGATAAAAGATTAATCCAGTGAATTTAGGCCTGATGGAATATATTTAACCGGTTATTTGATCGCGGCGGGCATAATGACAAACGTGTTGCCAGAAATTATTAATTTTGTGATTGGTTCGAGGTTTAAGATGTTAAATTAGGACCATGATAGTCAATGGCACTCCCCACAGGGAATGCCATTATTTTTTTAAGGGTTATTTTTCCGGAAGTTTTATATCTTTAAACATCGCTTCAATATCTTCATTCGACCGCAAAGCCACCGCGGTATCCACGACATCCCGGGTCAGATGGGGTGCAAAACGTTGAATAAAATCATACATGTAGCTTCGTAAGAAGGTGCTGCGGCGGAAACCAATTTTGGTGGTGCTGTGGCTGAATATGCCGTTCGCATCCAGCTTCACCAGGTCCGGGTCAGAGACCGGATCGACTGCCATGCTGGCTATCACCCCGACCCCAAGCCCCAGGCGAACATAGGTTTTGATCACGTCGGCGTCAGTGGCGGTGAAGACAATGCGCGGCGTCAGACCCGCACGGTTAAACGCGGTATCCAGTTCCGAACGGCCGGTAAAGCCAAAGGTATAAGTCACCAGCGGGTACTGCGCCAGCTCTTCAATGGAAACCGAGCCCTTCGCGGCCAGAGGATGCTCAGGCGTCACCACAATCGACCGGTTCCAGTGATAGCATGGCAACATCACCAGATCGTCATACAGATGCAGCGCCTCGGTGGCGATGGCGAAGTCGGCGTTGCCTTTCGATACGGCTTCTGCAATCTGGGTTGGCGAGCCCTGATGCATATGCAGCGACACGCGCGGGTAGCGTTCAATAAAGCCCTTGATCACCCCCGGTAACGCATAGCGCGCCTGAGTATGGGTCGTCGCCACATATAACGACCCTTTATCAGGCCAGGTATGCTCCCCGGCGACAGATTTAATCGCATCGACTTTCGATAATACCTCGCGGGCGATACGGATGATCTCCTGCCCGGCAGGTGTCACCTGAGTTAAATGTTTGCCGCTGCGGGCGAAAATCTGGATGCCCAGCTCATCTTCCAGCATGCGGACCTGCTTACTGATGCCCGGCTGGGAGGTATAAAGCCCTTCGGCGGTGGATGAAACATTCAGGTTATGGTTCACCACCTCTACGATGTAGCGAAGCTGTTGTAGTTTCATGCTGATATCCGTTTGCGCGTAAAATGAAGCCGCTTAATACACTTTACGTTCAGGCAACTTGTCGACCGTGAGGCCAGCCTCCCGGCAGTTGGCCGTAGTGGCGCCGCAACGCATCCTGAAAGCGATGATGTATAAGACGTTTTAATAATAAAAAAGGGATTAGCTATAACCACTATATCATTTATATCAACAGTGTATAGATACTAACGAAAAATAATATAGGTGGTTATAAGGGGAAGAAAAGATCATCCAGAAGGGGAAACGACGCGGCAGAGGCATCCACTGCCTCTGCCGGCCGTTAGTGCAGGAAAAGCGCGCTTTTCCTGCCTGATACTGCACGATTACTTTTTGGCTTCAGTCCATTTACCGTCAATAAAGAAGGCTGACCAGCCGGTCGCTTTACCCTCTTTTTCGGAAGCCACATACTGCTGTTTCGTTTTACGGCTAAAGCGCACCAGCGTTTTATTACCTTCCGGATCCTGCTGCGGCGCATCGGCGAGATAGCGCAGTTTTTCCGGCAGACGATCGCGGAAGCGGTACAGCTCTTCCACCAGCGGCGCACGCGTTTCCCGTGATTTCGGGAAGGTGTTGGCCGCCAGGAAGACACCCGCCGCCCCGTCGCGCAACACAAAGTACGCGTCAGACTTCTCGCACGGCAGCTCCGGCAGCGGCACCGGATCTTCCTTCGGCGGAGCCACTTCGCCGTTGCGCAGGATCTTACGCGTGTTCTTACACTCGTCGTTGGTACAGGCCATGTACTTGCCGAAACGCCCCATTTTCAGGTGCATTTCAGAACCGCACTTCTCGCACTCCACTACCGGACCGTCATAGCCCTTGATGCGAAACTCGCCCTCTTCAATCTCATAGCCGTCACAGGTCGGGTTATTACCACACACGTGCAGTTTACGCTTAGGATCGATAAGGTAGCTGTCCATTGCGGTCCCGCACTTCTGACAGCGACGTTTGGCACGCAGCGCGTTGGTTTCCGCGTCATCGCCTTCCAGCACGTTGAGGACTTCGTTTTCCGGCACCAGGTTGATGGTGGTTTTGCAACGCTCTTTCGGCGGCAGAGCATAGCCCGAACAGCCGAGGAAAACACCGGTGCTGGCGGTACGGATGCCCATTTTACGTCCACAGGTCGGGCAGTCGATGCTGGTAAGCACCATCGGGTTCGGCTGCATGCCGCCCTCTTCCGGATCTTTCTCTGCGGTCTCCAGCTGAGTGGTAAAATCGCCGAAGAAGTGGTTCAGCACCTCTTTCCACTCTGCCTGGTGGTTGGCCACCTGGTCGAGACGATCTTCCATCTGCGCGGTGAAGTCGTAGTTCATCAGATCGCGGAAGTTTTCTTCCAGCCGATCGGTGACGATTTCGCCCATTTTCTCCGCGTAAAAACGACGGTTTTCCACCCGCACGTAGCCGCGATCCTGAATGGTCGAGATGATCGAAGCGTAGGTGGAAGGACGGCCGATGCCGCGTTTTTCCAGCTCTTTGACCAGTGAAGCTTCGCTGAAGCGCGCCGGCGGCTTGGTAAAGTGCTGCGCAGGCGTCAGCTCCACCAGGCTCAGGCGGTCGCCCTGTTTGACCACCGGTAGCGTCCGGTCTTCATCGCCCTTGCGCAGCGCCGGCATGACTTTGGTCCAGCCGTCGAAACGTAAGGTACGACCGCGTGCTTTCAGTTTGAAATCGCCCGCCGCCACGGTCAGCGTGGTGGAATCGTATTGCGCCGGCGTCATCTGACAGGCGACAAACTGGCGCCAGATCAGCTGATAGAGCTTCTGCGCATCGGCTTCCATATCTTTCAGCGTTTCCGCCAGCACGCTCACATCAGAAGGACGAATCGCTTCGTGCGCTTCCTGCGAGTTTTCTTTGCTGGCGTACTGGTTAGCGCTCTCCGGCAGATATTTTTTGCCAAAGTTGTCGCTGATATAACCGCGAACCATGTTCAGCGCGTCCTGACTCAGGTTGGTGGAGTCGGTACGCATATAGGTGATGTGCCCCGCCTCATAGAGACGTTGAGCCATCATCATGGTCTTTTTCACGCCGAAGCCGAGACGGGTGCTGGCCGCCTGCTGCAGCGTGGAGGTGATGAACGGCGCGCCCGGCTTGCTGCTGGTCGGCTTGTCTTCTCGCTCCAGCACGCTGTAGCTGGCTTTTTCCAGCAGCGATACCGCCGCCATGGTCTCATCACGGCTGACCGGACGGAACGGCTTATCGTCTTTGTGAGTCACCTGCAGAGGCAGCGCGTCGCCGCCCGGCGTGGTGGTGCTGGCATCAACTTCCCAGTACTCTTCCGGGACGAAGGCTTTGATTTCACGCTCACGTTCCACCACCAGGCGGACCGCAACGGACTGCACGCGCCCGGCAGAAAGACCACGGGCAATTTTCTTCCACAGCAGCGGCGAGACCATATAGCCCACCACGCGGTCCATAAAGCGGCGCGCCTGCTGGGCGTTAACCCGATCGATATTCAGTTCGCCCGGCTTTTCGAAGGCCTGACGAATAGCGTTTTTGGTGATCTCATTGAACACCACGCGGCTGTAACGCTGTTCATCGCCGCCGATCACTTCCCGCAGGTGCCAGGCAATGGCTTCCCCTTCGCGGTCAAGGTCGGTTGCGAGATAGATGTGGTCAGCTTTTTCCGCCAACTGTTTGAGTTCTGAAACTACCTTTTCTTTACCCGGAAGTACTTCATAGTGCGCATTCCAGTCATGCCATGGGTCCACGCCCATGCGGTTAACCAGAGCACCACGTTCGTCCTTTTTAGGCTTTTTAGCCCCTTTGGTGGCGGTAGAGTCGGTGCTCTTTTTGGAAGCTGATCCACTGGTCGGCAAATCGCGGATATGACCGACGCTGGATTTCACCACGTAGTCATTACCCAGATACTTATTGATCGTTTTGGCTTTTGCCGGGGACTCAACGATAACGAGAGCTTTACCCATATTCACCTTTACCTAATTTGATTCATCCAGGAATACATCGCACATTCATACACCCTCCACTGGCGACTGCCTCATATGTTGCGGCACCGTCGGTGAATATCAACCCTGAACACCCGCTTCATCTCCGTAAAACCAGGCGTTTGAGTTTGCTGACTTTTTTGCGTCAGGTGACATAGCACGAAGAATTTTTGGCCGAATGTCAAGCAAATCTGTTGCCAGATCGCCGAAAGCGTCACACTGTACCTGATAAAATTCGTTACGCAACTTTATTAGCATGCAAAAGCGAAACCCGCCAGTAAACGGCTGTTTCTCCACTGGTTACGATTACCCCTGTTTTGTCCATGGAAAATTTGCCCCACGCCGCCGCGCGGCGTAAACTACGCGCGGAGAAAAAGAGGAGTCCGTTATGCAAGGTACAACCCAACCTATCGATCGCCAGACGCTGCTCGAAAAAGCCAACAAACTTATTCGCGAACATGAGGATACGTTAGCCGGTATCGAAGCCACCGACGTCGTTCAGCGCAACAATGTCCTGGTGTTTAGCGGTGAGTTTTATCTTGACGAGCAGGGTTTACCGACGCCGAAGAGTACGGCGGTATTTAACATGTTTAAGTACCTCGCCCACGAGCTGTCGGACAAGTATCACCTGGTCGATTAAGGCCAGTGGAAACGATAACGCGAGGCCCTGGCCTCGCGTTATGTTGTTTACATCAGCGGTTTCTGACCGCGCTGCCACCAGCGCAGCAGAAGTCGATCGGCGCTCTCCGCGGCGCTACCAGTGAAGCGGTCGAGCATTTTCTTACGCTGTTGATAACGCACCCCGATCACCTCGTGGCTCTCCATGAGCCCCAGCAACAGCTCATCGCTGGTTTCAACCGCATCCACCAGCCCTTTTTCCAGCGCCTGCACCCCGTACCAGTGCTCGCCGGTAGCTACCTGCTCAATATCAAGTCCAGGACGCATCCGATGGACGAAATCCTTGAACAGATGGTGCGTCTCATTGAGATCCTCACGGAACTTGCGCCGCCCTTCTTCGGTATTTTCGCCCAGCATAGTGAGCGTCCGTTTGTACTGCCCGGCGGTATGCAGTTCGATATCAATATCTTTGTTCTTCAGGAAGCGATGGAGGTTAGGGATCTGCGCCACCACGCCAATGGAGCCAAGGATCGCAAACGGCGCCGACACAATTTTGTTGGCCACGCAAGCCATCATATAGCCGCCGCTGGCCGCCACTTTGTCAACCGCCACCGTCAGCGGGATCTGTTTGTCGCGCAACCGCTGCAGCTGAGAGGCTGCCAGTCCGTAACCGTGAACCACCCCGCCGGGGCTTTCCAGACGAATCACCACCTGGTCACGCGCTTTCGCCGCCGCCAGCACCGCCGTGATCTCTTCCCGCAGGCTGTTGACCTCATGGGCATCCATGCTGCCTTTGAAATCCAGCACCCAGGCGCGCGGCTTGCCTTCCGGCTCCACGTTACCCAGCTTCGCCCGCGCTTTCGCGGCCTTCGCCTCTTGTTTTTGCTTTTTCTTCTGCGCTTTATGCCACTGTTTCTGCTGCGGGCCGTCAAGCAGCGCCACCGCCAGCGATTCCTTCATCTCTTTGTAATGCTCGCTAAGATTGGTCACCCGCAGTTCGCCGCGCTGCTTCTTACGCTGGGCCAGGTTGACGATAATAGCGGCAATCACCGCGATAGCGACGACAACCGTCGCGATCTTGGCTAAAAATAAGCCGTACTGAGCAAGTAATTCCACGTTTTCACCTTGTGTAAAGCACTGACGTTGCTGCACAGTGTACATCAGCCCCTGACGAGAAGTCTTTGTGCTTTGTGTCTTGTGCGCAGCGGATTCCGTTTTTTTTCAGCGAGGCTGAAATCGTTGCAAGATATTAATTTTCTGAATACTTTCCGCTTCGCCGATTGCAATGGCGAGCACTTTCAGGCATAACAGCGCAAAAGTGAGATACCAAAGATGAAGCGCGATCGGGAACCGATCGCCCAAGGAGTCGCCGTGCATTATCAACCGCAACGCCACTTGCTGAAAGATCGCATCATCCTGGTCACCGGCGCCAGCGACGGGATTGGTCGTGAAGCGGCCCTGACCTACGCGCGCTATAGCGCCAGCGTGATTCTGCTTGGCCGCAACGACGAAAAACTGCGCGCCGTCGCCCAGGAGATTGAACGCGAGGGCGGCATTCCCGCCCGCTGGTTTACCCTCGACCTGCTAACCTGCACGCCGCAGGCGTGCCAGCAGCTGGCGCAGCAGATAAGTATGCACTATCCCCGTCTTGACGGCGTGCTGCACAACGCCGGCCTGCTCGGCGACATCTGCCCCATGGACGAGCAGAAGCCGGAGGTCTGGCAGCAGGTGATGCAGGTGAACGTCAATGGCACTTTTATGCTGACCCAGGCGCTTCTTCCTTTATTACTCCGTTCGGATGCGGGCTCGCTGGTCTTCACCTCGTCCAGCGTTGGCCGTCAGGGCCGCGCCAACTGGGGCGCCTATGCGGTCTCCAAATTCGCCACCGAAGGGATGATGCAGGTGCTGGCCGACGAGTACCAAAGCCGTCATCTGCGGGTGAACTGCATCAACCCCGGCGGCACCCGCACCGGGATGCGCGCCAGCGCCTTCCCGACGGAAGATCCGCTAAAACTGAAGACCCCCGCTGACATTATGCCCGTCTATCTATGGCTGATGGGTGACGACAGTCGCCGCAAGACGGGAATGACCTTTGACGCCCAACCGGGCCGTAAGCCAGGAATTGCCCAATGAGTGATGAACGCTACCGCGAACGCCAGCAGCGGCTGAAAGATAAAGTTGACGCCCGGGTGGCGGCAGCCCAGGACGAACGCGGCATTGTGATGGTCTTTACCGGCAACGGCAAAGGCAAAACCACCGCCGCCTTTGGCACCGCGACCCGCGCCGTCGGCCACGGCAAAAAAGTCGGCGTGATCCAGTTTATTAAGGGGACCTGGCCTAACGGTGAGCGTAACCTGCTGGAACCCCACGGCGTCGAATTTCAGGTGATGGCGACAGGCTTCACCTGGAACACCCAGGATCGCGACAGCGACACCGCCGCCTGTCTGGCGGTCTGGGAGCATGCCCGCCGTATGCTGGCTGACGACCAGCTCGATCTGGTGCTGCTGGATGAGCTGACTTACATGGTGGCGTACGATTACCTGCCGCTGGAGTCGGTGCTAAGCGCCCTGCGTGAGCGTCCTGCCCATCAGTCGGTGATCATTACCGGCCGCGGCTGCCATCGCGATATTATTGAACTGGCGGATACCGTCAGCGAACTGCGTCCGGTCAAGCATGCGTTTGATGCCGGGATTAAAGCGCAGATGGGAATTGACTACTGAGGGCCTGATACGGCGAAAGGCAGTACGCGTTCCGGCGGCAATCCACCGGAACGCACAACATTAACCGTTGGTCTTATTGCGAGTACTGGAACGACGGTTGCTGTTGTTACCCTGGCGCGGGTTAGCGCTGGTCTGGCTGTGACGCTTCACCGCCCGACGGATCTGATTGGCTTTCATCCGGCGACGGTCTTTCTCGACGGCAACTTTAGAACTGGTTTCCGGCGTCAGTTCCACCAGCTCGCGCAGGTAGTTGGTCTGCGCCAGGTCCAGTTCGGTATAGCCGCCGCGCGGCAGGCCTTTCGGCAGCAGAATATCGCCATAGCGCACGCGGATCAGACGGCTGACCTGCACGCCGACCGCTTCCCACAGGCGACGCACTTCGCGGTTACGCCCTTCGGTCAGGGTGACGTTGTACCACTGGTTAATCCCTTCACCGCCGGTGAATTTGATGGTTTTAAATGCTGCCGGACCATCTTCTAACTGCACGCCACGAGACAGCTGACGCAGCTTATCATCATCCACCTGGCCGAAAACGCGAACGGCGTACTCACGCTCGACTTCACGGCTCGGATGCATCAGGCGGTTTGCCAGTTCGCCATCGGTGGTGAACAGCAGCAGGCCACAGGTGTTCACGTCCAGACGGCCAACGGCAATCCAGCGCGCGCCGCGCAGTTTTGGCAGGCGATCAAACACCGTCGGGCGCCCTTCCGGATCGTTGCGGGTGCACAGCTCGCCTTCCGGCTTATAGTAAGCCAGCACGCGACAGATCTGCTCAGCAGACTCTTTCACCGAGATCAGATGACCATCGATACGAATTTTTAAACCGGGGACGATTTCCACACGATCGCCGAGGGTGGCGATTTTTCCGTCGACGCTGACGCGGCCAGCTTCGATTTTCGCTTCAATTTCACGGCGGGAGCCGTGGCCGGCGCGGGCCAGCACTTTTTGCAGTTTCTCGCTCATTGAGCTTCCTTAAGGTGTCGCCTTCCCAGGCGTCTGGTATGCTTTCAAAAACAACGAGTTAGCCTAAAACTCAACTTAACTCACTGATCTGTAAATATTTCATGGCACACAGCATGGCAAACAACGTATCACACAAGCTGTCACACAATGATTCGTGGGCGCACATACTACACGAATTTTAGACTAAATGATTCAACAAGTTTTGTGCGCCTGAGTCTTTCTGAACTTGGACGTATAACGATGAGCAATCCGGAACAGTCAAGCACAGCGAACGGGAAAACGCTGTGTGTCTACTCCAACAGTATCTACACATTTACCTTCGTCACGGAGTCGCAGCATTGCCCGTACAGCAAAAGCTTCGACATAGTCGATAGTAAATGAATCGCGCCATAACATTCACAAAATAAATATTTTAAAACGCAGTTTCATTTTTATGAAAAACAACTTCCGGCACATGGGTGTTATTTGTACAATGAATTACGTATGAAGATTAATTCACAACAAGCAGAGGGACTTATGCAGCAATATACCAACGAAATCACACCCGAAATTAATGAGGCCCAATCACAACCGCCTTACGACGAAGAGCTTTTGTCACTCTGCGATGACAAAACCCGGAAAGAACTTGAGGAAATTAAAAAACAGCATCTAAGCCGCCCGTTAGCTCACATTTTCCGGTTTGCAGTCGTTGGAAGTCTGACCCGTCGCGGTGGAGTCATTCGCCATGCTTCAGGCGGTGCGACTACCGGAGGATTACAAGTTGCTCGGGTAGGTGACAAGGTTGTATATGCTGATGGCAGCGAGTCCACTATTATTTCCGGTGCTGGCAAGGCCCGAATCATGCAGGGCGCATCCGCTGCACTCGTTGGCAGTATGCTTGATAATGGTGATGAAATAATCTCTACCCCACAATCGTGCAGCAAACTGGTTTTTCGTGAAGGCCGCGAACTCCCGGAAGGATTCTTGACCGTGTCAGGGAGTAAGCACTGATGGGTGTTAAGGGATACTATTTATTCAGAGGTGATAAGACACGATGTGGTGGCGTTATCACTGAAGGATGGAGCGACCACCAGCATTTTGACAGAGATATGTCCTGTGAAGGGCATAAAGTAACTTGTGGTAAACATCCAGGGCTTTACCGTATTTGTGGTGGGCTTGATGATGACATACACGGCAAAAGGATTGCCGGAACACTACACAGTTATAGCTCCTGCCCCTGTAAATCCAAATTCATCAATTCAAACTGGGATGATGATTACGAACTTGGTGGAGAAGCAACGGTAACGCACACTGATCTACCTCACCTCGTCAAGATGCCTGAACTTCCAGGGCCGATTGAGTCAGAACCGGAACAGAACGCCCAAACAGCAAAAAAGAAAACAGGTATAGATGCAGGTTTTGCCGTTATCACTTATGGCGGTACTACGGAAGCGTGGCAACGTCTGTTATTCACTGAAAACCCACCAGCAGGGGCAAAAGAGCTATTCTCTATTCTGAACGGCCCGGATGAAAGATACAAAGCTGGTTCGATTATGCTTCTGGTTGATCCAGAGAAACAGGACGACGAGCAGATTGCCCACATGAAAGCCGCGAAAGCGCGAGTTGATGCGGCGTTAGAACCGCTGACAATCCAGGAAGCTAACTTGCTGCACAAACACTACGCAACCATAGCTAATTTCACCAGCTACGCTGATACAGGAATTGGCCTTGCTGCTGATCCTGTTGGAAAATACTTTGAGAGTATCGAAAAAATACTCAGAGAGATTCAAGAAACGTATAAGAATACCTACATAACGAGAGGCTCGTTGATAGGAGAACAATTTTACATTCAACGTAGCCTGTTGTTTAAAGAGCTTGAATCAATACTTAAAGTCAGATTCCTGAATAAGGCTATGAAATTCGGAGAGTATACAAAAATAAAAAAAGCACTTGGCCTATCCAGCAGTTCTATTACCCACAAATGGAATGAAACGGGGATCAGTGACATTGAAGGCTATGCTACCCACATCGAACGGGCAGCTAAATACGTAAAAGCAATGCGTTACACTGGTTATTTAGGCATTGGTTTTAGCGGACTGCATTCACTAAATGAAATAAATGAGGCTTGTTCTGTTGGTCGCGAAGCTGAATGTACCAAGAAAAAGTATACTGAGATTGGTAGCTTTGCTGTAGGTACGGGGGTTGGTGTTGCTGGTGGCTATTTAGCAATACCTCTTTGTATCGCTATCGGTGTTGGTACTGCTGGTGTCGGAGGGCTTGCTTGCTCTGTGATTGCTGGGGCTGGTTTAGGCTATGTCGGTAGTAGTGCAGGTGGCGCATTCGGTGAATGGGGTGGAGAGCAGCTGTATGAAACTTTCGGTAATTAATTTTATAATTATGCATCGTAACTCGATTGGATTGGTATTGTGTCTATGCCTAATACTTACGGGGGTTATTTCAATTATTTACGATCGCATTTCGAAAAATAAATTCATTACTCTCTGTTCGCTATTTGTTGAAAAATTTGGCGCAAGACCAGTAGAGGCTTTAATTTATCAGGATGGGGGGTTCTTTTTCTCGTTTATGCGTGATGCATTTTTTATTAAAGCATTATATTTTAAAGAAAACTCATTTCATACGCGAGGAATGGATAATGAACAAATTCGATTCATTAAAGAACTTCCTAATCAGTATACCGATTGGTTACGTGTAAAAGTACGATTTTCCGTGGTCGGTATTATTTTTCTATTCATGATGTTATCAGTTTTCTATTTACCATTATTCATTTAATTGAAATAAATAGCCAAGAGCAAAACTTGGCTATTTCATTCACTCCCAATCAGTATCATCAATTACATAAGAAACTGAGGATAAGGGAAACGTATGCAATTAGCGCATAGCGATCCCTCATATTGATCTTTGGCAAAAAGTCTATTCAGAGAAAAAATGATGATGTCGATTATATACGGGAGCTACCTGCAAACATCAAATACTGGTTTATCGCCGAATTGTTGTGTTCATTGGTAGGTTTTATTGCCCTACTAATTGGTGGTATCTGTCTTTGGGTCGATAAATGATTAATTCAGCAGAACTGATCATCTGCGGGTTAGGAAGATTAAGCCTCATCTGCGGTATAGCTGTTACGGTGCTCTCATTTATCAACAAAAAGCGCTTCTCCGCGACCTGTACGCTGTAAAAAGAAAAACTTCGTCGGGAAAGCTTCTGTTCGCCGCGCCCCGTCTTTAGTATGGAACAGATTTTCCTCATTCTCCTGTGCCCATTCACGCATACGGATCTTTATCGGACAGCGCCCCCCTCACTGCGCGCCCTCCTCAACAACAGCCGGGCGCTGGCCGAGCAGCCAGTCGCGAAAACAGCGGTTGGCAGGCGCCAGCAGCGCGGTCTCGTGGTAAACCAGATGATAGGCCAGCGGACAGGCGATGGGCTGCGCCAGAGGATTAACCAGCCGCCCCTGCGTCAGCGCAGACGCTATGAATGAACGTCGCAGTAATGCCATCCCCATACCAGCGAACGCCGCCTCCGTCACGCCGTTGGAATCAGTGAACACCGGACCGCGGCGCGCGCGGTCCGGCTCCAGCCCCACAGCCTCACACCACAGCGCCCAGTCTTCACGATGCTCATCGTGCAGCAGCGGATACTGCAGCAGATCGCCCGCACCGGCGAGGGACCGGCGCGGAGCAATCAGTTGCGGACTGCAGACCGGGATAAGGTCGTCATCCAGCAGGCGGTAAGCCTGCAGTTCCGGCCAGCCGCCGACACCATGACGCACGGCAAAATCGATCCCTTCACTCAGCAAATCTACTCGCCGGTTGGTGGTGCCGATCTGGATCTCAATCTTTGGATAACGTCGTTCAAAATCAGCCAGCCGCGGCAGCAGCCACTGAATGGCGAAGCCGCTGGTACAGCTGAGCGTCACCTTTTCTGGCCCCGCGGGCACCTGCAGGCGCTGGGTGGCGGCGGCTATCTGGAGAAAGGCGGGCTGAACGGCCCGCAGGTAGATCTCCCCCACCTCCGTTAACTGTAACTGTCGGGGAGTACGAATAAAAAGCGGGGTATTCAGCGCTTCCTCGAGGCGGGCAATTTGCTGGCTGACGGCGCTTGCCGTAACGCAAAGCTCACTGGCGGCCTGCTTCAGACTAAGCAGCCGTGCCGCCGCTTCAAAGCAGCGCAGCGCATTCAGCGGTGGAAGTTTCATCGACATGGCATCTCAGTTAAGAATAACTTAATCAGGTAAGCATAACGCGTTTGTCGGACGCTGCACGTGAGTTCTACAGTTGACTTCCTTCGTGAATACAAGGAGTCAATCATGCGTGTTATCGACTATGGCCGCCTGCTGCTGCTCGCCGCTCTCTGGGGCGCCAGTTTTTTGTTTATGCGCATCACCACCCCGGCCTTCGGGGCGATGATCAGCGCTTTTCTTCGCGTACTGTTCGCCGCTATCGCGCTCGGGCTGTTACTCGGCGTGCAGGGTAAATGGAGCGAGTATCAGGGAAAATTCATATCCACTCTGAAGCTGGGGGTCATTAATTCAGGCCTTCCTTTTCTGATGTACTGCCTTGCCGCACAGTGGCTGCCGGCAGGGTACTCCGCCACGCTCAACGCCACGGCGCCGATGATGGGAATGCTTATCGGCGCGTTATGCTTTGCGGAACCGTTAACCCTGCGCAAAGGCGGCGGCGCGTTACTGGGCGCCATTGGCGTGGCAGTCATTGCGAGCCCAACCTCCAGCCTCAGCGCCGCCCTCCTGCTGCCGGGGATCGGGGCCTGCCTGATCGCGACCGCCTGTTACGGTCTGGCCGGCTTCCTGACCCGCAGTTGGATCCAGCAGCGGGGCGGCCTTGAGGCTGAGCGCGTTGCGTTGGGCAGCCAGGTCGGCGCCACGCTGTTTCTGTTGCCTTTCTTTCTCTGGTCAGGCTGGTATGGTCCGGTCATAGACTGGCGACAGAGCCTGCCGTGGATAGCGATAGCCATGCTGGGCGTGGTCTGTACAGCAGCAGGGTATATTCTCTATTTTCGCCTGATTGCTGATATAGGACCGCTGCGTTCGCTGTCCGTGACCTTTTTGATCCCACCTTTTGCGGCGCTGTGGGGCTATTTGTGCCTCGGAGAAACCATACAAAAAGGGCTGATTCTCGGCGCACTGCTGATCGGTCTGGCGCTGTGGTTGATTGTCGTGCCGTCAGGAAGGAAACGCGGGGTGCCGGGCGGAGCATGAACCACCGCCCGACGATGACGATCAGAGGAAAGGCTTCACGTCGCCGACGCCTTCGCGCAGCACAACCGGGGTATCTTCCGTCAGGTCGATAACCGTGGTCGGCTGCTGCCCGAGGAAACCGCCGTGAATGATGAGGTCCACCACTTTCTCCAGACGATCTTTGATCTCTTCCGGGTCGGACTCGGTAAAGTCGCTGCCAGGCAGCATCAGCGACGTGGACAGCATCGGTTCGCCTAAAGTCTCGAGCAACGCCTGAGCAATAGGGTTAGACGGGACGCGCATGCCGATGGTTTTACGTTTCTCCTGCAGCAGCCGGCGCGGTACTTCTTTGGTCCCCTTGAGGATAAAGGTGTAGTTGCCCGGCGTGTTGTTTTTCATCAGACGAAACGCCACGTTGTCGACAAAAGCGTAGGTTGACAGCTCGGACAGATCGCGGCACATCAGGGTAAAGTTGTGGCCGTCCGGCAACTGACGGATACGGCAGATCCGCTCCATCGCGCCCTTGTCTTCAATTTTGCAGCCCAGGGCGTAGCCGGAGTCGGTCGGATAAACGATCACCCCGCCCTTACGCACAATCTCCACCGCCTGGTTAATCAACCGCGCCTGCGGGTTATCCGGATGGATATAAAAAAACTGGCTCATACTTCCCTCTCAATTTTTATTCGGCGGCCGCTTCCCAGCTGTGCCAGACGCCTTCCACGCCGGCAGGAAGCCAGAGCTTACGGCCAAGCTCGATCCACGCACAGGGCTGATGAAAATCGGAGCCCTGTGACGCCAGCAGACCAAACTGCACGGCCAGGGTGGCCAACTGGGCGCGTTCATGGGGCGCCTGCTGACACTGGGCCACTTCCATGGCATCACCGCCCTGCTCGCTAAAGTGGGCCAACAGCCGCTTCAACCACTTGGCGGAGAGATCGTAGCGCCCGGGATGGGCTATCACCGCCTTGCCGCCAGAATGATGAATGACATCAATCGCTTGTTTTATTGTACACCACTGCGGCGGCACGTAACCGGTTTTCCCGCGGGCAAGGTATTTTTTGAAGACCTCCGCCATGTTTTTCGCATGGCCGGCCTCCACCAGAAAACGGGCAAAATGGCCGCGGGTGACGGCGCCACCGTCCGCCAGCCGCAGCGCCCCTTCCCTGGCGCCAGGGATGCGCGCCTTCTCCAGACGCTCGGCAATCATCTGGCCCCGCAGCTGGCGTCGCGCTTTCTGCTCCTCCAGCAGCGCGGTCATCGTCGGGTGCGCAATATCAATATTCAGACCCACGATATGTATTTCGTGATTCTCCCAGAGCGTCGAAATCTCGACGCCGTTTACCAGCGTTAAGGGTAATCCGGCACGGGCGATCTCTTCCCGGGCGGCCGGGATCGCCGCCACGCTGTCATGGTCGGTGATCGCCAGGGTGCCTACGCGCATCTCATGGGCGCGATGGACCAGTTCCTGCGGAGTCAACCGCCCGTCAGAGGCGGTGGTATGGCTGTGCAGATCGTAAATCACTGCGTATTGGCTGTCGCTCAAAAGGACTCCTGCTGGACATCAACGTAAATAAGCGCATTATCATACCGACAGGCAGAGAAAATCTGCAAACAAGGGTTGACTTTATTCCATTGAACTAGTTAACTAGTACGCAAGTTCACATGAAGGGGTATCACGATGAAAATGCAATTTATCACTCTGCACAGCTGGTGGCGCACCTCCTGATAACGGGCGGCGTGATCGCGTTTTGCATTCAGCATACAGATACCCGGCCCGCCAATGAGCGGGCTTTTTATTGGACAAAAAATAATACGAACAGGCGAGAACAATAATGCAAACATCCAAACCGGCACTCGAGCTTCTCACCAGCGACGCCATCTACCGGGAGAACCCGACGGCGTTATTCCACCAACTGTGTGGCGCCCGTCCGGCCACGCTGCTGCTGGAATCCGCTGATATCGACAGCAAAGATGACTTAAAAAGCCTGCTGCTGGTCGACAGCGCGCTGCGCATCACCGCTCTTGGTGACACTGTCACTATTCAGGCACTTTCCGCTAACGGCGCCGCGCTGCTGGAACTGCTGGACGGCGCGCTGCCCTCCGGGATCGCCAATCAGCGCCAGCCCAACGGCCGCATCCTGACCTTCCCCGCGGTCAGCACCCTGCTCGATGAAGACGCCCGCCTCTGCTCACTGTCGGTGTTTGACGCCTTCCGTCTCCTGCAGGAGCTGGTGACCGTCCCGGCCAACGAGCGTGAAGCGATGTTCTTCGGCGGCCTGTTCGCCTATGACCTGGTCGCCGGCTTTGAAGATCTTCCACCGCTGCAGAGCGACACCGCCTGCCCGGACTACTGCTTCTATCTGGCTGAAACTCTGCTGGTCATCGACCATCAGACCAAGCATACCCGCATTCAGGCCAGCCTGTTCACCCCGCTGGAGAGTGAAAAACAGCGCCTGGAGCAGCGCCTGAGCCAGCTGCGTCAGCAACTGAACGAGCCGCCGGCGCCGCTGCCGGTTACCACTGTGGCCGAAATGCAGTGCGACGTTGACCAGAGCGATGAAGAGTACGGTGCGGTGGTGCGCAAAATGCAGCGCGCGATCCGCGCCGGGGAAATCTTCCAGGTGGTTCCTTCCCGTCGCTTCTCGCTGCCCTGCCCGTCGCCGCTGGCCGCTTATGATGTGCTGAAGAAGAGCAACCCCAGCCCGTACATGTTCTTTATGCAGGACAACGATTTCACCCTATTCGGCGCCTCGCCGGAGAGTTCGCTGAAATATGACGCCGTCAGCCGTCAGATTGAGATCTACCCTATCGCCGGCACCCGGCCACGCGGCCGCCGCGCCGACGGTTCGCTGGATCGCGATCTTGACAGCCGCATCGAACTGGAAATGCGCACCGACCATAAAGAGCTTTCCGAACACCTGATGCTGGTGGATCTGGCGCGTAATGACCTGGCCCGCATCTGTACCCCGGGCAGCCGCTATGTCGCCGATTTAACGAAGGTTGACCGTTACTCCTTCGTGATGCATCTGGTCTCCCGCGTGGTCGGCGAACTGCGTCAGGACCTCGATGTGCTGCACGCCTACCGCGCCTGCATGAACATGGGCACCCTCAGCGGCGCACCGAAGGTCCGCGCCATGCAGCTGATTGCCGCCGCCGAAGGTAAACGCCGCGGCAGCTACGGCGGCGCGGTGGGCTATTTCACCGCCCACGGCGACCTCGACACCTGCATCGTCATCCGTTCCGCCTACGTGCAGGAGGGTATCGCTACCGTCCAGGCCGGAGCCGGCATTGTGCTCGACTCGGTTCCCCAGTCGGAAGCGGATGAGACCCGAAATAAAGCCCGCGCGGTGCTGCGCGCCATTGCCCAGGCCCATCACGCGAAGGAGATTTTCTGATGGCTGACATTCTGCTGCTCGATAATATCGATTCTTTCACCTATAACCTGGCAGACCAGCTGCGGGCCAATGGTCATAACGTGGTGATTTACCGTAACTCCGTCCCGGCGCAGGCGCTGATTGAGCGTCTGGGCACCATGGACAACCCGGTGCTGATGCTCTCCCCGGGCCCGGGTACGCCGAGCGAAGCTGGCTGCATGCCGGAACTGCTGACCCGTATGCGTGGCAAGCTGCCGATCATCGGCATCTGCCTCGGTCATCAGGCCATTGTCGAAGCCTACGGCGGCTATGTCGGCCAGGCGGGCGAGATCCTCCATGGCAAAGCATCCAGCATTGAGCACGACGGCCAGGCCATGTTTGCCGGTCTGGCTAACCCACTGCCGGTGGCGCGTTACCACTCGCTGGTTGGCAGCAATATTCCCGCCGGGCTGACGATTAACGCCAATTTCAACGGTATGGTGATGGCGGTGCGTCACGATGCGGACCGGGTGTGCGGCTTCCAGTTCCATCCGGAATCGATCCTTACCACTCAGGGCGCACGGCTGCTGGAGCAGACCTTGGCCTGGGCGCTGCAGAAGCTGGAGCACACTAACACCCTCCAGCCGATCCTTGAGAAGCTGTACCAGGCGGAAACCCTGAGCCAGCAGGAGAGCCACCAGCTGTTCTCCGCCGTCGTGCGCGGTGAAGTGAAGCCTGAGCAACTGGCCGCCGCGCTGGTCAGTATGAAAGTGCGCGGCGAGCAGCCACAGGAAATTGCCGGCGCCGCCACCGCGCTGCTGGAAAACGCCGCGCCGTTCCCGCGCCCGGACTACCTGTTTGCTGACATCGTCGGCACCGGTGGCGACGGCAGCAACAGCATCAATATCTCCACCGCCAGCGCCTTTGTCGCTGCGGCCTGTGGATTGAAAGTGGCGAAACACGGTAACCGCAGCGTCTCCAGTAAATCAGGCTCTTCTGACCTGCTGGCGGCCTTCGGCATCAATCTCGATATGAACGCCGATAAATCCCGCGCGGCGCTCGATGAGCTGGGGGTTTGCTTCCTGTTCGCGCCGAAATACCACACCGGTTTCCGCCATGCGATGCCGGTCCGTCAGCAGTTGAAGACCCGCACCCTGTTTAACGTGCTGGGGCCGCTGATCAACCCGGCGCATCCGCCGCTGGCGCTGATTGGCGTCTACAGCCCGGAACTGGTGTTGCCGATCGCCGAGACCCTGCGCGTGCTGGGCTATCAGCGCGCGGCGGTGGTGCACAGCGGCGGGATGGATGAAGTCTCGCTGCATGCGCCCACGGTGGTGGCCGAACTGCATAACGGGGAAATCAAAAGCTATCAGCTGACCGCTGACGACTTCGGCCTGACGCCTTACCATCAGGCGCAGCTGGCGGGCGGCACGCCGGAAGAAAATCGTGACATTCTGACGCGCTTGCTACAAGGTAAAGGTGAAGCCGCTCACGAAGCCGCCGTCGCCGCCAACGTCGCCATGTTGATGCGTTTACACGGGCATGAAGATCTGAAAGCTAACGCTCAGCAGGTACTGGATGTGCTGCACAGCGGCGCGGCCTATGACAGAGTGACCGCCTTAGCGGCAAGAGGGTAAAGAATGCAGACCGTTTTAGCAAAAATCGTTGCCGACAAAGCGATTTGGGTAGAAGCCCGCAAACAACAACAACCGTTAGCCAGTTTTCAGAATGAAGTGGTCCCGACGCAGCGCAATTTCTATGACGCGCTGGCCGGCACCCGCACCGCGTTTATTCTCGAGTGCAAAAAGGCCTCGCCGTCGAAGGGGTTGATTCGCGAAGATTTCGATCCGGCGGCGATTGCCAGCATCTACAAACACTACGCCTCGGCGATCTCAGTGCTGTGTGATGAGAAATATTTCCAGGGCAGTTTCGATTTTCTGCCGATCGTCAGCAAGGTCGCGCCGCAGCCGATCCTGTGTAAGGACTTCACCATCGACCCTTACCAGATCTACCTGGCGCGCTACTATCAGGCCGATGCCTGCCTGCTGATGCTCTCGGTGCTCGACGATGAGCAGTACCGCCAGCTCTCCGCGGTGGCGCACAGCCTGAATATGGGTGTGCTGACCGAAGTCAGCAATGAAGAGGAGCTGGAGCGCGCCATCGCCCTGAAGGCGAAGGTGGTGGGCATTAACAACCGCGACCTGCGCGATATGTCGATTGACCTTAACCGCACCCGTCAGCTGGCGGCGCGTCTCGGCCCGGATGTCACGGTGATCAGCGAATCCGGCATCCATACCTATGCTGAAGTGCGCGAGCTGAGCCACTTCGCCAACGGCTTCCTGATCGGCTCCGCCCTGATGGAACAGGCGGATCTGGAAGCGGCGGTTAAACGCGTGCTGCTCGGCGAGAATAAAGTGTGCGGCCTGACGCGGCCGCAGGATGCCCAGGTGGCCTGGGAGTCTGGCGCCATCTACGGTGGACTGATTTTCGTCCCGACTTCGCCGCGGGCCGTGAATGACGCCCAGGCCAAAGCGGTGATCGCCGCTGCGCCGCTGCAGTACGTCGGCGTGTTTCGCAATGCGCCGCTGGACGAGGTGGTCGCCCGCGCGCAGGCTCTGGGGCTGGCCGCCGTGCAGCTTCACGGTGATGAGGACCAGGCCTATATCGACGCGCTGCGCGACGCCCTCGCGGACAACGTCCGTATCTGGAAAGCGCTGAGCGTTGGTGAAACCCTCCCGGCCCGTACTCTCCGCCATGTCGACAAGTACCTGTTCGACAACGGCCAGGGCGGCAGCGGTCAGCGCTTTGACTGGAGCCTGCTGCAGGGCCAGGATCTGCGCAACGTCATGCTGGCGGGTGGCCTGGGTGCCGATAACTGTGTGGAAGCGGCCAAAAGCGGCTGTGCCGGACTCGATTTCAATTCAGGCGTAGAGTCGCAACCCGGGATGAAAGACGCCAGCAAGCTGGCCTCCGTATTCCAGACGCTGCGCGCATATTAAGGAGCAATAATGAGCACTTTACTGAACCCCTACTTCGGCGAATTCGGCGGCATGTATGTGCCGCAGATCCTGATGCCCGCCCTGCGCCAGCTGGAAGAAGCCTTTGTCAGCGCGCAGAAGGACCCGGCCTTTCAGGCGGAATTCACCGACCTGCTGAAAAACTACGCCGGGCGTCCGACGGCCCTGACCAAATGCCGGAATCTGACCGAAGGCACCCGCACCACCCTGTACCTGAAACGCGAAGATCTGCTGCACGGCGGCGCGCACAAAACCAACCAGGTGCTGGGCCAGGCCCTGCTGGCCAAACGGATGGGCAAAACCGAAATTATCGCCGAGACCGGCGCCGGTCAGCACGGGGTCGCCTCAGCGCTGGCCAGCGCCCTGCTCGGCCTGAAATGCCGTATCTACATGGGCGCCAAGGACGTCGAGCGCCAGTCGCCGAACGTCTTCCGTATGCGCCTGATGGGTGCCGAGGTGATCCCGGTGCACAGCGGCTCCGCCACGCTGAAAGATGCCTGTAATGAGGCGCTGCGCGACTGGTCTGGTAGCTACGAGAAGGCGCACTATATGCTGGGCACCGCCGCCGGTCCGCATCCGTTCCCGACCATTGTACGTGAATTCCAGCGCATGATTGGCGAAGAGACTAAAGCGCAGATCCTCGAAAAAGAGGGACGTCTGCCGGACGCGGTGATCGCCTGCGTTGGCGGTGGGTCAAACGCCATCGGCATGTTTGCCGACTTTATTGATGAAACCAACGTCGGCCTGATCGGCGTGGAACCGGCCGGGCACGGTATCGAAAGCGGCGAGCACGGCGCGCCACTGAAGCATGGCCGCGTGGGGATCTACTTCGGTATGAAGTCGCCGATGATGCAAACCGCCGACGGCCAGATCGAAGAGTCTTACTCCATTTCCGCCGGGCTGGACTTCCCGTCCGTTGGGCCGCAGCACGCGTTTCTGAACAGCACCGGTCGCGCTGACTATGTGTCGATCACCGACGACGAAGCGCTGGATGCGTTTAAAGCGCTCTCCCGCCACGAAGGGATTATCCCGGCGCTGGAGTCCTCTCACGCCCTGGCCCACGCGCTGAAGATGATGCGCGAGAACCCGGAAAAAGAGCAGCTGCTGGTGGTTAACCTCTCCGGTCGCGGCGACAAAGACATTTTCACCGTACATGACATCCTGAAAGCGCGAGGGGAAATCTGATGGAACGCTATGAGACGCTGTTTGCCCAACTGAAAAATCGCCAGGAAGGCGCCTTCGTTCCCTTTGTCACCCTTGGCGATCCGGGACCGGAGCAGTCGCTCAAAATTATCGATGCGCTGATCGAAGGCGGCGCCGATGCCCTTGAGCTGGGGATCCCTTTCTCCGACCCGCTGGCGGACGGCCCGACCATCCAGGGCGCGGCCCTGCGCGCCTTCGCCGCGGGAGTGACCCCGGCGCAGTGCTTTGAGATGCTGGCGGCGATCCGCCAGAAGCATCCGACCATCCCAATCGGCCTGCTGATGTACGCCAACCTCGTCTTCAGCCCGGGCATCGATGCGTTCTATGCCCAGTGCGCCCGCGTTGGCGTCGACTCGGTGCTGGTGGCCGACGTGCCGGTGGAAGAGTCCGCCCCGTTCCGCCAGGCGGCGATGCGCCATAACATCGCGCCGATTTTCATCTGCCCGCCCAATGCGGATGACGATTTACTGCGCCAGATTGCTTCTTATGGCCGCGGCTACACCTATCTGCTGTCGCGCGCCGGAGTGACGGGTGCGGAAAATCGCGCCGCACTGCCGCTGCACCACCTGGTGGAGAAGCTGGCGGAATATCACGCCGCGCCGCCGCTGCAGGGCTTTGGTATCTCCGCGCCGGAGCAGGTGAGCGCCGCCATTGACGCCGGGGCCGCCGGGGCTATCTCCGGTTCCGCCATCGTCAAAATCATCGAACGCCACCTCGATGAGCCGCAGACCATGCTCGACGAACTGAAAGCCTTCGTCCAGAGCCTGAAGGCGGCGACCAAAACCGCCTGACCGTTAGCCGCCTGGTATTGCGCCAGGCGGCGATTTCCTCGCGTTACCTTCCCCTCCATGTCATCTTGCACGCCAACACATCAGACGGAACGATGATCGACACCTTGGCGCCAGGCGATGCGCTTTAACGTGGAAATGGATGGCGGGCGGATGCCGAAGATTTGAACTATGTTGAAAGGGAAAAATATCGCTCTCCCTGGCACAGGAGAGCGATACAGTCAGGCAATCAATATTGCCCGAATATCATTGACGTTGGTTAACGTCGGGCCGGTGATCAGCAAATCATTAAGCGCGTGAAAATAGCAGTAACTATCATGGCCATCCAGATATTGCACTGCATTAAGACCGCTCAGCTTGCCGCGCGCAAGCGTATCCGGGAAGACGATCGCACCTGCGGCATCTTCTGTGCCATCAATACCATCGCTATCTCCCGCCATGGCCCAGATACCGTGTTCCCCCTGGAGCGCACAGGCCAGACTGAGTAAAAACTCGGTATTGCGGCCCCCTTTTCCAGGCGGAGTGTGGTTTACTGTCACCGTGGTTTCGCCACCTGACAACAGTACAGCAGGCCCTGAAATCGGGTGACCATACTGCTTCGCCGATTTCGCCATACCGGCCATGACCACCGCCACTTCCCTGCTTTCACCTTCTATCGCATCCCCCAAAATAAGGGGGGTGAGCCCATGTTGTCGTGCGGCCAGCCCCGCCGCCGCTAACGCCATCGCCGGCGTGGCGATAAGCCTGACCTCGCCTGTCGCGGCGTTTTCCACCGGGCCGGCCGGCTGGTTTAGCCGTTCGCTAACGGGCTTCGGGATCGCAATGCCATACCGCTGCAGTACCCGGAGCGCATCACGTGGTGCGCTGTTATCGGCAACGGTGGGGCCAGACGCTACGTCCGTCGGATCATCGCCAGGCACATCGCTGATAATCAGTGATACGATGCGCGCCGGTTGCGCCATGGTCGCCAGCTTTCCGCCTTTCACCGCTGAGAGATGACGACGTACCAGATTCATCTCTTTGATGCTGGCCCCGCTATGGAGCAGGGCCCGGGTGATGGTCTGCTTATCTGCCAGCGTTAACCCCGGGGCGGGCAGCGCCATCAGCGCCGACCCTCCTCCTGAAATCAATGCCAGCACCAGATCATCGGCAGTTAAACCGCGCAGCGTCTCCACAATCAGCATTGCGGCAACCTCGCTCATGGCATCTGATACGGGATGAGCCGCCTCAATAATGCGGATGCGGCCCGCAGGAACCGCGTAACCGTAACGCGTCACCACCACGCCCGACACCGCCACATCCGGCCAGGCTGCATCTACGGCAGCCGCCATTGCCGCGGACGCTTTACCCGCACCGATCACCACACAACGGCCGCGAGGTTTTTCCGGCAGGTTAGCCAGGGTCACCGGCCCGGCGCGGGCACTGTTGACCGCATGTTGGAAGATATCCTGCAGGATCTCTGCAGCCTGTTCGTTATTCATGGTTATGCGGTCTCGGCAATGTCAGCTTTAGCGTCAATGTAGTGCACCACGGCGCGTGTCACCTCCGCGGTATTGGCTGAGCCACCGACATCTGGCGTCAGAATGCCTTTTTCACACACATACTCAATGCTTTCCATAATCAGCGCAGCGGCATGGCGTTCGCCCAGATGTTCAAGCATCTGTACCGCGGTCCAGAAAGTGGCAATGGGGTTCGCAATCCCTTTGCCGGTGATATCGAATGCGGAACCATGGATCGGTTCGAACATGGAAGGGAAGCGGCGTTCAGGATCAATATTCGCGGTCGGCGCTACGCCCAGGCTACCCGCCAGCGCGCCAGCCAGATCGGAAAGGATATCGGCGTGCAGATTGGTGGCAACGATGGTATCCAGGGTCTGGGGATGCAACGTCATACGGTGCGTCATGGCATCGACCAACATTTTGTCCCACTGCACATCCGGGAATTCCTGCGCCACTTCAGCGGCAATCTCATCCCACATCACCATACCATGGCGCTGGGCGTTGGATTTGGTCACCACGGTCAGCAGTTTACGTGGACGAGACTGTGCCAGTCTGAAGGCATAGCGCATAATGCGTGTCACCCCAACACGGGTAAAGATTGCCACTTCGGTACCGACTTCTTCAGGTAAACCACGGTGCGCACGGCCGCCGTTACCAGAATATTCACCTTCAGAGTTTTCACGCACGATGACCCAGTCAAGATCGCCCGGCCCGCGGTTGCGCAGCGGTGAGGTGACGCCCGGCAGAATTTTGGTGGGTCGCACATTGGCGTACTGGTCAAAGCCCTGGCAAATAGGCAGCCGCAGGCCCCAGAGTGTGATGTGGTCAGGGACATCCGGTGCCCCCACCGCGCCGAAGTAAATGGCATCGAATGCTTTCAGCATGTTCAGTCCTTCTTCCGGCATCATCACGCCATGTTTTTTGTAATAGTCTGACCCCCAGTCAAAGGTCTCTATATCAAATTTCAGTTGCGGATCGTGGCGCGTCAGCGCGTGCAAGACTTCAATACCTGCCGAAATGACTTCCGGTCCGATACCGTCCGCAGGGATGGCAGCAATTTTGTAGTGACGCATCGTTACTTCTCCAGTTAATGAGTATGAGGATGTGGAAGCTCTGCCGTCGGCGATTTGTTCGCTCTGGCAGAAAGAATCACGACCACGAGGGCCGAGAGCGCCAGCAATCCGGCGACAAAATACAGGCCCCAGCTGTAGCTACCGGTTTGCTCGCGGATCACGCCAATCATCATCGGGCCGACGAAACCGCCGAGGTTGCCGATGGAGTTGATAGCGGCAATGCCAGCGGCCGCAGCCGGGCCGCTGAGGAACAGGGTTGGCATGCTCCACAGAGGGGGTTTTGATGCGCTAATCCCCACAGTGACCAGCGTTAAGGCAAGCATCACGGTAAACAATGTGCTGACGTTACCGGCGTATATCAGTCCGGCCGCCGCCAGCAGGCAGGCGCCAATGACGTGCCAGCTGCGCTCTTTGGTTCGATCGGAATGACGCGCCCAGAGGATCATGGCGATGACGCCGATCACCGCCGGAAAAGCGTTCAGGAAACCAATCTCCAGCGAGGAAGCACCGAAACTGCGAATAATTTGCGGGGACCAGATGCCAAGCGTATACAGCCCGGCGGAGGTACCGAAATAGACCAGCGCCAGCGCCAGGACGCGTATATCCGCCAGTCCCCGCCATGCGCTGGAATGGCTCTGTTTTGCCGCCCGTGCCCGCTCCTCGTCTTGCATGGCGTTTTCCAGCCAGGCACGCTCTTGATCAGTCAGCCATTTGGCCTTGGCCGGACGATCCGTCAGGAAGAACAGAACCACAACACCGAGCACCAGCGCCGGCAAAGCTTCCAGTACAAACATCCACTGCCAGCCGGCGTAGCCAAGGAAGCCATGCATCTCGAGCAAAGCGGCCGAAACCGGCGATCCCAGTGCTGTCGACAGGGGGGCTGCGGCCATAAAGATGGCAGTGACCTGCGCACGCCTGGCGGCAGGAAACCAGTAGCTGAGATAGAGAATGATACCCGGGAAGAAACCGGCTTCCGCCACGCCGAGCAGAAAACGCAGAATGTAGAAGCTCGTCGTGCCCTGCACAAAAGCCATGCAGCCAGAGACGAACCCCCAGGTGATCATGACGCGGGCGATCCAGATACGGGCACCCACTTTATGGAGAATTAAGTTTGACGGCACCTCAAACAGAAAGTAACCCAGGAAGAAAATGCCGGCGCCCAGCCCAAAAACGGTGGGTGAAAACCCCAGGTCCTGGTTCATGGTCAGGGCGGCAAAGCCAATATTGACGCGGTCAAGGAAGGCAATGAAGTACAGCAGCATGATGAAAGGAATAATGCGCAGGGTAACCTTACGCATCACCTTCTTTTCGAGGTCGTTTTTCATGACGGGATGCTCCATAGTGATGTAGGGTTGTTATCGTTTTGTAATAATCCCAGTATGAAGTTTTGAACCGCTTTATCATCGGCACGGCTTTATATAAATAATTTGTATAATCAGGTTTTGGTGAAAAAATGGATATAAATCAGCTACGTTGCTTTGTGGTATTAGGTGATGAGCTTCACTTTGGCCGGGCTGCCCGTAAACTCGAAATGATGCCTGCGTCACTGAGTCGCTTTATTAAGCTACTGGAAGATGATTTGGGGATCAGGCTACTGAATCGATCGACCCGCAACGTGTCGCTAACACCTGAAGGCGCCGCCTTTTTAAATGAGGCCAAAACGGTCATTGCTGATTTCGATGCGCTACGGCAGCGATTCCGGAAAAATAGCCTGTTGCAGAAAAGAACGTTGCGGATCGGGGCTATCGACAGCGCAGCCAAAGGATTACTTCCTGAATTGCTTAATCTTTTCGTCAGGCGTTTTCCTGAAGCAGATATTCATCTTACAGAAGATAAATCTCACAAACTTATCCCCCGACTCATTTCAGGGTGGCTGGATGTGGTTTTTGTGCGCCCGCCGGAACACATTGATGCCATGCTGACAACGCGATTTATCGCCAATGAAACTTGCGTGCTCGCCGTGCCCACTAACCACCGGCTGGTCAGTTATGATGAAGTCAGTATCGATGACTTTCGGCACGAGCCTGTTATCTTGCCGGAAAGACGCACCCGGCGTCACAGCCATGACCTGACAATGAATATTTTCAAGGAAGGTGGCAGCATGCCTGTTATCGCGCAGTATGCTGAAGAGAAGCAGACTATCCTGAGTTTTGTTGCCGCAGGACTCGGCATTGCTCTGGTGCCTGCGTCCTATAAAGACATGAATGCGGACGGCGTGAAATACCTTGCGCTCACGCCCAAAAAACATATCGAAGGCCTTCCCCTCAGCGCGATGTGGCATCAGGGAAATAACAATATCTATGTACGATCCCTGCTGGAGATACTTTCCGACAACATCGACGAGCTGACCCGTGATTTGTGACGAACAAGATGATTGTTGCGCCAGGGCGGCAGCACGCGAGAATTTAGCTCGGTTGCTGCAAACTGTCGGCGTATTTGCGCGTTAAGCGAAACAGCGCCTGCACTTCATCTTCCGGCCACTGCGCCAGCACCTGATTCATTAACCGCCGCCGCGCTACCGCAATACTGTCGATCATCTGTTGTCCGCTGGCGCTAAGCGTCACTTCACTGATCCGTCGGTCATGACGGTTAGGTTGCTTACAGGCGAGTCCCTGGGCTTCCAGTTTTTTCACCTGGCGGCTGACGGTGGTGTAATCGCGCCCTAAATGATCCGCCAGCTCAACCACCCCTACCGGGCCATGGCGCCCTACCGCCACCAGCAGCGGAAACAGCATCTGTTCCAGCTGGACGCCGGCCGCCTGGAGGATCTGCTCGTCGCGCAGCGGCTGGTTCATCACGCTGATGATATCCAGTAGCGCGCCGTGAAAGTCGGTAATGTCGTAGTCATTATGTGCATCTTGCATATATTAATTTTCCGCGTATAGTGCTGTAAAACAATATGTGTATTTTACACATAATTCCCGACAGGAGATAATTTATGAAAGCAGCCGTGGTTTTTGACCTCGCAGAAGGCCCGGTTTGGGCCGATTTTATCGACCCGCAGCCCGCGCCCGGCCAGACGATCATTGACGTCCGCGCCGCCGCGCTGAGCCATGTGGTTAAGGCCCGCGCATCCGGACGCCATTACAGCTTCGACGGCAATCTGCCCTTTGTGCCCGGTATCGATGGCGTCGGCACCACACCTCAGGGCCAGCGCGTCTATTTCGCCTTCCCCACCGCCCCCTTCGGCAGTATGGCGCAGCAGGCGCCGGTTGCCCTGCAGAGTTGCCTGCCGGTGCCGGATGCGCTCGATGATGTTAGCGCCGCGGCGATGGCCAATCCCGGCATGTCCGCGTGGGCGTCTCTGGTGACTCGCGCCAAGATCCAGGCCGGTGAAACGGTGCTGATTAACGGCGCCACCGGCAGCGCCGGTCAGCTGGCGGTGCAGATTGCCCGCTATCTGGGAGCGAAAAAAATCATTGCAACCGGACGGAATGCGCAGACGCTGGCGGCGCTGGACGCCGATGAGTGTATTCACTTAACCGCTGATGATAAAACCTTGAGCGGGCAATTTTCAGCGACCAGCGCTGCGCAGATTGACGTGGTCATCGATTACCTGTGGGGACACAGCGCGGAAGTGTTATTGCCGGCCCTGGCGAAATATACCCCAGCCGGCAGACCGGTGCGCTATGTGCAGGTGGGGTCCCTGGCTGGCGCCGATATCGCGTTAAATGGCGCAGTTCTGCGTTCCGCACCGCTCGTGCTGATGGGCAGCGGTATCGGTAGCCTGTCGATGCCGCAGCTGCTGGCGGCGACGGGTGAAATGCTGCAGGCGGCGGTGCCGGGTAAATTCACCATCGCCACCACCCCGCGGCCGCTGCAGGAGATCGCGGCGGCCTGGCCGCGGGACGACAGTCAGAAGCGTACGGTTTTCACCCTCGGATAAAAAATCACTTCCGCACAAAAGATGGGGTTGATATCTTAAATGAGAAATATTATCTTTCTCATTACTGAATAGTTGAGTAAACAACTCAGGTATTCAGTACGACATTGCTCACATTGCTTCCAGTATTTTTGCCCGCACTTGTGCGGGCTTTTTTTTACTGGCGACACACCTCACGCACCAGTTGCCGCAGCCAGCAGTGGCCCGCCGCCTGCTCCAGACGACATACGGCGCGGCATTGTTCTCCGTCACGCGGCGGGAGAACGCTCGCTGGTCGTCCCCCCAATAACGCGGTCGCGGAACAGTGCCTGCAGAGGGATCGGTGGGCCGCTATTTTTCATTACACCAATTTCCAGAACGGCGTTCTCCTCGCGCAGAAGGAGGGCATCTTTTATGCCAAAAACCACGAAGCGCCGGGTTAGCCCTGGCGCCTGTCACCTCGCGGAGCGGCCTGTCACCGGCCTCTTCCAGCCGCTCTTTTGCTTCATCCCCGCCCTTTTCGTTCAAAATTTATGAACTATGTAAATCGCGATGAAGAAATATGTTTAAACGTCAACATTTCTATGTAAATATTAAGGCGAATGATAACTATTCTTTTTATCATTTGTAGAATCACACCGGGTCAGCGCAAGCCAGACGACGAAAAATGTCGCTTTTGCGCGGTGTGGTATGTGCTCATAACAAAAAATAAGCCTGCATTTATCATGGAAAAAAACGCTTCTCTGCCGTTTGGCAGTTTCAACTCATTGGCATTGTTTACGGGTCTGTGTCTGGGGGCCTCACCGGCAACGGGCATCGCAGCGGAAAAATCAGTCAAAAATAGTGAAGAGACGCTGGTGGTGGAAGCCACTCCGCCCTCACTCTACTCTCCCGGCGCCTCCGCCGATCCCAAGTTCAATAAACCGCTGGTCGATACCACCCGCACCATCACCGTGATCCCGGAACAGGTGATTAAAGATCAGGGCGTCACCAACCTGACTGACGCCCTCAAAAACGTCCCCGGCGTCGGGGCGTTTTATGCCGGCGAGAATGGCAGTTCAACCACCGGGGATGCCATCTACATGCGCGGCGTGGATACCTCTAACAGCATCTATGTGGACGGCATCCGCGACATCGGCAGCGTGACGCGCGATACCTTCAACACCCAGCAGGTGGAAGTCATCAAAGGACCCGCCGGCACGGACTATGGCCGCAGCGCGCCCTCAGGATCGATCAATATGATCAGCAAGCAGCCGCGCCTTGACTCCGGGATCGACGGTTCGGCCAGCATCGGCAGCGCCTGGTCGCGTCGGGGAACGCTCGACCTGAACCAGGCGTTTAGCGACAGCGCCGCGTTCCGTCTGAACCTGATGGGGGAAAAAACCCATGACGCCGGTCGGGATAGCATTGAAAACGAACGCTATGGCATCGCGCCGTCGCTGGCCTTCGGCCTCGATACCCCAACTCGTCTGTATCTGAACTATCTGCACGTCCGGCAGAACAACACCCCGGATGGCGGGATCCCCACCGTCGGCCTGCCGGGCTATTCGGCGCCTTCGCCGAAGTATGCCGCGCTCAACTCCGCCGGTAAGGTCGATACCAGCAATTTCTATGGCACCGACTCCGATTATGATAAATCCACCACCGACAGCGGCACCCTGCGCTTCGAACACGATCTGACGGACAATACCACCGTGCGCAATACCACCCGTTGGTCGCGGGTGAAACAGGAGTATCTTTTGACCGCGGTGATGGGCGGCGCGAGCAATATCACCGCCCCCGATATCAATGACGTCAACACCTGGAGCTGGTCGCGTCTGGTTAATACCAAAGATGTCAGCAACCGCATTCTGACCAACCAGACCAATATCACCTCGACCTTCAATACCGGCTCGATAGGCCATGACGTCAGCGCCGGCGTGGAGTTTACCCGGGAAAACCAGACCAACTATGGCGTTAACGCCATGACCGCGCCGGCGGTGAATCTCTACCATCCGGTGAGCAACCTGTCGATTGGCGGGCTGGACAGAAACGGGGCGAATGCCAACGGCCAGACTGATACCTTCGGGATTTATGCCTTCGATACGCTGACGCTGACCGAACGGATTGAGGTCAACGGCGGGCTACGTCTCGACAATTATCATACTAAATATGACAGCGCCACCGCCTGCGGCGGCAGCGGACGCGGGGCTATCGCCTGCCCGCCCGGCCAGTCGACGGGCAGCCCGGTCACCACCGTGGATACCGCCAAATCCGGCAATCTGGTTAACTGGAAAGCCGGGGCACTGTACCGCTTAACCGAGCAGGGCAATGTCTACGTCAACTACGCCATCTCACAGCAGCCGCCGGGGGGCAGCAGTTTCGCCCTGGCCGCCAGCGGTAGCGGCAACAGCGCCAACCGAACCGACTTTAAGCCACAGAAGGCGAAATCCAGCGAGCTGGGCACCAAGTGGCAAATCTTCGACAACCGTCTGCTGCTCAGCGCGGCGTTATTCCGTACCGATATTGAAAACGAAGTGGCCGCCAACGATGACGGAACCTGGTCGCAGTACGGCAAAAAGCGCGTGGAGGGGTATGAACTCTCCGCAACCGGAAACCTGACCCCGGACTGGACGATCATCGCCGGCTACACGCAGCAGCATGCGACAGTGACGGAGGGACAGAACGTAGCGCAGGATGGATCTTCCGCCCTGGCCTACACCCCGAAACATGCCTTTACGCTGTGGACGCAGTATCAGGCCACCAGCGATCTGTCCGTCGGCGGCGGTGTGCGCTATGTCGGAAGCCTGCGCCGGGGCAGCGATGGCGCGGTCGGTACCCCTGATCACACCGAGGGCTACTGGGTCGCCGACGCCAAACTGGGCTATCGGGTCAACAGCAACCTCGATCTGCAGCTCAATATGTACAACCTGTTTGATACCGATTACGTGGCCTCCATCAACAAGAGCGGCTATCGCTATCATCCGGGCGAACCCCGTACCTTTATGCTGACGGCGAACGTCCACTTCTGAGTCTGTGCGTGGGGCCGTTGCGCCCCACCTTTTAGAGAGAACACCGCGATGATGTATCACATTCCTGACGTGCTATCGGCAGACCAGGTGGCGGAATTTACCCGGCAGCTGGCGCAGGCCGAGTGGGTCGACGGACGGGTTACGGTGGGCAGCCAGGGGGCGGCCGTCAAACAGAACCAGCAGATCGATACCCGTACGCCGCTGTATGCCCGCCTGCAGGCCGCCGTGCTCGACGCGCTGCGCGGCCACCCGCAGTTTTTTTCCGCCGCGCTGCCGCGGATGATTTCCGCACCGTTGTTTAACCGCTATGGGCCAGGGGAGACCTACGGTTTTCATGTCGATGGCGCCGTTCGCCAGAACGGCGAGGCGGGCTGGATGCGCACTGACCTGTCAGCGACGCTGTTTCTTTGCGAGCCGGAGAGCTATGAGGGCGGTGAACTGGTGATTGAAGACACCTATGGCCAGCACCGGGTGAAGCTCCCGGCCGGGCATCTGGTGCTCTATCCCGCCAGCAGCCTGCACTGCGTCACCCCGGTCACCCGCGGCGTACGTCAGGCCTCTTTCCTGTGGATCCAGTCGATGGTCCGCGACGATAAGCAGCGCGCAATGCTTTACGACCTGGACCGTACCATCCAGTCTCTGAAGGCCCGCTTTGGCGACGGAGAAGAGGTCCTCTCCCTGCTCAACATGTATCACAACCTGCTGCGCCAGTGGACGGAAGTGTGATCCGCTATCGATGGCGAAGGCTTGCGGCAGACAGGTGTGACGTGACAATGAACTGGCCATCCGTTGGCCAGTTTTCAGCAGGATTTAAAATCGATAACCCGCGGAGAACATAAACACCCACGGATCCAGACGGGTGCTGACTTTCTGGTCCACGCCGCCGGCTTTGAATTTCACATCGGTATCGATATCCATGTACCACACCGACATATTCAGCAGCCAGTCACGGTTAATCAGATAATCGAGGCCGACCTGCCCCGCCGCGCCCCAGGAGTCCTTCAGGCTCAGATCGGAAAGCCCGGCCGCCTTGCCGGTATCGTTAAAGTCTTCATTAAAGAAGGTGGTGTAGTTAATACCCGCCCCCACGTACGGGCGCACCTTGCTTTGCGCATCGCCAAAGTACCACTGCGCCATCAGGGTGGGTGGCAACTGATGGACGGTGGCGATAGTCCCGGTTGGCCCGGTGCCGACCTTATGGCGGAACGGCGTTGCCGCCAGCAGCTCCACGCCGATGTTATCGGTGGCCATATAGGTAAAGGTTAAACCCAGTTGGGTGTTGTTACTGACGTTGAAACTGCCAAGGCTGCCTAACACATTGTCAGAGCCCTCCGTCGGTCGGACGGTGGCGGTCCCGGCACGAATGAAAAATTCACCCGCTTCATGCGCCCAGACGCTGCCGGTGGATAGCGTGCTAAGAATTAATGCCGCCGCTGCTAACTTCTTCATATCCACTTCCTCATTATGGTTTTTCAGCGCGGCCAAATATACCTATAACGAGTTACGTTTGATCTGTTTTAGATCACACTAAAACCTTAGATTTAACATTTATTGATCCAGATTAATTTTTGCTACCGATCGAAACACCCTGAATCCTTCTCACATCAATTTTCACTTTCCGTGAAAAAAATATTTCTCCCCCTCTTGCCGCCGCAAAAGCGGCTGGATAAGTTAACTGCCGACAATCTGTGTTGATGCGTTTTTTTCAGGTGTAATTATGAGTGAAATCAACCCGTGCATGACGTGCGGTGCCTGTTGTGCGTATTTTCGTGTCTCTTTCTACTGGGCGGAAGCCGACGACGCGGGTGGCCTGGTGCCTTCCGCGCTGACCGAGCCGCTGACCCCTTTCCTGCGCTGCATGAGCGGCACCAACCAGCGCCAGAGCCGCTGCGCGGCGCTGTCAGGCGACATCGGTGACGCCGTCCACTGCACTATTTATGAAAACCGTCCCTCACCGTGCCGCGAATTCGCCATGTCCGGTGAGAATGGTGAGGAAAATGACGCCTGCAACCGGGCGCGGGCGCGCTATGGCCTACCGCCATTGCGGCCTCTTTACAAAGATATACCTGCCCTGAATGGTGCAGAGAGTGCTACGAGGGAACGATTTGCGGTACAATCGCCGGCTAGTTAACACCTGCGACACTCAAGGAGAATGCATGTCTATCACGGCGAAGTCCGTCTACCGTGACACCGGGAATTTTTTTCGTAATCAGTTCATTACCATTTTGCTGATTGCGCTGTTGTGCGCGTTTATTACGGTAGTACTTGGCCATGCCTTTTCACCCAGTGACGAGCAGCTGTCGATACTCAGCGAAGGCGATAACCTCGCCGGTAGCGCCGGGCTGTTTGAGCTGGTGCAGAACATGACGCCGGAGCAGCAGCAGGTTCTGCTGCGCGCCTCGGCGGCATCAACCTTCTCGGGTCTGGTGGGCAATGCGATCCTCGCCGGCGGCGTTCTGCTGCTGATCCAGCTGGTCTCCGCCGGTCATCGCGTTAGCGCCCTGCGTGCCATCGGCGCCTCAGCCCCGGTGCTGCCGAAGCTGCTGCTGTTGATCCTCTTCACTACCTTCCTGGTGCAGATGGGGATGATGCTGGTCCTGGTGCCCGGCGTGCTGCTGGCCATCGTGCTGGCCTTTGCGCCGATCATGCTGGTGCAGGACAAAATGGGTATCCTCAGCGCCATGCGCAGCAGCATGCGTCTGGCGTGGGCCAATCTGCGGCTGGTGGCGCCGGCTATCATTGGCTGGCTGGTGGCAAAAACCCTGCTGTTACTGTTCGCTTCCAGCTTTGCTGTCCTGACGCCAAACGTCGGCGCGGTGGTCATCAATACCATCAGCAACCTGATATCCGCCCTGTTGCTGATCTATTTATTCCGCGTGTATATGCTTATCCGCAACTAATCTTAACCAGGATCGGGGTCTTCCCCGGTCCGTCCTGAAAGACGGGATCGATGTATGAAGCAGTTTCTGGATTTTTTACCGCTGGTGGTCTTCTTTGCCTTCTATAAGCTTTACGATATCTACGCCGCCACCACCGCGCTGATCGTCGCGACCGCTATCGTGCTGATCTACAGCTGGGTACGCTACCGTAAAGTCGAAAAAATGGCGCTGATCACCTTTGTGCTGGTGGCCGTCTTCGGCGGGTTAACTCTCTTCTTCCACAATGATGAGTTTATTAAATGGAAGGTGACGGTGATCTATGCCCTGTTCGCTGGCGCGCTGCTGTTCAGCCAGTGGGTGATGAAAAAGCCGTTGATCCAGCGCATGCTGGGCAAAGAGCTGGCCCTGCCGCAGCAGGTCTGGTCGCGGCTTAACCTGGCCTGGGCGGTGTTCTTTATCCTTTGCGGGCTGGCCAATATCTATATCGCCTTCTGGCTGCCGCAGAATATCTGGGTGAACTTCAAGGTCTTTGGCTTAACCGCCCTCACGCTGGTCTTTACCCTGCTGAGCGGGATCTACATCTACCGCCATATGCCGCAGGACGACCACCACTAACTCCTCCACCGGCGCGCCATCGCGCGCCGCGCGCGCCCCCTATAATCTCACTGCGCTGGCAAACATTCCCTGCAACCACACAACCTCAGCGCATACGCTGACAGCTTCCTGGCCACACTGTGCAGGCTCTCTTCACGATTTCTCTCAACTGCATAAAAAGTTGCGGTAATTGTGAGGATTTTATGGAGATTCATCTCATTACATTGTAATGATAATGGTTATCATTAATATTCTCGATCTCATTTTGAATTGCTTTGAAAAGGATATTTACATGAGATCGCCGCAATATTCTGTCCCCACGACCCTGGCGCTGGTCATATCCAGTCTCCTCGCCCCTAACGCCTTTGCTGAAGAATCAGAACAAGATACCGAAACGATGATTGTGCGCAGTACGGCGGAAGAGGTGCTTAAGCAACAGCCCGGGGTGTCGATTATCACGGCAGATGATATTGCTAAGCAGCCGCCGGTCAACGATCTCTCAGACATCATCCGTAAAATGCCCGGGGTGAACTTGACCGGCAACAGCGCCAGCGGCAGTCGGGGCAACAACCGCCAGATTGATATCCGCGGCATGGGGCCGGAGAACACCCTGATCCTGATAGATGGGGTACCGGTCACGTCACGTAACGCGGTTCGCTATAGCTGGCGCGGCGAACGCGATACCCGGGGCGACAGCAACTGGGTACCTGCAGAGATGGTCGAAAGGATTGAAGTTCTCCGCGGTCCGGCAGCCGCGCGCTATGGTTCCGGCGCGGCGGGCGGAGTGGTCAATATCATTACCAAACGCCCGACCAACAACTGGCACGGTTCGCTGTCTTTCTTTACCAACCAGCCGGAAAACAACAAGGAAGGCGCGACCAATCGCGCTAACTTCAATCTCAGCGGCCCACTGGCCGGGGAAGCGCTGACGATGCGCCTGTATGGCAATATCAATAAAACGGAACCCGACGCCTGGGATATTAACCATGCGCAAAACGGCTCTTACGCTGCGGGGCGCGAAGGGGTACGCAATAAAGATATTAACGCCTTGCTGTCATGGAAAATGACCCCGCAACAGATCCTCGATTTCAGCTACGCCTATAGTCGCCAGGGGAATATCTATGCTGGTGATACCCAGTACAGCAACGGCAATCTTAGCCCGAACGGGCTGGTGGACTCCCTGTACGGCCACGAAACTAATCGCCTCTATCGCCAGTCCTGGGGACTGACCTACAACGGTCTATGGGATTGGGGCCAGTCCAAAGCCGGTGTTTACTACGAGAAAACCAACAATACCCGCCTGCAGGAAGGCTCCACCGGCCGCGTCGAGGGCATGATCAACAGTGAGGATTATGCCACCAGCCGTCTGGAATCCTGGCGTACTACCTCGGAATTCAATGTGCCTTTCTTCTGGCTGGCGGACCAGACGCTGACGCTGGGAATGGAATGGAACCATGATCAGCTCGACGACCCGGCATCAATGCAGGCCACTAACAGCAACGGCGAGACTATCCCTGGGACCTCGGGCGACCCTACGCAACGTAGTACCAAAAACAGCGCCACCCTCACCGGTATCTATCTGGAAGATAATATCGAAGCCGTGCCTGGCACCAACCTGATCCCCGGCATCCGCTTCGATTATCATAATCAGTTTGGCAGCAACTGGAGCCCAAGCCTCAATCTGTCTCAGGCGCTGAGCGATATGTTCACGCTGAAGGCCGGTATCGCGCGCGTGTTTAAAGCGCCTAACCTCTATCAATCCAGTGAAGGCTATTTGCTCTCCACCCGCGGCAACGGTTGTCCGAACACTATAGCTGAAGGCAGCTGCTATCTGCTGGGCAACCCTGACCTCGATCCGGAGATCAGTATTAACAAAGAGATCGGTATCGAATTCAACCTTAATGGTTACGCTGCCGGAGTCACCTGGTTTCGCAACGATTACAAAAACAAAATCGTCTCCGGAACAGAGGTACTGGGCTATACCTCCAGCGGCAATAATATTTTGCAGTGGCAGAACGGCGGCAAAGCCGTGGTCGAGGGGCTGGAAGGAAATCTGCTGATCCCGGTGCTGAGAGATGTCCTCAGCTGGCGGACCAATGCCACCTGGATGCTCAAATCTGAAAGTAAAGAGACTGGCAACCCGCTGTCGGTTATCCCGAAATATACCGTTAACACGATGCTCGACTGGCAGGTAAACGACGCCCTGTCTGCGAATGTGAACTGGACGCTTTATGGCCGTCAGAAGCCGCGTCAGTATGCGGAGATCCGCAACGAAACCGGGACCCTTGCCACCACCGAGGTTGGCGCCTATTCCATCGTGGGTATTGGTACTCAGTATCAGCTAAACCGGGATATTCGCCTGAATGCCGGAATAAGTAATCTATTTGATAAACAACTGTATCGCGAAAACGCCGGCGCCTCGACCTACAATGAGCCTGGCCGCGCGTATTATGCCGGCGTTACCCTCTCCTTCTGAAGTGCCGCGCCCGCCTCTGCGGGCGCTTTCCCCTATTCTCTCCGCCCCGTTTTCATAGTAGCATCCCGCTGATCGTCTTTGACCACAACAGAGTAGAGCATGACAACTACAGATCTTGCCCCGAAGGGCGAAATGGTTTTACGCACCCTGGCGATGCCGGCGGATACCAATGCCAACGGGGATATTTTTGGCGGCTGGCTGATGTCGCAGATGGATATCGGGGGCGCCATCATGGCCAAAGAGATCGCTCAGGGTCGCGTGGTGACCGTGCGCGTGGATGGGATGACCTTTTTACGCCCGGTCGCCGTCGGCGACGTGGTGTGCTGCTACGCCCGCTGCGTGAAGCGCGGCAACACCTCAGTGACGATTAACATCGAAGTGTGGGTGAAAAAAGTCTCTTCTGAACCGATTGGCCAGCGCTATAAGGCGACGGAAGCGCTGTTTATCTACGTTGCCGTCGATAATCAGGGTAAACCGCGGGCTCTGCCGGCAGAATAATATGGTGCCCGGCTAACCGGGCACCTGGCTTACAGAAAGCCCAGCAGCGAGAAGAAGAAGTAGCCGATAATAATCACGATCACCGGCAGCACATACAGCGGGAAATATTGCACCAGGATGGTATGGCGCGGTACCACGATCCGCTCAGCGAGCTGCTCACGGGATAACCCTTCTGCGCCTTTGGCCTGCTCGAGGATCAGCTGATCCTCAATCCCCTCGCGAAGAAATTTCGCCTGCCTCGCCATCCGCGCGCCGGAGGCTTGCAGCGCCATGCCGACAAAAACCAGAATGAAGATGATCCAGAAGCCGATGTTCAGGCTGTGGTGGAAATCCGGCAGCGGCGAGTTGTACCAGAAAAAGTTCAGGAACGGCGTGTTAAAGCGCATCATCTCAATCATGACATGCGCAAAATCCATCATTACCGCGTCAATGCCGGGTTTCTTTTCACTGTGCTCATACATAAATTTGAGGACAGAAATCAGCGTCGACAGCACGGCGGGAATAAAGATGACCCATCCCAAAATGCGTTTGATAACCGCTATGCGTCCAGCTTGTTGGTACGTCATGAGTTCCCCTTGTTAAAGACGCGTTGGTGATTCGCCTGCCGCCTGTTGCGTGGCGCAGGCGCTCCTCGCTGACCCGAATGTGTCGGGTATAAGTCTATCTTCCACGGCGAATTTCGCCCAATAACGCGCGGTATGATATACCATGAATGCCGATTCGTTTATCTGATTACGCAACAGGAGAAGGACATATGTCAGCGAAGCGCCGCATTGAGGCCGCGATTTTTGATATGGACGGGTTGCTGATTGACTCTGAGCCGCTCTGGGATCAGGCGGAGGTCGAGGTCATGGAAAGCCTGGGGGTGGATACCCGCCGCCGCGATGAACTGCCCGACCTGCTTGGTCTGCGAATCGACCTTGTGGTGGATCTGTGGTATGCCCAGCAGCCGTGGCACGGCGTCGATCGCGCAGAAGCCACCGCGCGCATTATCCGCCGGGCCATCGAGCTGGTGGAAGCCTCACGCCCGCTGCTACCGGGCGTACGCGAGGCGGTGGCCCTGTGTAAAGCGCAGGGCTTGAAGGTGGGCCTGGCCTCGGCCTCGCCGCTGGTGATGCTGGAGAAAGTGCTCAACATGTTCGAACTGCGCGACCAGTTTGATGCGCTCGCCTCCGCGGAACATCTGCCCTGGAGCAAACCGCACCCGCAGGTATACCTCAACTGCGCCGCTGCCCTGGGAGTCGACCCGCAGCGCTGCGTCGCGCTGGAGGATTCGGTCAACGGCATGATCGCCAGCAAAGCCGCGCGCATGCGCGCTATCGTGGTACCGGAAGCGGAGAACAGCCGCGACCCGCGCTTCGTGCTGGCGGACGTCAAGCTCCCGTCACTGCAGGCCCTGACTGCCGAAGCCCTGCTCGGGTAAGGACGCTGGCGGGTGACGCGATCGCTGTCACGCCGCCGGCAATGAAATCAAAACATCGTTTCATTTTTATTGTAATTTTGTTTTCCTGCCTCTATGCTGGTCACAGGTGGCGTCATCGTACGCCTGAAGATCAGCTGACAGAGGTGAATATGGTAATGAACGCCTTCGACCTGACGGGTAAGGTCGCCATCGTGACCGGTTGCGATACCGGACTGGGACAGGGAATGACGCTGGGCCTGGCGCAGGCCGGGTGCGATATCGTCGGCATCAACCGTAAAATTCCCCATGACACGGCAGCACAGGTTCAGGCGCTGGGTCGCCGCTTTCATGCCATTCAGGCGGATCTCAGCCTTCAGGATGAGATGAGCGTGCTGGTCGACCAGGCGGTCGCGGCGATGGGTCGGGTCGATATTCTGGTCAATAACGCCGGGATTATCCGCCGCCATGATGCCCTGACCTTCACGGAAAGCGACTGGGACGCGGTGATCGATCTGAATCTAAAAGCGGTTTTCTTTCTCAGCCAGGCGGTCGCCAGGCAGTTCATTCGCCAGGGCGATGGCGGCAAAATCATTAACATCGCCTCGATGCTCTCGTTTCAGGGTGGGATCCGCGTCCCCTCCTACACCGCCTCGAAAAGCGGCGTGCTGGGTTTGACCCGTCTGCTGGCCAACGAATGGGCCGGCCAACGCATCAACGTCAACGCCATTGCGCCAGGATATATGGCCACCAATAACACCCAGGCGCTGCGCGAAGATGAAGAACGTAACCAGGCGATCCTCGAGCGCATTCCCGCCGGTCGCTGGGGAGAACCCAAAGACCTGCAGGGGCCGGTGGTGTTTCTCGCCTCGGCCGCCGCCGACTATATTAACGGCTATACCCTGGCCGTCGATGGCGGATGGCTGGCACGCTGAGAATTTGTGACAAAGAGTTACACCGTCACCTCTTCCGTACACTGTATAAAAACCCTATACTGTATGAATCGACAGTTTAGGGTGTGTTATCATGACGGCGGAAGGCCATCTCTTCTTTTCAATCGCCTGCGCAGTATTTGCCAAAAACGCAGAGTTAACGCCGGTGCTGGCGCAGGGCGACTGGTGGCATATTGTGCCCTCTGCGGTATTGACCTGCCTGCTGCCGGACATCGATCACCCTAAGTCATTTCTCGGCCAACGGCTGAGCTGGATCTCAAAGCCCGTGGCGCGGGCCTTTGGCCACCGCGGCTTCACCCACAGCCTGCTGGCCGTCTTTGGCGCGCTGACGCTGTTCTATCTGAAAGTGCCTGACAGCTGGATTGTCCCGGCGGACGCCCTCCAGGGGCTGGTGCTGGGCTATCTCAGCCACATCCTCGCCGATATGCTCACCCCCGCCGGGGTGCCGCTGCTGTGGCCCTGCCGCTGGCGCTTCCGGCTGCCGATCCTCGCGCCGCGCAAGGGTAACCAACTGGAGCGCGCTTTATGCATGGCGCTGTTCGTCTATGCCGTCTGGATGCCGCAGACGCTGGCGGACAACAGCGCAATACGCTGGTCTTCCGGAGTGATCAATTCCCTGCAAATCACCTTCAATCGCTTCATTAGTCATCAGAGTGGCCGATAAACCGCCGGAAAACACCATTTGGTTATAACCCATTCCATTTGAATATAAGTCCTTGATAACGCCTTCTGCTAACCTTGCCGTCATAAGAGCTGGTTATCCACCAGCCCAGGTTATAAAAATATCAGGAGAACGGGGATGAACTTTCCATTAATAGCGAACGTAGTCGTGTTCGCCGTATTACTGTTTGCGCTGGGGCAAACTCGCCATAAACAGTGGAGCCTGGCCAGGAAAGTGCTGGTTGGTCTGGCCATTGGTGTGGTCTTTGGTCTGGCGCTGCAGCTGATCTACGGGTCTGACAGCCAGGTGCTGAAGGATTCCATCCAGTGGTTCAATATCGTCGGTAATGGCTATGTCCAGCTGCTGCAAATGATTGTGATGCCGCTGGTCTTCGCCTCGATCCTGAGCGCGGTGGCCAGGCTGCATAATGCCTCTCAGCTGGGAAAAATCAGCTTCCTGAGCATCGGCACTCTGCTGTTCACCACGCTTATCGCTGCGCTGGTTGGCGTGCTGGTGACCAATATGTTCGGCCTCACCGCCGAGGGTCTGGTTCAGGGCAGCGCAGAAACAGCCCGTCTGAACGCCATCCAGAGCAACTATGTGGGAAAAGTGGCCGATCTCAGCGTACCGCAGCTGATCCTTTCCTTTGTGCCGAAGAACCCGTTTGCTGACCTGACCGGGGCTAACCCGACCTCCATCATCAGTATCGTCATTTTCTCGGCATTCCTCGGCGTGGCAGCGCTTAAGCTGCTGAAAGAGGATGTGGAAAAAGGCCAGCGCGTGCTGACGGCCATCGATACCCTGCAGGGCTGGGTGATGAAGCTGGTTCGTCTGGTGATGCAGCTGACCCCTTACGGCGTACTGGCCCTGATGACCAAAGTGGTTGCCGGGTCGAATCTGCAGGACATCATCAAACTTGGCGGCTTCGTGGTAGCTTCGTACATTGCGCTGGGCATTATGTTTGTCGTCCACGGCCTGCTGCTGGCGATTAACGGCATCAGCCCGCTGAAGTACTTCCGTAAAGTCTGGCCGGTGATCACCTTCGCCTTCACCAGCCGCTCCAGCGCCGCGTCGATTCCGCTGAACGTGGAAGCGCAGACCCGACGCCTGGGCGTACCGGAGTCAATTGCCAGCTTCTCCGCCTCCTTTGGCGCCACCATCGGTCAGAACGGCTGCGCCGGTATCTACCCGGCCATGCTGGCAGTCATGGTCGCGCCGACCGTGGGCATCAACCCGCTGGATCCGATGTGGATTGCCACC
>ERZ894236.146-NODE-146-length-105184-cov-29.0314_pt1 | contig 105184 bp, 94 predicted proteins | sample MGYA00380297_ERZ894236 | MGnify/ENA primary metagenome ERZ894236 (study PRJEB32331, sample SAMN06328420) | human gut metagenome | biome: human gut microbiome; feature: stool | host: Homo sapiens | collected 2014-08-04 ... | reverse complement strand
CCTTTTTTGTCTTAGGAATAGTTCCTATATTTGCCAATGATAATTATACACTAACCAGCTCCAGCTCCACCACATCCTCCGCCGGGATCCTCGTTCCATCCTCCATAACGATCTCCCCCCGAAGCCAGTCCAGGTCTGTGACGGCTCCGCACTGTTTTAGATAAGCTCCCCCGCTCTTTTTCTGGTCCGGAAGAAAATATGTGATCCGGACCCCGGGAACGCGCCCACGTCTTCCGTCTGCCTTCCGGCTCTCCTCCAGGAGTCCCGCCAGAGAAGCCAGCTGCCGGTCCAGGGCCTCCCGCTCCGTTTCGTCCAGGATCTTCTTCTGGGATGTCAGCCGCGCCGTTTCCTCCACCGCATCTCCATAGCCCGTTAGGGCCGCAAAGGGAGAAAACTGGGCCGCCCGGTCATGAATGGACATCCGGGGATGATGGTCTGACACATGATGGGGAAGAGAAATAATGTCCTCATATTTTTTCATTCTGCCCTGTGACCTCCGATCTGCCGGTTCCGGTCCATGCCCGTGGCCCCCTCCTGTAAATTCATGCCTTTAACGATGGCGTTCTTTCCGAATTTCTGCCGGATCGTCAGCATGGCCTCCTGCATCCGTCTCTCCCGTTCCCGCTTTTCTGTTTCTTCCCGGGATGTCTCTTCCTCCAGGCCGAAATCGTCAAACAGGCTCAGCTGGCAATATGCCTCCTCCTTCCCGGCCTCCCTCTCATCTTTTACATGGATGGCGGACAGATACATCCGGCGGGTCAGAAGGGACGGGTCCATGATCCGGTCAAACAGGCTCGTAAATGCCTCCACGATCTGGTCCGAGGAGGACGTGGGGCGGCGCAGATGCTCCGTTCCATGGGCGGCTTTGGGGATCTGGCGGCCATACCGGTCCACGGTGATCTCCCCGCGGTATGCCTTCCGCCGTCCGGGATCTGTCAGATTTTCCCGGTCATAGCCCACGGTCAGCACCACCTGGTCTGTGACCAGACGTTTTTCCACCAGCTCCAGGGCCAGAGCGTCAGCCATCTCCCGGACCACATTCCGCGTCTTCTGGAAATCGTAGGCATACTGGAGCACCTGACCGGCTCCCACGCTCTTTTCCTCCGGGCGGTAGGCCTTGATGTCCGCAATGGTACATGGCTCCCATCCCCAGGCATGGTCGATGAGGAGCTCCGCGTTGATGCCGAACATCCGGTATAGCAGGTCCTCACAGTAAAACTCCCCAGGCTTTCCCAGAGAGCATCTGGCGATGTCTCCCATGGTGAACAGCCCGGCCGCCTCCAGCTTTTTCGCATATCCACGGCCCACCCGCCAGAAATCAGTCAGCGGCCTGTGGTCCCATAAAAGCCGGCGGTAGCTCATTTCGTCCAGCTCTGCGATCCGCACCCCGTCCTGGTCCGGCGGCACCCGCTTTGCCACAATGTCCATGGCCGCCTTACAGAGATACAGATTTTCTGCGATCCCGGCCGTGGCCGTGATCCCTGTTTCCTTAAGGACCTCCCGGATCATCTTCATAGCCAGCTCATGAGGCGTCATCTTATATATAGGAAGATACTGGGTCACATCCATGAATACCTCGTCAATGGAGTATACGTGGATATCCTCTGGAGCCACATACCGCAGATAAATGTCATAGATCTTTGTGCTCTTTTCTATATACAGGGCCATCCTGGGCGGGGCCGTAAGAAAGGACACCGCCAGAGACGGATCCTTTTTAAGCTCCTCTGCGTCATAGGACTCCCCCGAAAGCCTGCCTCCCGGCGCGTTCCTCTTTCTGGCGGCGTTGACCTCCCTCACCTTCTGGTTCACCTCAAAGAGCCTGGGCCGCCCCGGGATCCCGAAGGACTTTAAGGCCGGAGACACTGCCAGGCAGATGGTCTTTTCTGTACGGGTCCCGTCTGCCACCGTGAGGCACGTCCGGAGAGGATCCAGCCCCCGCTCCATACATTCCACTGAGGCATAAAAGGACTTGAGATCAATGGCAATATAGGTATGGCGGCCATCCATGGACTTCCCTCCTTCCGGTCTGTTAGTACAGGTTCTTTACCTTAAAATCCTTTTCCAGCTCCCGTCTCTGATCCTTTTTGGCAATATCCGCCCGCTTATCATAAAGCTTTTTACCCCGGGCCAGGCCGATCTCCACCTTCACCAGGCTTCCCTTAAAATAGACCTGGAGTGGCACCAGGGTATAACCCTTTTCCTGGATCTTTCCCTTTAATTTATTGATCTCATACCGGTGCATCAAAAGCTTTCTCTCCCGAAGGGGATCCTTATTAAAAATATTTCCCTTTTCATAAGGACTGATGTGCATGCCATAGATCATCACCTCGTCGTTGACGATCCGCACAAAGGACTCCTTGACGCTGCATTTGCCCATGCGGAGGGACTTCACCTCTGTTCCTGCCAGGGAAATGCCGCATTCAAATTTATCGTCGATGAAATAGTCGAAATACGCCTTTTTATTGTTGGCGATCAGCTTGATACTATTCTTCCCCATAGATGTTTTCCTCGTTTCTGTCTGATTTTTACGCCCGGACGGAAGCCCCTGGCTCCGGAGTCTGCATTTTCGCTCCCAAAGCCCTAAAACTCCCGCACCGGAAGGAAGTCGATGGTCTTTAAATACCGGTCCACAGCCACCACCTGGACGCGGATGGGCTGTCCCAGCTTAAACCGTTTTCTGGTGCGCTCTCCCACCAGCTCATAATGCGCTTCATCGAACACATAATAATCGCCGTCCAGTTCGCTTACATGGACCATGCCCTCCACCGTATCAGGAAGCTCCACATAAAATCCATAATTGCTGATCCCGGAGATGACCCCGTCAAAAACCTCCCCGATGCGCCGCTCCATGTACTGGACCTTTTTCGCCTTCTCCGTTTCCCGTTCTGCCTCCTCGGCCAGCCGTTCTCTGGAGGAGGTCCAGACTGCGGCCTCCGGCAGCAGCTTTCCATAGTGGGACAGTCGTTTTTCTCCCAGTCTGCCATGAAGGTTCTCCTTGATGATCCGGTGGATCTGCAGATCCGGATACCTGCGGATGGGGGACGTAAAATGTGTATAGTACCGGGCTGCCAGACCGAAATGGCCCACGCAGTCCGTGGTATATTTTGCCTGCTTCATGGACCGCAGGGCAAGCCTGGAGAGCATGGCCTCCTCCGGCGTTCCCGCTGCCCGGGAGAGCAGCTTCTGGATCTCCTTGGGATGGACCTCCCCGTTTCCGATATGAAGGGAGTAACCGAAGTTGTTGATCAGGATCGCAAACCGGCGGATCTTTTCCTCATCGGGCTTTTCGTGGGTCCTGTACAGGAACGGGATCTGCTGCCAGTAGTAATCCTCTGCCACCGTCTCGTTGGCCGCCAGCATAAAATCCTCAATGAGCATGGTAGCCGCGTTCCGCTCCCTGGGTACCAGGGCCTCCGGCCGTCCCTTTTCATCCAGTAGGATCCTGCATTCCGCAAAGTCAAAGTCCACAGCTCCCCGTTCCATACGCTTTTTACGCAGGATCCCGGCCGCCTCATCCAGCAGACGGAACATGGAGCCAAAGCCCTCTGTTTCAAGGCTCTCATCTGTATTCCCGCCTGTGAGCACAGCATTCACCGCCGTATACGTCATCCGCCGGTCGATCCGCACCACCGTCTCACAGATCTCATGGCCGGTGATATTCCCTTTTTCGTCCATATCCATCAGACAGCTTAAGGCCAGCCGGTCACAGCCGGCGTTTAAGGAGCAGATGCCGTTGGAAAGCCGGTGAGGCAGCATGGGGATCACCCGGTCCACCAGATATACGCTGGTGCCCCGCCGGTATGCCTCCGCATCCAGAGCGCTTTTTTCCGTCACATAATGGGCCACATCCGCAATATGCACTCCCAGATGGTAGATCGTCCGGCCATCCTCACATTCCTTTGAAATGCTGACCGCATCGTCCAGATCCTTGGCGTCCTCTCCATCGATGGTGACCATAGGCACAGACCGGAGATCCTTCCGGCCCTTTTTAATCTCCTCTTCCACGGTTTCCGCCGAAAGCTCCTCCGGGACACGGGCTGCTTCCTCCATGACCTCCTCCGGATAGGACTCCGGCAGGCCATAGGCGCGGACAATGGACAGAATATCCACGCCGGGATCGTTTACATGGCCCAGGATCTCCACCACCTGCCCCTCCGGATTTTTTCTCTTCCCCCCGTAGGAGGTGAGCTTTACCATGACCTTATGGCCGGAGACCGCACCCATGTCCATTCCTTCCGGAACGAAGATATCCATGGTGATCCTGGGATTATCCGGGATCACAAAGCCAAAATGATTCTTTTTGCTCTTTTCATACATGCCGACCACCGTTTCGTTGGCCCGCTTCAATACCTTTATGACGGTCCCCTCTGCCCGGCGGCCGTTTCCTGCTTCCTCCACTGTCACCTGGACCGTATCTCCGTCCATGGCATCTCCGGTGTTGTCCGGGGCGATGAACAGATCGGACTCCCGTCCCTCCACGGATACAAAGCCAAAGCCCTTATAATGGGCGGTGAAAACGCCTGTCTCTGCAAAGATCTCTGCCCGGGCGTATTTTCCTTTTTTAGAAACAGCGATCTTCCCATCGGCCATGAGCGCCTTCAGCACCGCCTCCAGCTCTCCCCGGTCCTCCTTTGGAACACCCAGAAGGATCGCCAGCTCCTTCAGCTTCATAGGGACGTAGGCCTTGTCGTTCATTAAGGCCATGAGCGTTTCTTTTCTTTCTTTTAAAAGATTTTCTTCCATGAATCTCCTTTTTCATCCTTATATTCAAAAGGAATCCTGCTTTACAGGTTTCCTATAAGCCAAAAAACACTCCTGCATTTCATCTGCAAGAGTGTTCATCGTCTTAAAATACCTTTAAGTTTAATACAAGAGCCAGGACAAAGATCAGGACCGCCGCGAGCTTTGTAAATTTTTCCAGCTTTCCTTCCATGGAACGGCCTTTATTTTTGCCCCAGTATGTCTCCGCTGCACCGCTGATGGCGCCAAGTCCTGCGGACTTTCCTTCCTGCATCAGTACGATCACAGTCATTGCAATGCATAATAAAACAAATACGATTGTCAGAATGATTCTCAGCACACTTACACCTCCTGTTTACAAGCATGTCTATCATATCATAGGATGCCCTAAAAAACAACCGTTATTTCTGGAAATTTCCCTCCAGTTCCCCTTCGATCCTCAGAAGCTGGTTGTATTTCGCCGTCCGTTCAGAGCGGCAGGGCGCGCCGGTCTTGATCTGTCCCGCGTTGACAGCCACCGCCAGATCCGCGATGAAGCTGTCCTCTGTTTCCCCGGACCTGTGGGAGATCACAGTCCCGAAGCCGGCCTTTTTTGCCGTCTCAATGGCCGCCAGGCTCTCGCTTAAGGTCCCGATCTGGTTTACCTTTACCAGGATGGCGTTTCCGGCTCCGGACCGGATCCCCTTTAAGAGCCGCGCTTCATTGGTGACAAACAGATCGTCTCCCACAAGCTGGATCCGGTGCCCCAGGGTCCTGGTAAGGAGCTGCCATCCCTCCCAATCCTCTTCGTGGAGGCCGTCTTCGATGGAGCATATGGGAAAGCCGTCGGACAGGCTCCGGAAATATTCCACCATCTCCTCCGCGGACCTGGAAACCGGGATCCCGGTCATGGAGCTTTCCCCGGGAAAATCATAGCGTCCCGTTTCTTCATTATAAAGCTCGCTGGCTGCCGCATCGATGGCGATCTTCACGTCTGTCCCCGGTTCATATCCGGCTTCCCGGACCGCCCGCACCAGAAAATCCAGAGCCTCTCTGGAATCCTTAAGATCCGGGGCGAAGCCTCCCTCGTCTCCCACTGCCGTAGAGTACCCGCCTTCCTTTAAGAGACGCTTTAAAGTATGGTACACTTCTGTCCCCATCCGGAGCCCTTCAGAAAATCCGAACGCTCCCGTGGGCATGATCATAAACTCCTGCAGGTCCACGGTGTTGTCCGCATGTCTCCCCCCGTTTAAAATATTCATCATGGGGACTGGAAGGGTCCGTCCGCTGATTCCTCCCAGATACCGGTACAGCGGGAGCTTTAAGGCGTTGGCCGCCGCCCTGGCCGACGCAAGGGATACAGCCAGAATGGCGTTGGCGCCCAGGCGCTCCTTGTTTTCACTGCCGTCGGCCTCCTTAAGGAGCCGGTCGATGCGGCTCTGGTCCAGGACATTTTCAAAAAGCACCGCTTCCGCCAGCCCGTGGTTCACATGTTCCACAGCCCTTTTCACGCCCTTCCCCAGATACCTGTCTCCGCTGTCCCGGAGCTCCCTGGCCTCATGGCTTCCAGTGGACGCGCCGGAGGGCACGGACGCCCTTCCCACAGCCCCGCATTCCAGCTCCACCTCTGCCTCCACGGTGGGATTTCCCCGGGAATCCAGGATCTCCCTTCCTCTTACCTTTACGATCTCATAATCCATATCCATAAAAAAATGGCCTCCTTACAGCGTTTGGTTACTGTAAGGATAGCCATTTTTATCCTGTCTTATGCGCGGAGCTCGATGCCCATGGACTTTAATCCGTTTAAGATCTTATTCATGGCGCCATTGATCTCCTTTTCCTCCAGGGTGTGGTCCTTGGCCCGGAAGGTGATGGAATAAGCGACGGACTTATAGCCCTCCAGGATCTGGGAGCCCTCGTAAATATCAAACAGGTTGTAGCTCTCCAGGATCTTTCCGCCTCTCTGGACGATCATCTCCTCGATCTGGCCCACCAGGATGTTCTTGGGAACCACCATGCTCAGATCACGGCTCACTGCCGGATACTTGGCAATGCCGGTGTACTTGCGGTCAAAGGAAGTATGGGGCGTCACAGCAGGCATATCTAAAACTGCCACGTATGCCTTTTCTCCGATCTTATAATTATCCAGCACATCCGGATGTACCTCTCCCAGGTATCCGACCATGTCGCCCTCATAAAGGATGGCGGCCTGTCTGCCTGGATGGAGGAAGGCCTTCCCTGCTTCCGGATCGTAGGATATGCGTCCATGCATTCCGGCCTTATCAAAGAACTCTTCCACCACGCCCTTCATGGTGAAGAAATCGCCGTCTCCGTACATGCCCAGGGTAAACTGCATCCGCTCGTCGGGAAGCTCTGTCAAGGGCAGGCTCTTGGGAAGATATACGTTGGCCAGCTCGTACAGACGGACGTTTTTATTTCTCCGGTTGTAGTTGGTGGATAAGGAGTTTAACATACCGTGGAGAGGAAGGGTCCTCATGACACTGAAGTCCTCGCCCAGGGGGTTGGAGATCACTACGGTCTGTCTTGCGGCATCCTCTGCCGGAATATTTAATTTATCGAATACCTTCGGGCTCTCGAAAGAGTAGGTCATGCCCTCGGAGAAGCCGCAGAACTCAGCCACATTTCTGGCGATCTGCTCCACACGCAGCTTGTAGGAAAGCTTTCCTGTGGTGGCCTCGCCGGTGGGGAGGGTGGTTCCGATCTTATCGTAGCCATAGAATCTGGCCACCTCCTCTGCCAGATCTGCCATGCAGTGAATATCCTGTCTCCAGGTGGGAGCCACGATCTCACCGGTCTCTTTATCGTACCGCAGTTCGATCTTTTCCATGTACTGGAGCATGGTCTCCGGAGCAATGTCAGTGCCTAAAAGAGCGTTGATCTTTTCAGGCTGGAATTTCACCCTGGATTCCTCTGCCTTTACCGGATAAACGTCGATCATGCCGCCCACTACCTCTCCGGCTCCCAGCTCCTCGATCAGCTGGCAGGCGCGGTTTACGGCCTCCTCGGCGGTGTTGGGATCCAGTCCTTTTTCATACTTTCCGGAGGCGTCAGTCCTTAAGCCCACCTTTTTTGCGGAAAGGCGGATATTGGTGCCGTCAAAGGTGGCGCACTCGAATACCATGGTCTTCACGTCATCGGTGATCTTGGAATTTTCGCCTCCCATGATACCGGCGATCCCCACTTCCTTCTCTGCATCGTTGATCATGAGCACCGTATGGTCCAGCTTTCTCTCCTGGCCGTCCAGGGTCTGGAACACGTCGCCGTCCTTGGCGCATTTCACAACGATCTCATGACCGGCCAGCAGGTCATAGTCGAAGGCGTGCATGGGCTGTCCGTACTCTTCCATAATGTAGTTTGTGATGTCCACGATGTTGTTGATGGGGCGGATGCCGGAGGCTGCCAGGCGGTGCTGGAGCCACTTGGGAGACGGAGCCAGATGGATGTTCTTCACCATTCTGGCGCAGTAGCGTTTGCAGAGGTCTGTATTTTCTACCGTTACCTTTAAGTAATCGTTGATATCCTCGCTGTTTCCGGTCTTTGTGATCACCGGAGCCTTGAATTCCTTTCCAAATGTAGCTGCCGCCTCTCTGGCAATGCCCAGGACGCTGTAACAGTCCACACGGTTGGAGGTGATCTCGTACTCGAACACGGTGTCGCGGAGGCCTAACAGGGCAACTGCGTCCTCTCCGGGAACCGCGTCTGCCGGAAGAATGTAGAGGCCGCTTTCCGGTGCGTCCGGATACATGTTCCGGTCAGAGCCCAGCTCCTCGATGGAGCACATCATGCCGTAGGAATCCACGCCGCGCAGCTTTCCGGCCTTGATGGTGATGCCGTCCTCGGGAAGCGGGCCGCCGTCGTGGCCGCCGGCGACTTTTCCTCCGTCTAAGACCACCGGGACCTTGTCGCCCACATGGACGTTGGGAGCGCCGGTGACGATCTGGAGGGTCTCATCTCCCACGTTCACCTGGCAGATCACCAGCTTGTCTGCGTCGGGATGGCGGTCGATGGAAAGGATCTCGCCTACTACGATCTTTTCAAGATTTTTGTCAAGACGCTCGAAGCCTTCTACCTTTGTTCCGGTCAGGGTCATGGCGTCGGTGTATTCCTGGGCGGTCACGTCCAGGTCTGGAACATATGCTTTTATCCAGGATAAGGATGTATTCATAGTCTGTTTTCTCCTATCTGTGGTTGTGTAATCGATAATTTATGGTGCCCATGAGGGGTATGTGAGGATGCTTCCGGGATCGGGAAGGGGGGCTTCCCGCCAGGTCACCGTGCTTACTCGGATCGCGGTGCGATCCGAGTTTGGGGCGGGCGCCCCATAGTTCCGGAATCACTCTCCCGGCCGCTGGAATGCGAGCATTCCGCTTCCGGGATCGGGAAAAGTGGCCTCCCGCCAGGTCGCCGTGCTTACTCGGATCGCTTGGCGATCCTCGTTTGGGGCGGGCGCCCCATGGTTCCGGAATCACCCTCCCGGCCGCTGGAATGCGAGCATTCCGCTTCCGGGATCGTGATTCTGGAACCGCACGGCTTGTCGGAATCAAAATTGTTTCAGGAATCTTATGTCGTTTTCGTAGAGGAGGCGCATGTCGTCGATCTCGTATTTTAACAGGGCGATGCGCTCTAAGCCTACGCCGAAGGCGAAGCCTGTGTATTCCTCCGGATCGATGCCGCACATTTCCAGGACATGGGGGTGTACCATACCGCAGCCCAGGATCTCGATCCAGCCGGAGCCCTTACAGAACCGGCAGCCCTTGCCGCCGCATTTGAAGCAGCTTACGTCCACCTCGGCGCTGGGCTCTGTGAACGGGAAATGATGGGGACGGAATTTTACCTTGGTATCTTCTCCGAACAGCTCTCTGGCAAACTCTGCCAGAGTTCCCTTAAGGTCTGCAAAGGTGATGTGCTTGTCGATCACCAGGCCCTCGATCTGGTGGAAGGAGGGGGAATGGGTGGCATCCACTTCATCGGAGCGGAATACACGTCCCGGAGCGATCATACGGATCGGCGGCTTCTGTTTTTCCATGACCCTGGCCTGTACCGGAGAGGTCTGGCTTCTTAAAAGGATACTGTCATTAATATAGAAGGTGTCCTGCTCATCCCTGGCCGGATGCCCTTTGGGGATGTTCAGTTTTTCAAAATTATACAGATCGTATTCTACCTCCGGTCCTTCTACCACCTCGTAGCCCATGCCCACGAAGATCCGCTCCACTTCCTCCAGGGCAATGGTGTTGGGATGCTTGTGGCCTGTATTGGCCTTCTTTGCCGGAAGGGTCACATCGATCACTTCCCGCTTCATCTGTTCCTCTCTGGCTTTTCTTGCCAGTGCGGTCTTCGTTTCCTCCAGCCGCTCCTCGATGAGGGCGCGTACCTCGTTGACCATCTGGCCCACCTTGGGTCTTTCCTCCGGGGCCACATCCTTCATGCTCTTTAACACGGTGGTCAGCTCACCCTTTTTTCCCAGATATGCCACCCGGATCTCATTTAACTTTTCCAGAGCATCTGAAGCGTCGATCTTTGCCAGCGCTTCTGATTTGATCTTCTCTAACTGTTCTTTCATATGTTCCTCCATTCCAGTTTTTCAATACTTTTAGGAAATTTTCAAAAGACTGTCTTCTGCACGGTGCAGCGCGATTCAGCACGAAGTGCTTTTTTACTTGATAGAAATCTCTTATCAAATAAAAAATCCCCGATACGTTTCCTTTAAACGTATCAGGGACGAAAATTCCGCGGTACCACCCTAATTCCTGCCTCTGGCAGACACTTTCCTCTTCACCTAACGCGTGAACCACGTCACAGCCTACTTGCAGATCATATCCGTTTCAGCCATGCAGCTCCGGTGGGAAATTAGGCCTTCCTGTCTGAACCTGGGATGCTTCCAGCCGATGACATCCCCTCTCTGTCGGAAAACAGGCGCCCTGTACACCTTCCATGCCTTTTAAAAATTTAACTGCTGTTTTATATATTAGCCGCATCTTCCGGAAAAGTCAACCCCTTCCCCGCTGTTTCCTTCTGTAAAATGAAACCGTTCGTGCCTTAACAATTCATTGACACCTTCTGTTTTTTATGGCATTATTAACCAAAAGGAGGAATCAATTATGGATTATCTGACACTTACCATTGGAAAGCAGAAAAAAATCGCCCTTATTGCCCATGACAGCAAAAAACGCGAGCTCATTGGCTGGTGCGATGCCCACAAGGAGATCTTAAAGCACCACTTTCTCTGCGGCACCGGCACCACCGCCAGGATGGTCACCGATGCCACCGGCCTTCCGGTCAAGGGCTATAACAGCGGCCCCCTGGGCGGCGACCAGCAGATCGGCGCAAAGATCGTGGAAGGCGGGGTGGACTTTGTGGTCTTTTTCTCCGACCCTCTGACGGCCCAGCCCCATGACCCGGATGTCAAGGCCCTTCTCCGGATCGCCCAGGTCTATGATATCCCCATTGCCAACAATAAGGCCACCGCAGATTTCCTTATCACATCTCCGTTCATGAATTCTGAGTATGAACATACGGTCATCAATTTCCAGCAAAATATCAGGGACCGGGCCGGACGGCTGTAAAGCCGTCCGTTTTATCCCTTCATCTTCGGCTTAAATACCAGGGAGCCCAGATACCCAAATACAAGGGCTCCGGAGATTCCCACGGCGCTGGCTGTAAAGCCGCCTTTGAAGATCCCCAGGATCCCATCCTCACCCATGGCCCTGGCGATCCCCTTCCAGAGCGTGTTCCCAAAGCCTGTTAATGGAACCGTGGCTCCGGCCCCGGCCCACTGGGCAAAGGGCTCATAGATCCCCAGAAACCCCAGGACCGCTCCTGTGACCACCAGGGACACCATGATCCTGCCCGGCATCAGCTTTGTCCGGTCCAGCAGAAGCTGCACCGCCGCGCAGATCAGTCCTCCCACCAGAAACGCCCGTATATATTCCATTACACATCCGCCTTTCTTTCCGTTTTATTTACTTTCTTCCTTCATCCATGCGTTCCAGGACCACCCCATGGGCGATGCCTGGGACGCTTTTTCCTTCATTGAAGCTGACCGTGGAAAGCAGGGCTCCTGTGGGCATAAAAAGGACCCGCTTCCACTCTCCCTGCTGGATCCGGGGAAGGATATAGCCGCAGAGCACCGCAGCCGAGCAGCCGCAGCCGCTTCCTCCTGCGTGGGTATCCTGGGTGCTGCCGTCAAAGATCTCAATGCCGCAGTCCATGTACCGGCTTTCGATGTCATGGCCTGCCTTTAAGAGATAATCCAGCAGCAGTCTGCGGCCCACAGTTCCCAGATCCCCGGTGATGATCCGGTCATAATATCTCTCGTCCACTCCCAGGTCTTTAAAATTGGTGACAATGGTATCCAGTGCGGCCATGGCCATGGCTGCCCCCATGTTCATGGAATCCTTAAAATCCATGTCCACGATCTTTCCTGTGGTGATCCCGGCCACCCGGGCCAGCGGGCTCCCTCCTCCGCCTTTTCCCAGGACCACGGCCCCGCAGCCGGTGACGGTCCATGTGGCAGAAAGCGGCCTCTGGTTCCCATACTCCAGGGGGAAGCGGAACTGCTTTTCCGCCGATGCAAAATGGCTGGAGGCCGTTACCAGCACCCGGTCGGCAAAATCTCCGGCCACGGTCATGGAGCCCAGCTGAAGGCCCTCCCCCATGGTGGAACAGGCCCCGTAGAGCCCGAACATGGGGAATTCCAGGTCCATGCTCCCGAAGGAGGTGGCGATCAGCTGGGCCAGGAGATCGCCTCCAAAATAATACCGGATCTCCTCCTTATCCAGCCCGCTCTTTTCAATGGCCAGCCGTGCGGTCCTGGTCTGGAGCTCGCTTTCCGCCTCCTCCCAGGTCCGTTTTCCCAGCATGGAATCCATCTCGATCCGGTCAAAATATTTTCCCAGGGGCCCCTCCCCTTCCTTCTTTCCCACCACCGAAGCGGCAGAAAGGATCAGAGGAGGATCTTCAAATAACAGGCTGGCCTTTCCTCTTTTACTCGTTCCCATATTTCCATCGCCTTTCCATTTCGATTCTTTATCTTCCAGTATTCCCGGCTTTCATGGAAAATATGTCCCGGAGGAACGGGAGATCTGGCCGGGCCGCTCATGCCAGATCGTCAATGATATTCCTTGCTTCCACCCGTTCCTTTTTATCCGCCCAAAAGGCAGGATACATACTCATTTTGTTTTAATAAATTTTTACTGTTTCACAATTTCTAAATATCGGTCAAGCCGTTCATTTACATAATCCGCAACAAGCAATACCATATCATCGACCTTTCCGTCACGATAAAATGCATCAAAAGCATCATAATAGCGTTTACGGTCAGTAAACTTAACATTGATCGCAGGATAACCGCTACGGATCAGTTCAAGATTTAAGATCAAACGCCCAGTTCTTCCATTGCCATCAATAAATGGGTGTATCCCCTCAAATTCAAGATGAAAACAAGCAATGCGTTCGATTGGATGCATTGTCTTTTTTCGTTCTTCGTTTGCGGCGAGTAACTCTGCCAATTTGGACTCAATGAGATATGGCTGCACCGGTTCAGTATATGCACCTGCAGTGGTAACAGGAATGCGGCGATAAATATCCTTATCTTCCGGCCTGTTTATTAATACCAGTGAATGGATTGCTTTAATTTCCGTGTCCCGTAATCTTGTCTTATTTTGCGCAATATCTTCGATATAAAGGAATGCGTCACGGTGACCAACGGCTTCAAGATGATCTTTCAAAGGTTTACGGTCTATGGTCATTCCTTCAAGCACCATAGCTGTTTCTTTCAAAGTAAGTGTGTTTCCTTCGATAGCATTTGAATTATAGGTGAAGTCAACCATAAATTCCTCTCGCAAACGCTGCGTTTCGCCTGCAGTGAGCGGAGGCATGGCATCAAGTTTCACTTTTTTAACATCGATTTCAGTCAGTATATCTGCAAATCTGCCACGTTTTCTTTTGTTAGGCAGTTTTCGTTTGTCCAATGGCTTTTCGGTTTCTGCTGGTATCAAATATAACTTGCCTTTGCGGATAACCCCGTCAATTTCACCATTGGCACAAAGCAAACGGACACGGCGGGCAGAAATATCCCATTTTTCTGCCGCCTGTGTAACTGTTAAATATTTCATCTTCTTACCTCCTCGTTTGAGGGCTGTTTTTACAGATTTAGTATATCACGAATCGGAATAATTACAATTTAATTTGATTATTTTTCAATGTAATTTACCGATTTTGGAATACCCGCAAATCGCAAAATAAACTGGTATAAGGGAATAAAAAAAACAGCACAGAAAAGCCCTGGGGCCCTTCCACAAGGAGGACACCCCAAGGCTGGCTCTTTTCTGTGTCTGGCTGTATTGGGAAACTTCCTATTCCCAGCTCATTTTGTGATAATATGTAGATCCTGCTGCGTTGATGTTGAAGCCCTTCAGGCCCTTCTTATACGCACGGATATTGTTTCTTACGAACAGGGGAGCCTGCGGGCAAAGCTCATTGATCGCGTCGCTCAGCTCTGTGACTGCCTTCTCGTTCTCCTCCGGATCCAGGGTCGCCTGAACCTTCTCGATCAGGGCGTCGATCTCCGGATTGTTAAGCCTGGTCTTATTGGAGCCGTTGATGGACATGGAGTGGTAAACGCCCTGGGAAAATGCCAGAACAGAGGAGGCTGTGTAGTTTCCAATGGCTGCCTGGTAGTCTCCCGTTGCGGTCACATCCAGATATGTGGCCAGGTCCATGGACTCCAGGGTGGTCTCGATCCCAAGATTTTCCTTCAGACAGCTCTGGATCACCTGGCCCTGGCGGAGCTTCATATCGTCAGAGCAGATGATAGCGAAGCCGCAGTCAGCCGGATCCAGGCCGGAGGCTGCAAAATATTCCTTGGCCTTTTCCACATCGTAGGTCATGGCTCCCGTGTCGGTAACGCCGTTGAAGCAGCCGGGAAGCATGGAATCGCTGACGCTTCCGGTTCCCTGTAAGGATACCTGGATCACAGCCTCTTTATCGATGGCGGAGGCAATGGCTCTTCTGAAATCTGCATTATTAAAGGGAGCGATCTCATTGTTGACCATCATCCACTGATGGGTGGTTCCGGCCTCGTTGAACACTTCCAGATCCGGATCTTCCATAAGACGGGTAAGGTCTGTGGTCTCCACGTCTACCACCAGATCCACCTCTCCGGTCTCCAGGGCCATGGTACGAGAAGAGCCCTCCGGGATCACCTTCCAGATCACATGCTTGATGGGAGCTACGCCGCCCCAGTAATCCTCAAAGGCCTCGTATTCGATGCTCTCGCCCTTCTTCCATTCCACCAGCTTATATGGGCCGGTTCCGATGGGCTCTTTATTGAAGTCGTGGCCGCTCTCGATCAGATCTGCCGGAAGGACTGCGTTTCCATGGTGGCAGAGGTCATAAAGGAGGCCGGACTGAGGCCCGTCTGTGGTGATCTTGATGGTATAGTCATCCACGATCTCTACTGTACCGGTGGACTGGCCGTACTGGGAAACCTGTGGGGATTCCTTACAGAGATCCAGGGATGCCTTCACGTCTCTGGCCTTCATTTCCTGTCCATTATGGAATTTCACGCCTTTTCTTAAATGGAACAGCCACTCCGTATCGCTTACGATTTCGTAGCTCTCGCACAGGGAGGGCTGGGGAGAAAGATCGTCTCCGGTGGAGAACAGGCGGTCATGGGTCATGGTATTCAGATAATCTCCCGCCGTTGCGTTATGCAGATGTGTGGTCATGCTGGGTGTTTCATTGGCTGTGGCGATGATCAGCGTATCCTTTGCAGCAGCGCTGCTGTCCTCGGTCTTTCCAGCTTCCTGGGACTCTCCGGCTTCGGTCTTCTCCGTCTCAGCGGAGGCGCTTTCACTCTCCTTGGGGGCAGGATTTCCGCAGCCTGTAAATAAACCTGCTGCCATTGTCAGTGCCAGAGCAGACGCAAGTCTGCGCATCTGTTTTTTCCTCATACTCGTTCTCCTTTTCTTTTTCATTTTTATTTGCATGCCGCGACACAATGCACTTTGTTATAATTTAAAAAATTTATACATTTTGAATTTTTTATTCAAATAATCATTCCTCACTCCATAAATATAGCAAATATCAACAAATAAATCAAGTAAATTCTTAAAATTTTTACATTTTTAACAAAAGCTATACCTGAAGTGTCTTTTCCAGCGCCAGGGCAAACTGATGCGGACAAGAGTTATTATTATGGCAGTCGATCCCCTTACATAAACGGATCAGTTCCTCTGGAGCCCGTCCATCGGCCAGTCTGGCGATCCCCTGGACATTTCCTTTACAGCCGCCGTGAAACTGTACATGGTACACCCGCCCGTCTTCCAGATCAAATTCGATTTTACTGGCGCATACGCCTTCAGTTTTATAAACGATATGTTTTTTCATTGTGATTTTTCCTCCTATTTAACAATTCCCGGCCTGCTGCCGGTCATACAGCCTCCTGTATGTTCCACAGGTTTCATACAGGGTGTCGTGATCTCCCTCCCCGCAGACAGTCCCCCGGTCCAGAACAACGATATGTCCAGCCTGTCGGGCTGCGTTCATATCATGGGTGACGATGACGCAGGACCGGCACTTCCTCTGGTCCCGGATATGGTCCTGGACCTCTGACGCATGGACAGGATCCAGATGGCAGACAGCCTCATCCAACAAAAGCACCTCGGGATCCTGGGCCAGCGCTCTTGTGAGTGCAAGCCTCTGCCGCTCCCCAGCAGAAAAACGTTTTCCCATTTCTCCTGTCTCCGACTGGAATTTTTTTGGAAGCTGGCAGATGAATCCGTAGGAGCAGGCCTGTCTGGCAGCCGCTTCTATCTGCCCTTCAGAGGGCGACTGGCGGGAGCCATAGACCAGATTACTTAAAAGGGAACCGGACAGAAGGGGCGAATTCTGGGAGACCATCCGGAACCTGCTCCTCCAGTCCCTTAAGCGGAAATCCCCGATCTCCTTTTCCCCCAGTAAGATACAGCCTTCATCAGGAACAAAAAACCGCTCCAGCAGCTGAAGGACCGTGGTTTTCCCCGAGCCGCTGGGGCCCACGATGGCCGTGGTGGTTCCTGCCGGGACCGTAAACGTAGCACGGGATAAGACAGGCCTGTCCCCATAACGGAAAGAAACGTCCTGGAACCGGATATCCTGGCACAGCGTCTCCAGGGAGTCCCCCTTCTGTAAATCCTCGGCCGGTTCCAGAAGAAGCTGTCCAGCCCGCATACTGGCCCCCTGGGTCTCCTTCAGCGTCTGGTATGCGAAAATATACTGGATCGCAAAGACCGGGAGCATTTCCAGATACATATAAATCGTAATAAATTCTCCGGATTCCAGTTCTCCCCGGCTGATCAGAAACCCTCCGTAGATCAGGAAAAGGGCCTTTAAGAAGGCTTCACTGGTATAGATAAACGGCTGGGAAAAAAGGTTTACCCTGGCCTGATACAGGTCTGCCTCATACTGCCGCCGGGCGGCCTCCCGTCCTTTTTCTAATTCTGTAAGCTCCTCCCCATGGATCCTGATACCCCTGATATTGGAAAGCCGCTCCGCAATGACGGCTGTAAAATCAGAAAACCGCTCCTGGGTACGGCAGCTGGCTCTGAAAGCAAAACGTCCCGTCACAACGGATACCAGGATCAGCCAGGGAATGACCACAGCCATGGCGGCCACCATCCGTGGACTCATATGGTATACGTTTTTCAGCATAAGGAAAATCGTCCAGGTATTGGTGAGCACGCCAATGCAGCTGGAGATCCCATAGCTGATTCCGGAGGTATCCTGGGTGATACGGCTGATCAGGGAAGAAGGCTTATACGTCTGATATATGGTCATGGGAAGATATAAAAAATGTTCCCATATTTTTTTCCGAAGGACCCGGTCTGTATGAAGGCTGATCCAGGAGCCGAATACCGTGGAAAAAAAGGCAAGCAGCATGGAGAAAACCGTGATCCCCACATAATCCGCCAGCAGTCCCTTATCAAAAATCTCTCCCTGCATGATGGCTCCGGTCATCTGTGGAAGACGGACTGTGACCATGGAAATGAGAAGGCTAAAAATAAAGTCGGCCAGATACCAGATCCATGGGATCCCGCAGGCAGACAAAAGATGGGCCAATGGCTTCCAGGACTGATCATTTTTTCGTTTCATAGTAAACTCCTTTCTGGAACAGACGGACCGGATTCCTGTCCTTTCAGTACGATGATCTGATCGGCGTCTTTAACGGCAGACCTTCTGTGGGCGATGACCAGGGTGGTCCGCCCTTTTCTAAGACGGGCCAGGGCCAGTTCTACCATATATTCTGATTCCGGATCAAGATTTGCAGTCACCTCATCCAGGAGCAGGATCCTGGGATTTTGAAGAAAGAGCCTGGCAAGGGAAAGCCTCTGGCGCTGGCCGCCGGAAAGCCCGCTGCCATTTTCGCCCAGCCGTGTCATAAGGCCACGGGGCATGGCGCTGATAAACTCCTCACAGCAGGAGTCCTGTATGGCCCGGCAGAGTTCCTGGTCTGTAACAGGCCTGTGGACACCGTAAAGGATATTTTCCCGGATCGTCCCAGAAAAAAGGAAGGGAGCCTGGGGAGCGTAACCGATCATACGCCTCCATTCCTCCAGAGGAAAAGAAGAAATATCCCTGCCGCCGATCCGGATCATTCCCCGGTCCGGGGTATAAAAGCGTTCCAGAAGCTGGAAAACGGTGGTTTTTCCAGCCCCGCTGGACCCAATGAGCGCCGTCATTTTTCCCTCTGCGGCTGTAAAGGTAAGATGTTCCAGGACCGGCTTCTCTCCATAGGAAAACGTCACGTCCCGGAAGCTTATATCCCCCTGGACAAAGCCTGAATCAGCGGAAGAGCCAGAGGTTTCTGTGGATTCCTCCATAAGCTCCGTGATCCGGCGGACGGCTCCCTGGGCAGACTTGACCGTGGTCCATATACTCATGATCCTGGAAAAAGAGTTCAGAAGATTCTGGGAGTATAGGTAAAATGCCACCCATACGTCAATGGTGATCTCTTTACGGGAGATCATCCACAATCCCAGTCCGATCATGGCGGCCGTATGGATCAGAGAAGCGAGGTTTTTCAGCTGGAGCAGGAGCGTATTGATCAGAGATCTGAAAAAATCCGCCTGGAACAGCTGGCTGATCCAGCCTGATCCCCGTTTTGTCTCCCATTCTTCTGCGCAAAAGCCTTTTACAAGAGCCGGACTGGACAGGATCTCAGACAGGTGGCCCGTAAGCCCTGCGATCTTTTCCTGGATCTTCTGGTTCCATGAAAACTGGATCCTTCCCTGCCAAACTCCAAGACCATACAGAAACGGTATCATAACGGCTTCCAGGGCGGCCAGCTTCCAGTGATAGGAAAACAGGATCCCAAAGGCTCCAAAAAACATATAAAGCGACGATAATACGTTTCCAGGAAGAGTGGCTGTCAGGTCGCTGAGCTTTGAAGTATCCTGGGTGATGCGGCTGATCAGATTCCCGGATGGCTGGCCGTCGAAAAAAGGGACCGGCAGCCGGAGGATCTGTCCCCATATCATTTCCCGGAAGCGTAACGTCACCTTCGCACTGGCAGCTGCCAGCACAAACTGGTTTACGGAGGTGACGAACGCCTGGCCAAGGACAACAGCGGCCACCATGAGGGCCATGGTCTGATTTATGTTTCCCTGCATGATCTGCTGGGTATATGAAGGAAACAGCAGATACAGCTGGCTGGCCGATATGGACAGCAGCGTATAGAGCAGGATATAAAAATATGGCAGTCTGGCCTGGTGCAGCAGGCGGAAAAATGGTTTCCAGATTGGTTGTTTCATAAGCGTTGTCTCCTTTCATCTGCCCGATCATAACACAAAAGGCCAGATCTTTGGGGGATCTGGCCCGAATGGTATAAGGGACGTCATGAAAAGGAAACTGCCGGCCGGGTTCAGGACAATTTCTGTATGTTCAGGACAAAGGGTGGTCCCATGATAATGTAAGGCTCTGGATAAAGGTGTCTTCCAGCAGGCAGGAATTCAATGCGGCGTTGCGGTAGGCCTCTAAAAGTTCCTGGACGATGGCCAGGCCTCTTCCCCTCCCGTTTCCTTTGGTACTTTCTCCTGTATGGACTCCTCTCTGCATGGTCTGGCGGGTAACAGAATTTCTGATGGTATAGGAGCAGCCATAGGGCTTTCCTGTGATGCGGATCTCGATCATACCTCCAGGGACCAGAAGAGCTTCCTCAATGGCGTTGTCCATCAGGATCCCAAGGATACGGGTCAGGTCGATGGGATCCATGCCCGCCTGCCACTCTTCGGGAAGGACCTGGACCATCATGGAAATGGATGCCTTCTGCTGTAAGGCCTGGGAGACCTTCAAAAAGAAAAATGCCCGCAGCGGCTCAGAGGGCAGCTGACAGATGGAGGAAAGCAGCTCGCTCTGGCGGATGGTGTCCTGGGCATAGGGATAGATCCTTTTCCAGAAAAAGTCCTTCATTTCCTGATTTTCACTTTCATTCACGAAATTTCCCATAGTAAAGAAAATATTTTTAATGTCGTGGCGGATATCCTGCATCGCCGAAAGGGTCCCTCTGAGATTCTGGTAATAGGAAGCGAGACCTTCTTTTTCCAGCTGGCTGAAGGACGCGTAATCTTTATAAAAGGCCACCCGGAACAGCAGCCGGAAAAACAGGAGCTGGATCGCCAGGAAAACCAGGCATAAGGCCGGAAATAAGAGAAACACCAGCATATTCTGGGAGGACATAATGGAAAAGGGCAGGAACATGGCTGTACAAAACGAAAGAATCAGAGCGGAGCATAGAAAATAGTAGGATTCTATGGCCGGATATTTTTTCCCGAGCTGATTCAGCCTTTCCACGGCATCCCCCAAACGATGGCGCAGAAGCCAGACAGCTCCTGCTCCCAAAAGCAGATACAGCCCTGTGACGGCAACAAGCGCCAGCGCATGGTTTCCAAAGGCCTTCTGGAAAAAGGGAACGGCAAAATGGATGGCCAGGAAAAATCCATAGGCGGAAACAGACAGGACCACAAACGAGAGATAGCAGAAAAACTGGTTCCCCCGGAGGCTGTGAAGGCTCAGTCTGGCAGCTGTATGATATGTACAGAAGATCAGCCAGAACAGCCAGAGATGCCCCAGCAGGACGGAGGTGGAATTGAACAGCCTTGCCGGAAACAGAAAAGCAGCAAAAAGGAACAGGAGATCCTCCGTATGGAATGGGATCAGGTCCAGAAGCCGGATCTGGACGGTCAGAAGGAATGCAAGAGCCACAGAAAGGAATACTTCCGAATGGATGCTGACCTTCCAGACAAAAAAAAGCTGGAAGAACGGCATCAGGAATGCGGCTGAAAGCGCCAACAGTCTGGATCGGAAACGTTTTACAAGGAAAAGGATCCCGCATAAAAAGACAAAATGCAGAGCAAAAATGCCCAGCTCTTCCAGGACGTCCGGCAGCATCCGGGAAAAGGGCATATGGGAACCCTTGCTTGAAAAGATATCAACAACCATCGGAAAACTCCTTTCTTCTGATGCAGTATCCTGCCATCAGCTTTCTCTTTCCAAAAGCACAGGAGACCGCTTCGCCATTGGAAAGACGGAGCATGCCGTTCTCCAGGGAAAGCACATGGGACTGGTTGACCAGTACGGAGCGGTGGCATCTGATAAAGCGGTCCCCCAGCAGCTCCTGTGCGTGATCCATGGTGTCCCGCACTGTGACCGCAGAGCCGTCGAGGGTATGGTAGCAGATGGAATGGGCAACGGTTTTCACAGAATCCACATAGCAGATATCGTCGATGGGCAGCCGCACTGTTTCGTCGATCCCTAACGGGATCTCGATTGAGGGCCTGCATCCTCTCTCCTCCTTCCGGGGCGAGGCAAGCGTCAGATAGCGGCTGAATTCACGGACCATTTTCTCATGATCCAGGGACTTTTCAATAAAGCCAAAGGCCTGTATGCCGCTTTTCAGGATCTCCATCCCCTTATCTGTATGGCTGGTCACAAATACGATCTTTCCCTGGGGATCGGTCTGGTAGATCTGCCGGACCAGATCGATCCCGTTCAGCTCCTGCCTGCCCAGATCAAAATCCAGGAAATAGAGATAGGTCCCCGGATTTTTCTGTATAAAGCCCAGCAGTTCCCTGCCCGAAGCGGTAAGGCAGGCGATCCTGGCATTCTGTCCACAGCTTTCTATGGATCGCTTTACCAGCTCGGAAATAGTATGGAGTGTAAAAGAATCATCATCACAGACAATCACAGGGAGCATAAAAAACCTCCTTCAGAATAACTGTTTTTATCGGGACCGGCTCCGCCGGACTCCGTTTATTATATCAGAAACCCTAAAAAAATCCTATCTGTTATCCCGAAATTTCTGTCTGATCCTATGTGATCCCTTACCTTTACCGTCTGCCGGTCTTTCCCCAAAACAAAAAAAGATACCGTAAAAGCAGCGCCGCAGCCGCCTTTGCAGTATCCTTTTTTCCAGCTTCCGTACCCGGATCAGAGCGGAAGGAGCCCCAGGGCCTCTCCCATCCAGTATACCAGTCCCAGGGCCCAGCTGGCAAAGATCCCATACAGGATCACCGGACCAGCGATGGTAAAGATCTTACAGCCGATGCCGAACACATGGCCCTCGGACCGGTATTCGATGGCTGCGGCCGCCACAGAATTGGCAAAGCCTGTAATGGGCACCAGGGCTCCTGCGCCTGCGAATTTCACGATCCTCTGGTAAAGGCCAAGGCCCGTTAAGAGCACGCTGGCGGCAATAAGCGTTAAGGTGGTCCAGGCCGCGGCCGTCTCCTTCTCCATGCCCATGGTGCCGTAAAGGCCCAGACAGGCCTGTCCTATGGTGCAGACCGCCCCTCCCGCAAGAAATGCCCGCAGCATATTTTTTACAGTGCTGTGGACCGGGGTGATCTCCTTGACGTACGTTCCGTATTCTTTTTTCTCGATCTCCATCAGTTACCTCCAAATCCTCTGGAAAAATAGACCATGGCTCCTACGAATTTCCCGGCGGCAATGGAAAGGATCAGATACTGGATCCCCACCGCAAGCCCCAGACGCCGTCCCAGCACTGGAAGCGCCTTTAAGGTCTCTGCCAGGGACATCACCAGGCACCCCACGAACACTCCCAGGGCCAGTCCCCACAGGGCCAGGAACGCAGTTCCGGCTCCTGCCAGGGGCAGATGGAACAGGTCCATAAGGTTCCCGGCCGTTCCCCCCAGGATCAGCAGGGTCTCGTAAAGGATCACATGACATCTTGTGTGTGTCACTCCGATGAGCCGAGGAAACACGCCGATGATGGCCAGAAAGGCAAAGATCCCTGCGGCGATGACGCCTCCGGAGCTGAGTCCGATGAAGCAGAGAGCCAGCTTACCGTACATCCGTCTGCGCCTCCTTCCTTCCGGCATTCTGGATCAGGGCCTTATCCAGGTTCTCCTCATAAAGCCGCATCTCCACTTCAATGGGAGTCGGGTCCACGGTGATCTTCCAGGAAGCAAAATGGTTGAAAAACACCAGGATCCCCAGGGAAAGCCCCACTGAATACGAGATCTCCAGAACCGTGATCCCCTGGGGCTCTGCCCCCATGATGAGCCGGTAAAGATTTCCGAACACGTCGGTGACATTGGCGTCGTTATTGAAGGTCATGATGGCAAAGGCCGCTCCACAGAAGGAGACCGCCGATACAAAGGCCGTTTTCATCCACTGGAGGGCTGCTCTTCGCTTTATCTGTGGATTATATGAAACGATAAAATCCGTTTCCCCGACACTGTTTATCTGGATGGAGGAGCCAGTCCCTTCCAGCTCCTCCAGAAGATCCATGACGCTCCCCACATAAGAGGCCTCCCGGTCCCGCTCCTTAAAGGATGTGACCTTAAGGGCCTTGATCCTGGCCTCCGCCGCCTTATTCCGGCAGTGGACCTGGGCGATATCCTTTACCCTTACCTCCGGCTCATGCACCTCTGTGCTCTGGGATATCTTTATATAGACCGTATCGCTCAAAGCTCCACCAGCTTCCCGTCCTCGTGGAAGACCAGGGTCCCCTCCGGTCCCTCCTCTGCTCCCTGCATGCCGCAGATCATATACCAGACCATAAATACAATGACAGCAAAAAACATTGCTGATGCAAAAATCTGAAGTCCGTGTTTCATTGGTCTCTCCTTCTTTCCTTTTATCCCTAGTATGCACAGACTCTGTTTTATTATTCCAGCATCCACTCCCTTAGCTGCCTCAGGATCTTTTTTTCCAGTCTTGAGACCTGGACCTGGGAGATACCCAGCTCCGATGCAATGACGGTCTGTGTCTTATTCTCAAAATACCGTTTTAAGATGATCTGCTGCTCCTGCTCTCCCAGGTCCTTTAAAAGCGCCGTTAAGACCATGCGGTTTAAGACCCGGTCATTCTCTGAATTTTTTTCTGCGATCCGGTCCATGAGACAGCCGCCGTTTTCATCATCCCGGCCCACAGGGCGGTAAATGGACTCCACCTCCGCCCCCGCCTCCAGGGATGCGGCCACCTCCTCGCGGCTGGCTCCCACCTCCCTTGCCAGCTCCTCGATGGTGGGCTCCCGGCCCAGGGAAAACTCCAGCCGTTCCCTGGCGGCCCCGGTCTTTGCGGCCAGCTCCTTTAAGGGACGGCTCACCTTGATCATGCCGTCGTCCCGGAGAAACCTCCGGATCTCTCCAGTGATCATGGGGACCGCATAGGTGGAAAGCTTTACATCCATGGACAGATCGAACTTGTCGATGGCCTTCATAAGCCCGATGCTCCCGATCTGGAACAGGTCCTCCAGCTCATAGCCGCGGCCCGCAAACCGCCGGACGATGCTCCAGATCAGTCCCATGTTCTCTGTAACCAGCGCATCCCTGGCTTCTTTATCTCCCTGGTGTGCCCGTCTGATGTACTCCATGGTGTCTGTCATCTGCGTCACCTGCCGATTTTCTTTCTCATGATCACTGTGGTGCCGGAGCCTGGGGCGGACACCACCTCCACCTGATCCATAAAGGCCTCCATAAATGAAAAGCCCATGCCGGACCGCTCCCCGTCCGGTGCTGTGGTGTACATGGGCTCCATGGCCTTTGCCACATCCCGGATCCCCACGCCCTCATCCTGGACCAGCACCGTCAGAACGTCCTCCTCCACCGACACCTCCAGGGTAATGGTACCCTCTCCTCCCTGGTAGCCGTGGATCACCGCATTGGTCACTGCCTCAGACACTGCTGTCTTCACATCCTCGATTTCCTCCAGGGTCGGGTCCATGCGGCTTAAGAACACAGCCACCGCCACCCGGGCGAATTCCTCGTTTTCTGATACGCTGTCCATTTTTATGGTTACGACTTCTCTCTTTTTCATGGCATCTCCACCCCCTGGCCCCCAAAGGCCGCCTCTTCTGAATCATACATCTCCATCAGCGCCGGGATCCCGGCGATCTTTAATACCCGCAGTACCTGGGGACCTGCTCCGTAAAGACAGGTCTTCCCGCCGCTGGCCTTCATCTCCTTGTACCGGTTCAGCAGGATGCCGATACCGGAGCTGTCCATGAACTCCGTCCCTGTAAAATCAAACAGGATCCTGGAAATATAATTTTCTGCCATGAGCAGATCCGTCTCATATTTCAGGTTCCGGCAGTTGTGGTGGTCCAGCTCCCTGGGCAGATGGATCACCAGGGTCCGGCCCTTGGCCTCATAAATAAATGATGGTTCCATACTATGTCTCCTTTCCTATGACATAAAAAAAGACCCTGCAGCTTTTCTTCTGTAAGGTCTTTTTCACCAGGCATGCGCCTGTCTCCGCTAATATCCCCGCTCTGCCCTGGCCGATTCCGCCAGCGGTGAATCGGCAAAATTCATGATCACCTGGCCGAACAGCTGGTCCGCCGTCTCCTCATCGCCTTTGGTCTTATAGATCATGGCCATGTTGAAGATGATCTGGGGATTCTTATCGTTGATCTCCATATATTTTTCGTAGTAGTGAAGGGCCGTGTCATAATCTCCGGCCGCTATGCTCTGGGCTCCCAGGCTTTCTAAGACCGCCGGGGCGCTGGCATTCATTTCTGCCTGGAGCTCTCCCAGGACGCCGGCCATGCTCTCATCGGTGATCTTACTCTGGTCCAGGCCGATATAAAGCTGCACTGCCGTCTGGATGTCTCCCTTCCTCCAGGCGTTTAGGATCTGTACCATGGTCCCGTACTGGGACAGGGTGCTGTCTGAATCGCCCATGAGGCTGCTTAGGTTTTCCTCCGCCGCCTCCTTTTCCTGGCGGTACTGGTCCGCCTCCTTCTGGAGGCTGTCGGCCTTCTGGTTGGCCAGGTTCAGCTTATCGGCGTAGGCCCGCATCTCCTGGTTATGCTCATAATTCAGCGAACGCTCCCTGGCCGGCATCACCATGAACACCACCAGCACCGCCCCCAGGACCAGACCGATGGCAATGTTGATGATGGACTGCCAGCCGGTATTTTCCTTGTAGGTGGGCGGCAGGATCACGTCGTCGTCCTGCATCTCCCGGTGGGAAAAGGCGTTTTTCATCTTCCGCTTTTCCACATCGGCCTTTCCGGTCCTGGATTTCACATATTCCATGTACCGCTGGGCCTTCTGGTTGGTCTTATCGATCTGTAAGACCTTAAAAAGGGATTTTCCCGCCTTTGTATGATCCCCGTGCTCCATATAAAGAAGGGCCAGGAGCAGATGGGCCTTTACAAAGTTGGGCTTTTCCTCCACGATCCGCTTCAGCTGCAGGACCGCCAGGTCGTCGCTGCCGCCCTGGGCATGGAACAGCGCCTGGTTATACTTTTTTATGGTCTGGCTGGCGATCTCCAGCTGGCCCGGCTTCCTCTGGACCTCATCCAGATAATGGTCCGCCCGGTTATTCTCCGGCTGGAGATTGATGCTGATGACCCACTGGGTCAGCGCATCAGAGGTCTCCCCCATCTCATAAAAGATCAGTCCCAGGAGATTCCTGGCGTCCGTATGATATTTGTTGAACTGCAGCGCCCTCTTCAGGTACAGCGCGGCCCCGGAAAGATCTCTTTCCTTCGCCATTTCCAGACCGCGGTTATAGTAGCTGTTGGCCGCAAACTGGATCTTCTGCAAATAGTCCATAGATTATTTTTCCTTTATCTCCTTCATGATCTCCATCATGATGTCTGCCATATCCGTCAGATCGCTCTTTATAATAGCATCGCTGACTGCCTCCACCTCAAGGCTGGGCTTAAACCGCTGGATCTCTTCCTCAAAATCGATCATCGTTCTTCCTCCATCCAGGCCACTGCCGCCGTCCGGATCTCGCCAGCCAGATAAAGGGATCCTGCAATAAACGAAAGATCCCGGCCGGTCCGGTCTGCCAGCAGTGCCTCAAAGGCTTTTTTCGTAGTTTCAAAGCAGCGGATCCTGGATGTTTCCGGCATCCGCTCCCTGGCCGCCTGGAAAAGCCCGTCCACGGAAAGGGCCCTGGAGGTATCCGCCGCCGTCAGATAACATTCATCCGGCTGAAGGCTCCGTCCGATCTCTTCCAGCATCCGTCCGTACTCCTTGTCCGCTGCCACGGCAAATAAAAGCCTAGTGGTCTCCGGTCTCCGTTCCCGCTTTAAAAGACAGGCCGCCTCCAGAAAGGCCCGGATCCCGTCCTCATTATGGGCGCCGTCCAGATAGACCCCGGGAAGCAGGCGTTCCATCCTGGCCGGCCATCTGGCGCTCCTTAAGCCCCGGCGCACGGCTTCTGCCGGGATCCCAAGACCGGACACAGAAAGAGCCGTCACCGCCAGGGCTGCGTTCTCTGCCTGGTAGGGGGCCGGAAAGCCCACAGTAAATTCCTCTGTCTTTCCCAGGTAATCCCACTGGAAGACCAGCGTTTCCCCCTCCAGGCGGAAGGGGACGCATCCCACCGGGAACGCCGGACTCCCTTTCTTTTCTGCCGTTTCAAGGATCACAGCCTCCGCCTCCGGACTGGAATCGTCATAGACGGCCGGACAGCCGGGTTTTATGATCCCTGCCTTATGTACTGCGATCTCGCCGGCCGTATGGCCCAGAAAGGCCGTATGGTCGATGCTCACAGATGTGATCACAGAGACCAGGGGATGTTCCACCACATTTGTCACATCGTAAAGGCCTCCCATACCGGTCTCCAGCACCAGGACCTCCGTCCCGGCTCTGGAAAACAGCACCATCCCCATATAAAAAAGAAACTCAAAATAAGTGGGATGCGGCTTCCCCTGGGCGGTCCACTGGCCGGCGGCCCCGTATACGGTCTCAAAGGCCTGGTCAAAAGCCTCCCGTGAGACCATCTCCCCCTGGATCAGAAACCGTTCCCGGATATCCGAAAGATGGGGCGAGGTAAAGGCTCCGCAGCAAAGCCCGGCCTCTTTTAAGGCCGAGGACAGAAAGGCGCACACAGAGCCCTTTCCGTTGGTCCCGGCCACATGGAAGATTTTCATTCCCCTGTCCGGGCTTCCAAGAAGCTCCAGAAATGCCCTCACATCCTCCATCCCGCTCTTTTTTTTCGCAAAGGACGGGATCCGTTCCAGGTACTGTTCTGCCGTTTCTTTCTGTTTCCTTTTCATACCGCCTGTACCTCCCATCATACTAGAAATCCAGACTGCCTGCAAGCAGAACCCATCGTTCTGTTTCGACAGCCTGCGGCAGTCTGGTGATCTCTGGAATTTTTTTATTTTACAAGCTGGCCCAGACGCTCCTTTACCTGGTCCATCATCTGGGTATATTTGGAAAGCTTCGCCTTCTCCTCATCGATCTTGGCCTGGGGCGCTCTGGAAACGAATTTCTCGTTATTTAACATTCCGTTTACCCGGGCAAGCTCCTTTGCCAGGCGCTCCTCCTCTTTTTTCAGACGCTCTACTTCCTTCTCGATGTCCACCAGCTCTGCAAACGGCATATAAATGGCCGCCTGGGGAGCTACTGCGGATACGGCGTCCTCAGCAATGCCGTTCTTATCTGCCTGGATCGCTACCTCGCTGGCATAACCCAGGGTCCCGAAGAATACCTTACTGTGCTCAAAGATCTCCCGTACCTCCTGGTCCTCAGAAACCACGAATACCTTGGCCTTTTTGCTGGGCGGAACGTTCATGGATGTACGCACGTTCCGGATCGCCCTCACGGCTCCCTTGATGATCTCCACGGCATGCTCCTCGGGACCAAAGTTCCTTTCCTCCTTGTAGACCGGCCAGGAAGAGATCATGATGGACGGCTCCTCCTCCTGCAGGTTGCAGAAGATCTCCTCTGTGATAAAGGGCATGAACGGGTGCAGGAGCTTTAAGGAATCCATGAGCACCGTCCGTAAGGTCCAGATGGCCGCAGCCTTGGTGGTATCGTTATCATCCCAGAGACGGGGCTTCACCATCTCGATGTACCAGTCGCAGAATTCCTCCCAGATAAAGTCATAGACCTTCTGGAGGGCGATGCCCAGCTCGAACTTATCCATGTTTTCAGTGACTTCCTTCACCAGGCTGTTGGCCTTGGAAAGGATCCACTTATCGGCCATGGTCAGATCCGCCGGCTGTGCATCCAGGACCGGAGCCTTTTCAATATTCATCATAATGAAGCGGCTGGCGTTCCATACCTTATTGGCGAAATTTCTGCTGGCCTCCACCCGCTCCCAGTAGAAGCGCATGTCGTTGCCCGGCGCATTTCCGGTCATTAAGGTCATACGAAGGGCATCGGCGCCGTATTTGTCGATGACCTCTAAGGGATCGATGCCGTTTCCTAAGGACTTACTCATCTTCCGTCCCTGGGAATCCCGCACCAGTCCATGGATCAGCACCGTGTCAAAGGGACATTCTCCCGTCTGCTCCAGGCCGGAGAATACCATACGGATCACCCAGAAGAAGATGATGTCGTAGCCGGTCACCAGAACGTTGGTGGGGTAGAAATATTCCATTTCCTCTGTCTTTTCCGGCCAGCCTAAGGTAGAGAAGGGCCAGAGGGCAGAGGAGAACCAGGTATCCAGGGTATCCTCATCCTGTTTTAAGTGGGTGCAGCCGCATTTCGGGCATTTTTCCGGCATGGATTTTGCAACCACCATCTCGCCGCACTCCTCGCAGTAGTAGGCCGGGATCCGGTGTCCCCACCAGAGCTGCCTGGAGATACACCAGTCGCGGATCCCCTCCAGCCAGTGGAGATACGTTTTTCCAAAGCTCTCCGGAACGAATTTCAGCTTTCCGGTCTTTAACGCCTCAATAGCCGGCTTTGCCATCTCGTCCATGCGCACGAACCACTGGGGCTTTACCATGGGCTCTACTGTGGTGCCGCAGCGGTCGTGGGTCCCCACGTTATGGGAGTGGGGGACCACCTTCACCAGGAGCCCCTGCTCCTTCAGATCCTCCACCATGGCCTTTCTTGCCTCATAACGGTCCATGCCGAAATATTTTCCAGGAACGTTTATGGTGGCGTCGTCATTCATGATGCAGATCTCTTCCAGGTTATGGCGCTTTCCCACCTCAAAGTCGTTGGGATCATGGGCCGGTGTGATCTTCACACAGCCAGTCCCGAACTCCTTGTCCACGTATTCATCGGCCACCACCGGGATCTCCCGGTCCGTTAACGGCAGCTTTAACATCTTGCCGATCAGGTCCTTATATCTTTCATCCTCCGGGTTCACAGCCACAGCCGTATCTCCCAGCATGGTCTCCGGACGGGTGGTGGCGATCTCCACAAAGCGTCCTTCCTCGCCCACGATGGGGTAATTGATATGCCAGAAGAAGCCGTCCTGCTCCTCGTGGTTCACCTCCGCGTCGGAGATGGACGTCTTACATACGGGACACCAGTTGATGATCCTGGAGCCCTTATAGATATAGCCTTTTTCGTAAAGCCTTGTGAACACCTCTAATACCGCGTCCGAGCAGCCCTCGTCCATGGTGAACCGCTCCCGGTCCCAGTCGGCGGAGGAGCCCATTTTATGGAGCTGGCGGATGATGCGGCTGCCATACTCGTCCTTCCACTTCCAGGCCTCCTTTAAAAAGCCCTCACGGCCCAGGTCGTTCTTGTCGATGCCTTCCTTTTTCAGCTTATCAATGACCTTGACCTCTGTGGCAATGGCCGCATGGTCCGTACCCGGCTGCCAGAGGGCCTCGTAGCCCTGCATCCTCTTATAACGGATCAGGATGTCCTGCATGGTGTTGTCCAGGGCGTGGCCCATATGGAGCTGGCCTGTGATATTGGGCGGAGGCATTACGATGGTAAAGGGCTTCTTCCCTTCCCTCTTTCCTCTCTCTGCATCGGCATGGAAATATTTATTGTCCAGCCATTTCTGGTACAGACGGTCCTCAATGGCCGCCGGATTATAGGTCTTTTCCAGTTCTTTCATAACTGCTCCTCTCCTTTATGTTCCATCTCTTTTGTATCCCTACATCTGTTTTCTTACCACCCGGTACTCATCGCCGGGCTGGTAAAACGGGCAGGAAAAATCCGAGCCCCGCAGAAATGCGGACATCTCATCCTCATCCAGATCTGCCTCACAGACGTAATACTCATATTCCTCGTCATAGGCGTAAAACGCGCAGCTTTCGCAGCCGCCCTGGGGCTTATTCATTGGAATACGCCTCCATTTCGTATGCGCCGTATACGGTTCCCTTATACTCCAGATGATCTGGTATGTGGGAAACGGCCTTGAAGCCTGCGGCCTCATAGCAGGCCTTTGCCTGGGTATTTTTATCAAACACCGCCAGGGATACCTTCTTCATCCCCAGCACCTGGAATACATACCGCAGGATCTGGCCGGCAAATTCCCTGCCCCGGCCCTTTCCCCGGATCTCCGGGGCAGTCACGATAAATCCCACCCGGGCTTCGGCATTTTCATAATCCGCCTTCCTGACCAGGAAATGGCCCACAGGCGTTCCCTTTTCATCCAGGGCTGTCATCGGCCAGCCGTCGGTCTCCTGCAGGCACCACCGGGCAAAATATCCGTCCAGCTCTTCGATGGCCAGGGGATATGAAAATTCCCCGCAGCTCCACATTAAAAAATCTTCCTCACCGGCGTTTTCCCACCATTCCAAAAGGTTCCAGGCGTCTCCCGGTTTATATGGCCTTAAACGAATCATAGAATTCTCCTTAAAAAGAAAACGCCCTCTGCAAATGCAAAGGGCGAAATACCGCGTTACCACCTTTATTCACCGCAGCTGCGGCGATCTTTCCGGTCCATAACGGAAACCACCCGGAAACGGCTGGACAGGCATTCGCCCCTCACCGCTTCAGCTCCAAAGCTACCTTCCGTACCTGCATTCCCGGCCTGTCTTTCAGCCTGCGGACAGTCCTCTCTGCTGGCGCCTGGTACGTACTCCTCTTCTTCCCAGCTTTTTCATATACCCAATAATATAGTGGAATCTTTTCTCCTTGTCAAGGGCCTTATGGTATTTTTACAGCATCTTCCTGTATTCCAGCTTCCACTGGTTCAGTACCTTTGCGGCTCCCTCCAGCCTTTTTTCCGGATCCCTGTCGAAAATTTCCTGGAGCCGTACCGCAGGTCCCGTCTGTCCGGCCCTGGCCAGAGCCTCGTTAAACTCCCGGTCCCAGCCCTCTGTATCCTGGGAAGCCAGAAGCTCCCGGCACCGGTCCTTCATGGAAAGCTCCGGATCCAGCTTTGTAAGGAAATACATCCCCTTCAGATACGCGGCCTCTGGCTTTTCATTCCAGGCGCAGACATAGGCGTCCATGGCCTTCTGGAAAGAGAACAGCTCCCCATAGCAGGCTCCCAGGTTGTTCCAGACCTTTCCCCTGAATTCATGGGATAAGCTCCTGCCTTCCCCATTGTCCAGGATCCGTTTGTACATGGAGGCCGACCGGCCGTAAAGCCCCAGGCTGTAAAAGTAATCGGCCCTTTTCTTTTCATATTCATGGGAGGACAGCTTCCTGAGGCCCGCCACCTTCTGCCGGTAGGCCGCCTGCTCTGCCTGGGTATAGAAAGCGCAGTCCTGGAGGATCAGGAACAAAAGCTCATCCGACGGTCCCCGGCTCTGGATCCACTTCTGGATCCGTTCCGCCAGGAACGGAAGCCTCAGCTCAGTCCGTAAAAATGCCGCCAGACGCTCGTTCACAAAATCCTCCATCACCAGGAGAGGATGATGATAGATCACGTAATTCAGCTCCTGGGAGGAATACAGATGGACCCCCAGCTCCTCGACAAAATAGGGGGATGTCACCGGTTCCTGACGGCACAGGATCAGGCTCATACTCTCACCTCCTGACGGATCTCAGCGTCTGTTTTCGGGAACAGCTCCCCAAAGCCCCGGTCCACGATCTTCACCACCATGGTCCTTTCATCCAGAAAGCCCACAGCGATCCGCACCCTTGTGGTCTTGGGAGGACGTTTGGGAAAGCCCTCCAGCGGGATCCGGACCAGCCTCTTCTGCTTGGGATTCTGGGGCGATGTGATGATCAGCTCGATCTCCTCCTGACCGTCCAGGATCACCTCCAGAACGCTCCTGGCCTCATACCAGCTCTCTCCGGCGGAGGCCAGGGCGATCTGGATCCGGCTGTCCCGCTTCATGACCTCCATAGCCACCGTGGATCTTAATTTTCCCTCACACAGACATACAAAGGGATAGGAGGATCTCTCCTCCAGATAGTCCCCGGCCTTTAAGGCCGCTCCCCGGGCAAAAAGGGATGGCTCCGCAAACACCCGTCTCCGGTGGCACACCTGCTTCATAAATTCTGGAGCCCAGTCAGTCCTTCCAAAGCCCTTTCCCGTTAAAAAAATTGAGGAATACAGCTTTTTCTGGAGAAGCCGTTCCCCGCAGGCACAGAGGATCTGATCGGCCATCCTGGCTCCGGAGGGCGAATCCAGCACATTAAGGCTGAAGCCCTCCTCCAGATCCTCGTGCTCCGCCCAGGCCGTCATCTGCCTCGGCCCCTGGACCACCTTCAGCTCATAATACCGCAGTGCCTCATCCGACAGGGAAAACATCCCCACCTGGCCGCCCCATACGTCCCGCTTCTGGCTCAGAACGTAGTAAACGAAGCACTCCGTATGGCTGGCAATGTGGACCAGATCCCTGGAGATCCCCAGAGCGTCTGCACAGCCCATAAGACAGTCCATCAGCTTCATTTCCATATTTTCCAGGGAGATCACCAGCTGGGCCACCGGCACACCCGGATATTCCGCCCGGATCATAGCCAGGATCCGTTCCATATACATCCTTAAAAGCTCTGCTCCCTGGTATTTCACCGACGAGATGGTGGCGGTCCCATCCTTTACAGCCAGGCTTAAGAGCTTGTCCACGATCACGCCCTCGCCCATCAGTGTATATTTATACGCTTCCTCGCCCACGTACCACCCGCCGTCTGTTTTTTTCCGGCAGATGACCGTGGGAATCACCCAGGTCTCATCCCGTCCGGCCACCGCCGCCTGGGTATAGGCATCGCACAGGTCGATTCCGATTATCAGTTTGTCCATTTCATTTTCCTCTTACTCCGCCAGCGGGAACAGCTCTTTTGCCGCCTGGCTTTCTGTCACATACCGCACCATGGCCTCCTTAAGCCTCCGGTCGTCCTTCATGGCCAGACAGAGTCCCATGGTATTGAGGGCGGAAAAACGATTTCCCCGGTCCCCGGCGGCCGCTTCCCGGCAGGAGATCCTGCCGCTTGCCTTTTCCACCGGCTCCCCGTTCTCATACTCGCTTATGGTATATTCCATGACCTCGCCCTCGAACAGAAGCTTCTGGCGCACATAGATCCCCTTATACACCGGCTTCAGCTCTTCCTCATGGAACTCCTCCTCATCGGGAAGAACACGGACCATGAGCACCGGACGTCCCTCCGGCGCGCCGCGGTACTCCACGATCTCCTTATCCAGCAGTTCTCCCGGAAGGTCCACATAGGGAGCCAGATCCTTAAAATATGCAAAAATCATGCCCTGGTCCAGCAGGACGGCCATACACCGGCGGCATACCTGCTGCTGCTCCTTCTCCAGGGACGGCAGACCAGCGTAATATTTTGTCATGGCCATCAGATAGATCTCCGGCAGCTTCCGGATCTCCTGGCTTCCGTTGATGGCCCCCTCCAGATAGGCAAACACCCGGTCCCCCGGCGTCTGGCCCTTTAAGAAATAATCCACGCAGCGGATGGTAAAATATGCCTTTACAATGGCATCGCTGGTCTTTTTCCTTCCGGCATAAAGATCGAATACCGTATCCAGGTGTTTATCGCTTCCGGTGAACAGAAGCTGGGCCAGGAGCCGTTCCTCCATATCATAGGTTTCTGTATGCTCCCGGACCGCCTGTACCAGGATCCGGTACATATCGCTGTTGGCACCGTTGAAGTACCGGCACAAATAGTCCAGGATCACGCTGTCGCCTTTTCCGGACAGGAAGATCCTCCGGGCCATATGTAAAAGCAGGTCGTCTGCCTCTGCCAGATTCTGTGAGATCAGCTTTGTGCATAGCTTTAAAAGCCGTTTGATCCTAAGGCCCTCTTCTCCGAATTCACGGATCATATCATAGGCTTCCTTATAAAGATCCTGGCTGATCAGCGTCTCGCAGATCCCCACCCGTTCCGTCCGGGACAGGCGTTTTTTGTCCAGCCGGAGAAGATAGGCTCCTCCCTCTTCGTTCATGGCCTCCTCACCGTTCCTTGCCGGGTCATTATAATAGGCGATGATCCGGGTGAGCATTTTCTGCTGGTACAGCTCCTTCACCGGAAGAGAATCCAGGGCATCCTGGAGTACGCGGATCCCGTCTCCGTCTATCTCCTCTTTTTCCATGATCCCAAGGCAGGCCCGCATTTTCAGCATGGGGTGGTCCGGGAACATTTCAAAGCACCGTTCCTCCAGCTCCCGTTCCTCCAACACCGGCTCCCTTGTATAGGGAACGTCCATATACCGGTTTCCATACACATCCTGGAACAGGAGCACACAATCGTCAAAATATAAGGGCACATATGCCGTCCCATCGTTTAAGGGATAGGCGTCCTCTCCCTCCAGAAGGGCGCTGCCCACCACCACATATTTCATGGACGCATCCTGGCAGCAGATCCGGTTGGCCCTTAAGATCCCCGGCAGTACCCTTGCCACCTGGGCGTCGATGATATCCCGGTAGATCATGTGCTGGTAGATCACCGCCAGAAAGCGGTCGATCCGCCCCTCAAACAGCTGCTCCATGGCAAACTTTTCCATTTCCCGCTCATAGGCCTTATAAAGCCTGTCTCCGGGCTTTAAATACGTCAGAACGTTGGCGTAGAGCACGGAACGGCTGCGGCGGTCCATGTGGCTGTGCTCATAAGAAAAATACAGCAGGACCTGCTTCGGCAGCATCTGGTCATAGGAGGCCGGCAGGGAATACAGGTAATATTCATAGATCCTGGTGAGGCTGATCTCCTCCTTTATCCCCTTTTCATACCAGGGGAAGCAGGCATCTGTACGCATATTGCCCTTGATCAGCAGACAGCACACCGCCGTCAGGATCTCCTTTTCCGGATATTTCTCATAAAGGGACGCCAGGAGCCGGTAGTAAAGCCGGTGGAAAAATTTCGCCCCGGAGGCCAGGGACGCGGCCCGCAGGGCCAGCGCCTCTCCTATCATGCCATGGGTCACACCGTAATACAGGGCATGGATCTCAAAGGGTTCCATATTCACCAGAAGGGCCGGATCTTTTTCCAGAAGCCGGCAGGTCTCAATATACAGGAAGGGACTGTGGCATCCGTTCCTGTACTGGGTCTTGAAGCTGTCAAACAGCGCCGGGCCCTCCTCAAACAGCTCCGGCTCCATCTTTAAAAGCAGGAGCTGTAAATAAAACCGTCCCTTCCGCTTATCCAGCTTCTTTCTCAAAAGCCGCAGCACCGCATCCCTCCTGGTCTCATCGGGGTTCACCCGGTACTGGAGGTACTGGTAAAAGCAGTACAGGGTCCCGGTCCTCTCCTCCTCTGCCGCGATCTGGTCCCGGCAGCTGTCCAGACACAGGGCCGCCTGATCCGGCCGTCCCGCATCCAGATACGTCTCCGCCTGGAACAGGGAGTGGAGCAGAGAGCTGCCGCAGGCCCCGCGGATGGCGTCCAGCTCCCTCTGGAGCTTCGTTAAAACCTTTGCCGGATCATTTTTCCCGCTTTCATACTCCTCCCGGAGCGTCAGATACCGGGCTATGCTGGACCGGGTGATCTCCCGGTCCCTGGCTGCCGCTCCCGGCTCATTTCCAGCTGTGGCCGTGATCTGGACCGCCGTTTCTCCGTGGACCGTCAAAAACCGGATGGCCCCCAGGTTCTTTCCCCTGTGCAGCCGCTCCGGATGGATCTTAAAAGCCAGGTCAAAGCGGCCGTCCGTAAAGTCTGCCTGGGTCACGGTCTTCTGGGAAAGCTCAATGAAATCCCCGTCAGCCTTCACCTCCATATATACATAGCCCCAGCCATTTTTCTGGAGGACGATCCGGTCGCTCACCTGTTTTTTCGGATTATCATACGTTTTGGATGCGGCTGAAAGAGTCAGCTCCACCGGCTCCTTCACTCCCAGCCCCAGGAAAAACTCCTCCAGGGCGTTCTGCCGGTTTCCATGGCCCCGGATCCCGTCAAAGACTGCCCGTACCCGCAGGTCCTGGAGGAAGGGTGCGTCCGTAAAATCCTTATATTCCATGAGCCGCAGAGCCAGATCCATATCCTTCTGGGCCAGATCCACAAAATCCTCCACCGTATGCAGGGTGGAGAGGACCCGGATGGACGCCGTCGTTTCCACACAAAAAAGGAAGGGGACCTCCAGCTCTCCGCCGTTGGTCACCAGATTGATGGTTCCGCGGATCACATCCCCGTTTTCGCACCAGGAGGTATCCACCTCGTACACAATATGGTTTCTCAGTCCGCCGAAGGACCGGGAGGCGATCCTCACCCTGGAATGGGTGGAGTATGCCAGCCCCTTGATAGAAAGATTATTTTCACTGGAAAGGTACAGCTCTCGTTTATATATGGTATCGCTGCCCAGCGTTTCCTCCACCTTCACCGGAGAAAGAAACAGCCTCGGCAGCTCCGCATCCACAATCCCTCGCGCGAGGCGGTTGATCCGTTCTCTCATAATATTTCACCCTGGATTTTCATAATCAGCAGCCGCCCTGAAGGCCCGGCCGCCATAATCGTTTCAGTTTATCATATCATACTTTACTGGTAAATACACTACCATTTTCGACGAAATTCGGGCATGTCTGCCCGGAAGGTCCTCCCCTCCGCCGCCAGGCTGTCCCCTAAAAAAAGAAAAAGGACTTGAATCCCCCGGGAGAAACCTGTAAAATAAGGATAGTTCCCTATTGATTCAAAGGAGTAAGCCTATGTTATCGGATCCGATCACCCTTTATAAGCTCATGATCCTCTATATGCTGGCCCACGTCAACTTCCCGCTGACCAATTCCCAGCTCACGGATTTTTTCCTGGACCATGAATACACCACCTACTTTACTTTGCAGCAGGCCTTAAATGAGCTGCGGGAAGCCGGGCTTCTGAAAATGGAGTCCATCCACAACTCCTCCCGCTATGAGATCACCAGGGAAGGGGAGGATACCCTTTCCTTCTTCGGATCCAATATCTCTCCTGCCATTGTCTCCGACATTGACGGCTATTTAAAGGAAAATAAATTCCGTCTCCGCAGCGAGGTGGGCGTCATCTCTGATTTCTATAAGTCCACAAACCAGGATTACATCGTCCACTGTGAGGTGCGGGAGGGAAAATCCGCGCTCATCAGCCTGGATGTATCCGTTCCCGATAAGGACCAGGCCGAGATCATGTGCGGCCACTGGAAGGAGCGGAGCCAGGAGATCTATTCCTTTGTCATGCGGTCGTTAATGCGGTCAGAATAGGAGGAGTCCATGAAAAGACAGCGGTCTGATCTGTCCAGACGGATCCGGCGGATCCGCCGGAAATTTTTTCTTCTGGTCACCGTCCCCACTGCCGTGGTCGCCCTTGGACTGGCAGTGATGGATGCATACCAGCAGGCTGTAAAACGGAAAAACGGCGTATAAAGGCTCCGGGGGAGCCCATGTCATGGCGATATGGGCTCCCCCGTTCTTTTTCCCGGATCAGGCCTGCTCGTTTTCCCCAGAGCCTTCTTCCTGTTCCTTTTCTTCTCCAGCGGCCATCTTCTCGATCAGCGCCCAGATCTCTTCCCTCCCCTGCTTGCTGGCAGCGGAAAACGGGATGATCACGTCGTCCTTTTCCATTCCCAGGCCATTCCTTATGAGCTTCACCTGTTTCTGGATCTGGCTCCGGTTGATCTTATCCAGCTTTGTGGCGATGATCACCGGGCGGAAGCCATTGTAGACCACCCACTCGTACATGGTCCTGTCATTGGCCGACGGCTCATGGCGGATATCCACCAGAAGGAACACGCATTTCAGCATTTTGGACTTATGGAGGTAGTTTTCGATCATCTTCCCCCATTTTTCCTTTTCCGTCTGGGACACCTTTGCATAGCCGTATCCCGGCAGGTCCACGTAATACAGCTCTTTGTTTATATTATAAAAATTGATGGTCTGGGTCTTTCCCGGCTGGGCCGAAGTCCTGGCCAGGGCCTTCCGGTTCATCAGCGCGTTGATCAGCGAGGATTTTCCCACATTGGACTTTCCTGCAAACGCAAACTCTGGAAGAGTATTTTCCGGCAGCCTGCTGGTCACGCCGCAGACAGTTTCCAGTTCTACATTTCTTATGATCATATTGTCCTCCGATCTTAAACGAACGCCTCCCGGATCACGTCCTCCATGGTCTTGACATAGACAATGGAAAGGCCTTTTGTGATCTCTTTGGAGATCTCTGCCATATCCGGCTGGTTGCCCGCCGGCACCAGGACCTTTTCCATATGGGCCATCCTGGCCGCCAGTGTCTTTTCCTTTAAGCCGCCGATGGGGAGCACCCGTCCTCTTAAGGTGATCTCTCCGGTCATGGCCACCCTGGCATGGACCTTTGTTCCGGTCACCGCCGACAGCATGGCCGTGGCCATGGTGATGCCGGCGGATGGGCCGTCCTTGGGAACGGCTCCCTCCGGAATATGCAGATGCATGTCATGGGTCTCAAAATAATCCCTGGGGATCTCATATTTCTCGCTGACAGAGCGCACATAGGTCAGGGCGATCTGGGCTGATTCCTTCATCACGTCACCCATCTGGCCCGTCATCTGGAGCTTTCCGTCTCCAGGCATCACGTTGACCTCGATCTGCAAGGTATCTCCCCCTACGCTGGTCCAGGCCAGGCCGCGGACAATACCCACCTGGTCCTCCTGGTTGGCGTCCTCAAAGGTGATCTTTTCCTTGCCCAGATATTTTTCCAGGTTGGCCTCGGTCACCCGTACAGAGGTCTTATCCCTCTCCAGGAATTCCCTGGCCGCCTTCCGGCAGATCTCTCCGATCCGCCGCTCCAGGTTCCGGACGCCGGCCTCTCTGGTATAGTTGTGGATGATCTTTTCCAGGGCCTTATCACTGATGGTGAGCTTTCCTTTATCCAGCCCGTTCCGCTCCAGCTGCTTGGTCACCAGGTAGTTCCTGGCAATATGGAACTTTTCATTTTCCGTATAGCTGGATACCTCGATCACCTCCATACGGTCCAGAAGGGGACCGGGGATGGTCTGGGTGGTGTTGGCTGTGGCGATAAAGAGAACGCCGGAAAGATCCAGGGGGATCTCCACATAGTGATCCCTGAACTTCACGTTCTGCTCTCCGTCCAGGACCTCCAGAAGCGCCGACGCCACATCTCCCTTGTAATCGCCGGATACCTTATCGATCTCGTCCAGAAGCATCAGCGGATTGGCCACGCCCGCCTGGCGCATGGCCTCGGCGATCCGGCCCGGCATGGAACCCACATACGTCTTTCTGTGGCCGCGGATCTCCGCCTCGTCATGGACGCCGCCCAGGCTGATGCGGACGTATTTCTTATTTAAAGCCCTGGCCACCGACCGGGCAATGGAGGTCTTTCCCGTTCCCGGCGGGCCCACCAGGCAGAGGATGGGGCTGGTCCCCTTTTTGGTCAGGACCCGGACTGCCAGATACTCCAGCACCCGCTCCTTGACCTTTTCCAGTCCGTAATGGTCCTCCTCCAGGATCTTTTCCGCATGGCGGATATCCTGGTTGTCCCGGGACGTCTTTTTCCAGGGAAGCTCCAGCACTGTTTCGATGTAGGTCCGCAGCACGTTGGCCTCCTGGCTTCCGCCGGGCATCGCCTTGAACCGCATGATCTCCTTGCGGATCTTTTCCTTTGTCTCCTTATCTGCGTTGAGCTTCTCCAGCTGCTCCAGGAAGCTGTCTGCGTCGGAGCCGGTATACTCCTCCCCCAGCTCCTCCTGGATCACTTTAAGCTCTTCCCTTAAAATATAGTCTCTCTGGTTTTTGTCAATGCTGGCCTTTACCTTTCCCTGGTAATCCCGTTTGATCTTTAAGATCTCGATCTCCCGCATCAGATAATAGACCACCCGGTCATACAGATGGCTCACATAACCGCACTCCAAAAGCTCCTGCTTCACCGTATACTCCCAGGGGAACTGACCGGCCGTCTGGATCAGCAGCTCGTTCAGATCCGTAATGGCCATAAGCCCGCCCATGAAGTCCTTGACCGTCTTGGGATTGCCGTTTCCAAACTCTTCCAGCTTCTCCTTGACGATGCGGGCCATGGCCTCCTTTACAGTATCGCTCAGGTTTTCTTCCATCAGAGGCGCTTCTGCCACCTCGGCCTCCAGATACGGATCATCCTGGAGCAGATTGATAAGCTCTGCCCTTTCCAGGCCCTCCACCATGACCCGGACCAGGCCGCCGGGGATCTTCACCAGCTGCTTGATCCTGGCGATGGTACCGATCTGGAACAGGCCGGAGGCATCGGGATCCTCCTCCTCGATCTGGCGCTGGGTCACCAGGAACACCTTCTGCTCTCCCACCATGGCGTGCTCCACGGCGCTGATGGACTTGTCCCGGCTGATATCAAAATGCTGGATCATCTCAGGAAGCACTGTCAGCCCTCTGAGCGCAATGACCGGCAGCGTCATCAATTTTTCATCCATGAACATTCTCCTTTTGTATATATAGAAAAAATGGGCCGCTGTAAAACCTGTTCGCTTTGCAGCAGCCCGTCTCTATCAGGCGATCTCGCCCTTACTGTCTTTCTTTGATCTGCCTAAAAGGTTCTTTCTGGGAACCGTCAGATCCCGGTATACGATCTCCGGCTTTCCCTTTCCTTCCACTGCGTCGCTGGTCACCGTACAGATCCCCACATTGGAATCCGACGGGATCTCATACATCATATCCATCATGACGTTTTCCATGATGGAACGCAGTCCCCTGGCCCCGGTCTTTCTCTCCACTGCCATATGGGCGATGGAATGGACCGCCTCGGGGGTAAACTCCAGCTTCACGTCATCCAGCTCAAACAGCTTCTGATACTGCTTGGTAATGGCGTTTTTCGGCTCTGTCAGGATCTTCACCAGGGCGTCCTCGTCCAGAAGATCCAGGGATACCATCACCGGCACACGGCCCACAAATTCCGGGATCAGGCCGAATTTGGTCAGATCCTGGGGCATGGCCTGCTTTAACAGGGCCCCCACATCCATGTGCTTCCGGTCGGCGATCTTGGCGCCAAAGCCGATGGTGCTGGCCTCCATCCTGGATTCCACGATCCGCTCCAGGCCGTCGAAGGCCCCGCCGCAGATGAACAGGATATTGGTGGTGTCAATGGGGATCAGCTCCTGCTGGGGATGCTTTCTTCCGCCTTGGGGAGGAACGTTGGCAACAGTTCCCTCCAGGATCTTAAGGAGGGCCTGCTGTACGCCTTCGCCGGAAACGTCCCTGGTAATGGAGACATTCTCGCTCTTTTTGGTGATCTTATCGATCTCATCGATATACACGATCCCGTACTCCGCCCGGCTCACATCGTTGTCCGCCGCCTGGATCAGCTTTAACAGGATGTTCTCCACATCCTCGCCCACGTATCCCGCCTCCGTGAGGGTGGTGGCGTCGGCGATGGCAAAGGGAACATTTAAAAGCTTTGCCAGGGTCTGGGCCAGGTAGGTCTTTCCAGAGCCTGTGGGGCCCAACATCAGGATATTGCTCTTCTGGAGCTCGATGTCGGATTCCCTCTGGGAGGTGATCCTCTTATAGTGGTTGTATACAGACACAGACAGGACCTTTTTGGCCTCCTCCTGTCCCACCACGTACTGGTCCAGGAACTCCTTGATCTCCTTGGGCTTTAACAGATTGATTCCTGCGAAATCCGGCGCTTCCTCCCCTTCGGGACCCAGCTCCTCTTCCAGGATCTCGCTGCACAGCTCAATACATTCATCACAGATAAATACATTATTTCCAGTGCCTGCGATCATCTTTCTGACCTGCTCCTGGCTTTTTCCGCAGAAGGAACAACGGATCTTGTCTTCAGGTCTTACTGGCATGTTCACACCTCAATTCTAAAAATTTCCATATTAATGTCCAGTGATCACGCGGTCAATGAGACCGTATTCCATGGCCTCCTGGGCGGACATGTAATTATCCCTCTCTGTATCTCTTTCGATGGTCTCCAGAGGCTTGCCTGTATTGGCAGCCAGGATCTCATTTAATTTCTTTCTGGTCTTTAAAATATGCTCAGCCGCGATGTTGATCTCTGTGGCCTGGCCCTGGGCTCCGCCGGAGGGCTGGTGGATCATGATCTCAGCATTGGGGAGAGCGAACCGCTTTCCTTTGGCGCCGCCGGAAAGCAGGAATGCGCCCATGCTGGCTGCCATTCCGATACAGGTGGTGCATACGTCACATTTGATATAATTCATCGTATCGTAGATCGCCATACCGGCTGTAACGGAGCCGCCGGGGCTGTTGATGTACAGATTGATATCCTTATTGGGGTCTTCAGACTCCAGGAACAGAAGCTGTGCCACCACAAGGCTGGCGGTCACGTCATTGACCTCTTCTCCCAGGAAGATGATCCTGTCTTTTAAAAGTCTGGAATAAATGTCATAGGAACGCTCGCCTCTGCTGGTGGATTCCAGTACGTAAGGTACTAAGCTCATATTCTCTCCTCCTGCTCATAACATTTGACAGGGGATTGTCACAGCATAGCTGCAGCAACCCCCGTTTCTCCTGCGTATTCTAAAACTGAAACCTCTGACTATTCGGTCAGAGCTGCCTCTTTTACAAGGAAGGTGATGGCGTTCTGTACAGCCAGGTCTTCCTTCATCTGGGCGATCTGCTCTTCGCCGAACATACCCTTGATCTGATCCTTCTCCATCTTGTAGGCTTCAGCCATCTTGTCGAACTGTGCGTCCACATCCTCATCGCTGGCAGTGATGTTCTCAGCCTTTACAACAGCCTCCAGTACCAGTCTGGTCTGGATCCGCTTTAAAGCCTGGGGCTTCATCTGCTCGCCGATCTTTTCTGCGGTCATGCCTGTGATCTCTGCATACTGCTTGAAGGAGATGCCCTGGCTTTCCAGTCTGCGCACATAGTCGTTTAACATACTGTTGACTTCCTCGTCAACCATCTGGTCAGCGATCTCCATGGAAGCGTTCTCAACCACCTTATCCACAACACGGTTCTCGATCTCTGTGTCAGCGGCTTTCTGCTTCTCATCCTGGAGTTTTACTCTTAAATCGTTCTTGTACTCTTCCAGTGTATCGAAATCGGATACTTCGCTGGCGAACTCATCGTTCACCTCCGGAAGCTCTCTCTTCTGGATCTCTTTTACCTTTACCTTGAATACAGCCGGTTTGTTCTTTAAGTCCTCTACATGGTACTCAGCCGGGAATGTCACGTTTACGTCGCACTCCTCGCCGATGTTCTTACCGATCAGCTGCTCCTCGAAGGTATCGATGAAGGTGTGGGAGCCGATGGTCAGAGGATAATCGTCGCCCTTTCCGCCGTCGAATCTCTTTCCGTCCACATAGCCGTCGAAGTCGATGGTCACCAGATCACCGTTCTCAACGGCTCTGTCCTCAACGGTCACCAGACGGGAGTTTTTATTTCTCACGCTGCTGATCTCTGCGTCGATATCTGCGTCTGTCACATCTGCCTTCACCTTCTGTACCTCTACGCCCTTGTACTGGCCCAGGGTCACTTCCGGCTTTACAGCCACAACGGCTGTGTAGATGAAATCCTTACCCTCTTCGATCTGGGTAACGTCCACAGTAGGGCGGGAAACGATCACAAGTCCGCTCTCCTTTGCAGCGTCCGGATAGCTCTCGTCGATCACTTCGTTGGCCGCGTCTTCAAAGAATACGCCTGCTCCGTACATCTTTTTGATCATTTCAAAGGGAGCTTTGCCTTTTCTGAAGCCCGGGATATTGAATCTGCTTTTGCTCTTATTGTAAGCATTCTTCACAGCTGCGTCAAATTTTTCTGCCGGCACTTCGATGGTAAGCTTCGCCGTATTCTTCTCCAACTTTTCTACCTGTAAACTCATTGTATGGGTTCCTCCTTAAATATATCTGTACCGGACATGGCTTCCATATCCGTCCAATATCGAAACGCCGTCACTCTGGGCGTTACACTTCAATTTAGCATTATATCATACTGTTTTTAGAAATACTAGTATTATTTTTTAAAAAAGCGCCCTAAACACGGTCATACTGGATCTTCTTTTTTAAGGCTTCTGCTGTTTCTCCGTCTATAAGGAGGCGCACCAGCTCAAGCCCCAGGTCCAGGGACCAGCCCATGCCCTTTCCGGTGGTCACGGGGCCGTCGGTGACAACGCCCTCCCCGGTGCAGACAGATCCAGCAAGCTTCTCCTCAAAGCCGGGGAAGCAGGTGGCCCTGCGCCCTTCTAAAAGTCCCAGGCCTCCCAGGACGCCCGGAGCCGCACAGATGGCTGCCAGACGTTTCCCGGCTGCCCCGTGGGCCTTCAGCATGGCCGCCAGGCCCTCATGGTCCCGCAGATGGTCTGCCCCCGGGAGTCCTCCGGGCAGGAACAGCACGTCGGCATCGTCGGTGATCTCCTCAAACAGCGCGTCGGCTGTGACCGTGAACCCATGGGAGCCGGTCACCTGGCATCTTCCCATGACAGACACCAGCTTTACCTCCACGCCGGCCCGGGCCAGTACGTCGCACACGCCCAGGCATTCCACTTCCTCCATTCCATCCGCCAGGAATGCATAAACCTTTGCCATTAGTTATCTTCCTCCTCTGAGTAGGGATGGAACACGCCGTTTAGGTAGTATCCCCGGCCCGGGCCGCCCTCGGACCGCTTTATGCTCTCGTCCCTCTGATCTTCTGCAGGATGCTCCGCACCCTGTCCCGAAGCTTCGGTCCAGCCGGACGCTCCTTCACTCTGTCCTCCACCGAATACTCCGCTTCCTTCTGCATCTGCTTCGTTTCCATTACACGGTACATGGTCCTGCCCGCAAATTCCGCCGGATCCATACCTCCCTTGTGGATGATCGACATAGTCTGCACCTCCCTGTGTCTGGCCGTAACCGCCGTACTGGCCGTTTCCGGCGCTGTCTGCCTGGTTTACATACGTTCCGCCAAAGCTGCCTGTGGGTACCACCTCCGGATATCCGAAGCCGTTTAACTCCCCGCCGTAAGGCGCCCGGAGCACTGCGTACAGCTCCGCAAAGGTGGCGTAGTAATACGGGAGCACAAAGAAGGTTCCCACGCCGCAGGCCATGGCCCCCAGGAACATCCATCCCAAAAAGGACATTTCCAGCAGCCATGTGTTCATTTTATGGCCCTCCATCATCTGCTTGGAAAGCCGCAGGGCTTCCATGGGCTTCATTTCCGGATTTTCCGCCAGGATATAAGGCACCATGTAGTAGCAGTAGGCAAAATAGAGCCCCGGCAGCACGCATAAAAACGTTCCGCCGACGATGATCAGGTCCCGCAGGAACATGGTCAGCACGATATTCAGGTAATGGCGGGAAAAGCCCCACAAAAGCTTTCCAAAGCCCGCCGACCGGCCCATCAGCCGGCTTTCCATATAGTACCGGTTATGACCCACCGCAATGACCGGGATCACGAAGATCCCCAGGACCAGGGCCAGGATCAGGAATACGATCATGACTCCTGCCATTACTCCGTATATCATCCGGCCGGTCTGGACCACTCCCGGTCCCACCGGGACATTCTCGATCACAGCAGGGATCTTTCCCACCACTGCCGGAAGATCGTCTCCCAATCCCTCCACAAATCCATATTCCTCATAGTAATCGTCCTGGTACCCGCTGTCTGCCGGCTGGGTAACCGGACTTCCGATACCGCTGACCAGAGAGAATACCAGGCTCACCGCAAAGGCCGCCCAGTAATATTTCCGCAGACACGCCTTGGCTCTTTCTTTCAGCTCTGCCCTTGTCCACATAAGCATTTCCTCCGTTTTTCTTTATTTCGTAAAAATTATTTTCCCTGTAATTTGATTATATCATCTTTCTGGCCCGAATGTTATTACATTTTTCTTATATTACAGAAAACTTATTCTAGGGCCAGCGCCATATCCTGTGTTATAATAGGCGGAAAGGTGCCGGCGCAGGCATTCCCTGTTCCCGGCATCCAATGGAAAGGAGACAGCCCTATGGAGATCGAACGTAAATTTCTTGTGACAGCCCCGCCAAAAGGCTATGAGGCCCGGCCGTTCCGCATGATCGAGCAGGCCTATCTCTGCACGGAGCCTGTGGTGCGGGTCCGGCGGGAGGATGATTCCTTTTATCTGACCTATAAGTCCAGGGGACTGATGGCACGGGAGGAGTATAACCTGCCGCTGGATGAAAGGGCCTATCTGCATCTTTTAAAGAAGGCCGACGGACAGGTCCTTACGAAAAAGCGGTACCTGCTCCCGGTGGAGGGACGGCTGGATCTGACCTTTGAGCTGGACGTGTTTGAGGGGGCGTACCAGGGCCTCATACTGGCGGAGGTGGAATTTGCCTCGGAGGAGGACGCCGTGGCCTTTACGCCGCCGGAATGGTGCGCCAGGGACGTGACCTGGTCCGGGGAGTATCAGAACAGCCGGCTGGCCATGGAAAAGGGGTGAGGGCCGGGCGTGCGCCTCATAAAAAAGGCCGCCGAAGCCTCTTCTGGCAAGCAGGCTTGCCAGGATGGAATCCGGAACAGTACCGGCGGGTAAAGCATTGCTATTCGCAATTTGACTGGGCTGTGGAACTGGTTTCCCGATAAGACACTGACTGTCAAATTGCTCATAGAGGCGTGCGCCTCATAAAAAAGGCCGCCGAAGCCTCCTCTGGCAAGCAAGCTTGCCAGAGCCGGTTTCTGCAGCCTTTTTTGCAATGCTTTACGCGGACTACATCATTCCGCCCATTCCGCCGGCGCCGGCGGGCATGGCGGGAGTTTCTTCCTTAATGTTCGCTACTACGGATTCGGTCGTAAGGAGCGTGGAAGCTACGCTGGTAGCGTTCTGTAATGCGCTTCTTGTAACCTTTGCGGGATCCAGGATCCCTGCTTCTACCATATCAACGTACTCTTCTTTGTATGCGTCAAAGCCCATGCCTGTGGCCATCTCTTTTACCTTGTTGACGATCACGGAGCCCTCCAGGCCTGCGTTGGCAACGATATGGTATAAGGGAGCCTCCAGTGCCTTTAAGATGATGTTTCCGCCAGTCTTCTCATCACCTTCCAGACCACTTACCACAGCAGATACCTTCTCTGCTGCATGAACGTAAGCAGATCCGCCGCCTGCGATGATACCCTCTTCAACGGCTGCCTTTGTAGCTGCCAGGGCGTCTTCCATACGGAGCTTTGCTTCCTTCATTTCTGTCTCTGTGGCAGCGCCCACACGGATCACTGCTACGCCGCCGGAAAGCTTTGCAAGTCTCTCCTGGAGCTTTTCTCTGTCAAAGTCAGATTTCGTCTCCTCGATCTGGCCCTTGATCTGGCCGATGCGGTTGGCGATCTCTTCCTTATCTCCAAGGCCGTCAACGATGATGGTGTTCTCTTTCTGTACTTTAACGGATTTCGCACGGCCCAGCTCTTCCATGGTCGCATCCTTAAGGTCAAGACCCAGCTCCTCGGAGATCACAGTACCGCCTGTGAGGATCGCGATATCCTTTAACATTTCTTTTCTTCTGTCGCCATAGCCCGGTGCCTTTACGCCCACTACGCTGAAGGTTCCTCTTAATTTGTTTACGATCAGGGTCGTAAGAGCCTCGCCCTCAATATCCTCGGCAATGATCAGAAGCTTTGCGCCAGTCTTCACGATCTGCTCCAGTAACGGAAGGATATCGTTGATGTTGGAGATCTTCTTGTCTGTGATCAGGATGTAGGGATCGTCCAGAACGGCTTCCATTTTCTCCATATCTGTGCACATATATGCGGAGATATAGCCTCTGTCGAACTGCATTCCTTCTACCAGATCCAACTCGGTCTTCATGGTCTTGGACTCTTCGATGGTGATCACGCCGTCTCCGGTCACTTTTTCCATGGCATCTGCAACCATCTCGCCTACTTCATCGCTGGAAGCGGAGATTGCTGCGACCCTTGCGATCTGTGCCTTGCCGCTGATGGGCTGGCTCATCTCAGCAATGGCCTTCACAGCCTCGTCGGTGGCCTTCTTCATTCCTTTTCTTAAAATAATGGGGTTTGCACCTGCTGCCAGGTTCTTCATTCCCTCATTGATCATTGCCTGGGCCAGAACGGTTGCGGTGGTAGTACCGTCACCGGCAACGTCGTTGGTCTTTGTGGCAACTTCTTTTAAGATCTGTGCGCCCATGTTTTCAAAAGCGTCTTCCAGCTCGATCTCTTTTGCGATGGTCACGCCGTCGTTGGTGATCAGCGGTGTTCCGAAGGATTTATCCAGGACCACGTTTCTTCCTTTGGGCCCTAATGTCACGCGGACGGTATCAGCAAGTTTATTTACGCCAGCTTCCAGAGCTTTTCTGGCATCTACGCCATATTTAATTTCCTTAGCCATGATTCAATTACCTCCAAATTATATACTCTCCGGCCAGGCCGGAGCAGCCGCAGCCTTACGGTCTCCCGCCGCTGCTTATTCAATAACAGCAAGAATATCGTTCTGTTTTACGATGATGTATTCTGCGTCGTCCGTCTTAACCTCAGTTCCGGAGTACTTAGAGAAGATCACCTGGTCTCCAACCTTTACCTGCATGGTAACTTCCTTGCCATCCACAACTCCGCCCGGTCCAACGGCAATGACTTCTGCCTGCTGCGGTTTCTCTTTTGCCTGACCCGGAAGCACGATACCGGACTTTGTCGTTTCTTCTGCAACTAACTGTTTTAAAACAACCCTGTCAAATAATGGTACTAATTTCATTACTGACTCCTCCTTGCCATTTCTGTCTTTATGTTTTTCTATTGGTTGAAATTCCAGAACATTTCAAAATCTCTGTTCCTTTTCACAAGTAATGTTATAGCACGCATTATTAGCACTGTCAAGGGTCGAGTGCTAATTTTATGGAATTTTTTTGGGATTTTTTCATTTTCTTTACAAATATCCCTTCCTTTTTCCTGGAATATGGCTTATTATTAATCTATATCGGTTTACGTTCATGCCGGTTGAAAGGAGAATGAACTATGTCCAAGAAAAAAACAGGTCTGCTCATCGCTCTTGGGGCCGCCATCGGTGCAGCCGCCGCAGGTATTTCCTATTATTTGAAGTATAAATCTTTCAATGATGAGCTGGACAAAGATTTCCATGATTACGAAGACGAGGAAACGTCCTCTGGGGAAACAGGAAAGGGAACTTCTTCCTGTGACGCCGCCAAAGAACGCACGTATATTACGCTGGAACCCGGAAAGTGCAAGGCCGGGGAAGAAAAAAATGCTGAGGGACCGAAAGACGCAGAACCGGCCCCCGAAACTGCTCCCCAGGAAGAAACCGCTGAGGCCGTAAAGGATGCCGCTTCTCCGGTTCCGGCAGAATCAGCCACAGTGGAAGAAGATACGGACGGTGCCGGAAAATGATCCAGAGCCTTCTACGCTCCATTGAGATCCTGGAGGTACTGAAGGAAAGGAACCGCAGCTATTCCATTGCGGAACTGGCGGAGGCCATCGATCTGCCTCCCAGCACTGTGCACCGGATCCTCCAGACCTTCTGTGAAAAAAAATATGTGATCCGCGACGAGCGGTCACATACATACCGTCTGGGGCCTGCGCTGATCCCTCTGGGAAAGGCCGCTGCCAGCGGGATCCGTTTACAGGATGCCGCCCATCCTCTCCTGTCCGCCCTTTCTGCCAGGACCGAGGAGGATTCCTATCTGGTGATCCCCGTAGGCAACAAGGGGCTTGTGATCGAAAAGGTGGACGGTCCCAACCACATAAAGGTGGTGGAGGAATTTGGCTATGAGATGTATCTCCACTGCGGAGCCATCCGCAAGGTGCTCCTGGCCTACCAGTCTCCCTCCTTTATTGAGGAATATGTGAACAAGATCATTGAGCACGACCACGCCTTCCCCCGGGTGGATGCCGGCGATCTCCGTGACGAGTTAAAAAAGATCCGTCAGTCCGGTTACGCCATCACCTATGGAGAATACGTCAACGATGCCGTGGGCATCGGAGCCCCTGTCTTCAACTCAGAGGGTGAACTGGCCGGCTCCATCGGCATCATCGCCCCCACGATCCGCTTAAACAGCGAAGAGCTTTTAAAGGTCCAACTGGAATATGTGCAGAAATTTGCTGCTGATCTTTCCAGGGACATCGGATACTCTCCCCTGTTCAGTTCCAGGGCCTGAATCCTTGTAAATCCAGAAGGGAGCGCTTCCGGTCATCGGTTCTGATGACCAGGAAACACTCCCTCTTTTTTTTCTTATTTAAATCTCCGCCGCCAGATTCCTCAGCCATTTCTTCTGACGGTATCTCCAGTATCCCAGCGCCGACTTATAGACCTCCTCCAGCATGACCATTCCATAGACCACATAGATCGGGAAATGGAACACAAGTCCGCCCAGAAACGCCAGGGGGATCCCAATGCACCAGACGCCGCTGGTATCCAGGAACAGGCACATCTTTGTGTCGCCGCCGCTCCGCAAAACGCCTACGATACAGATCAGATTGTACATCTTTGCCGGCAGGAACAGGGCGAATGTAAGGAGACATCTGGCCGCGTCCTCCTTCACCTCCGGAGAGATCTGGTAAATGGACAGGATCGGCCCCCGGATCATCAGCACAATCACCATTCCGGCAGCCGACAGAAGGAACAGCAGCCGGAAGAAATTGGCCGCATACTCCTCCGCCCGTTCCAGGTGCCCGGCTCCCATCTCATTCCCAAGGATCACCGCTGTGGCGGCGCTCAGTCCCTGGAACAGAACGAATACGATATCCTGGATCGTCATGGCGATGGTAACGGCCGCCACTGCGTTATCGCCCATCCGCCCATAGGCCAGGGAATACATGGTCACACCCAGTCCCCACATGAACTCATTGGCAATGACCGGGGCGCAGGTGCTGACAAACTGGCGGATAAACGCCTTTGTATACCCGAACATTTCCCGGATACGGCAGGCAATGGGGAATTTCCGCATATAGACCACAAGGACCAGCACCGCCGCTTCCACGATCCTGGCGATCAGCGTTGCCAGGGCTGCACCCACAACTCCGAGACCTGCGCCGTAAATGAAGATCTCCTGTCCTGCGGCTGTGACAGTGCGCGCCGGAAAGATCAGCAGAAAATTCAAAACGATATTCACGACGATCGCCAGGCAGCTTGTGAGCACTGGAAGCTTCACCTGGCCCACGGCCCGGAGCATGGCCACATAAACGTTGGTGAAAGCCGTAAACGGATAGGATACGGCTGCCACCACCAGATATGCGCTGCCGACCCGTATGGTCTCCGGGCTGACTGTGAAGATCCGCATCACCAGCTCCGGGCATACCATGGCCGGGATCATAAAGGCCGCTGCTCCCGCCAGTGCCAGCATAAGTGCCAGTCCCAGCACCTTTCTTATGTTTTTCACATCATTATTGCCCCAGTACTGGGCCGCCAGGACTCCGCTCCCGCTGACGATCCCGAATACAAGGAGTGAAAATACAAAAAACACCTTATTTGCCAGGCCCACCGCCGCGATGGTCGTTTCTCCCAGCGTCCCGATCATCATGGTATCCACCAGGTTTACGATCGTATTCAGCATTCCCTGCATGGCCACTGGAAGGGCGATGCGTACGGCCTTTTGTAAAAAGATCCGGTCTCCCAGCATCTTTTTCGTACCTGTCAGAAACATAATCTCCTCCCCTTTTCTTTCTTCTTGGACTATCTTATCAGAAAACCTGCGATCCGTAAAGCAAAAAAGGCCCCGGCAGAGACAGCCTTTGCCATCTCTGCCGGAATCTTGCATATTGTTACAGCACCGTTACGACACAAACCGGTCAGCGGACCGGAAATCTTTTTTATTATTTACTCATCTCCAGCACATCTGCAAAAGCCTGGATCGCAGTCTGGGCCTGGCCGAAGTCGCGCATCTGCTGGTCGATGCCCAGTTTGATGTGCGGGATCTTTGCATCATCCAGGGCTTTCTTTAAGTACGGATACTCCATCTCCTCCGGATCACAGAACTGCTGCATGAACAGTACAAGGCCCTGGGCACCGCTCTTCTTAACAAGATCGGCAACGAACTCGCCGCGGCGGTTCTTCTCAGACTGGGGATCGTAAAGGAGAACGTCATGGTCGATGTTGGCAAACTGTTTTGCCAGAGCCATCATCGGACATTCCTCATCCTCCGGAACGTCTGTGTTGAAGGAACGGCTCTCATGGGCAACGTCATCGGCAGCGATGGCAACATTGTTCTCTTCAAATGCAGCCAAAAGCTTCGGATTATCGCAGATGATACCGGAGGTGACCACCTTGGTTCCCTTCCAGTCGCATACCGGAAGAGCCTCCAGCTCTTTATTTAATTCCTCCAGCATTTCTGTGTATGCCGGCTTCTCCATGAAATAGAATGCCTTTAATACTGCAGAACGCCTGGTGGGTGTGATCACATCACAATGGTCGTTGGCCAGCTTTACAAACGCGCGGCGGGCTGCACGGCTCTTATTATAGACCTTGATGGCATCCCTGATGGCGTCGGCAGTGATCTCATGGCCGCATACCTTCTCCAGCTCTTCCTTTACATGGTTGTACTGGTCGATACAGAACTGAAGGCCGAAATCCTCAAAACGGTTCTGGGGATGGGCTAAGAAGATAACTGCCATCTTATCTCCCATGGATACACGGAAGTTCTGGCTCATGGGACGGAGCGTATCGCAGATGGTGGGGGTGATGATGCCGTCCAGGTCATCCATGGTCCCGTCTAAGAGCATTTCCAGCGCCAACTGGGCGATGGTGCAGTAGAAGGTCGCACAGTATTCTTTTGCACGGCTGATGGTCTTGTTATTGGACCCCCAGATCCCCATGGGAACCATACCGGCTGCGTAAACAAGCTCCTCCGGAGCATAGTATGGCAGAACGCCGATGACCTTTTTACCCTGAGCCTTATATTCAGCCAGCTGCTGCTTGGGAGTAGCTGCTTTTACCTTAAATTCATCTAATAATGCGTTGATACTCATGGTCTATTTAGCCTCCTTTTCCTGCATGTTTGCCTCCATGGCCTCCACAAGGCCCTGAACGCGGGTCTCGTACTGGGCGGCGTTGAAGTTACGCGGGTCAGCCTGGTCGCCGTCAAAGCCGGCAGTCGGAACGCCGAGATCCTTTGTAAAGCGGCGCTGCATCTCTGCCATATAGCCGCTCCACGGCTTACAGCTTCTATTGTAGTGTACCAGAACGCCGTCAACCTTGTTGTCGCGGCAGATGCCCTCACGCCAGTCAACGCCCTGCTCGATGCAGACAGAGTTGGGAGCCTTATAGTAAGCGCGTGCCATCTCGTCCATATTGTTGTAAACGAAACCGAAGGCCGGAGCGTAAACAACGGCTGTTACGTTGACGCCATGCTCCTTTAACGGTTTGAACAGTGCCGGAAGCTTGGGCCAGCAGGGGATACCCTCGAACATTACACGGTATTTCTCCGGGAACGGCGTGGTGGTCTCGCCCTTCTTGATGGTCTCTTCCAGGTCGGAGGCTAAAAGCTCAAATGCCTCGGCAGCCTCAACTCTTGCACGGGCTGTTACAACGTCAGCCATATGGTTGAACAGGTCAAATCCAGAGTATGGAGCCGGTTTGTACTGTAAGTAATCACAAACCTTTAACCATGCCTTCGCAGTATGGTTCGCATTCTCACAGGCCTTCTCAAATTTCTTCTCATCGAATTTCTTTCCTGTCAGCTCTTCTAACTGCTTGATGGCCTTATCGAACTGGGCGCGGACATACTTCACGTTGGAATCATGAACATCCACAGTGTTATTGTACGGGATGTCGATCATGATCAGCGGAACGTTGCACATACGGGCAATGTTCTCATACCATTTTGTCATACAGTTACAGATGTTGTTGCAGCAGAGAACGAAATCCGGCTGCGGGATCTGCATCTGACGGATGGGAGAGATGGCCTCGATGCGGCGCTCCTTATCCGGTCCATCCGGCAGCTTTTCAAGCTCCAGGATATTTACAAGCTCCAGGTACGGAGTCTGGGTCTTCGGATCCTTTTTCGGCTTTCCAGTGGCCTCGTCGATGACCACGTTACCGTTCTCATCCTTTAAGGGCTTTCCAGTGGACGGATCGATGATATACTCACCGGTCTCCGGATCAAATTTACGGGCAACGCGGACGCCAGCCGCATAAGCAAGGCTGATACGTGCGTATCCGCAGATATCGTTGTCATAGCCCAGATCCTCGGCTGCCTGGCACATCATCTCGCCGTAGCGGTTTGCTGCGATACCAGCGGCCTGGTTCTCAGGATACATAACATTCAGGTCAAATGCTGCTGCGAGCTCACACGGGAATTTGGAAGAAGACCATCCCACTAACTCGCCTCTTTTTTTTGCCTCACGCGCGTCCTTGTGAACGTCGTCCACAACCTTACGAAGGGCAAGAACGCCGGGACTAACCTGCTTTTTAGCCATAATTATTCATCCTCCTCATTGAATGTATAAACGACGGCAGCCAGACAGACATGGCTCATGTCCCTCTGGCCCGTTGTCTTACCGTTTAGCGGGTCGCTGCCTGCCATGCGAACAGGGCGGCACCCAAAGCGCCGTTATACTGGGTCAGCGGAGAAGTGAGGATCGGACACCCCAGCTCCTCTTCCAGCGCAGATACAACGCCTCTGTTCTGAGCTACACCTCCGGTCATCACAAGGTCCTTTACCACGCCGATCCGGTGGGCAAGGCCAGCCACACGGCCAGCCACGGAGTGATGGATGCCGTTGATGATATCGCATTTATCCGTACCCATGGAGAGCTGGCTGATGACCTCGCTCTCTGCAAATACGGTACATGTGGAGCTGATGCCCACATGCTTCTTCGACTGGGCACCCAGATCTCCCAGATCCTCCACGCGCACCTCCAGGACCCTGGCCATAACATCTAAGAAACGGCCGGTTCCGGCTGCACACTTGTCATTCATCTGGAAATTGGTCATGGTCCCGTTCTCGATCCGGAGAACCTTTACGTCCTGGCCCCCGATATCGATGACCGTATGGGCCTCCGGGAACAGGAAAGAAGCCCCCCGCGCATGGCAGGAAAGCTCACTCATCTGCTTATCTGCAAGACCCATTAAGGAATTGCGGCCATAGCCCGTGGCCAGAACGTAGGCCATCTGGTCTCTTGTCATGCCGGCTGCCTCCAGCACGGCGTCGATGGCGCGCTGCGGGCCGCTGGTACCAGCCCCCACATCGATCAGGGATTTTGCCACGATCTCTTTGCCATCTTTTAAAATAATACATTTGGACGCTGTGGAACCCACATCGATCCCCAGTGTATAAACTGCACTCATACGAACCTCCGGGTTTTCTTCTGTATCAATGAATTTTTTGTTTTTTCCTGTCCCAGTATAGCACAAGGCACCCTAAAGGACAAGCCAAAATCATATATCCTTTGATACAACATTATCCAGACCGGGGAGCCCCCGGTCTGGATCAGAATTCACGCCTTCAGTCAGGATCAGGCCTTATGCGCGTCGTTCCACTCGCGGATCGCACGGGGTGTTACCATCTGGTGCATCGGGCAGATGCTCTTCGGATTCTGGTAAACAGCCTCGGTGAATGCCTGGATATACGGACGAAGCTCTGTCATGTCAACGATCTCGTCCACCATGCCGACCTTCGCACAGTATTCCGGACGGGATTTTTCATGATACAGCTGGATCATATCGTTCATCTTGTCGATGATGGGCTGCATATCCTCGCCAGCCTTGCTTGCCTTCACCAGCTTTCTGGAGTACATTGCGTTGGCAGCGGTCTCGCCCGGCATTACATAATATTCACAGGCAGCGGTACCGATGGAGTAAACGTTGGTGTTGTTGCCCTGGGGTCCACCCAGTACATAGTGGGCAGCAGCACTGGCCTTACGGAGCGTAACCTCTAAGGACGGAAGACCGGAGTTCTCGATGGAGTAGATCAGAGACTGGCCAAGGCCCAGAAGCTCTGCCTTCTCTGCATCGTCGCCTACATCGATGCCAGTGGTATCCTGCAGCCAGATCAGCGGGATACGGTCACGGGCACAGAGGGTCACGAACTCGTTCATCTTGATCAAGCCCTGACGGTATAACTTTCCGCCTACGCCTACGGAGTTCTGCTTATACTCCGGATAGTTCATTAAAAGTCCCTGTACGTTGGCAATGACGCCTACTAAAAGACCGTTGACCTTGGCAAGACCGGTCACCATCTCCGGACCGTAGCCCTTCTTGTACTCGTATAACTGGGAACCGTCGAAGAGACGGCCGATCACGTCGTAAATATCATACGGACGCTTTCCGTTTAACGGGATGATGCTGTAAAGGTCCTCTGCCGGAAGTAACGGAGCCTTCTGGTCGTCTACCCGGAAGAACTCTAAGTTGTAAGCCGGAAGGTAGCTGATATATTTCTTGATTCCCTCGATCACGCCGTAATCGTTCTCGTAAACCTCACGGAAGAAACCGGTCTCGTCATAGTGGACCGGAACAGAGCCCGGAGCCGGAACCTTGTTCTTGCCGTTCTCGATCTGGGCAGCCACGATCTGGTCAGCGGCTTCCTTATCGATATACCCCTTGGGATTCATACCGGAAAGGATGCCTGCTCCGCCGACTGCCATGTTGGCCTGGCTGTGGGCGATCAGGATCGTCGGGGAAATGCTGTGGTATCCGCCGCCGGCCGGGTTCGTTCCGTAGATACCTACGATCACCGGAATACCTAACTGGTTTAACTCAGCATTTCTGAAGAACGGAGTACCGCCGCCGCGGCGGTTGGGATATACCTGATCCTGGAACGGGAAGTCAACGCCCGCGCAGTTTAATAAGTAGATCAGCGGAAGGTTCATCATCTTGGCAGCGTCGGAGCAGCGGATCAGGTTCTCAGCCTGGCCCGGCTCCCAGGTTCCAGCCATTTTCTTGTTATCGGATGCGATCACATAGACCCATTTGCCGTTTACGCGGCCAAGGCCGTTGATGATGTTGGTGGAACCCATCTTGTTGTCGTTGGGGTTAAAGAGGCTGTTTAACGGGCAGAAGGTCCCCTCGTCTACCAGAGCGTTGATACGCTGCATGGCGGAAAGCTGGCCGCGCTCGTTTAATTTTTCCTCTGTGGTAATACCCTTGGCAAGGATCTCTTCTACCTTGTCATGGATATTCTTCTCGATCTCTTTAAGCTCTGCCTCGTTTTCTGCGTTGGCATTCACTAACGGCTTACCAACAACGGGCATATCCTGGAAATATTTCGGCATGGAAAAATATCCCATTTTTCTTCCTCCTCATATATCGTGTTCCAGAGGAGAAGGCGCTGCCGCCCTCTCCTTCCGGGACATCATTCACTGTTGCTTATTTATTTTCCTTCGGAACCTTGATGAATGCCTGGCCGGGATCGATCTCCTCACGGATCAGGCGGATGATTTCCGGATCCGGGCCTTCCATGAGCTCAGCTCTGGTCACATCGATCTCAAAGCCGGTGTTCTCCTGTACCATTTCCGGGCTGGAGAATGGATAGTAGTAAGCCAGGTACATTCTCTTGGTCTCTTCATCGAATTTCATGATACCAAGGTCTGTAACCACCATCTGCGGACCGCGGTTTCCGGGAAGACCTGCTCTCTCACGTCCTCCGGGGCCGTCCATCCAGCCGCAGCTTGTGATGTAGTCAACATGCTCCATGAATCTTCTCTTCTGGTGCTGCATCATGATCACAGTATTACAGAAGGTAGCGATTCCGTTTGCACCGCCGGAGCCTGTGAAACGGGTCTGGGGCTTCACATAGTCACCCTTTCCGAAGATACATGTGGAGTTTACGTTTCCGTAGGGGTCGATCTGTGCGCCGCCGATAAAGGCGATCAGACGATCCTCGTCATGGAGCCACTCATTGGCCTCAAAGCCAACGAAACGGACGTTGGGCCACTGAACGGCACAATGGGCCATGAAACGGTTATCGCCAACAGAACGCGGAACCTCTACCGGAGAACAGTCCATAAGTCCGCTCTCTACGATGGGATGGCAGCTGGGGCATACCGCACGCTTTGCAAGAGAAGCGCCAATGAGCGGAAGGCCTGTGCCAACGATAACGATCTGATTTTCTTTAATGCTCTTTGCAATGGCATATGCCTGCATTTCCTGTTTTGTATACTTTGTATAATCAGCCATTTTTCTTTTTCCTCCCCTCAATTAGTGTCTGGTAGAATAGCCAAGGTGCGGCTCATTCTTAAGGTCCATGAGACGGGAACCGCCGATAACATTAAGAAGGTCGTCCTGATCCTTACAGCCGTATACATACTTCTGCAGGTAATCCTTAAAGGTCTCCGGGATCTTTGTGCCGTCGGCAGCGTCCTTTGCAGCCTGGGCAGCAGCCTCAGCGGCAGCAGCTAACTTCTCATCCTCTGGCTTGGCAGCGGCAGCCTTTGCAGCCTTGTCGGCAGCCTTCTGGAGCTGTGCCTTTGCGTCCTCTTCGTCTAAGTACATGGAGGCCTTGTTGTACTCCTTCAGTGCCTTATCATCATCGTCGTAGTAGTTGTAGCACTGGGACGGCCATGCGCCGTAGGGTGCGCGTACAACTGCGTTTACACACTCGCCGAAGATCCTTGTCTTGGTGGGATCGCGGCGGATATACTCATCGCTTACGATCTCCTCACAGGTTACGATGGTGCGCTTTGCAGCGATGGCAATGTCGATATCATGGAACTCATCGCCTTCGATAATGCAGGTTCCATCAGGAGATGCCTGCTGAACATGGATGATGGCGCAGTCCAGCTTCGGAACCGGAACAGCTAACAGCTTTTCGCCCGGCTCAAACGGGTTTTCGATCTCTGCGCATTTTAAGTTGTCAACACCTTCCATGGTCTTTCTCTGCTCTTCGCTGATCCCCCAGTATTTTACAAGACCGGAGCCCTGCATCATTCTTACGGGGAGGTAGGGAAGGCCTAAGGAAGCGGCGTGAAGCTGTAACATCAGAACGTCCTGGGAGTAATCCTCGTAGGTCAGCTCACCCTTCTCAATGGCTGCACGGAAGCGGCGTGCCACGTTTGTATAACCGGAGTTGGCGGTATAGCAGTTGATATACGCTCTGATACGGCCCTCGCCGATGAGCATATCCCAGTCTCCGCCTGCCGGTCCGGACCAGCCTACAAAACCGGTCTTTCCCTGACGAAGGATCTCGTAAACTGCTGCATAAGGTTTACGGTTGGTGGTGAAGCCGCCGAAGCAGAGTACATCGTTGTCATGAACGTACTTCTCTACGGCATCGTGTAATGACATAACTTTATTAGCCACAATAAAGCCTCCTTTATAAAATATACTATGAATACACTATGTATACGATATAATTCTACCGAATTCTGATGGAATCGTCAAATGTTATTTGAGAGGGGCGCGGGCGTTCGCCCTATGCAGCCCGGCAGGTGCTTCCCTGCTTTTATACAGGCAGGGGGGCGGGCTCTGGGATGGGTTCCTGGAAACCGGATTCCTCAGTGCGGCAAGCTCGATTCCGCTTCGCTCCATCTCGCTCGCGGGCGTTCGCCCTATGCAGCCCAACAGGCACTCCCCTGCTTTCATGCAAGCATGACGCAGGCTCCTGCCTGTTGGGCTGCGCACTGCTCTCTGTTTAACCGAACATCAGCATAAAGTACCCGGCGGCTACGGCGGAGCCGATGACTCCGGCTACGTTGGGGCCCATGGCGTGCATCAGAAGGAAGTTGGTCGGATTTTCCTTGGCTCCGACGGTCTGGGATACACGGGCTGCCATGGGAACTGCGGATACGCCTGCGGAACCGATCAGCGGGTTGATCTTTCCTCCGGTCAGCGCGCAAAGGAGCTTTCCGAACAGGACGCCGCCCACGGTCGCAAATGCGAAGGCCAGAAGGCCCATGCAGATGATGGCGATGGTCTGTACACGTAAGAAGATCTCACCGTTGGCAGTTGCGCCTACGGTGGTGCCTAACATGATGGTAACGATGTTGCACAGCGCGTTCTGGGCAGTATCGGAAAGTCTTCCGGTCACTCCGGATTCACGGAGCAGGTTGCCCAGCATCAGCATACCTAACAGGGGAGCAACAGACGGAAGCAGTAAGGAACAGAACAGCACCACGAATACGGGGAATACGATCTTTTCCACTTTGCTTACCTTACGCAGCTGCTTCATAACGATCTGACGCTCTTTCTTTGTGGTGAGTGCCTTCATGATCGGCGGCTGGATCAGCGGGATCAGGGCCATATAGGAGTAGGCGGCCACTGCAATGGGAGCCACCAGCTCCGGAGCCAGGTTATTGGCAATGTAAATAGCGGTCGGGCCGTCAGCACCGCCAATGATACCGATGGCGGCAGCCTGTCCCGGTGTGAACAGTCCGGTTGCCATGGCAAGAAGGAAAGCCACGTAGATGCCGAACTGGGCGGCTGCGCCAAGTAAAAGGCTCACCGGGTTGGCGATCAGGGGACCGAAGTCTGTCATGGCACCTACGGCCATAAAGATCAGACACGGGAACAGACTGGATTTCACGCCGCTGTAAATGATCCGTAAAACACCAGAGTTATACCAGTTGTCTGCCTCATTCATCAGGCCGGCCAGCGGCAGATTTGCGAGGAACATACCGAAGGCAATCGGCAGCAGAAGAAGCGGCTCAAACTGCTTTTTGATCGCCAGATATAATAAAATGAAGGAAATGAGAAGCATGACAGCCTGCTGCCAGGTCAGTGCGGCAAAACCCGACTGGGCCAGGAGCTCCCCAAAAACTGAAAGTATATTCACGGGGCACCTCCTATTAGTTTAAGGTCACCAGAACAGCGCCTGTATCAACAGCGTCGCCTACGCTTACGTTTACGGAAGCAACTGTGCCTGCCGCCGGAGCAACGATCTCAGTCTCCATCTTCATAGCTTCCATAACGACTACACACTGTCCAAAGCTGACAGCGTCGCCGGCCTTCACCTTGATATCCAGGATCTTACCAGGCATGGGAGCATCTACGGACTGTCCGCCTGCTGATGCAGGAGCCGGAGCTGCTGCGGGAGCCGGAGCGGGGGCTGGGGCTGGTGCAGGGGCCGGAGCGGGAGCAGCTGCTGCTGCGGGGGCCGGAGCCGGAGCTGCTGCCTTTGCAAGGATGGGAGCCGGAGCGTTCACAGTAACGCCTCTGTCCAGGGGCTTGTACTCTTCCACTCTCTCGATCTCGATCTCATATTTTTTTCCGTTTAAAGTAGCTACATATTTCATAATAAAATACATCCTTTCCTTTTTTCACTTTTTCGTTTGCTTTTTCGGTCCTCACTTCACCTTACAGCTCTTTGATGCTTGTAACACGGAACTCTTCTCCCGACAGTCTGGCTTCCTCGCTGATTGCTGCGAGAAGCACTGCATAGGATTCCTCATCCAGCGCCGGGGCCGGAGCCGCCGCCACAGCCGCCTGCTTCGGTGCCTTATCTTTGACCGCCGTATTGATGATCTTAGAAATGATGATGACCGCGATCGCCAGCGCCGCAAGAGCCGCAAACACGACCAGAAGTCCCACTGCCGAGATCATCAGACCGTCTGCTAAGGTCATTTCCTGCCCAGTCCACATATACTCACCGCACCTCCTTCATTTTGTTTCTTTTAGAAACTTTAGTAGTTCTGATATTCCATATTGTGGAATGCATTCCATATTTTTTTCAGCACATATGGGTACCATTTATACAGCACCCACATTACTTTTTTATCTATGCATTTTTCACAATATCTTAGGTTGAGTATATCAGCTTTCATCCGAAAAGTCAACAAAACAGAAAAAGAATCTGTACCCTCCCCGGGGTTTCTTTGAACGATTGACACCCGAATATTCTTATTATAAAATATACATAAAATTTACACAGGTCCGCGCATTGGATGCGGCCGCCTGTATAAGGAATCGCACCGAAGGGAGAAAAGGATTATGAAGCCAATGAAAAAAGTGACTTTGATCGGTCTGGGGGCCATGGGGGTCTTCTTTGCTCCACGGATCTCTGAAAAGCTGGGAGCCGGATTCCGTATCATGGCATCTGGAGCGAGAAAGGACCGTCTGGAGCAGAAGGGCGTGACTGTAAACGGTATCAATTACCGTTTCCCTATCGTCACCCCGGAGGATAACGACGGGCCCTCTGACCTGGTGATCATAGCCGTAAAGGGATATGACCTTGTCCAGGCGTTAAAAGATATTAAATACCAGGTGGGACCGGAAACCATCATCCTTCCTGTCCTCAATGGCATTGACAGCGAAAAGCAGACCGCAGATGTGTACGGCCAGGAGCATGTACTCTATTCTTATATGCGCGTCAGCATCGCCATGAAGGATGGAAAGGCCGAATTCGATCCGGAAAAAGGACTGATCCACTTCGGAGAAGAAAAAAACGATCCCGGCCATCTTTCTGATAAAGTCCTGGCCGTCAAAGAGCTGTTCGACCGCTGCGGGATCGATTATAAGATCGATCCCGATATGATCAAAGGGCTGTGGTTTAAATTCATGTGCAATGTAGGAGAAAATATGACCTGTGCCATGTTTGGCATTCCCTTCGGAGCCTTCCAGAAAAGCGCTGACGCCAACTATTTCCGCCGCGCCGCCATGTGGGAGGTGATCCGGGTGGCCAACCGGCTTGGGGTGGACATCGGCCAGAATGAGATCGACCGGCAGGAACACACCATCGGCCGCCTTCCATATCAGAACAAGCCCTCCACCCTCCAGGATCTGGAGGCCGGAAAGCACACAGAAGTGGATATGTTTGCAGGTACAGTGGTCCGCCTGGGAAAAGAGCTGGGGGTGGAAACGCCCGTCTGCGAAATGTTCTGGCACGGGATTCATCTGATCGAGGACCGGATCTTCGGAAACATCTGATCCCTCTCTCCCCTGCGCGTTTTTCCCTCCCTCTTTTGGAGCCGCAAAACCGCAGGGGAAAAGGGAACTTCATCTTCTACGGGCAGAGGGCCTTAGCCAGAGCCGCTGCCCCTTCCTGTATCTTCTCTTCTGTCAGGCTGGCGTATCCCAGGATCACTGTCCGGCTCTCTGTATCCTTTTTTCCAATATAAGATCCCGATAAGCCATAGACCCGGATCCCCTCCGTTTCTGCCGCCTTCTCAAGCTGCTCCTCAGTCCTCTCTCCGCGGCAGGTAAGAAGAACATGGAGGCCGGCATATTCTCCGCTGATCTCAAATTCCTTTTCCAGAGGCTTTAAGGAAGCCAGAAGCAGGTCATGCTTCCCCTTATAGATCTCCCTCATCCGGTTCAGATGGCGTTCAAAATAGCCGCCTCCAATGAACATCGCCAGGATCCGCTGGTCTACACGGGACACTGTGGAGGAGTAGAACCGTCCCCGCTCTTCATACCGTTCCATCAGCGAGGGAGGGAGCACCAGATAGCCCACACGGATGGCAGGCGCAATGGCCTTTGAAAAGGTTCCCATATAAATGACCCTTCCGCTGTCATCCATGCCCTGAAGGGCCGGGATCGGCTTTCCCCTGTAACGGAATTCACTATCGTAGTCGTCCTCGATCAGATAGCGGTCCGGCTCTTTCATGGCCCAGGCCAGAAGCTCCTGCCTCCGCTTCACCGGCATGACGATCCCCATGGGAAACTGATGGGACGGCATCACATAGGCTGCGGATGCAGGAAGCCGCTCCAGCTCCTGTACCCGGAAGCCGCTGTCATCCATTCCCACAGGAAAAACCGGATGGCCCATTCCCCCAAGAACACGGTATGCCTGCTTATAGGTGGGATCCTCCATGGCGATCCCGGTTTCCCGGCCCAGAAGCTGGGATAAAAGGATCAGAAGATATTCGTTCCCTGCGCCGATGATGATCTGTTCCGCCGTACAATTTACGCCCCGGGCTGCATGAAGGTAGTCCCGGATGGCCTCCCTCAGAAGAAGATCCCCCTGGGGACTGCCCTTTAAGAACATTTCCGTGTCCTCCTCCTTTAAGACTGCCCGGCTGATCCGCCTCCAGGTGGAAAAGGGGAAGCTATCCAGATCAATTCCCCTGGGTGAAAAGTCCACTCTCCATTTTTTCTCCTGGAGATCCGGCGCCTCCCCATCCCTCCGGCCTGGAAACATTTCCTGTACCGCCCGTCTTTCCGGAGCGACCGGGGGCAGGATCCCATCCAGTCCGGCCACAAAATATCCGCGTCTCGATGACGCCTCCAGGTATCCCTCGGCCACAAGCTGTTCATAAGCCGACTGGGTGGTACTGCGGCTGACCCTCAGGCTTTTGGCCAGTTCCCTGGAAGAGGGCAGCTTTTTCATGGGCTTCAGACCTCCGTTCCGGATCTCTCCTTTTATATACTGGTAGATCTGTTCATACAGCGGCCTGGGATCCTGGCTGCTCAATGGGATCATAAGCTCCATCTTTACCTCCGTTTTTCCTGGATACCAGAAAGGGATGTCCGCCGGAACTTTTTCCAGGGGCATCCCTCTTTTGTATCTCAGTCTGTGTTTTTCCTCTGTCTGCTCCAGACCCTACTTAGGAAGCCGGAAAGAACTCTTTAAGGAAACGATCCGGTTATAAACCGGCTTTCCTTCCTCGCTGTCCTTGCAGTCCACGCAGTAGAAGCCGTTTCTTACGAACTGGAAGCTGTCATAAGCCCTGGCCTCCATCAGCGCCGGCTCCACGTAAGCCATTGTCACAGTTTTGGAATTGGGATTCAGGTTCAGCGTTCCGTCTGCGTTCAGCTTGCCCTTTTCCTCATCCACGATGTTCTCATAAAGGCGGCACTCCACCTGCCCTGCATGTTCTGCAGAAACCCAGTGGATGGTTCCCTTGACCTTTCTGCCGTTAAAGCCGGATCCGCTCTTTGTCTCCGGATCGTAGGTACAGTGGACCACCGTGACCTTACCATTTTCATCCTTCTCAAAGCTGGTGCATGTAACGAAATAAGCGCTCATGAGGCGGACCTCATTTCCCGGGAACAGGCGGAAATATTTTTTCGGCGGCTCCTCCATAAAGTCCTCACGCTCAATATAAAGCTCTCTGGAGAAGGGAACCTGGCGTTCTCCCATTTCCGGATTTTCCAGGTTATTGGGTACGGACAGCATTTCCGTCTGCCCTTCCGGATAGTTGTCGATCACCAGCTTCACCGGATCCAGGATCGCCATCATTCTGGGTCTCTTAAGCTTTAAGTCCTCCCGGATGCAGTATTCCAGCATTGCGTAATCCACAGAGCTGTTGGCCTTGGAAACGCCCACCAGATCCACAAACATCCGCAGGGATTCCGGCGTGTAGCCTCTCCTTCTGAGAGCAGCGATGGTCACCAGGCGCGGATCATCCCAGCCGTCCACGATCCCGTCCTCCACCAGCTTCTTGATGTAGCGTTTTCCTGTGACCACATTGGTCAGATACAGCTTTGCGAACTCGATCTGACGCGGCGGATTCTCAAACCCACACTCTCTTACCACCCAGTCATAAAGCGGTCTGTGATCCTCGAATTCCAGGGTACAGATGGAGTGGGTGATATGCTCGATGGCATCCTCGATGGGATGGGCAAAGTCGTACATGGGATAAATGCACCACTTGTCTCCAGTGTTATGATGGCTCATACGGGCCACACGGTAGATCACCGGATCTCTCATATTGATGTTGGGGGACGCCATATCGATCTTGGCGCGGAGCACCTTTTCCCCGTCCTTATACACGCCGTTCTTCATTTCTTCAAAGAGCTTCAGGTTCTCCTCCACCGTTCTGTCCCGGTAGGGGCTGTTTTTTCCCGGAGTATTGAAATCTCCCCTGTATTCCCGGATCTCATCGGCCGAAAGGTCGCAGACGAACGCTTTTCCTTTTTTGATCAGATGGACTGCACACTCATACATTGCGTCAAAGTAGTCAGACGCAAAAAACAGCCTGTCCTCAAATTCCGCGCCCAGCCATTTCACGTCGTTTATGATGGACTCCACATACTCCGTTTTTTCCTTCGTGGGGTTCGTATCATCAAAACGGAGATTGAATTTTCCGCCGTATTCCTTTGCCAATCCCGAATTCAGGATAATGGACTTGGCATGTCCGATGTGGAGATATCCGTTGGGCTCCGGTGGGAATCTCGTCTGGACATGGTCATATACGCCCTCCGCCAGGTCTTTATCGATTTCCTGTTCAATAAAATTTTTAGAAACTGTTTCTTTCGTTTCCTCTGCCGGTTTTATATTTTCCACCATAGTGATTCCTCCATTTATGTTCCTGTATTTCTATCTGTTTTACATGATAATATAGTATCTTACCATATCTTTCCCAAATATAAAAGGAAAATTTTCCATTAAATACTGATAATGCCAAAATATTTAAGGACCTCTCCTGCCAGGATCGCTGCCAGCATCACCGGAGCCACGTACCTGATCATGATCCGGTACATCTTCTTTCTCTTAAAGGTGCCGGAGGACTCCACCTCCTCCTCAATATACCGGCTTCCTACCACATGTCCCACCAGGATACACGTTCCAATGGCCACAATGGGCATCATCACGGAGTTGGATATAAAATCAAAGAAGTCCAGGAACTGCATCTTTAATACTGTAATGTGGCCCCAGGGACCATAGCCCAGACAGGACGGGATCCCCAGGATCAGAATCCCGGCAGTGGAAAGGATCGTGGCCTTTTTCCTGGTGAGCCGCATTTTATCCGTAAGGATCGATACCACCGTCTCCAGCAGGGAAATGGACGAGGTAAGGGCCGCAAAAAATACCAGCAGAAAAAACAGGGCTCCCACAGCTCCTCCCAGCGGGAAGGATTCAAATACCTTGGGCAGTACCCCGAACATCAGTCCCGGACCGGCCTTTCCCTGGATCAGGGACGCGTCCCCTCCGTTAAAGGCCACTACTGCGGGAACGATCATAAGTCCTGCCAGAAAAGCGATCCCCGTATCGAAGATCTCGATCTGGCCCACGGAACTCTCCAGATCATCCTCTTTTTTCATATAGGAGCCATAGGTGATCATGATCCCCATGGCTAAGGACATGGAATAAAACAACTGGCCCATGGCCGCCAGCACTGTGGTCAGGGAAAAGTCCGCAAAATCCGGAAGGAGATAATACTTTAATCCCTCTGCGGCTCCCGGGAGAGTCATACAGTAAACAGAGATCCCTACGGAAAGCAGCACTAGCACCGGCATCATGACGCTGCTGGCCTTTTCCACTCCCGTATCAACGCCAAGGAGCACCACCACTGCCGTAAGGAGCACAAAGATCACGAACCAAAGCAGCGGATTTTCCAGGATCCCGCTGCCGGCCATGCTGATAAAATCTCCAAAATACGTGTCGCTGGATACGGCCATACCGTTTCCCCGGACAAATTCCACAAAATACTTAACGACCCAGCCGCCGATCACACAGTAATAGGGCGCGATGATCACCGGGATCAGGGCTGCCAGCCAGCCCAGGGGCGCAAAGCGGCGGTTCAGGCTTCCAAAAGCTTCGATGCATGACATGCGGGTCCTTCTTCCCATGGCAACCTCTGTGATCATAAGCGTAAATCCAAAGGTCACAGCCAGAAGAACGTATGTGATCAGGAAGGCTCCCCCTCCATATTTTGCTGCCAGATATGGAAACCTCCACATATTTCCCAGTCCCACTGCAGAACCGGCCGCCGCAAGGACAAAGCCGATACGGCTGGTAAAGCTGCTTCTTTCTTTCATAACAAATGCTCCCCTCTATTCGGTTTTTTAGACAGCGAACGTGTCCATTATACCCGAATCGGGGGGAGTTTGCAATCCATTCTATTTTATGTGTGTGCTGCACAGCCCTTCCGCCGTACGCCTGCCTGTCCGGATCTCCGGACGGCTGAACGGTACAGCTTTACAGATCCAGATCGATAAATTCAAAATCATCGTCCTGGTCTTCTTCTTTGAATGGAGCTGCCTTTTCTGGGATCTGTTCCTTCACCGGTGCGCTGGAAACCGGAGCGGGCGTCTCCTGTCTTACCGGGGCTTCCGCCTCCGGGACACTGGCAGTCCTCCTTCCTGTCCCCTGATCCGACGCCGGATGACGGACCGGGGCCTTATGCTTTACAAAGGCCCGTTCCTCTTCCTCCAGATCCAGATCCTCCAGGTCATCCAGGTCCTGGTCTGTCCATTTTTTCGCCTGGGTCCTTCTGGGTTCCTTTGTCTTTCCCGGCCTGGAGCCTTCTCTGGAATATGCGTCCGGTTTTCCTGCCGATTTTTTCGGCTTTTCCTCCCGGTACGTTCCCCCAGGCTTTCTGGTCAGCAGGAGAATGATAAGGATGATCGCCAGGATAATGCATACGGCAAACAGACCGGCGATCATATATCCGCGGACTGTGTAGTCCTCCACCAGGCTGTTATACTCTCCGACCACCTTCTCATTGACTGCCCGGAGCTCCTCTGCCTCCGGATCCTGGAAGAATCTCTGGAGGGTCATTTCCTTCTGGTCGTAGCGGTAGAAGTTCTGCTCCCCGTCTGCGTTCTGGCCGTAAACGATGCAGTATTCCGGTGTCCCGCCATCCTGGCTGTTCCAGATCCAGCCGTGTACCGTATGTTCTCCGATGTCGATGGTGCATTCCCTGAATCCGTCGGGAAGCTCTGTCCCCTCTGGGATATTTTCCGGAGGCAGAACGATAATGGTCTTTTCTGCCATACGGACTGTCACATATGGGGAAAGGATATCTTCCTGGGGATCATATACAAAGAAATCTCCGTTTCCATCTTCATCGGTCATATAAAGGAGGATCACGCCCTGGTCATTGGTTCCTGCCTGGACTGTGGCTCCCTGATACTCATATTCTGTTACAGAAAAGCCCTCGGGAAGAGTTTCTGCATCAAAGGTTTCAGCAACGGTCCAGTTTCCATCCTCCACGTTGTGAGGCGTGCCCTCGGGGGAACTGGCCTCCGCAGACGGCTCCGTCTCTTCCGCAGAGCTGTCTCCGCCTCTGGTAACCGTGATGGTGTACGTTTTTTTCGTGCTTCCATCCTCTGCGGTAACTGTGCAGACCACCTTATTTTCGCCTGGCTGGAGATCTTCAGCTCCCTCCACAGATACGTTTGCTTTCCCGTCATTGGCCGGAGCGCTGACTGTGATCTTCTCCACATCCGCCGGAACGACAGCCGTGTACTCCGTCACCTCTGCTGAAAATTCCGGACTCAGGGTCCCTGGTGAAACAGTCAGGGATCCCAGGGAAGCGTCCTGGGAAGCGTCGGAGCCCCCGCTGACCTTTACAGCAGAATTACCCGTATGGGAAATGGTCACTGCCTGCCCATTGGCATCGTATACCTCCTGGGATTTAACGGTGATGGACGAGGTCCCGGCCTTCAGGGCCTTAAACTTCAGCGTAAAGCTGAAGGTCGTCTGGCTGGCTGCCTCCGCATCCCCAACCACACGGACATTCCCCGCCCCGCCGTTGGCGCTGGTCCCGCTCAGGAATTCCAGGGACTGGGCATCGTATTCCAGCATCACATCTGCTTTATTGAGAGCCGTGCCATCCGAAGAGGCGATCTTCATGGTGACAGATACCTGATTTCCCACTGATGCCGTCGGATCGGAAAAGGTGATCTTTCCAGCCCCCGCATAGGCAGTCAGGATCCCTGCCGGAAACGCCAGAAGCGTGATCGCCAGAGACAGGAATACCACTGTCATTTTCTTTATTATCCTGTTCATATCTTATATTCTCCTTACTTTATCCGGTTTCCCCGGTCCATGGGCGTCCTTATGAAGGGGAAACGCCGATGACCACATCTGCGCTCTGGCTTTCGGGGGAATTTCCCTGGCCCGATGGCCGGATGATCACAACGTTCCCTGTACTTCCAGGTCCGGACGTATTTCCTCCGCTGCTCTGGGCGTTTTCTCCGCCCGACGGCACATTGGCCACCGGAGCATCCGACTGGCGTACCACATTGAGCCTGTATGTGCGGACGCTGCCGTTTTCTGCCTTTACCTCTATCGAGATCGTATTATTCCCGCTTTGCAGGCTTATGGTCCCAGTGCCGGAAACAGACGCTTTGGAATCGATGGTTCCGGCCTTCACTGAGATCTGTCCCACCGACGGATTTACGATCACGTCGTAGCTTTCTGTGTCCTTATTAAAGGTAGGAGTAAGGGAATACCCCTCCACCTCCAGAGAAGCCAGCTTATTGTTGGGACTTCCAGTTGTCTCAGGTTTGGGGCAGGCCGCCTCCGGCATATTGTTGAATACCGGGATCTTAAATACCAGAGGCTCCTTTTTCATTGCATCTGTGTATGCCCTGGAGAGCTTGGCCCCTTCTCCGGCGGCTCCCTCCACATTGGTCATGTACTGGTGCTTATAAAGATTACTGCCCTGTACATTAAACTTTTTCAGATAAAATGTATCCTGTCCCTGGGAAACAAAATTCTCTCCATAATAAAGAGCTCCTCCCAGGATAGACTTCTCGATGGAATTCCAGGGCCGTCCATAATTTCCTGCCTGGGACGCGTACCACAGGCCTCTGGTGACAGCGGACATGGAATCCGTCTGGTATGCCCCGATATTAAAGAAATTATAGATCCCCTGGTAGCCGGCAGTGGTTCCCGAGATGCTGCCGGAAGTGCCATTGGCCTGCTCCTGGAGGATCATGGCTCCCAGAACATAGGGATTCACACCGGACTGGGCTCCTGCATTCATAATGATGTCCACATAGCTCTGGCCCGACGGCACCGGCGACGTTTCTGACGCACCTGTGCTGTCTCCTGTGATCACAGAAGCGTCCATTCCGGGACCATATTCCACGTTGGGAAGGGCCAGGACCTGGGTTTCCCTGGCACTGACCACCGCAGAAGGACCTTCCAGGCTCACATCCGGCTTCTGGCCTCCCACTCCCTGGGGCGAACTCTGGGCGGTGTCTCCGGACGGTGCGTTCTGGGAAATATTCCCACTGCTCCCCATGTCCATTCCAGGGCCGTAATTCTGTCCTGGAGGAAGGGGAGTCCCGCCCCCGTCACTTCCATTCTGCCCGGAATCCTGCTGGTTATTCTGACCTTCCTGTGCCGATGGAGGATTTCCGTCTCCCTGGCCTGTGGATTTTTCCAGGAACGTACCCGAAACCAGACTCTGAAGCCCCTCCCGCGTCTGGTGGGCCCCATCGTAGGACTGCAGCAGGAACTGGAATACATAGATCTCATTTAAAAAATTCCTGGGATCCATATAATAGCTGACAATATCCCTGGAAGCCGCTACCCAGCTGGGTCCGTCAAAGCCGGTCCATTTCCCCGTATTCCAGTCATACGCTCCATATTCCGTAGACTTCCAGGAGGACAAGCTATTGGTGGAAACCAGATTTGCTCCTACGATGCTCTCATTATTGACGGCATCGTTCCAGTCCAGGCCCGTATTCTGCACCTGGAATACCCAGGACGGGAATTCAGCATGAAGGACACGTAAGGATTCCTTATAGCTTTCCGGAAAACCCTGACTGGTCATATACGCCTCGAACTGGGGGTCCGTGGTGTAGGAAACCGGAAATTTTATGTATTCGGAGGAAGCATAGCCCTCCATACTCTTCCCTCCAGCCGTAAACTGAAGCTTATACCAGAGTACACCGTCAGAAGCTGTCTCCTGTCCCACCACAGTCACAGGGGCTCCGTAGGACAGCTTCCTTACAACGGAATTTCCTGTGCCCGGGCCGCTTCTTACATTCAGTGTGGTTGCATTTACTATGGCCGATCTCTGTGTCTCTGCGTATATCGTTCCGGGATAGTCTGCAATGATCCCTGTGCCGCTCACGGATTCAGCCAGTAAAAGCACAGCCGTCAGAGCCGCCAGGATCCGTCTCCCTCTTTTTTTCATCCTTCTTCTCTCTTTCTTTATGGTCATTTTTCTATCCTGCCATTTTCCAGTTCTGTCTAAAAATGACACTATACGTTATTATAATGACAAAGGGAGTTTCCTGTCAACCTCAGGAAGGAAACTTCATATTTTTGCCGCGGTTTTACGGGGAATTTGTAAGGTTTTCTTAAGAAAACACGGATATGGAAAGGCACAGGCGCCGGGTCCTGTACTGGACGGACTTTGGCCCGCTGTCCGCGTACATACAAAAACCCTCCGGACAGTGCTTCTGCACGGGCCGGAGGGCCTTTTCCAGAGGGAAGCAGACGCTCCCCGCCGGATCTGTCTATGGACTAGACGGGATATACCTTGTTTTCCTTATCTGCCTTTTTCGGATCCACGCCGGTCTGCTGGGCTTCACGGTACTCGAAGAAGTCCTTGGCCACGGCCGGGAACAGGGCATAAGATAAAACATCCTCATCCTGCTGCTTCCACTGGGCACATTCCTTCTCGAACTTAGGAAGCTGCGGCGGGATCAGATCGGCCGGACGGCAGGTGATGGGTGTCGCATCGCCGATGATCTTTTTCTGTACTTCCTTGTTGAACGGCTTTACAGTCTGGCCAAATTCGCCCATCATGATCTTCTTGGACTCCTTGGGAACCATCTTGTACCGCTCGCCTGCCAGTACGTTCATAACAGCCTGGGTACCTACGATCTGGGAAGACGGAGTAACCAACGGCGGCTCGCCGAAGTCTTTTCTTACTCTCGGGATCTCCTCCAGAACTGCGCGGTACTTGTCTTCCTGTCCAGCTTCCTTTAACTGGCTCACCAGGTTGGAAAGCATTCCGCCCGGTACCTGGTACTGAAGAGTCTTGATGTTTACGCCCAGTACCTTCGGGTTTAAAAGGCCGCTCTTTAAAGCCTCTTCACGGATCGGTGTAAAGTAGTCGGCGATCTCAGCTAAAAGGTTCTGGTCATATCCGGTATCATAGGGAGTGCCGCGGAAGGTCTCAACCATAACCTCCGTAGCAGGCTGGGAAGTACCAAGAGCCAGCGGGGACATTGCACAGTCGATGATATCGCAGCCTGCTTCCACAGCCTTTAAGTAAGTCATGGAAGCAACGCCGGAGGTGTAGTGGGTATGCAGGTCGATGGGAAGCTTTGTTCCTTCCTTTAAGGCCTGTACCAGCTCTGCTGCCTTATACGGAGTCAGAAGTCCGGCCATATCCTTGATACACAAGGAATCTGCACCCATTTCCTCGATCTCGCGGGCAATGTTCTTCCAGTAATCCAGAGTATAGGCATCGCCAAGGGTATAGCTTAAAGCGATCTGGGCATGGCCCTTTTCCTTGTTGGTAGCCTTTACAGCTGTTTCCAGGTTTCTGATATCGTTTAAGCAGTCGAAGATACGGATGATATCGATACCGTTGGCAATGGATTTCTGTACGAAATACTCTACCACATCATCTGCATAATGGTTATAACCTAAGATATTCTGTCCGCGGAACAGCATCTGGAGCTTTGTATTCTTAAAGCCGTCCCTTAACTTTCTCAGTCTCTCCCAGGGATCTTCTTTTAAGAAACGAAGGCTTGCGTCAAAGGTGGCGCCGCCCCAGCATTCCACTGCATAGTAGCCGACCTTATCCATCTTATCAACGATGGGAAGCATCTGGTCTGTGGACATTCTTGTGGCAAGTAAGGACTGGTGAGCGTCACGAAGGACAGTCTCAACGATCTTTACCGGCTTTTTCTGAACTTCTGCCATTTTATTTTTACCTCCTGAAAATTATCAAGTGAAAACCTTCCATAGGCGGCTTACGCCGCCGAACGGGAAAACGCGAACTCCGCTGCGCTACGTTTGCGTAGCGGGCGGCTTACGCCGCCCTTTACTGTATTCCGAAAATAGCCATGAATGTGCCGGCGGCTACGGCGGTACCGATCACGCCTGCCACGTTGGGGCCCATGGCGTGCATCAGAAGGAAGTTGGTGGGATCTGCCTCAGAACCAACCTTCTGGGATACACGGGCCGCCATGGGAACTGCGGATACACCGGCAGAACCGATCAGCGGATTTACCTTTCCTCCGGTCACCTTACACATGATCTTACCGAAGATCACGCCTGCAGCCGTACCAAAGGCGAAGGCTACCAGACCCAGGATAACGATCTTAATCGTGGTCATCTTTAAGAACGCCTCAGCGCTGGTAGTTGCTCCCACGGAAAGACCCAGAACGATAACTACGATATACATGAGGGCGTTGGAGGCAGTCTCCTGAAGCTGCTTTACAACGCCAGACTCACGGAACAGGTTGCCGACCATCAGCATACCAACCAACGGTGCGGTCGTCGGTAAGATCAGACACACAACAACAGTAACGATGATGGGGAACAGGATCTTCTCCAGCTTGGACACCGGACGGAGCTGCTCCATCTTGATCTTTCTCTCCTCTTCTGTGGTCAGAAGCTTCATGATCGGCGGCTGGATGATGGGTACCAGGGCCATGTAGGAGTAAGCGGCAACGGCAATAGGGCCCATGAATTCCGTCTGTCCCAGCTTGCCGGCCAGGAAGATAGAGGTAGGACCGTCAGCGCCGCCGATGATGGAGATGGCAGCAGCTGCCTTGTCGTTGAAGCCCATGAAGATCGCAAGGAAGTAAGCGGCATAAATACCGAACTGTGCGGCCGCGCCCAGAAGGAAGCTCTTGGGGTTCGCGATCAGCGGTCCGAAGTCAGTCATAGCGCCTACGCCCATGAAGATCAGGGACGGGAGGATGCTCCACTCATCCAGCAAATAGAAGTAATGGAGAAGTCCTCCAACGCCATTGGATGAATCCTCAATGCTCAGCATGATATCCGGATAGATATTCACGAGCAGCATACCAAAGGAAATCGGAACAAGCAGCAGAGGCTCAAAACCTTTTTTAATGGCAAGGTAAAGGAAGATAAATGCCACAAAGATCATGATCATGTTGCCGAATGTCAGATTTAAGAATGCTGTCTGCTGGACAAGATTCAAAAGTGTACTTTGAATATATTCCATTTTAATCCCTCCATATGGAATCTGCAGTCAGCAGACGATTAGTTTAATGTAGCCAGAGTTGCGCCCGGCTCAACAGAATCACCAACAGCCACATTGATGGTAGCTACGGTGCCGTCCTGGGGTGCTACAATCTCATTTTCCATCTTCATGGCCTCGAGGATCACGATCACCTGGCCTTTTTTCACTGCCTGGCCTGCAGACGCCTTCACGCCAAGGATCTTTCCGGGCATGGGAGCTGTCACTGCAACGCTTCCTGCTGCACCAGCGGGAGCTGCCGCAGGAGCCGGGGCTGCTGCCGGAGCCGGAGCGGCCTTGGGTGCCTGTACGGGAGCCGCTGCTTTCGGAGCTGCTGCCTTTCCTGTGAAGCCTTCTTCTACGGTTACTTCATATACATTGCCATTAACTGTGATGGTATAATTTTTCATTTTCATTTCCTCCTGATGATGGGTTATTTCCAGTTCCTGTTGGGAACACGCTTAATGGAACGAACAATAAGGCCGTCGGCAGACTCTCTGCCTTCGGAAGCCGCGATGGCTGCTGCGATCACGGATACCAGCTCCGTATCGTCACAGGCCTCCTCAGCCGGGGCTGCTGCCGGAGCCGGAGCGGGAACTGCTGCCGGAGCCGGGGCGGGAACCGCCGCCGGAGCTACTGACGGGGCCGGAGCCTTCTTCTGCTTCATCTTTGCTTCAAAGACGCTGATGTACTTGAACATGCTGATGAGCCAGCTGATGAAGATCAGAACCAGGAATACGACTCCCATGCCCATAAGGGTATTCATACCAGCCTTGGAAAGCTTTTCTCCAGTGGTATATTCCGGAGAGATCGTAATGGAAGTGATATTTGCAAGATCCTCATCCACGATTACAGAAAACTCTGCGTTTCTTTTTTCAAATACCGCCGGGATCCTGGCCACATAGCCGTCGTCCACAATTTCAACCTCTGCCGCCTCGCTGGAAACCAGCGCTCCCAGGTCGCCCTTTACGGACTTCCAGGAATTCAGGGCGCTCTGCATTACTGTATCCTTGTTCTTTTCACTGGCAGCCAGAGCATTATCCAGATCCTCGTCTCCCATTGCGGCAAACAGATCCAGATACTGCTGGGTGCCCTGCTGGAGCGTCATCACCAGAGACGGGTCCATCTCCTCTGCCGTATCCGCTTCTGCGCTGGAGCAGGCAGAAAGGGCGAACAGGCATACTGCCATACAGAGGGCAAGCCAGATTCTTTTAATATTCTGTTTCATATATCTGCCACCTCGCCTTAGACCGTACCGTGCTTTTTGGCCGGACGATCCTCTCTCTTTGTGAACAGCATTTCCATTGCTGCGATCACGCGTTTTCTTGTATCAGCCGCATCGATGATGTCATCCACATAGCCTCTTCTGGCCGCAGCCATGGCGCTGGCCTGCAGCTCGCTGTACTGGGCAGCCTTTTCGCTGATCAAGGCAGCCGCATTGTCAGATCCAGAGATCTCCTCTGCATACATGATCTTCACAGCCGGAACGGCCTCCATCATGCCAATGGAAGCATTCTTCCATGCGTAAACGATATCGGAGCCAATGGATTTACTGTTCATAACAAGTCCGGCAGTACCGAATGCCTGTCCGGCGATCACTGTCACCTTGGGCACATCTGCGTTTGCAAAGGCATGGGCCAGACGGGCAGCCGCCTTGGCGATCTTCTTTTCTGTGCATTTGCAGCTGTTATATCCGTTTACGTTCACCATTGTAAGTACCGGGATATTGAAGGCATCGCAGAAATTCACGAAATCTGCGGCTTTTTCACAGCCTCTGGCTGTCAGGCCTGTCTCGTACTCTGCTGTTTTTTCTCCCTCCTCATAACTCTCTGTGCGGTTGGCCACACAGCCCACGGTGGTGCCGTTTAAGCGGATGAACGCAGTCACCATGCTGGGAGCATATTCCTTCTTAAGTTCCATATAGAAGCTGTCATCAGAGATCATGGCCAGGGCAAGGGCTGTATCTCCCACACAGTTCTCCAGGCCCTCACACATCCGGTTCAGGTCGTCGGCGCACTCATCATAGGACATATCGTCTTCGTTGTTGGCCGGAAGTACGGAGATCAGCGTATGGATCTGTGCCAGGATGTCCTCCTCGGTCCCTGTCATACACACGTTGCCGGCTTCCTCGCTCTGGAACTTTGCGCTGGATGTATCTGTATCGTTCTCAGCGATGGCATTGGGAGCGTTGACAAATAACTTTGCCTTATCTTCCATGAAGGTGAAGTCAGCCATTGCAGAAGCCACTGCCATACCGCCGCCGCAGTTTCCGAACACTGCCTGGATCTGCGGGATCACGCCGGAAGCCAGGGTCTGGCATCCGTACAGTCTTCCGAACCCGTTTAATGCGTCCAGACCTTCCTGAAGCCTTAAGCCTGCACAATCGATCAGGCCTACCACCGGAGCGCCCATCTTCATGGCCATGCCATAGAGATTCTCGATCTTTTTTGCATGCATCTCACCCACGGAGCCGCCCATAACGGCTGCATCCTGGCTGTACACATACACAAGGGCTCCCTCAACGGTACCGTAGCCGGTAACCACGCCGTCGGCCGGAGTTTCCTGAGCCTGCATGTTAAAGTCAGTGCTTCTGGCAGTCATATAGGCGCCGACTTCAACAAAGCTGTTGTCATCAAGCAATTCATTGATTCTTCTCATTGCTGACGTTTGTGCTGATTTAGTCATTTTGCTGTCCTCCATTATTAAAATTTGACGAAAATCGAATTTCTGCCTAGTGTAATAATAACCGCATTCTCTGCAAAATTCAAGGTGTTTTTGCCATTTCCGGGAAAACAATACAACATAAAAAAAGAGGCGGCAACAAGTTACTTTTCTTTTGCCGTCTCCCCTTTTTAGTTAATCATCTTAAGCAGACCCGGAGCACCCAGACTTCCGGTCCCTTTTCCCTATTCATATTTTTTTGTCAGCGTAAATCCGCGGCCGCGGACCTCTCCCACCTGGCTTACGATCATAAACGCCTGGTCGTCGATGTCCATGACGATCCGGTTCAGCTTCTGGAGCTCTCTTCCGGATACCACCACAAGGATAGCTCTGGACTGCTTTCCGGAATGACCGCCTTCCATATAAAGGAGCGTGGTCCCCCGGTCCATTTTTTCCTGTATGGCCGTGCTGATCTCCTCATACCGCTCGCTGATGATCTTTGCCTGGGTCTGGCGGACGCCGATGACCAGTACCTTATCCAGGATAATGGTATACGTCATGACCATGATCAGGCCGTACAGGATCCTCTCCCTGTCTCCAAAGGTCATCTGGGCGATAAGTACCATGAAATCCATCACATACATGGTAACAGACACCGGGATCCCGAACCTCTTTTTCAGTACCAGCGGCGGGATATCCATGCCTCCGGTGGAGGCACCTGCCCGGATCACGATGCCCAGGGCAAATCCGATCATAACGCCGGAAAAAACCGCGCACAGGATGGGATCATCCGTAAAGACCATATCCCCCACCAGGCGGGTAGCCTGCTCCAGTGCAAAAGGATAATAAAACGTAGCCACCAATGTGGAAAGGGCAAATTCCTTCCCCAGCTCCACCAGGCCCACTACGAACATCAGGATATTAAATCCAGCCACAAAAATCGAAAGGGGGATCCCCCAGTAATGCTGGGCCACCAGACCCAGTCCCGTGGTCCCTGCGGCGATCATGTCCATGGGCAGCACGAACAGCGCCACGCCCGCGGCGTAGACGGAAAGCCCCGCCATAATGATAACTACCTGTGCGAGCAGCCTCATGATCCTGCTCTTCTGATCTTTCTTCTCCATATACATCCTCCCTCAGTCTCTCTTCCGGCAAAAAAACGCAAAAGAAAGGAGAGTGCTGCGAAAACGCCTCCCGCAGTCCTCTCCATCTCTTATTCGATTGTATTTTTTCCGGATATGTCCTTCTTATTTCCCAAATACAGCCTCATAGTCCTTGCGGAACTTTTCGATCCCCTGGTCAGTCAGCGGATGATGGGTCATCTGCTCGATCACCTTATAGGGAACGGTGGCGATATCGGCTCCGGCCAGAGCGCACTCCGTCACATGCATCGTATGGCGCACGCTGGCGGCAATGATCTCTGTCTGGATATTGTGAAGGTTAAAGATCTCAGAAACCGTCTCGATCAGGTCGATGCCCGGCTGGGAAATATCGTCCAGACGGCCTAAGAACGGCGACACGAAGGCAGCTCCGGCTCTGGCAGCCAGAAGTGCCTGGTTTGCAGAAAAGATCAGAGTCACATTGACCTGGATCCCCTCAGACGCCAGCACCTTTGTTGCTTTTAAGCCTTCCACAGTCATCGGGATCTTCACCACCATATTGGGGTGGATCTTAGCGATCTCACGTCCCTCTGCGATCATTCCTTCTGCGTCGGTGGTGGTGGCCTTCACCTCACCGCTGATGGGACCGTCCACGATGGAAGCGATCTCCTTTAAGGTCTCCACGTAATCCTTTCCCTCTTTTGCGATCAGGGACGGATTTGTCGTAACTCCGCAGATCACGCCCATATCGTTGGCTTTCCGGATCTCCTCCACATTGGCCGTATCAATAAAAAATTTCATTGGTATCCCCCTCCTGTTCGGGTATTTTTTTGAACCTGTCTCCATTGTAATGGCAACCGGCAGGAATGTCAATGGACAATCGGCTCCATCCTCAGCCTGCATACCCCAGGCTCTCGAAACAATCATATTCATCCATGCCGCCGATCCGGAACCGGTACTGGTCCCTGTCCTTTTGGATCCGCAGCTCACAGTGTCTTCCGTCAGGAAGCTCTGCCTCTGCCCTGGCCGCCCCCGTTTCATCCGGGAGCTCTGCGGCCCTTAATACCAGCTCCGTTCCCGCCGGGATCCGTTCCTCTTTCCCTTCGATCCATACCGGAATCTCCGCAGAGGCCCGCAGCACCGGCCCCCGGTCTCCATTTCCAGGGATCGTGTAAACCGTTCCGTCCGTCTCCGGCATCCCGTCTTCACCCATGCGGAAGCTGCGGTACGCCATATACGTTCCCAGAAGATCGATGCGGTCGTACAGGAGAAAATGACCCGGATCTCCGATGAAGCTCCCATACATGGAATCTCCCGAAGAGCCCACATGGCAAAGCGTCAGCGTCCCGTTTTCATTCTGGAGCGCAAACACCTCCAGAGCCCTCAGATCATTCTCACTGGAAAATTCGAGCCATAGGAAGGGGCGGCCATCCCCGGCTTCCAGAAGCCATACGTCCGTGAGGCTCCCATAGCCCCCGGCCTCCCAGGGACCTGCCGCCTCCGTCTCTGCTCCCTCTCCTGTCCGGCTCAGGGTAATGGATGATGTATACGTCTCCTCATCCACCTGTACCGTATAAATATACTCCTCCTTTTCCCCGTCCCGGTCCCAGTCGGCGTAAAAGGGTTCTCCCTCTGAAAGCTGCACTGCTGCTCCCGCCCCGGCCTGGTACGTTTCCAGGAGCAGGTCCGGGCAGTCCGCAAACGTCATCCGGCTCTCAAGGCTTCCTTCCGACCAGGGCCCCAGAACATAAGGGTTAAATACGACGGTGATCCCCTCATGGTCCATGATCCATTCCAGCTGGCCCCCGTCTCCGGATCCATTATGGAACATGGCCTCCAGGGTCTCCTCATATTCCGGATAAAGGCTTCCATCGTCCCGGCTCTTCACGTCCTCCTTCACATACTGGTACACTGCTTCCAGGTCTGTGACCACATCCGAAAGCGCCAGCCGCTTTCCCGAAGCCGGGTCAAAATTTACTCCATGGGCATAATAGCTTCCATGGGCGCCGCCCACATAGGAAGAATCCATATCCCAGAAGCTGACGATCCGGCTGTCTGCCCGCTGTACCCGTATCTCCCGCTCAATATAATACTCCTGTCCGGGCTCCGGGGGATCCTCCCTGACCAGGGAAAGATTTTCCTTAAAACGTTCTCCCGTCTCCTGGGAAACCTCCGCATTATACTGGTCCAGGCCGTCCTTCAATGTATCCCAGCCGTCCACAGGAACATACAGCCCATCCCAGCGGCTCCTCAGCAGGCATCTCTGGTCCTTCCATTCCCCGTCATAGCTCCTCCGGGTCTCCACAAACAGCGGCTGATCTGGCTCCTGGTCCGGCCCAGAGGCCTCCTCCGGCTCTGCCGCCTCCCCGGCCTCGATCCCCCGGGACGTTTCTTCTGGTATTTCCCCGGTCCTGTTATCTCCGGATTCTGCCGTTTCCGTTTCATCCGCCGGATCTTCAGCCTTCGTTTCTGCTGCCTCCTGGTCCATACGGTCCATCTCACAGCCGGTCAGAGACACGGCCATAAGAAACGCCAGCCCCGCTCCCAGAGCCATTTTTCCTGTCCTCTGTCTTCTCATGATCCATCCCCCGCTTTCCATGTTGTATATCCCAGGTCCTGTCCGTTCCCTCAGTCTCCCGGGCATCCTTATGCCGCGCCCCAGATGGGCGCATTGCTTCTTCTTTCATTATAAGCTCCCGTCCCTGTTCCTTCTATAAAAATATGCTTACGATCATTTACGTTTTTCTTAAAGCCTCCGCTGCCCCTTTCCCTTCCAAAATCCATAGTAAAACCAGACAGCATATGCTATAATATGGCTGAAACAGACATTGTGCCAGAAAAGGAGAATTATCCCATGAAACCAGCTCTGATCATCGGTTCCACCTGTGTGGACGTCATCATCAATATCCATCATCTTCCAAAGACCGAGGAGGACATCCATCCCACCTCCCAGTCCATGGCCATCGGCGGCTGCGCCTTCAACGCCGCCTATATGGTACGGCTCTTAAACGCCCCGCACACCTTTATCACGCCTGTGGGCGGCGGCACCTACGGAGACTATGTGGCAAAGCTCATGACCCAGTCTGGGATCCCCATTGCCGTCCGGGTGCCGGAAAAAGAAAACGGCTGCTGCTACTGCCTGGTGGAGGCCGGCGGGGAGAGGACCTTCATGTCCTATCACGGAGTAGAATATACCTTCCAGAAGGAATGGATGGAGCCGTATCCGGCAGAGGATTTCGGCCTCACCTACGTCTGCGGCCTGGAGATCGAGGAGCCCACCGGGATCAATCTCATTGAATATCTGGAGGAGCATCCGTCCCTGGAGCTTTTCTACGCCCCCGGGGCCAGGGTAGGAAACATGGATCCGAAGAAAACAGAGCGGATGCTGGCCCTTCATCCGTTCCTCCACATCAACGCCCTGGAGGCAGAGGTCATGAGCCAGAAAACGTCCTATGAGGACGCCGCCGCATACCTGCACTCCATCACTGGAAATACCGTCATCGTGACTCTGGGAGAAAAAGGCGCTTACTGCATAGAAAAAGACGGGACCAGCTATCTGATCCCGTCCATTCCCGCCGATCATGTGGAGGATACCATCGGAGCCGGCGATGCCCACGCGGGAGCCATCATCGGCTGCCTGACCAACGGCCTCTCCCTGCGGGATTCCATTACATATGCCAACCAGGTATCCCGGATTGTGGTCTCTGTCAAGGGCTCTTCCCTTCCGCCGGAGCTCCTTCCGCCGCTCCCAGTCCCCAAAAGCGCCCGCTAGGCTGCCGCATGGCCCTGGGGCAGATAAAACTGCTACCGGATGTCCGCATACTTTACAGACTGTTCCCTAAATTCCTTCATCATTCCGTCCAGAGCCTTCCGTTCTGCGGAAAGGTCTGCAAAGCGCAGCCTGTGGCCTTTTACCAGTTGTCTGCCATCCACCCAGACACTGTCCACGTTGGAAGCATCTGCCGAGTATACGATGGCCGAATAGGGATCATAGACCGGGAACATGTTGACCGACTCCGTTTCGATCAGGGTCAGGTCCGCCCGCTTTCCAGGCTCAATGGAGCCAGTCTCCTTTTCCGCCCCCAGGACTCTGGCTCCCTCAATGGTCCCCATGGCCACCACATCCCTGGCAGTGAAAATGCTGCGGTCATGATACCGGGTCCGCTGGAACGCAGGGATCATCCGGAACTGATGGAACAGATCCAGGGTATTCCCCGAGGACGGTCCGTCAGTCCCCACGCCAACGGCCACTCCTGCCGCCTTAAGGTCCCGGAGCGGACACACTCCCTTCCCCGATTTCGTATTAGAACCGATGCAGTGGGAGATCTTTGCCCCGGTCTCCCGGAAGATCTCCACATCCCGGTCTGTCATATGGATGCAGTGGGCTGCGATGGTCCTCTCTCCCAGGACTCCCAGTCCGTAAAGGAACTCGGCCGGCGTCTGGTCGTATTTTTCCCGGAACATTTCCAGCTCATAATCCATCTCGCTCACATGAAGCGTATAAGGAACATCATACCGTTCCGCCAGCTCATAGGCTGCCTTTAAAACCTCCGGCGGGTTTGTATTTGTAGCATGGGGAGCCACCACAGGCCGGATCCGTTCATGGCCCTTCCACTTCCGTATCAGCTCCTCACACATGGCCAGGGACTGGTCTGTATTTTTACTGTCACACGTCTCCATATCGATAATGGTCTGTCCCACATACGCCCGGATCCCCATTTCTTCACAGGCTGCCGCCACCTGATCTTCAAAATAATACATATCCAGCACCGAGGTAACGCCGGAAAGCAGAAGCTCGCAGACGCCGTACCGGGTGCTCTGGCCGATCAGCTCCCGGTTCATGGCCTCCAGCTCCAGCGGGAATAAAAACCGCCTCAGCCGGTCCGGACAGTCGTCTCCCAGGGACCGGAAGGGGATCATGGGGATATGGCAGTGGGTATTGATCATCCCCGGCATCAGGATCCCGTTTTTTCCGTCCACTGTCCCGTCCGCGTCTGCCGGCCCCTCCCCCTCTCCTGTCTCCAGGATCGTGTTCCCTTCCAGGACCACATATCCGTTTTCATAAACATGAAACTGTTCGTCCATGGTGACCACCGTCACATGATTGATCTTTGTACGCATATGATTCTCCTTATAAAAAGAGGCCGGGCCGTACAGGCCCTATGGCCTGAAACCGGCTCCCGGCCCTGTTTCTCAGCTAGTTCATTTCTTTATACGATCTTACTGTATCAAACAGCACTTCCCGGAACCGCTTCTGATCAAATTCCATGGCCACTTCCACGTTGCCGGAGGTCTTGTATTTATTCCAGCATTTTTCCCTGGAGATCTCCTGCTCCGGGTCTGTGCCCATAAAATCACGCCAGTCGCAGACAGTCATGCCCCTTGTGAACTCGCCCTTTGTTTCCACGTCCACCTGGGTCCGGATGCTCTTTGTGATCACCCGGTCATCCACCCACCAGGCCACTGCACAGGCGTCGCAGATGGAGGTAAAATCAGAATTTTTCACAGAAAACTCCAGGATATCTGCGGCAAAGTCTCCCACCGTACCGCCGATGGCCCTTAACTGCTCCACATCTGCCATGTCCATATGGTTCTGGCGGGTCAGGTTCAGGCCTGCCATTTTAATGGGGATCCCCGACTCAAAGACGATCTTTGCAGCCTCCGGGTCCACCAGGATATTAAACTCCGCAGCAGGAGTAGCGTTGCCGCTGGTGGCGGAACCGCCCATACAGAGGATCTCCGGGATCCGCTTTTTTAATTCCGGCTCCTTTAAGATCGCCTGGGCCACATTGGTCAGCGGCCCTAAGGTGATCAGCGAGATATCGTCGTTTTCCATAAAGGTACGGATCAGAAAATCGGCTCCGTGCTCCTTTTCCAGCTTTTTTTCCGGCTCCCGGATCTCAATATCCCCGATGCCGCCGCTTCCGTGGACCTCTGTGGCCCGCACAAGCTGGTTCAACATGGGCATATCGTATCCTGCATACACCGGGATATCCGGACGCCCGGTCAGCTCTGTGGCGAACCTGGCGTTCCTCTGGGTATACTCCAGTCCCGTGTTGCCTCCCACTGCCACGATCCCCCGCACATCCAGATGGCGGATGCACAGGATCAGGGCAAACATATCGTCGATCCCTGGATCGCAGTCAATGATCACTTTCCGTTTTGTATCCATAATCTTTCTCCTTATGCTACTTCTGGCTGCCCTTCTCGATCTTTCTCTGGCGGTTCATGCGCAGCATACCAAATACCATAAGGGCGATGATGGTGGCTGCGTAGGGGATCATCTCCAGGAACTCCGTGGGGAAGCTGGTCTGGCTCTTTAAGCTGGTAGCCGCTGCATCACTGAGTCCGAAGAATACGGCTGCAATACCTGCGCCCAGGGGATCGCCGCCTGCGATATTACAGGCAGAAAGTCCGATGTAGCCTCGTCCATTGACCATGTTCTTCATAAAGAAGCTTACCCAGCCCATGGACATGAACGCGCCGCCGAAGCCGCAGAGCACGCCGGAGATCAGGAAGGAAACGTATCCGATCCTCTTTACATTGATGCCGACGGATGCGGCCGCCCTGGCATTCTCACCCACTGCCCGGAGCCGTAAGCCCAGTCTTGTCCTCGTAAGGAAGAACCAAACGGCAAAGATCGAAATGAAAGCCAGGTATGTAAGAACATTATGTCCCGAAAGCATGGGGCCGATCAGTGGGATCTTATTGATCAGCGGAAGCACCACCGTCGGAAGTGTGTACGCCTTGATGGCTGCGGAGGTGGTAGCCTTTTCTCCTGTCAGCAGGTACATAACAAAGACCGTACCTCCTGTGGCCGCCAGGTTCACAGCAATACACGTCAGATAAAGGTCCGTCTTTCCGGACAGGCTGGAGAAGGCGATGACGGCACCCACCAGGACTCCGATGACCACAGCGCCCAAAAGGCCGATCCATACGTTTCCAGTCATTCCCGCAAACACAACGCCGCCCAGGGCCGCACAGAGCATCATGCCTTCCAGGGCCATGTTCATCATTCCGGCCTTCTTACTGATAACTGCTGCCATGCCTGCAAAGATCAGGGGAGTTGACAGCCTTAAAACAGAGTATCCAAAATTACCGATCCAGTCCAGTGTCAGCATTGATTACTCCTCCTTTCCCTTTGAGGCGGCCGATTCCTTTTCTGCCTTTTCCCTGGCAGCCAGTTCCTCTTCTGCGGCCTTATAGATCAGTTTCTTCTTATATCTTCCCATGAATTCCTCTGCCGCCACCATCAGGATAACGATACCCTGGATCACGGTGATGAACTCGATGGGGATATCTCCCTTGGAGTTTACCACGTCCGCACCGATACGGATATACGCCAGCAGGCAGGCTGCCACCGGCACCAGGAGCGGGTTCTTTCTGGCTAAGACCGCCACCATCAGGCCGTCAAAGCCATGCTGGGTGGTAGCGACCCAGTTATAGCGGTCATAGTTTCCAAGGATCTCACAGGTACCGCCCAGGCCGGCCAGCGCGCCGCCGAAAAGCTGGGCGCAGATGATGGTTGCCGTCATATTGATACCGCAGGCCCTGGCAAACCAGGGGTTGCTTCCTACGACTCTCATCTTGTATCCGAATACCATCTTATAGAACAGCACAGCCACCAGGATCACGGCGATCAGGGCGATCACAAGACCTGCCTGGATCCTGAACTTGCCAAGGATCTGGGGAAGCTTGGCATTGTCCGGGATGGGAAGGGAGCCCAGGGAACCGATGGTGGTATCTCTCATGGTATACATCATGATATAGATGGAAAGGAACATGAGGATACTGTTTAACATTAAGGATGAAACAACGATATTGGCATTGAATTTGGAGTCCAGCCACGCAGGAAGGGCAGACACCACAACGCCTGTCAGCGCACCGATGACCAGTAAAAGACCGATCATAACGGGTGCGGGAACGCTTTCTCCCAGCTTGATGGCAACCCAGGAGATCACACAGCCGGCAAACATGAAGATGCCCTCGCCGGCCAGATTGAACTTGTTCACCGCATACATGAAACAGAAGCAAAGTCCTGTGAAGGTAAACGGGATCGCAAGGTTAATGATACTTCCTACCCTTCTCACAGATGAGAACGGTCCCAGCACGAACTGCTGGATAATATAGATCGGATCGTCACTGACTGCAAACAGCGTCACCAGGGCCACGGCATAGGCGATGGCAATGGCGGTCAGGATCCGGACCAGCTCAACGGTAAATTCTACTCTGCTTGTTTTATTCATAACAGGCCCTCCATTTCCTCCGGGGTCATGGTCTTAAGCCCCAGCATGTACTCGCCCAGCTCTTCCTCGGAAACCTCGTTGGCTTTTCTGAACGCCGCCACGACCTTTCCCTTTCTCATGACTAAAAGCCGGTCGGAACACTCCAGCACCTCGTTCAGATCTGCAGAGATCAGAAGCGTTGCCGTTCCCTCTTCCCTGGATTTTTTAACGATGGTCTTTCGGATCATCTCGGCCGCGCCCACGTCGATGCCTCGGGTCGGCTGGTTGGCCAGGATGAAATTGGAGCCTGATGTGAACTCGCGGGCAACGACTACCTTCTGGATATTTCCGCCGGAAAGCATACGCACCGGCTCTCTCTTGTCGTCGCAGGCGATCTCAAAATCCTTGATGTACTGGTCCACGATCTCGTCGATATGCTTATGGTTGATGAACAGGCCGTTTCTGTATTCCTTTTTAAAATACCGGTCTGCGATGATGTTGTCCCGGATGGACATATCTCCGGCACAGCCATACTGCATCCGGTCCTCGGGGATATAGGCAAGGCCCATCTGGCGGATCTCATGGACGTTCTTTCCCTTGATGTCATGGCCATTTAACTCCACAGTCCCAGAGGAAAAGCTCTCCATCCCGGCCAGCACGTCGGAAAGGGCAGACTGGCCGTTTCCTTCCACGCCGGCAATGCCGATAACCTCGCCCTCATGGATATCAAAGGAAACATCGTCCAGCACCCGCTTTCCGGATGCGCTGTTCTTCACCAGATTCCGGATCTTAAGCACAGTCTTTCCCACTGTGGGGTCTTCCTTCTCGATCTTTAAGACCACGTCGCGGCCCACCATGAGTCTCGAAATATCGGCCTCGCTCATATCCTTTAAGTCATAGCTTCCCAGACAGTAGCCGTGGCGCAGCACAGTAACGCGGGTACAGATCCGTTTCACCTCTTCCAGCTTATGGGAAATAAAGATGATGGAATGGCCGCTGTTTCTTAAGAGGATCAGCTGCTCAAACAGTTCCTCTGTCTCCTGGGGCGTTAAAACTGCCGTGGGCTCGTCCATGATGATGATCTTGGCGCCCTTGATGAGTACCTTCATGATCTCGATCTTCTGCATCTGGCCGACGGAAAGATCGCTGACCCTGGCCATTGGATCAATATTAAAGTTATATTTTTTCGCCACCTCTTCCGTCATTTCCACTGCCTTTTTAAAGTCAAAAAGGCCGTTCTTCATAGGTTCCACGCCCAGAACCACATTTTCTGCCACCGTCAGGGACGGGATCAGCATAAAATGCTGGTGGACCATACCGATCCCCTTTTCAATGGCGTCCAGGGTATTGAGGATCTTTACCTCTTTCCCATCCATATACACTTTTCCGGTCTGGGGCGTTTCCAGTCCGAACAGTACCTTCATCAGCGTCGTCTTTCCGGCGCCGTTTTCTCCCACAAGAGCCAGGATCTCGCTCTCATGAAGCCAGAACGTGACGTTTTTGTTGGCCACAAAACCATTGTCATAGATTTTGGTAACGTCTTCCATTCTAAGTATTTCCTTGGCCATACCCATCTTCCTCCTATATGGGATCAGCAGGATCGAACGGACAATCCTGCTGACCAAAAATCAATTTTTTCAGTTATGGAGCCACGGAATCCAGAAGCTGCTGGTACTCTGCCTCGTTGGCAAAATCATAATAGGATTTTACAGTGATCTCGCCGGAAAGGATCTTCTCCTGGGATTCAGCCATCTTGTCACGGATCTCCTGGGGAACGTTCTGCTGGAAGAATTCATTGTCCACATAGCCAACGGATTTTTCCTTTAAGCCAAGACGGTTTAACTTGCCCCATACTTCCTCTCCGTTTTCCACATCCTCAAAGAATGCTACGAAAGAGTCGCCTACGTTCTTTAACATGGATGTTAAGATCACGTCTGCCAGTTCCGGGTTCTCAGAATCTTTATAATATGCGTACTGGTCGGAGTCAACGCCGATGGCCCATGTTCCAAGCTCCTTACATGCCTCGAACAGTCCGCCGCCGGAACCGCCGGCTACCTGATAGAATACGTCTGCCTTTTTGTCTCTTGCCTGGCTTAAGCAAAGCTCTTTCATCTTGGCCGGATCGGTCCAGGAACCAACGGAAGCCTTGATGACCTTAACCTCAGGATCGTAATCCTGAACGCCGTTTACAAAGCCTGTTACGAAGTCTGCGATGACCGGGTTATCCATACCGACGTTTACGGCAACCACGCCTGTCTCTGTCATACCGGCTGCCAGCTGGCCAACCATGTAGGAGCCTTCGTTCTGTGCGTAGAAGATAAACGCCACGTTCTCCGGGATCTCGGACTCATCCTTGGAATCGTCGAAGATGACGAAACGGTTCTCCGGATACTCCTCGGCTAATTTTAAGATAATGTCGGTGTAAGTGGAGGAAGCCACGATATAATAATAGCCCTCATCAATGACGTCTAAGATCATGTCCTCCCATTTATCAGCCTTGGACGGGTCGCCGACCTCGATGGTCTTGCAGTCCCAGCCCTTTTCTCTTAAAACGTTCATCCCCACTTCGCCGGAATCGTTGAAGGACTTATCACCTAAGTTTCCTACTACGTAAGCGATGCGCTTGTTGATCTCCTCGCCGCCCTTGGCAGCTTCGGTCTCCTTGGCGTCATCCTTTTTCTCCGCCTCAGTTTCCTTTGCAGCCTCCTTGGAGGTCTCTTCGGCCTTGGATGCCGCTGTGGTCTCCGCGTCTCCGCCGCCTCCGCATGCAGCCAGGGAAAGGACCATGGCGCCGGATAATACTGCTCCTAATACTCTTTTCAGTCTCATTGTAATCCTCCTTCTTCTTGGTTAAAGATTTTAATTATTTTAATCAGACCATGAGCTCGTCCGATAGAAATACGATAAAAAATGCACAATTTTCTTCTTTTGTTCTCTGTTTTTTTATTCATACTGCCATTATACATCATCTTGTGAGATTTCGCATCCATTTTTTTGTATGAATTCTCCAGATTCCCACAAAGGCCTCGATGGCAATATTGAACTTGATGATGGATACCACCAGATAGGGAGACAGCCGGAACACAAAAGCACAGGCAGCTGCCAGGGGAATGGTGATCATCCACATGGAAAAGATATCGCAGATCAGCCCCATCTTTCCGTCTCCTCCGGCCCTCAGCACTGCGATCATGCCGGTCATCTCCATACCAGAGAAGGGCCAGATGGCCGCAAACACCAGCATAAAGTTTCTTGCATAGGCCGCTGCATCCGGAGTCAGCACATACAGCCGCGTGAACAGGCCGCCGAACATCAGGGTCAGGAGCCCCATAAGAGTCCCGCTGACCAGGCCGATGAGCACCATACTGTACGCTTCCTTCTGGATCCTGTCCTTAGACGCCCCGGAGCCAATGGTCTTTCCGATGGTCGTGGAGCAGGAATAAAGGATGGCGTTGGTCACACAGGCCATCAGCTGATAATACACGTTGGCAATGTTGTATCCGGCCACGATGGTGGTTCCCATCTGGCCTGTGACAGAGCTTCCCGCCGTGGTTCCCGTGGACCAGATCAGCTCATGGAACACGATGGGAAGGCCTACCTTCCAGAAATCCCCCAGAAGTCTTCGGTCTCTTCTTTTCAGGTCAGAAAGCTTCATGGAAAGCTTCTTCTCCTTCCGGAACAGGAACCGGCATAGGATCAGAAGCTCCACCACCCGGGCAATGACGGTTCCCACAGCCGCTCCCCGGATCCCAAGCTCCGGCATTCCGAAATTTCCAAAGATCAGGCAGAAATCCAGAAATACATTTAACGGATAAGAGATCACATTGGTGGTGAAGGAGACCTTCATCTCCTCAAATCCCCGGCAGCAGGCAAAGATCATGGTACTGACGGCGCAGACTGGATACATGAGGGAGGCGATCCTCAAATACGGCACTCCCAGACGGATCAGCTCCGGATCGCTGCTGTAGATCCTCAAAAGCCGTTCCGGCCAGATCATTACCACAGCCGAGAACAGCACGCCGAAAACAGCGATGCTGCGGACCCCGATGGCCACCAGAGTCTTGATGCTCTCCGTATCCCTTCTGCCCCAGTACTGGGCGATCAGTACGCTGCACCCGGCAGAAAAGCCGCTGCACACCGTATAAAAAATGAAAAAGATCTGCTGGGCCTGGGACACAGCACTCATCTGTACCTGGTCGATCCGCCCCAGCATGATGCTGTCCAGGGTATCAACGCTGACCCTTAAAAGCTGCTGGAGGATGATGGGAACAGACAAAAGGACGATGGTCCTGTAAAACTGTGGAGAGGTGACGAACCACTCTCTTTTTTCCGCTTTTGCACCCATGGCTTAACCACACTGCCTCAGGCAGTCCTTGAGCCACTGCTTGAATACGGGAAGATCCAGCTCCATGGCCACAGAAACATTGGGCTTCTTTCCTGTGCGCCCCCGCCGGTCTACCATGGTATGGCCAGCCGTGTACTCGCCCTGGCACTCCACATCCACGAAATAATCATGGCAGACCAGGCACTGGGGGCATACGGCCGCAGCCGCAGCCAGAGCGTCGTGCATAAGGGCATCCTCTCCCCCGTCTGCATATCTTCTTATCATATAATCCAGGATATCGGCGGCCAGGACAGCTCCCTTATTTCCAAAGCTCCGGATTTCCTGCTCATCTTCCCGGTTTAAGGCGGCCTTTAAGGTCACATCCAGTCCCACCATGGTCATGGGGATCCCGGAAGCGATTACCAGCTTTGCAGCCACCGGATCCACCCAGATATTGAACTCCGCTGTGGGCGTCATATTTCCGCCGAGGGCAGCGCCGCCCATAAACCAGATATGACGGATCTTTTCCTTTAACTCCGGATACATGCTTAAGGCAATGGCAATGTTGGTCATGGGACCCACCACCAGAAGCTCCAGGCGGCCTTCCTCCTCTTCTGCGATCCTCCGGATCAGCTCCGGAGCCGTTTCCTTTGTGAATGGAACATTTTCTGCCGCCGGAAGGGTCACATCACCAAGGCCTTCGCTGCCGTGGGTGGCATCATAATATCCGGCTCTGGGATAAAACGGGATCTTCGCCCCCCGGGCCACCTCCACATCCGCGCCCAGGTATCCCACCAGATCCCGGTTATTCCTGGATGTGAAATTTTCGTTTACGTTACCGTTGACACTGGTCAGGGCCCGGACCCTTATGGCATCAGAGCCAAGGGCTGCCAGAATGGCGATGGCGTCGTCGGTTCCTGTGTCACAGTCAATGATAAATGGTCTCTTTTCCATATTTTCCTCCCGTATCCTACACGCGTTCCCCAATGAACGCTTCCACTGCTGATCGTTCCGGCACACTGGGGGCCGCTCCCTTTTTCGTCACAGCCAGGGCTGCCGCAGCGCTGGCCTGTAAAAGAGCCTGTTTATGCCCCAGGCCTCCGGCGATCCCGGCAATAAAATATCCGCAGAACGTATCGCCTGCCGCCGTGGTATCCACGGCCTCCACCCGGAAGATATCCTGGAAGGACGTCTCCTCCGGATCGCAGTACCAGGCCCCCTGGTCGCCCAGGGTCAGCACAAAGGCTGCGTTCTTATATTTTTCTCTCAGGGCCCTAAGGATCGGAGCCGGTTCCTCGGAATCGGTTCCTGCCAGGATCCGCCCCTCCACCTCATTGAGGATAAAATAATCCACCAGCTCCAGATTGCAGAGGAACACGCCCTCGTCTGCCGGAGATGGGTTAAACGCCACCTGGAGTCCCCGTTTTTTTGCCTCCTCCATGGCAAAGTCAATGTTGGAGATCTCATTCTGCAAAAGGATCAGATCGCCCTTTCCAAAATGCTCAAGCACAGAGGATATGTATTCTCTGGTGATCTTCCGGTTGGTCCCGCCGCAGATGATGATATTGTTCTGTCCGGACTCGTCGATCTGGATCACCGCATGGCCGCTGGCCCCGTCCAGGGTCTCCACATAGCCCGTATCGGCTCCGGCCTCCTTCAGCATGTCCAGAAGAATCCTTCCATCCCCTCCCACGGCTCCGGCATGGTATACCTCCGCGCCTGCCCTGGCCAGGGCCACCGACTGGTTCAGTCCTTTGCCGCCGCAGAATTCCTCATAATCCAGGGCCTGGATCGTTTCCTTGGGCTGGACAAAACGCTTTACCGAATACGTTTTGTCAATGTTTAAAGAACCGAGATTTAAAATTTTCATAGGCCTCGCTCCCGTTTGGTAAAATATTTTCCGAAATCTTTTTCCTAAGCAGATAATATATGTTTTCCAGTTTTCTGTCAACCACTATTGTGGAATTTGCTCTTTATCCCGCTGTTTTCCCCATTTTTATCCATATTTTTGTCAAATTCTTCACAAGTTTTCTGGATTTTTTATGTGTTTTCACCATTTTCTCCGGATCCGGGTATCCCTTCCAGTATTTTTGTGATATCCTAAAAGCAGCCTGGATACCGGAGCAGACAGACATTCCTCTGCCTCCAGGGTCCAGATCGTTTCTTTAATACAGGGAGGAAAAAATGACCATCAAAGAGTTTGCCCTGCTGGCGGGAGTTTCCGTATCGACGGTCTCTAAGATCATGAACGGAAAGGATGCCAGCATCAGTGCCCGGACCAGGGAGCACGTTTTAAAGCTGGCCAAGGAATACAACTATGTCCCTTATGCATCTGCCGCCGCGCCCACGACCCGGACGCTGACCATGGGCGTGATCTTTCAGAATACTGAACACGGAAAACGGCTCGTCTCCAGCATCCTCAAAGAGGCTGCCAGCCTGGGATATTCGCTGCTCCTCCGGGAAAGCGGGGATTCGGTGGATACGGAGCTTAAAAATATCTCCGCCATGGCGGCGGCCCATACGGACGGTGTGATCTGGGAGCCTGTCTCCAGTGACAGCCTTTTTCTGGGGGAAAAGCTGGACCGGGCCGGGATCCCCTATGTGGTCATCGGCCCCTATAAGGGCGCATTTCATATGGATTTTGAAAAAATAGGGGATACAGCCACCGGACTTCTTGTAAAAAAACGTCACGCCTCCATTGCCTGTGTGGCCGGAGACGATTCCCTGGCCAGGGAATTTTTCCAGGGCTACCGGAAACGGCTGTTTGACGAAAAGCTCCCCTTCCGGCAGGAGCTGGTCTTTCCCGATGCCAAAAGCCTTCCCGTAAGCGGGATCCTGAACGGACTGTTCACGGCGGCTGTATTCTTCAGCCAGGCGGAAGCCCTGAAGTTTTATGAGACAGCCCGGAACCTCCAGTATGAGATCCCTGAGGATCTGTCCCTTCTGACCCTCCGGGATGGCAGCTCCGGCGGAGACCTTCCTTTCCTCTCCTCCCTGGCCGTTCCCTTCGATGCCTTCGGTTCCCAGGCTGCAAGGCTTCTGGTGGCACGGATCGAAAAATGGGAGCATATGCCGGAATTTTCCCCGGACTTCCCGTTAAACACAGAGACCACCTTAAGCGTCCCCAGGGATCTCCAGAAAAAAAGGGTCATTTCCATTGGGAGCGTCAACATGGACAACTACCTGGCCTTTGACGCCCTGCCCCACAGCGGACGGACCGTTACCTCCTCGGACTCAGCCACCTACCCCGGCGGAAAATGCCTGAACCAGGCCGTTGGCGTGGCCAGGCTGGGCCACCACGTCTCCGTCATCGGCCGGGTGGGCGGCGACGCCGATTCCGACTCCATCTACCAGGCGGTCCGGGACTGCCGCATTGACAGCAGCGGCCTTCTGCGGACTCCCGGACAAAAAACGGGCCAGGCCTATATCTTTGTCCAGAAAAACGGGGAATCCATGATCTCCATCCTTTCAGGCGCCAACAGCCAGGTCTGTCCCGGCGATATCACAGCCGCTGAACGGCTCTTTGACGGAGCCTGCTGCTGCCTGATCCAGACAGAGATCCCCATGGAGGCTGTACTGACTGCCGCGTCCATGGCAAAACGCTACGGCCTCATGACCGTGCTGAAGCCCAGCTCCTGCGGCCCCCTGCCAGAGGAGCTGTTAAAAAATATCGATGTGGCCGTACCCAACGCCGAAGAGCTGTCCATGATCTGCCCAGGAAAGGGCTCCATAAAAGAAAAGGCCGCCAGGCTTCTTTCCCATGGGATAAAGACTGTCATCGTCACCCTGGGAGCCGGAGGCTGCTGGATCTTCGGTAAGGAAACTGCCTGTCACATTGAAGCCGCCGATTTCCGGTCCGTAGACAATACGGGAGCCGCCGACGCCTTCATCAGCGCCCTGGTTTCCTACCTGCTCTATGGGTTCTCCATGGAAGCTTCCTGCCGGATCGCCTCCTGTGCCGCCGGCTTTTCCATCACCCGACAGGGCGTCACCCCGGCGCTTGTGGATAAGGACACGCTGGAGCAGTATCTGGAGCAGAACTCTCCCTCTCTGATAAAAGAAGCAGACCGGAAAAAAGATCGTTAAATTTTTATTGAAATCTGTCCGGAAGTGGACTAGAATAGAACTATCCTTTAATTCCAAGGAGGAACGATTTTATGGAACATTACAATCCGCTGCTCACTGGCCTGGAAAGCCCGGAAAAGTTCATCACCGTCGGCGAGATCATGCTGCGGCTGACGCCGCCCAATTATGAAAAGATCCGCATGACCTCCACCTTCGAGGCCAGCTACGGCGGCAGCGAAGCAAATATTGCCCTGGCTCTGGCCAACCTGGGCGTGGACAGTACCTTTTTCTCCGTGGTTCCCAACAACAGCCTGGGAAAGAGCGCCATCCGTATGTTAAGGAGCAACGACGTCCACTGCACCCCTGTGATCTTAAGCACGCCGGAGCAGACACCTACCCACCGGCTGGGAAGCTATTACCTGGAAACAGGATACGGGATCCGCGCCAGTAAAGTCACTTATGACCGGAAAAACAGCGCCATCACAGAATTTGATTTTGATACCATTGATCTGAAGGGACTTCTGGAGCACTTTACCTGGCTCCATTTAAGCGGCATCACCCCGGCCCTGGCTCCCAACTGCCGGAAGCTCACCATGGAGTGCTTAAAGACAGCCAGAGAGCTGGGCCTTACTGTGAGCTTTGACGGAAATTTCCGCAGCACCCTGTGGACCTGGGATGAGGCCAGGGATTTCTGTACCCAGTGCCTCCCCTATGTGGACGTTCTTTTAGGCATTGAGCCTTACCACCTGTGGCGGGATGAGGAGGATCACAGCAAAGGAGACGTGAAGGACGGGATCCCCTTCCAGCCCAGCTACGAGCAGCAGGATGAGATCTTCCAGGCCTTCATTGACCGGTATCCCAACCTGAGGTGCATCGCCCGTCATGTGCGCTATGCCCACAGCGGCAGCGAAAACAGCCTCAAGGCGTTTATGTGGTACGAGGGCCATACTTTTGAAAGCAAGCTTTTCACCTTCACCATTTTAGACCGGGTAGGAGGCGGCGACGCCTTTGCCAGCGGCCTGATCTACGCCATGATGCACCACTATAAGCCCATGGACATGATCAATTTCGCCGTGGCCAGCAGCGCCATCAAGCACACCATCCGCGGCGACGCCAACATCACCGACGACGTGGACACCATCCGGAATCTGATGAATATGAATTATGATATCAAGAGATAGTTATTTTATGAAGGGAGCGATTGGAATGAAAAATATGAACATCCCTGTGGGAGTATCAGATTTTGCGGAAATCCGTCAGAATGGATATTACTATGTGGATAAATCCACTCTTATTAAAGAGCTTTTAAAAACAACCGCTACCAAAGTAACTCTCATCACCCGGCCGCGTCGTTTTGGAAAAACTTTAGCCATGAGTATGCTGGCAAATTTTTTCGATATCTGCCGAGAAAGCCATTCCATGTTTAAGGATCTGGAGATCACGAAAGAGGAGGCCATATGTGCCCAATGGCAGAATCAATGGCCTGTTCTTTTTCTATCCTTTAAAGATATTGATGGGGTTTCATTTGAAAATGCCCTGGAAATGTTCCGCTTTACCCTGTCCCAGCTCTGCATTACCCATGCTTATCTGGAAGAAAGTCCTTATGTCAACGGTTCCTATAAAGAAACCTTTCAGCGCCTGAAAAACAGGACCTCCTCCTTAACCGATATAAAGGGGGCTATTCTGATCCTCATGAGCATGCTTCGTGACCATCATCGGAAGCCCGTCATCCTTCTGTTGGATGAATATGATGTCCCCATGGCCAAGGCTGCCAGCAATGGATACTATCCAGAGATGCTGGAAGTGATAAAGGCCATTATGAGCACCTCCCTAAAGGACAATACGGCTCTCCGCTTCGCAGTGGTCACAGGCTGTCTGAAAATTGCCAAAGAGAGTATCTTCACTGGAACCAATAACTTTATTTCCGATACGATTTCCTCTACCCGGCTCAATGAATATTTTGGCTTTACCCAGAAGGATGTGGATCAGATCCTGGAGGATTCCGGTTTTAGAGAACGCGCTGCCGATATAAAGGCATGGTATGACGGCTATAATTTTGGGAATTTTGATGTCTATTGTCCATGGGATGTAATGAATTATCTTCTGGATCTAAAACATGATCCCCAGGCAAAACCAGCCAGCTACTGGAAAAATACCAGCGATAATGCTATCATACGGTCCTTTATCGACCACGCGGGAAGCAGTATTACTGTAAAGCTGGAAAATCTGTTATCTGGAAACTTCATTGTCCAGCGTTTAGAGGAAGACCTTACTTATGATCACCTGCATTCGTCTGAAAACAACTTATGGAGCATTCTCTATTTAACCGGTTATCTGACCCAGGTACATGACGCAGATCTTACCGATCCCCTTCCAGATGGAATGTCCGCCCTTAAGATTCCCAACGCGGAAATCCGGGATATTTTTGAAACAACTGTGATGAAATGGTTTGACGACAGTGCCAGAAAATGGAATCGCAGCCTTTTATTTGATGCCGTATGGCAGGGAGACAGCGATACCATAACCAGAGAGATGAATCATCTGTTGCGAAAAACGATCAGCTACCATGATTATCGCGAAGATTTTTACCATGCTTTTTTGGCCGGGATCTTTGCCGGTGCCGGATATCTTGTGGAATCCAACAAAGAACACGGGGAAGGACGCAGTGACGTAGTCGTCAGCGATCCGCTCAATAGCCGTGTGGCAGTCTTTGAGGCCAAATATTCCAGAACCCTGGAAAATATGGATATATCCTGCCAGGAAGCTCTCAGACAAATTGATAGTCAGATGTATGCCAGCGAATTTGAAGACAGCTATGATCATGTATTCTGTTATGGAATTTCTTTTTTCAAAAAACGCTGCCTTATTCAAAAAAAATAACAGAACAAATCTGAAATGTTGATTTAAAAGAGGTGAGAGCGCTGCAAAAAAACGCTGCGCTCTCCAGAATTGGTTAATAATCTTTATTTTTTGTGAAATTCTGGCAGATCCAGTTCTCCTGTACGGATTGCCGCCAGAAGTTTAACGAGATCATGCTCCACAAGCGGTTTTACAGAACGTGTAAGCGGAGCTGTGGCTGTCTTAAACTGTTCTCTCATAACACATTCCCGGGCTGCAGATTCTTCCGCCATCTTAAGCTTTTCTTCATAGTTTTCCGGCTCCATAACGATAACACCATCTGCATCTCCAAAAATAATATCACCGGGATGAACGGCTGCTCCACCACAGTTAATATCCACATTAAACTCACCAGAGATTCCCCATACATTTGTGGTCGCAACCGAAATACCACTACAAAATACTGGAAAATCCATCTCCTCAATCCATAAAGAGTCAGTTGCTGGTCCATCCAGAACGATACCAGCTAATCCTTTGGCCTTGGCATTTCTTGCCACCATTTCACCAACAGCAGCATAAATCGGATCTCCACAGCGATCAATTACCAGGACTGCGCCTTTCGGTGCCTCCTCAATAGCCCTATACATAGCGCATGAATCTTTTCCCAGGATCCTGGCCGTATAGGCCGGTCCAATCATTTTACTATGCTTGTTAACCGGTTTAATCTCCGGCTTCATAAAACGAACTCCTACAAAGTGACCATATGTAGCCGGATCCGTTTTCATAAATCTGTCGATAATTTCCTTTGTCCAATCCATATCTGATCCCTCCCATTATTTTTTGATTACCTCATAAATATCATTCCTCTTGTTTTTCAAACAAGGTAGATCTCGACGTACTTTATCCAGGTAGTCCAAATCGATCTCCGCCATTGTAACTCCCGCCGTTTCCTTCGCTCTGGCGATCACAGTCCCCCACGGATCTGCCACAAGACTAGATCCATAGGAAAGGGAGGTCCCGCGTTTCTTTCCGATCTGCCCAGCTGCTACTACATAGCATGTATTCTCCACAGCACGTGTACGAAGAATGATCTCCCAATGGTCTTTTCCTGTCTGCATCTGGAAATTCGCTGGTGTGAAAAGAACCTGACAGCCATTCTGAGCCATATAGCGATACAGTTCTGGGAAACGGATATCGTAACAAATAGAAAGTCCAAATTTCCCCAGTTCCGTATCTACCATAACAATATCATTTCCTATCTGCATACGGTCAGATTCTCTTGTTTCTGTTCCATCTGCTAATGTAATATCAAAAGCATGGAGCTTACGATATCTGGCTACTTCCTCGCCCTCAGGATTTAAAAGCACAGTTGTATTATATTTTTTCTCTCCATTAGGATTTACCTCACTAATAGAACCACAATGGATCCAGATATGATGTTCTCTGGCTTTTTTTGCCATCAGAGTGATGGTTGGCCCATTGGGAATTTCCTCTGCTTCCCTGGGTTCTGTACCTATATAATTAAACACCTCCGGAAAGGTTACTAATTTTGCGCCTTTAGCTGCCGCTTCGTCAATGAATCTGCATGCTGCCTCCATATTTTCTTCGTAATTATCGCGTGTATCCATCTGGATCACACCTATCTGGTATTTTCTTATCATAGCTCCTTCTCCTTTACTCCTTCCAGTTTTTATCCATATATTCTACAATCCGATCCACACAGATGTTAAAAATCTTTTGTCCTTTTTCAGGTGTTCCTACCGTTGCATCCCCTACCGTTGCATTGGGAGTCTTTTCATGCATTGGAGAATAAGAAAGAACATCGGGGAATTCATTTGCCATAGGCGGCACACACACCGCTTTATCCATATCTACCAATTCTGGACAAAGATGAAGCATCACAGATGTTCCACATTCGCTCGCGTGAGCATGACACATACGGCCTTGATGAGTAAAAATCCCCTCATCGTGCTGCTGTGTGAATCTCCACCAATCAATCTGTGCAAAACGAATTCCTTTTTTTAATTGATACTTTATACCCACTGACTGAATTGGAGCCACACTTCCTGCATGACCAGAAATAAACATAAAGTTTTCAAAACCATAATCAATCAATTGAGATACCAGTTCATCCATCCATGCCTCGAACAATTCCTTACTCATGGAAAGTGTCCCTACAAAGTCTTTGAGGCTGGAAGAATCAGAAACCTCCGTCATTGGAGCAATCAGCGCCCCTGTCCTTCGAGCTACTTCTTCCGCTGCTGCTTCTGCTGCAAACCCATCACTTCCCATTGGTAAGTGAGGACCGTAAATTTCACAAGCACCTGTAGGAATGATCACCGTCTTTGTCTCTTTTCTGCGTTCGTCAAATTCGACCCAGCTCATTTCCCGGATCCAGTACTTCCGATCTGACATAACACACCTCCTGGTTTATTTATAAATTATTAATTTTTCTAGCATGGTGGCAAGCCACGAAATGGCCTGGGCAAATTTCTTCCGCCACTGGAGTTTTTTGGAAACACAGTTCATCTGCGTATGGACAACGCTTTGCAAATCTGCATTCATTTCCTGGATTAATCGGGGATGTAATCTCTCCTTTGATCAAATGCCGCTCCTTCTTCTCCTGTACCTGCGGGATCGGGACGGCATCCAAAAGCGCTTTTGTATATGGATGGAACCTATGATGGAATATCTCCTCAGAATCACAAAATTCTACCATCATTCCCAGATACATGACCATAATGTCATCTGAAATATGACGCACCACCGACATATCGTGTGTAATAAACATATAGGTAAGTTGGTGGGCTTCTTGAAGATCCTGCATCAGATTTATAATCTGTGCCTGGATCGAAACATCTAAAGCTGATACAGGCTCATCACATACAATAAATTTAGGCTCCAAAGCCAGGGCACGTGCAATACCAATCCTCTGTCTACGTCCTCCGTCCAGCTCATGCGGATAGGAATTATATAATCTCTGAGCTAGTCCTACTGTATCCATCAACTTCATGACTTTCTGCTCCAGTTCCTGTTTACTGGAACATTTTTTATAGATCAGCAGAGGTTCTGCAATCAACTGGCTTACTGACATTCTTGGATTTAAAGAGGAAAATGGATCCTGAAATATCATCTGCATATCTTCCCGGATACTTTTTAATTCCTGTTTATTTACATCGCTAATGTTCTTTCCCTCAAACCAGATTTCACCGCCAGTCTTTTCATGAAGATGGATTACCGTCCGGCCCAGAGTAGATTTCCCACATCCAGATTCCCCAACAACTCCCAAAGTCCTCCCTTTGGGAATTTTAAAGCTCACATCATCTACTGCATGTAAAAGTCCACGATTCGTCTTAAAATATTTTTTTAAATTTTTTACTTCAATCAAATTTTCCATACCGGTTACTGTCCCTCCTTTTCATACAGTAGGCAGCGAACGAAGTGACCAGTTTCTACCTCCAGTTCCTCTGGCTGTTTACTTCTGCAGGCATCCGTAGCATGTGGGCATCGTTCCGCGAATGCACATCCTTCTGGCAGATTACTTGGATCCGGCATAAGACCCTTAATCGGGTTTAACCTGTGGGCCTTATGACTGAAATCAGGAATTGAACCAAAAAGGCCTTTCGTATACGGATGTAGTGGATTGTTGTAAATATGTTTTAAATTTCCATATTCCACGATCTTTCCGGCATACACAATCGCTACTTTATCACAAACTTCCGCAACCACACCCAGATCATGAGTAATCAGAACTAACGATGTATTAAATTTTTTCTTTAAATTGTCAATCAGATCCAGAACCTGTGCCTGGATCGTCACATCCAGTGCAGTTGTTGGTTCATCTGCAATTAAAAGGCTGGGATTACAGGCCAGAGCAATGGCTATAACAATCCTCTGCTTCATTCCCCCAGAAAACTGATGCGGATATTCATTGCATCTGCCTCCCTCGATTCCCACCATTTCCATCATTTCCATTGCGCGCTTCAAGGCTTCCGCTTTCGACACTTTCTGGTGAAGCCGGATTACTTCCATAATCTGATCTCCAACCGTCAGAACTGGATTCAGTGCTGTCATGGGATCCTGGAAGATCATGGATATCTCATGTCCCCGGATCTTTCTCATTTCCGCGTCTGACAATTTTAACAGGTCTTTTCCTTTATAAATAACTTCTCCACTGATAATTTTTCCAGGAGGGTCCGGAACCAGGCCCAGGACACCCATAGCTGTCGTCGTTTTTCCCGCCCCTGTTTCTCCTACCAGTCCCAGAGATTCCCCCTCTTCCAGAGTAATGGAAATATCATTTACGGCCTTTACTACTTCATCATCAGTTACATAATGGATTGTCAGATTTTTTATTTCCAAAATATTGCTCATCTGATTCCTTCCTCCTAGTTTTTAAGTCTCGGATCCAGCGCATCGCGCAGACCATCTCCAAAGAGATTAAACGCAAATACTGTCAGCATAATAGCAACCCCAGGAAAGACAATCTGAAGTGGATAATCACGCATGATGGAGCGGGCATTGGAAAGCATGGACCCCCATTCCGGAGTAGGCGCTGGTACTCCCAGTCCTACAAAGCTCAGACCAGAAATATTAAGAATCGACCCCGCCAGGCTTGTGGTTACCTGCACGATAATGGGAGCCAGCGCATTGGGAAGTACATATTTCCACATAATACGGCCATCTGACGCACCTGTGGCCCGGGCCGCTTCTACATACTCAGTATCCCGAACTGTGATCACTGATGATCTGGTTACCCTGGCAAATGCAGCAATATTTCCCAAAGCGATTGCAAATACCAGTACTGTGATACTGTTTCCCAAAGCCGCAACAATGGATATACCCAGAAGGAGGTTCGGCACCGCCATCAAAATATCAACGATTCGCATTAGGACATTATCCAGAATACCTCCAAAATATCCCGCCAGAGTTCCAAGGGTCACCCCTATCGCACAAGCGATTCCTACCGATGTAAGTCCAATGGTGAGAGAAGTTCGGCACCCCCAGACAATTCTTGTATACATATCCCTTCCCAGTTCATCGGTCCCAAGAAAATGCTCTGCGGAAGGACCAGCATACCGGTTCGCCAGATCCTGGATCGTATAATCCGCATTGGAAAGCTGGGCAGGAAACAATGCAAAAATCAACAAAATTACTATTATGACCAGTCCAAATACAGCTGTCTGATTTTTCATAAACCTTCTGACGATTCCACGAAACTGGCTCTTTTTCTTTGTACGGACAGCTGGAACTATCTGTTTTTCATTTCCCATACTATTTTTCCTCCGTTGCGACAGATTTTGCTGCTGCCATTTTTACCTTGGGTTTCACATACTGAGAACGGATTCTGGGATCTACATATGCATATAAAACATCCACAATCAGATTACATAGTGCCATTGCCAAAGCGATTACCAAAATTCCTCCCTGTACCAACGGAGCATTTTTAACCTTAATCCCGTCAATAATCAGATTTCCAAGTCCTGGAATGGAAAAAACAATCTCTGTAATAGCTGATCCTCCCAAAAGGCGTCCGAAGTTTACTCCTACTAATGTCATAACAGGTATGATGGCATTACGCAAAGCATGTTTTGTAATCACTACAAAGTTTGTCTGTCCTTTGGATTTTGCCGTTGTAATATAGTCCTGGCGAATCGCTTCCAGCATGCTGGAGCGCATCATACGCATTACAGTGGCTGCTGAATGGGTTCCGATCGTAAACGACGGTAAAATCCAGTGCTTCCATGTGGTGAATCCAGAAGCAGGAAGAAGTGCCAATTGGACAGAAAACAAAATGATCAGCATCAGGCCCTCCCAGAATGTAGGAACTGATACACCAAGCATTGCGATCAAGCGAGTCACATGATCCATGATGGAATACTGCTTGACTGCTGATATGATACCTATGGTAATTCCAATGACAATGGACCATAAGGTGCTGAGAAGAGCCAGCTTAAAGGTTGTCGGGAATCTTTTGAATATCTCCGTAGATACAGGTTGTTTTGTCGTATAGGAAATACCCAGATCTCCCTGAAGGGCATCCTTAACATAATTAATATACTGGATAAAAAATGGCTTATTAAGACCATTCTCCTCGCGGAACGCCTCCTCATATAATCAAGTGTTTTTTATTGAAAATTCAAGGTTTTTCAACCTTTAT